>OGIG01000061.1_pt1 | contig 100712 bp, 88 predicted proteins | sample 1571601 | NCBI WGS metagenome assembly OGIG01 (sample SAMEA2581953, study PRJEB24529) | metagenome | biome: Human gut stool | place: China | collected 2011 | reverse complement strand
GGCACAGCTTAAGCTTACGGCGGTGTCTGTGCCCTTCCCGATCTTTTTCGTGGGCACAGATTGAGCTTACGGCGGTGTCTGTGCCCTTCTCTTCAAAATTGTGCAGGAATAAAGCATGCTTTCCCGCAAAGCATAAAAACTAAGGGTACAGAGACTAAATTTCCGTCTCTATACCCTCAGTTTATGACAATATATCATTTATGACAAGCACTATTCCGTATGGCAAGTACTATTCCGAACCGCAAGCTCTATTCCGGCTTTATACTTCCTGATAATCGTTACCGGTGTCGTTCTTCTCTACAGGCTTTGCATCTTCTGCCTTTTCCTTTGCAAATCCCTTTGCCAGCATCTCGTTGATATCGAGTCCGGTGGACTCTTTGATACCGTCGGTGACCTGGGTCACGGTGGTCATGATATCACCTGCCAGCTTGCTGGAATCGCCGCCGAACATCTTGATGGAATCTACGTTCATGTAGCCCTTAGCCACAGCCTCGGCGATCTTAGGCAGCTGCTCGAAGTATACCTTCAGAGTATCCAACTCCATCTGCTGTCTTGCTGCGTCGCCGTACTGTTTCATAGCTTCTGCTTTTTTCAGGATACCTGCTGCCTCTGCCTCTGCCTTCGCCTGGATGGCTTCTGCTTCTGCTTTACCTTTGGCTGCCACAGCGGCTGCCTCTGCCAGTCCGGCTGCCTTGACTGCCTCTGCCGCCTGCTCCTTGGCGAATCTCTCTGCCTCGGATTTTGCTTTCTCAGCTTCTGCCTGTCTCTGGATCTCGAAGAGTTCTGCCTCCGCTCTCTTCTGTCTCTCGTACTGCTCGGCATCTGCCTTCTGCTGTGCTGCGTATTTATTCGCTTCTGCGGTCTTCTTGACCTCAGCTTCCAGAGCTTTCTCCTTGATGGATACTTCTCTCTCCTTTAATTCCAGTTCCTTCTCCTGACGGGCCAGGTTCGCGTTCGCTGTGGTGATCTCCACGGTCTTACGCTGTTCCTCTTCCTGGATCTTATATGCTGCGTCGGCTTCTGCCTTCTTGATATCGGACTCTTTCTTCAGTTCAGCCTTCTTGATCGCCAGTTCAGTCTGCTTCTGGGCGATCTCGGTCTCTGCGATGACCTGTGCATCATTGGCATCCTTCTGCGCCTGTGCTCTGGCGATGGCCACATCTCTGTCTGCCTGTGCCTTTGCTACGGAAGCGTCCTTCTGGATCTGGGACATGTTATCCTGTCCCAAAGCAGTGATCAGGTTGTTCTCATCCTCGATCTTCTGGATATTACAGGACTCGATCCAGATACCCAGGGCATTCATATCCTTCTGTGCCTTCGCCTGAACCTCGTCACCGAAGGTCTTACGATCATTACACAGTTCCTTCAGGCACTGGGTACCGATGATCTCACGCATGTTACCCTGCAAGGAATCGGTCAGCGCATCGCGGATCTGATCTTCGTTCATGTTCAGGAAGTTCTTCATGGCTGCGTTAGCCATCTCGGTGGTGATCCTCTTATTAGAATCGGCACCTGCCACTACTTCCCCTTTGGCATTCACGGTGACATCTCTCTGGGTCAGGACTCTGACCTTAGCCACGGCGTCAATATCTACACCGATGAAATCCTTGGTGGGGATATAGCCGTTGGTCTTGATGTCGATACTGATCTGCTTCAGGATCAGTTCATCCTTTTTCTCCAGGAAGGGGATCTTGATACCGGCACGTCCGATCAAAACCTTGGGCTCTCTCTTGATACCGGAGATGATGTAGGCTTTGTTCGGTGATGCCTTCACATAACCGGATGCCAGGATGGCCAGAATGGCAATAGCCAATACGACGATTGCGATAATACCAATGTTAATTTCCATATGTACTCCCTCATTCTTTCTGCTTTCGTAATATGTAATATATGAAAAGCTGCCTGTATGGTATGTATCATATCACACAAGCAGCCTTTTATATAGATATATTTTTATTCTTTTATGAAAAATAACTGTGCAAGGAAGTGCACGATATAATATATTATTTCCTTGAGAAATCTATAAACGGTAAATTATAGGCATTATACGGTGATGCTGCCGTAATCTGCGAAATAATAGGTCTTAAATACCCCAGCAACAAAGAAGGGGCATTTTGATTCAGCATTTTTTCTACCATTTCATTGTTCAGAGCTCCTGACCATCTGAATTCTGCCATTTCTGTTGCACACACATAGAACGGATCTTCTGAATCCTTTTTTCCTATTTCCAGGGTCAGACTGACTCTTGCATTGTTATCAGTTGCACTTCTATCGATCTGAACCCCCATATTCATTGCAATCTTTACTTCTTTATCCTGACTACTTTCAAACTCTTCATTAATGCAAAATTCCATTTTGGTTAACGAAGGATTGCTAAACTGAAATGCACTTTCCATATTTCCTCCTATGCTGCCAGCAGGCTTATCCTGTCACTCGCCATATTTTCATATGCAGATGTCTTATGTGTCTCTACAATCATCTGAGCCTGAACTTCATTATTGCTACTGGAATAGAAAAATTCCTCTTTTTGAATATTAAGTGTCCATGTGATTTCTATACCATCCAAACTGTTTTTTGATGTTTCCTCTAAAAAACCTAAATCCAAATCCTCGATTTCCGCATCATAACCATTCTCTTTTTCCATAATTGTAATATTATGATCAATCTGTTCCATAATGCTCTTATTATAAAATAGTTCTTCCCTGGTAGGACGATAAAGAATGTTGGCAAATCGAATTGCTTCATCTTCACACAATATAATATCTTCAACTATTTGCCGATTCATGTTTCCCCTCCTATTCATATATACTATTCATATATTTCATAAATTCATCTTTTTGCTGCATACAATCAAAAAACATTGACACGGTAACACCATCCTGCCCCAGTGTATTAGTTATCATCTTACGAAAACCAAGTTTTTCATACCATGTAACCAGATCTTCCCTGGCATCTATCGTAATCACCCGAATTGGCCAGTTAACTGCCAGCATCTTCACACTTTTTATTATTGTCTGAATTGTAAATGTACCAATTTTATTATGCTGATATCTTTCATCTATTGCTATATACCTGATATGAACAGCCGATATTTTTCGTTCCTTAATTTCCGGATCATAATCAGCTATCTCCGGTGGGAAATCAGCTAATTTAATTTCCCTGAACATTATCATATAATAGCCAAGAACAATCCCCTTCCCACTAATACTGTAACCATATGCATGCTGCACTATGGTAGGATAATATGAATTTTTCACATAATCATCTATGGATGGAACGCCACAAGAAAAAGAACTATTCTCAACTTCTCTCGTAACCCTCCGATATTGTATGTTTCCCATCTTTTGCCCCTTTTAACCGCAACAATACACACTCTTGCTTTCACTAGCAAAAATGCCCCAGGAATTTGTACTACTCATTTTCTGAGAACCATACATCCTAGAGCATTATTTGACATGTCTTTTCTATAAATGTAATATTACATTTCTTTTTGTATTCTGTCAAGAAAATCTATCGGCATTCCTTCAGATATTCCATGAAGTTTAGTTTGTTCTCCAGTGCGGTGGTAGTAGGTCTGCCAAGGTCTTCCCTTGCACCGATACCGCATTTTACCTCAATAAAAGTCAGGGTATTTCTCTCTTTTGCAGCAGTCAGTTCCCTGTCCAGTTCCTCGTATGTAGCCGCAGATACTGCATTGGGATAACCGCAGGCTTTTGCAATTGCCACAAGGTCAATATTTGCCGCCACGGTAGGCATACCGCCCACGGTCTCATGGGCACCGTTATTAATGACGATGTGCACCATATTTTCCGGAGCTGTACTGCCCAGTACCGCCATGGAGCCCATGTGCATCAGCACTGCGCCATCACCGTCCACGCACCATACTTTCGTCCCGGGCTTCTGCACTGCCACACCCAGTGCGATACTGCTGCTGTGTCCCATGGAACCTACTGTAAGGAAATCATACTTATGGCTCTGTCCGTTGTGTTCTCTGATCTCGAACAGTTCCCTGCTGGCTTTGCCGGTGGTGCTCACAATAGGATCCTCACCAGATACTTGCACGATATGGCGGATGATCTCTTCTCGGATCATGGGATTGTCGTTGTGGTATTCCACTTTTTCCTCATAGCCGAGGGCGCCCTTCCGGATCACGAACGCTACATCCTCACCACGGTCCAGCTCCTTGCGGAAATCCTGCATGGCAGCACTTACTTCCTCTTCCGTTGTGTCCTTCCCGATAACAAAATAATGGATTCCCATATCCTCCAGCAGCTTCAGGGTCACTTCACCCTGGTAGATATGCTGGGGTTCGTCGTGGATCCCCGGTTCGCCGCGCCAGCCGATGACAAAGATCATAGGGATGGCATAGACTTTATCGTTCAGCAGAGACGCAACAGGGTTGATAATATTGCCTTCTCCGCTGTTCTGCATGTATACTACCGGGACTTTGCCGGTGGAGAGGTGATATCCGGCAGCCAGTGCTGTGCAGTTGCCTTCATTAGCTGCGATCACGTGATGCTTCGGATTGATCCCGTAGGTATGCATCAGGTAATTGCAGAGGGCTTTCAGCTGGGAATCCGGTACTCCGGTATAAAAATCCGCATTCAGAATTTTTGCAAAATTTTCTACTTTCATGTTGTTCCTTTCATTGCTTAACTGTCATATGGTCATGCGGATTGCTCCGCGCGATGCTCATAACAGTTATATCTCATCGATCAGAGTAATAATATCCTTGATCGGCATCAGTCTGCTGTCCACTTCCTGTGCTCTGTGATACCGCAGGATGTCTTCAGCAGTCTGCTGCATGGCAGGGAATGCACTTCTGGTCAGCTGGTTCGCATAGATCACGATGTTGACGCCATGGTCTGCCAGTTCGCTCTCCGTAATGCTGTTGAAGGAAGACGGTACCACCACAATAGGAGTCTTCGGATCTTCTGCGCGGAATTTGTCACAGAACTCCAGGATCTCATCCGGGGATTTTTTCCGGCTGTGAATCATGATGCCGTCAGCTCCGGCTGCCACAAAGGCTCTGGCACGCATCAGGGCATCCTCCATGCCGCGTTCTAAGATCAGGCTCTCGATCCTCGCGATGATCATGAAATCATCAGTCAGTTGTGCTTTTTTCCCGGCAGCGATCTTGGCACTGAAGTTCTCAATGCTGTCCTGGGTCTGCTCCACTTCGTTGCCGAAGAGGGAATTTTTCTTAAGTCCGGTCTTGTCCTCAATAATGATGGCTGACACACCCATTTTCTCCAGGGTTCTCACGGTATACACGAAATGCTCCGTCAGTCCGCCGGTATCTCCATCGAAAATAATGGGTTTGGTCGTCACCTCGGTCACATCATCAATGGTGCGGAACCGGGATGTCATGTCCACCAGCTCGATATCCGGCTTTCCCTTCGCTGTGGAATCGCACAGGGAGCTGATCCACATGGCATCGAACTGGTCCAGTTCGCCGTCATGCTCCACGATGGTCTTCTCTGCGATCAGTCCGGTCAGGCCGCTGTGTACCTCCAGTGCTTTGACAATGGGGCGGATCTCGATGAGCTGGCGCAGGCGCTTTCTGCGGTATTCCGGCATAGCCAGCTTTTCCTTGATCCTTGTATCAATTCTTTTCACTTCTTCATTATAGGTATAAGGGACATCTATGATCTCGCCGCCATAGGTCTTCAGCAGTCCTTCCACGTTATCACGGATAGCCTTCAAGGGGCCTTCCTGCCAGTTATCTCCATGGATCACGTAGTCGGGACGCAATTCTTCAATGACCTTATCATACATTACATCATCCTGCACGACCACATTGCTGACTTCCGGGATATCTTTTACCAGTTGCATACGCTCCTCGAAACTGATGGTAGGGAAACGGTTAAAACGGATCATTGCCGCATCGCTTAAGACACCGATGGTCAGCTCTCCGTATTTTCCGGCTTCTTTGATAATATTGCGATGTCCCTCATGAATGACATCGGTGCAAAAACAGGTATATACTCTCTTCATTTGATCTTACGCCTCCTTATAGTCCGCCGGGATCTGAATATGGTTAACCTCCAGTGCCTCCCGGAACACCTTGAAAAAGGCTTCAATATCCGGTCTGTCAATAGCACCCAGTGCACACAGGCGGAAGGTATTGGTAGTGGAGATTTTGCCGGGATAAATCGTAAATCCACGCTCGTAACAGTAATCATGGACCTTTTCAAAATTCCAGGCAGGATCATCCGGATAACGTACCGATACGACCAGTCCGGACTGCCATTCTCTACGGATCACATCCTGAAATCCCAGTGCATCCAATCCCTCATGGATTGCTTCGAATACTCTGGTATGTCTCGCCCATTTTGCCTCCTCGCCTTCTGCCCAGTATTCCTTCAATGCCTGAATAGTGGCATAGATGGTCTGTACCGGCGGAGTAAAATGCATCTCACCGGTCCGCTGGAAAAAGTCATACTGCTGATACAGATTGCAATAGTAAGAACGCTTCGGATACTCCTTCGATGCCTCCAAAACCGCCCGACTGCCTACTACGAAAGACAAGCCCGTCATAGCCATGAGCCCCTTCTGTGCGGATGCCATGCAGAAGTCGATGTTATCCTGCTCGATGTTAATGGGACGCATAGCGTAGGTGGATGTGGTATCCACGGTAAAGGTAGCATGATATTTATGAGCAAGAGCTCCGATCTCACGAATAGGATTCAGTATACCTGTACCGGTCTCATTATGAGTAGTATGTACCAGAGCAATGTCCGGGTTCTCCTTCAGGGTCTGCTCCACTTTTTCTAAGTCGGGCAGTTCATCCACCGGGAATTTCAGATCAATATAGGGAAGTCCGTAATACTGGCATACTTCCACAGCTCTGGTGCTGTAGGCTCCGTTATCCACCACCAGTACTTTGCCACCCTCCGGCAGCAGAGAGCTGATGCAGGCATCAATGTTGATGGTACCAGATCCGCAGAACAGAACGCTTGTATACTTTTCCAAGTCTCCATGCACGATTTTCACCAGGTCTTCTCTGAGCCCCTTCATCAATCCCCCGAATTCTTTCTCCCGGGGACAGATGTCCGGCACGACCTGTGCGTATTTTACCGTATCTGTGGTGGTTGACGGGCCGGGATTTAATAAAATATTTCTTTTGACCGATGTTTGCAGCAGTTGCTCCATTATGGGATTCCTCCTTTTATTCTCGTTCTTTTTCTAATCGTTCATTTATGTATGATATGTATTAATTCTTTGAACGGTTTTCATAGGTTTTCGGCTAAAATAAGTACACAAAATGTCTGTGTTCCATTCACAGACACTTTGTGTTAAATATGAACATATCATAATACTAACGGAAGAAAATAGCAATATTATTTTTCTGATTTTTCTAGACATCATAGGTCTTATCAATGGCTTTCAGTTCCCGGAAAGTATCGATCTCTATGATATCTTCCTCCTGACATTCCCGCACTTCTACTTTGTAATGCTTCTGGCAGAATACCAGAGGCACCTGCTCCCAGTAACGCTCCTTGCCACCGGGCTGTTCATAGGTCATCTTGATGTCATCGGACAGCTTGTGTCCGTCTTCTTCGTTCCAATAAGAGATTCCCACCATCTGCCAGCAATCCAGACCACCGACTTTCTCTTCTACGATGACACCGTCTTTTACGGTAAAGCACCAGTCATCGGTTCTGTCCTTTTTGATTGCCAGGAAATCGGAGGTATAATGATATTTTTTTATGATCTGCGGATTGGAGATCAGCAGATCTGCCTCAAATACATAGGCATTGGAAAGCATGTATCTGGCCACCATGGCGGAGGAAATATTGTTAGCCTCATTGTATACCGGATTCTCCAGGAATCTGATCATGGGATATTTGTACAGCAGCTGGTCAAACTGCTCTGCCAGGTATCCACGGACAATGTAGATCTCATTGATCCCGGCTTCCAGGCAGGCATCTATCAATCCGTCAATAATACGCTGTCCATGCACTCTCACCAATGGTTTCGGGGTATTGAAAGTAATAGGTACCAGCCGGCTTCCGAATCCCGCCGCAATGAAGATCGCACGTTTGGCACGGTAAGGTTCCAGTGCGGAAATTCCGGCACCTGTGATTTCTCCGCCTGCCACATATTGCAGTTCTGTCAGTTCCTGCATGACACGGTTTACGGTTCCCAGGGAATGTCCCGTCTTTTCCCCAAGCTGGCGTTGTGACAAAGTGCTTTTTTCTTCTGCCAGCAGGGATAAAATATCAAATTGTTTTCTGGTCAGTGTCTGGTTCATTTTCTGCTTCCTTTCTGTTGTTGCCCTGCACCTACTGTATCTGAGCCAGGTCGTACGGTGTTGCCTGATATACATAATAGTTCAGCCAGTTGCTGTAAAGGTTATTGCAATGGGATCTCCACTGTAACAGTGGTCTCTGCTCCGGATCATCATCCGGATAATAATTATAGGGAACCTGGATCGGCAGTCCCTTGTCCAGGTCTCTGTGATACTCATTGTTCAACGTATAACGGTCATATTCCGGGTGTCCCGCCACGAAGATTTTCTTGCCTTCCTCTGCGATAGCCAGGAATACACCGGCTTTCTCGGATTCCGCCAGGATCGTCAGCTCCTTACAGGCATGAATGGCTTCGGAAGGGGTCTCGGTATGGCGGCTGTGCGGTGCCAGGAAAATATCATCAAAGCCACGCACTAACGGTATTTTCCGGTTGGATACTTTATGTTCGTAGACACCGAACAGCTTCTGCGGCAACTGTCTCTTGTTAATACCATAATAATGGTAGAATCCGGCCTGCGCCGCCCAGCAGATATGCAAGGTGGAAGTCACATGGGTCTCCGCCCAGTCTAAGATCTTACAGGTCTCCTCCCAGTAATCCACCTCTTCAAAGGTGATATCTTCCACCGGTGCTCCGGTGACGATCAGTCCATCGAAGGTGCGGTCTCTGATCTCATCAAAGGTGGTGTAGAATTTATTGAGATGGCTTGCAGGGGTATTCAATGACACATGGGTCTTGGTATTCATGAAGGTCACATCCACCTGCAAAGGGGTATTGGACAAGGCACGCAGCAGCTGCAGCTCCGTGTCCTGCTTTACCGGCATATTGTTTAAGATCAATACCTGCAGTGGACGCATATCCTGATGCAGAGCACGGAATTCGTCCATGACGAATATATTTTCGTTCTCCAGTATCTCTTTGGCAGGCAGATCATTTTGTGTCTTAATAGGCATTTCATTTTCCTCCAGGTCTACTTATTCCTCGTAAGGAATATTATAAGTCTTCAGGAAATCTTCTTCCGTAAGGATCGGAACCTGAAGCTCCTTGGCTTTTTTATTTTTGGAAGAAGTCGAGGTAATGTCATTGTTGATCAGGCAGGTGGTCTTCCCCGTCACACTGCCGGTGACTTTACCGCCTCTCTCCTCGATGACTTCTTTCAAGTCGTTACGACTGGCATAATGGTTCAGACTTCCGGTTACGACGAAACTCATACCGGATAGTGTCTGTGCATTTTCATCCACCTTAGGTGTCTCAATGATCAGGAACTGTTTCAGATGTTCGATCTGTTCCAGGTTCTCCGCATCGGACATATACTCCGTAAATGCCCCGGCAAGCACTTCTCCCACACCGGGGATAGCACTTAAGGTCTCTGTGTCTGCTGACTGCATTTTCTCCAGATCATAATCAAAATATCTGCAGAGCACCTTGGCATTGGCCACACCGATCCCCGCGATTCCCAGTCCGTAGATCAGTCGGGGCAGCGTCGTATGGCGCGCAGCTTCAATGCTGTCTATCATATTCTGATAAGACTTCTCTCCGAAGCCCTCCATCTGTGTGATAACTTCCTTATAACGATCCAGCCGGAACAGGTCAGCATATTCGTGGATGAAGCCCTGATCGATCATTTTCTCCAATGTAGCTTCGGAGAGCCCGTCGATATTCAGGGCATCACGGCTGACGAATAAGGTGTATGCCTTAATCTCCTTCGCCGGGCATTTCTCATTGGTGCAATACAAGGTCTGTACTTCATTCATCTGACGTATCTCGGTAGGTTGTCCGCAGACGGGACAGACCTTCGGGATCTCCACGTTGTCACTGCCGGTCAGATTCTCTGCGATCTGGGGGATGATCATATTCGCCTTATAGACTGTAATGTGATCTCCGATCCCCAGTCGAAGGGAACGTAATATGCTGATATTATGCACCGAGGCACGGCTGACTGTGGTACCCTCCAGCTCTACCGGCTCGAAGATGGCTACCGGATTGATCAGGCCGGTGCGGCTGGCACTCCATTCGATCTCTTTTAAAGTGGTCTCGCGAAGTTCATCCGCCCATTTAAAAGCAATGGAATCTCTGGGGAATTTTGCAGTTCTGCCCAGGGACTGTCCATAGCTGATGCTTTCATAGGTAAGTACCAGTCCGTCGGAGGGAATGTCATAATGCTCGATCTTGTGTTCAAAATCTTCGATGACTGACAGGATATTTTCCTCGGTCACCGCCACATGTTCTACCACCGCAAATCCCTGCTCCTGTAAAAAGGCAAACTGTGCTTCTTTGGAATCGTGGAAGTCCACATCGTCCGCTTTTACCAGGGTAAACGCATAAAATCTCACGTTGCGTTTTGCCGTGATCTCATTATTCAGCTGTCGAACAGATCCGCTGCACAGATTTCTGGGATTCTTATATTTTGCCTCTGCATCTGCGATCTCACCGTTGATCTTCTCGAAATCACTGTAAGTGATAACCGCCTCGCCCCGCAGGATCAGTTCCCCGGTATAAGAAATATTTAACGGAAGATTCTTAAAAGTACGAGCGTTATTCGTGATAACTTCCCCGATCTCACCATTTCCCCGGGTAACCGCTTTTGCAAGTTTTCCTTCACGATAGGTCAACACAATGGTCAGTCCGTCCAGTTTCCAGCTTAAAATTGCAGGGTTGCCTTGCAGCCACTCCCGCAGTTCTTCCCGGCTTTTGGTCTTGCCCAGAGACAGCATGGGGCTCTCGTGACGCTCCTTGGGAAGCTCATCCACTGCTTCGTAGCCCACATTCACCGTAGGGCTGTTCGCCAGGGTAACGCCTGTCTCTTTTTCCAGTTCCACCAGTTCATCATAGAGCTTATCATATTCATAATTGCTCATGATCTCCCGGTCTTTGGCATAATAGCTCTCCGAAGCCGCATTCAGTTGTTCTACCAGATATTTGATCCGGTCTATCTTGGAAGACTGCATATTGTGTTCCTGCCTTTAAAAGATTATTTACGATTTAACATTCCGGTGTCTGTCAGAAGCGTTTCAAGTTCTTCCCCTGTGACCTCACGCCACTCTCCGGGCTTCAGATCTCCCAGGCGGATATTCATGACGCGGATCCTTTTTAAGGATCTCACTTTCGCTCCGCAGGCTTCGCACATCCTGCGGATCTGCCTGTTGACTCCCTGAGTCAGTATGATCTGGAATGTATATTTTCCTATTTTTTCTATCTTACATTCTCTGGTAGTGATATCAAGATCCTTCAGATAGATGCCTTTTCTCATTATCTCCAAAAAATCGGGTGTTATTTCCCGGTCGATCTTTACAATGTATTCTTTTTCATGGCGGTTTGCTCCCCGCATCATGGCATTGATGAGGTCTCCGTCGTTGGTCAGAAGGATCAGTCCCTCGGAATCTTTGTCCAGGCGTCCGGCATAGGTCAATCTCTCCGGACAATGGATCATGTCCACGATCTTTTTCTCCGCATGTGGATCCCGCTCTGTGCAGACGACACCCACCGGCTTGTAGAAAGCCAGGACTTTGCAGGTCTGTTTCCCCTGTAAAATCTTTTTTCCCACCTGTACGGTATCCGTCTCTAACACCTGCTGTCCCATTCCTGCGACCTGACCGTTGACTAAGACTTTTCCCTGTTCGATGAGTTTGTCCGCATCTCTCCTGGAGCATACACCGCACTGTGCCAGATATTTATTCAGCCGCATCCTGCATCCTCTCTGCGGCATCCGCCGCCTCGAAATCGCTAAGACTCTTCACCTTGGGAATTCCGTTACCGTTCGCCACGCCGAGTTTTGCTGTCTCGTCCGCGAGTTCATTGTATTTTACCTTGGAATGTGCCGGTACTTTCGTGAAGCGGATCTGTATCTTCTGTCCCCAGCCTCTCATGGTCTGTGCGTATTTCTGTGTCAGTTCATTTTTGCTCTTCCACGCACCGGTGACCCATTTTTCGATCCCCTCGTAATCATACCGGATCTCAATGGCTCGAAATCCACTGTTTAAGGCAAACCGTACCGCATACATGGCTCCCAGCATCTCTCCGGAGACATTTCGCTGTTTCAGAGAATCCGGGTTATCGCCGTTACCGTATTCTGTATAGATCCGCCCGTCGGGAAGGATGAAAATACAGCCAAAACCGTATTTTTTCAGTGCATCCTGATAGCTTCCGTCCACGTAAGCCAACAGTTCTCCCGATGCGGGGCAGTCCTTTGGATCTGCATTTTCCGGATATCTTCCCAATCCCTGCCACTGTGCCATAGTTTCGTCTGTCTCCTTTTCCTGTCCGGTCTGTCGTATTTATCGGATAAAGTTGGTCTTCTGCGCCGGTTCTCTCTCCGGGAAACTCACACCGGCAGCTTTGCCTGCTTCTATACATTTTAACAGCCACGCCATATTATTGCCCAATGTGCGCATGGTCTGCATACCTTCCAGATCCTGTTTCACTTCTTCCGGTGTATTGCCGTGTACCTGGTTCCAGTACTGGCTGGATACCACCGGCATGCAATTGATGGTAAAATATTTGTTCAGCTGATCAAATGCTGCGGAGGCTCCGCCGCGTCTGCAGCTGACGACACAGGCGCCGGGTTTCCCCTGGAAGATTGCTCCTCTGCCGTAAAATACACGATCTAAGAAAGAGGTGATCATGCCGGAAGCCGATGCATAATGCACCGGGGAGCCAAACACAAAACCATCTGCGGTCTTCGCCTTTTCAATAAATTCGTTCACAATATCATTGCGGAAACATTTTCCGCTCTTCAGGCAGGCACCGCAGCCGATGCATCCGGTAATAGGCTGGGTTCCCAGCTGAACGATCTCTGTCTCAATGCCGTTTTTCTCAAGTGCTGCCGCTACTTCTTCCAGTGCTGTATAGGTACATCCCTCTACATGTCCGCTTCCGTTTACTAATAATACTTTCATTATTTGCTACCTCTTTTTCATCATTTATAACATGTTCTGTTCTTGCATGATCTGTTTCTGCAAGCTATTATATCCGTAAATTAAGCGGTTTTAAGGAAGCTGTCCTCATGCCGTCTAAAATCTCTCACTATTTACTGTCCATACTGTGTATCGGATGTCAGCAACAGGGTGTCATCCTCTGTAAGTTTTTTCTTTGCAAGATCCTTTGAGTCAATCGTACTAATTATAAACAGAATCCTGCTTTTTTTCAACCTTATGTTCAAAACAGGCAGAAAAAAACAGGCAGTATTTGCTGCTCATAGAACAGAAATAACCGCCTGTCTGCTATTTTATTCCTCTGTGGGCTTCTCATAATATGCGAAATCGTTCTTGCCGTTCTTTTTCACCTTATACATGGCATCATCCGCGCATACGATCAGCTGTTCCAGATTATCGGTGTCCTTGGGATAGCTTGCAATACCGATGCTGCCTCCGATCCGCCGTTTCGTTCCGCAGAGTGTCACATCTTTGGCAAATACCTGACGGCACTGGTACGCCGTCTTCTCCACCAGCATGCTCTGACTGCTGCGAAGGATCAGGATGAATTCATCTCCCGCGAACCGATAAGAGGTAAGTATCTGGGACTGCATGTCCTTCAGCCGGTTAGCTACCTGCTGCAGTGCCTCATCTCCCGCTGTGTGTCCGTAGGTATCGTTGATCTTCTTAAAATTATCGATATCCAGCATCATGACCGTGCAGGGGATCCGGGCTCCGATCAGCTGCTCCAGATCCTTCATGAACTTGCTGCGGTTCGGCAGTCCGGTCAGGAAGTCATGCTGGGATGCCGATTCCATGATCGCACGTGCCTGCTCCAGTTCCTGTAACAGCTTTCGTCTGCGGTAATTATCGAAGCACACCCAGCAGATAATAACATTGAGTGCAGCGATAAGGATAAGTGCCGGGATCAAAGCCTCGCGGTTCCTGGCAAAAAAGCCCTCCCGATGATTTACAAATTCGGTATCTTTCGGAAACTGTGATGCCTCCAGTCCGAACTTTCGCATGACATCTTCATCTACGCAGTAAATGTTGGGGCTGTCCTTTACCACATTGATCTCTGCACTATCGGTACCATTCGCGATATCCATGGCCATCTGTGCTGCGATCTCTCCGGACTTATACATGGATACTACATTACCACCCAGCAATCCTTCACCGATCCCGCCCTCCACCATGCGGTACACCGGCACCTTGGAATAAGTGACGAGCATACGGATCGCCTGCGAACTGGTATACTGCTTGCCACTGCCATCATTTGACATTACAATGTAGATCAGTATGGTATTCTCATCCGCCCCTCTGAGTGCCTGCTGCAACTGCGCAGTTGTCAGTTCGGAAGAATTGATCTCAGAGAATTCCAATTGCGGATATTCTGCCTCGGCACTGTAAAAATTCTTACGCTCTGCCTCACCGGTCACAGAATCATCCAATATAGCCACTACTTTGTCTGCTGACGGATTTACCTTTAATGCCATATCGATATTTTTTTCCACTGACAGCTTCTCCAATATCCCGGTTACCAGGGGATTCTTCGCTGCTTCCAGGGCATATTCCTCATCATTGACACCTTCAAAAACAATGGGGATGTCATCAAACAGTTCCTCCCTGAATGTCATTGCATAACGGAGTGCGGCATCATCTCCCACGATCACGACATCATAGGGATCTGAATGATCCAGATGGTACTTCAGCATTTCGTCAAACATTGCTGCTGACTCTTCCGTCCGGAAGCGCTTCGTATCCATGAATTCATAATCCACGGTGGTATTCTCGTCGACCCCCGCCTTGATTCCTTCGATCTGCGTCTGGACGGTGTCCCAGCCATAAGAATACGAGCTGATAAACAATACCCGCTTTCCCTGATTCAGATTCTGTGCTTCTGCCGTTACTGACACCGTCCCAATAGTCCCAATGCCTATGAGAACAGCCAGCGCAAACAGCCATGCTTTCCACTTTCTCATATTCCTTCCCCCTAATTCCAACAGGTATGCTACCGGGGTCAAAAGTCTGAACCCAATACCACGATATGAGGAATTACATTACTGGTACTATTGTACCACATTGTCTGTTGAAAGCAAAGAGCTTAATTTAATCTTGCGATAATACCTTCTTCTTTTTTCTGTTTCATTTTTCCGATAACGGTAGGGATTGCTCCGAGCGCCACAAACAGATACTGTAGAACCAGATTGCCTATGTAGCTTCCCATATCAATAATTTCTGCGGAAAGTGCCGCAGGGATCAGTCGATAACACTCGAACAGACTATAACCTGCTTCCGCACCGCCGCCCTGATTGAACAAAATAATCGCCCAGTCCACACGGTCTGCAAAATACGTCATAAGGATCATGATCACAGCGCTGATGACTACTGCCTTTTTGGTCAGTTTTCCGCCCAGCATCTCATATCCCTTCAGAACGCACACCGCCATGATCACACCGGATAATGCTGCTACATATCCCAACTGGCTTAAGATCAGAACACTGAGCATTCCCAACAGGGATCCTAACAGGGCACCTACAATACCGCCTACGATGTTTTCTTTCTTCTGCGCCGTCTGTTGTGCATTCATCGCGATGTCACTGCGCATCTTCATCTCGCAGTCCGGACATAAATGATAGTATTCACCGCCCATTCTGAACGCTCCGGTCTCTACATTCTGACCGCACAGATCACAGCAGGGGCTGTAACTGTTTGTACGCAGGAATGTCGTTGTAGCTGCAAGTGCTTCGTTCAATGTATCCTTACATTTTTCCGCATTGGACTGTGCCTTCAGTGATACTCTGATATCCAGATTCTTCTGACCAAAACTCGCGATCTTCTTGCTGCTTTTCTGAAACCCTTTCACTGCCTGCTTGTCAAATGTCGACCCGTCAGCGCTTTTTGCCGCCGTATGCAGTACCATCATATACGGATATCTTGCATCGGGTGCATAGACGATAAAGTCAAACCCATCCCGTTCCCCATGAAACAAGTCATTGGTTTCATCATAACGCAATCCGGTTCCCATGGCAATCTGCTGATAATTTTCAATCTTCTTTTTCTGATTCATTTTTCTTCCCATCCTTTGTAATAGAAAATTAGTAATCGCTCTGAAAAGTTACGAAAACCACACTTTTCCATTTTACACTTTACCGTGTCAACATGCAACCCTATTAGGGGGTTTTTAGCCGATTAACCTATTTTCTATGAAAAAACTGTAGGCACATCTGTGTAACCTACAGTTTTTGAACTTCCTTATAAATAGAACAAGGTAATCGAAATCACGCAAATACGGATTTGCATTCCATCAGCATTTGATCTCAAGGTAACCTAACAGCTTGCTCATATCATACTCTTCCATTACGCCCAGATTGGAATCGTAGAACTTGCCATCGTAATGTACCAGATAGTGGCAGAAGCGTCCCATCTTCTCCATCATGATGCAGCACTTAGGCAGTACAGCGGGTCTGCCCTCGGTATATACGATGATATCGGTATGGTCAATGCCGTAATAGTTCAGTGCAGAGATCACGCGGCCCATGGTAGCCTGCCACTCTCTGCAGTCCATAACGCTGATAACTTCTGCAATGGTAACACCGGCTAACATTGCAACACAAGCCTGACCGCACAGACCGTCTTCGGGCTGGATGATCACGTTCATGCTGTCGATCTTGCGGATCGGGTTCTCGAAGCTATAAGGGCTGTTCTGGTCCATACGGATCAGGGAGCCGTTAATATGTAACAGGATCTTGTGGGGCACACCCAGCTCTACCTTTACAGCAGCTTCATCGGTGATCACGATCTCGTAATTGCCCTTCTCCTTGGGATGAAGCTCACACTCGATGATATTGTTATCCAGAACGATATCTCCCTTGATGCCTTCTCTCTGATGACATACTTCCCATACATTAAAAGGAATCTGAATGGTATATCCGGCATCCTTTTTTTCTACTTTAGATTCAAAAAAATATCTCATGATTCATTCCTCCGTTGCTTTTGCTGTTCCCGAATATTCTCTTAAAGAAAAAGATTTACGAAAGCGGTTACATTTTCTAATTTCCTTGATTCTAGCAAAAATTTCCGCCCTTGCAAAGAGCTTGTGGAAAAGTACTTAAAAAAAAACATCCTGTCAAAAAAATATCAAAAAAGCGCCCGTTTTAAAACAGACGCTTTTTATAAATCCAGTGCATTTAAAGCCCTAAAATTGCAGATGCAACGCGGAAGTATACTAACAGCGACATAGCATCCACGATGGTAGTGATAAACGGACTTGCCATTACCGCCGGATCAAAGCCGAGACGCTTTGCCAGGATCGGCAGAAGGCATCCAATGATCATTGCGATCACTACCGCTGCTACCAGAGTCAGGCACACGGATGCTGCCACCAGCACCCCTACTTTATCCAATAACAGTAATTTTACAAAGTTCGCTGCGGAAAGTGTGATACCGCAGATCAGTGCCACGCGGATCTCCTTGAATACGACCTTCGGCACATCCCGGTATTCGATCTCATTCAGGGACAATCCACGGATGACTGTAACGCTCGCCTGGCTTCCGGCATTACCGCCGGTATCCATCAGCATGGGGATATATGCCACCAGTACCGCACACACACTCAGAGCATCTTCAAAAGAAGAAATGATGGCTCCGGTAAAGGTAGCTGACACCATCAGAAGAAGCAGCCAGGGAATACGCTTTTTGAAGGTCTCAAATACCCCGGTCTTCATATAAGGCTTATCGCTGGGCACGATAGCCGCCATTTTTTCCATATCCTCCGTGGTCTCTTCTTCGATGATATCCACGATATCGTCCACGGTGATAATACCTACCAGCCGGTTCTCATTGTCCACTACCGGCATGGCTGTAAAGTCGTATTTTTTGAACTGTCTGGCAACTTCCTCCTGGTCCATCAGCGTATTGATGGAGATGACATTTTCATGCATGATGTCACCGATGATCTCGTCGCCGTCCATGAGCAGCAGATACCGCAGAGCCACCGTTCCCACCAGTCTCCTCTGGGCATCTAAGACATAACAGATATTGATGGTCTCACTGTCGAGCCCCACCTTACGGATCCGCTCAATGGCCTGATTCACCGTCAGATTCTCCTTCAGGTCAACATATTCGACCGTCATGATACTTCCGGCGGAATCTTCCGGATAGCGCAGCAGATGATTGATATCTCTGCGCACATCGGGGCTTGCGTTGGTCAGAAGCTTTTTGACAATGTTGGCAGGCATCTCCTCCAGCAGATCGGCCGCATCGTCCGCCATCAGGTTGTTGATGATGTTCGTTGCTTCCTTATCTGACAGGGACGTGATGATCTTCTGCTGATTGTCCATATCTAAATAGGAAAAAACGTCTGCCGCCAGGTCCTTGGGAAGGATACGGAAGACCTTTAACATCTCTTCCTCTTCCAATTCTTCCAAAAGTCCCGCAATATCGGCATCGTTGAGTTCAGCCAGATACTGGCGCAGCTTGGTGTACTGCTTGGTGTTAAGAAGCTCTAATACCTCTTCCAGTTCTTTGATCTGTTCCATGATGATCCTCCTTATGATGTTTTCTATGGGTGTAACTTACATGGCAACTTCGCCCCGGAAGTGGGTTGTCAGAGCTCTTCTGTGTACACTTCATAAAAACCACCACCTTTCCTCATGGAATCATTAAACCGCTATTTTTATTTTATTTCATTGGTTATTCTTTGTCAACGAAATAAGTCTCTTTCAATTTCTCAATTTTTACCTTTCCACAGGTGGTTTCTGTCAGATTTTTCCTGACTTTTTCTTCATTTTCCATTGGGATAAGTAAAATAAATTTTACGTTTTCGGCATAGATACTGTCCACGGGAACAATGCCCTGCTGTCCGAAATAGTATTGCAATTTTCCTACATCATTATAATCTGTCGTCACTTCCAGTTCACAGCCTTTTCGCAGGATCCCCGTCTCGCAGTGTGCCAGGCCTTCCTTCACCGCCTGCGTGTAGGCCCGCACCAGTCCGCCGGTACCTAGCAGGGTGCCACCGAAGTACCTCGTCACCACCACCGCGATGTTGCGGATCCCGGAACCGGTCAACACCTCCAGCATGGGTCTTCCCGCAGTGCCGGAGGGTTCTCCATCATCACTGCAGCGGGTCAGTTCTCCTCTGCTTCCTATGACGAATGCCGAACAATTATGTCTGGCATCCCAGTACTTTTTCTTCATTTCTTCTATAAAAGCTACGGCCTCTTCCTCGGTTTCACACTTACGGATCGTTGCGATGAAACGGGATTTTTTCTCCACGATCTCTCCTTCGCCGCCGGATAATAATACTCTGTAGCTGTCTGTTGCTGCCGTATCGCCCATGTTAACCTCACTTATTTTTTGTTTTCCTTCGGATTCTTTTCCAGTGTAGCATAACTTTTCCAAAATGTGAAACCCTTATAACAGTTCCGCCATCATTTTCATAAAAGTGCCTGCTACGCAGTCAACGCCGCTGTGCGGCTCATCTTTTTATTCACCTGATGGCGCTTCGCTCATAGAACGATCAAAACAGTGCATTGTGTGCAAGCACCCAAGCCCTGTTTTTACCGTTCTATGGCGGAACTGTTATTAAGGAATTCTAAAGTCTGGAAAGAAAACCTTTATTTACATAGTATTATTTGGTATAATATTTTCGTCTGTATCTCAGACAGAAAGGACTTGTTTTATGAATTATGGTAAAAAAGGTGTCCGAGCGAAGCAGAAGGCACTCAACTCTAAATCACAAAAATGGGGAAGGAAGCTCGCACTGACCTGTGTCAAGATCATGCTGGCCGCTGTCGTAGGCATCGGCATCTGCGGTGTAGCTGCCGGTATCGGTGTCTTCCGCGGCATCCTCTCTTCCACTCCCACGATCCGGCTGTCCGATGTCGTGGCAGTAGGCGAGGCTACTATCGTATATGATAAGGAAGGCAATGAGATCGACCAATATGTCAGCACCAACTCCAACCGTCTCTCCGTAGGCATGGACGAGATTCCCGACTACATGGGCAAAGCCTTCGTGGCGATCGAGGACGAGCGTTTCTATCAACACAACGGTATCGACTTCAAGAGCATTCTCCGTGCCGGTTACCAGTTTTTAAAGACCGGCGGTGAAGAGGCCCAGGGTGCAAGTACCATCACCCAGCAGCTATTGAAAAATACCGTCTTTACCGACTGGACTTCTGAGGGCAATAATAAGATCAAAAAGATCAAGCGTAAGATCCAGGAGCAGTATCTGGCACTGGAAATCACCAAGTATTATTCAAAGGATGAGATTCTGCTGCGTTACATGAACGCCATCAACTTAGGACAAAATACTCTTGGTGTGGAATCCGCTTCCCTGCGTTACTTCGGTAAGCACTGCAGTGACCTGACGATTTCCGAGTGTGCTGTGATCGCTAGTATTACGCAGAACCCTTCCAAATACAATCCGATCCGGCATCCGGAAGAAAATGCAAAACGTCGTGAGACCTGTCTGAAAAAAATGCTGGAGCTTGGCTTTATCAGTCAGGCACAATACGATGAAGCCGTGGCAGATACCGATGCGGTATACGAGCGTATCGGGCTGTATGATATCGACTATCAGGAAGCCAATGCTACTACCGGCTCTTACTTCTCCGATGCCGTGTATGAGCAGGTAAAACAGGATCTGATCCTGTCCGGTTATAACGAAGCCATGGCAGAGACTCTTCTGACCTCCGGCGGCTTACGTGTGGAATCCACCCTGGATCCCAAGATTCAGGCAATTCTGAACGAAGAATATGCAGATCCCTCCAATTATCCGGAGAACGTGAAATGGTATCTGAACTATGCACTTACCATTATCTCTCCTGATGGCACCAAAAATAACTTCAGTAAAGAAAACATGATGACCTGGTTCAAGGAAAATCAGAATAAAAAGTTCAATCTGATCTTCTCCTCCCAGGATGATGCTTATGCGGCTATAGATACGTACCGTTCCGCCATGTTAACCCAGTTGGGTGTGGAAGACAATGCGGATAACTACGAAGAGACGATCACCATGACACCTCAGCCACAGTCTGCTATGGTTATCGAAGAACAGAGCACCGGTCATATTGTAGCCATGATCGGCGGCCGCGGTGCGAAAGAAGGCCGTAGGACCCTGAACCGTGCTACCAGTGCAAAGCGTCTGCCCGGATCTACCTTCAAGGTAGTGGCCTCCTACGCTCCCGCTCTGGACAGTGCAGGCAAGACGCTGGCTACCGTATACAACGATGCACCGTTTAATTACGCCGACGGTACTCCCGTACGTAACTGGTACAAGTCTGGATACCGTGGTATTCAGAATATCCGCAGTGCGATCCGTGACTCCCTGAATATCATCGCTGTAAAAAATATCACGGTGATCACTCCGAGACTCGGATACGATTATCTGTTAAACTTTGGATTTACCACTCTGACCGACGGTGTCCAGGTCGGCAATGAGATCAAATCCGATGTGAACCAGTCCCTGGCTCTGGGCGGTCTGACCTATGGTGTCACTCCTTATGAACTGACCGCTGCTTATGCGGCTATCGCAAACGGCGGTACTTATGTAACACCTAAGCTGTACACCAGAGTCACTGATTCCGACGGCAATGTAATCCTGGACAATACGAATCCTCCCACCAGACAGGTGATCAAGGAAACTACTGCTTTCCTGCTGACCAGTGCCATGCAGGATGTTGTTACTTCCGGTACCGGTGGAAAGGTTAACTTCGGTGGCATGGCCATTGCCGGTAAGACAGGTACCACAACAGGACCTACCGACGCATGGTTTGCAGGATATACCCCTTATTACACTGCTGCTACCTGGACCGGTTACGATAACAACGTAGACCTGAACAGTGCGGAAGACGGTGTCTCCAAGACTTTATGGCGCAAGGTGATGAAACGGGTTCATGAGGATCTGCCCAACACCCAGTTCCCGGTTCCTTCCGGAATCGTACAGGTTGCGGTATGTTCTCAGTCCGGAAAGCTGCCGATCCCCGGTCTCTGTGACGGATGTGTTTACACGGAATACTTTGCTGAAGGTACCGAACCTACCGAGAGCTGTGATGTACATTATCAGGGCGAGATCTGTGCTTATGATGGGCTTCCCGCAAGTCCTGACTGCCCGTTCAAATACACCGGTATTGCTACGATGCCTCTGGTAGAGGATCCTGCATTACAGCAGGGTTCTACCGTCATTATCAACAATCCGGACGGCACACAGACAGTCAGCACACCGAACACCAGAACTCAGTGTCAGCATGACGCTACCTTCTTCGCGAACCCGGATTACGAAGCAGTCATCAATCAGCAGCAGGCTGAGATCAACGCACGGAATGCCGCTGCACAGCAGCCACAGGAATAGAACAAAAAGGTGCGCCGCATGGCGCACCACTAAAAAAGTCCCCGGAACTTCAGATTCCGGGGACTTTTTGATGCCTACGGATTGCTTCGTTCTATGCACTCTCGCAATCCTACCCTCTATTCGCATATCGTGGGATTATCATCCCACTTTTATGCTCATATCGGGGCGGGTCAAAAAGTCTTTCTCCCACATATGATCAAGCTCATGTGGGTTTAGACCTTTTTCCCCTGGCATCATATACTACACAATACCCTGAGCGGTCATAGCATCTGCAACCTTCAGGAAGCCTGCGATGTTAGCGCCTGCTACGTAGTTGCCTTCCATGCCGTACTTCTTGGCTGCATCATCCAGGTTGTGGAAGATGTTCACCATGATGTTCTTCAGCTTGGCATCTACTTCTTCGAAGGTCCAGGAAAGTCTCTCACTGTTCTGGCTCATCTCCAGAGCGGAGGTAGCAACACCGCCTGCGTTGGATGCCTTGCCAGGGCAGAACAGAACACCGTTCTTCTGGAAGTACTCAGTAGCTTCCATGGTGGTAGGCATGTTGGCGCCCTCTGCTACAGCGAATACGCCGTTAGCTACCAGCTGCTTTGCATCCTCCAGATCCAGTTCGTTCTGGGTTGCGCAGGGAAGAGCTACATCACACTTAACAGTCCATACACCGTGCTCACCGTTCTTCTTCTCATGATACTGTGCACTGGGTCTTGCTGCTGCATACTCAGTCAGTCTTGCACGCTTAACTTCCTTCACTTCACGCAACAGCGCTACATCGATTCCTTCGGGATCATAGATCCAGCCGGTAGAATCGGAACAGGTAACTACCTTCGCGCCTAACTGCTCTGCTTTCTGGATAGCGTAGATCGCTACATTGCCGGCACCGGATACAGCAACAGTCTTGCCTGCGATATCCTTGCCATTGCACTTTAACATCTCCTCTGTCAGATACAGCAGACCGTAACCGGTTGCTTCGGTTCTTGCCAGGGATCCGCCGTAGCTTAAGCCCTTACCGGTCAGAACACCTTCATACAGGCCGGTCAGTCTCTTGTACTGCCCGTACATATAACCGATCTCTCTTGCGCCGGTACCGATATCACCAGCGGGAACATCGGTGTCTGCTCCGATATATTTGTAAAGTTCTGTGATGAAGCTCTGGCAGAAAGCCATGATCTCTCTGTCGGATTTGCCCTTGGGATCGAAATCGGATCCACCCTTACCACCGCCGATCGGCAGTCCGGTCAGGGAGTTCTTGAAGATCTGCTCAAAACCAAGGAACTTGATGATACCTAAGTTTACAGAAGGATGTAAACGTAAACCGCCCTTGTAAGGTCCGATCGCGGAATTGAACTGTACACGGAATCCGTTGTTTACCTGTACCTGACCCTTGTCATCCACCCAGGGTACGCGGAACAGGATCTGTCTCTCGGGAGTTACGATTCTCTCCAGCAGAGCGTCCTTACGATATTTTTCCTCATTTGCCTCGATCACAACACGAAGAGATTCCAGGACCTCTTTGACTGCCTGGTGGAACTCGGGCTGTGCGGGATTTTTGGCCACTACCATATCAAATACTTCATCAACATATGACATCTGAATGTCCTCCTTCAATTGGTATACAGATTCATGACAACCTGGTTGCCATATGCTTTATTATAAAACGACTTTTTTAATTGTACAATAAACTTTATCCCACTAAATCATAAAAGTTTTGACCGTTTTTCTGTATAATTTGCACAATAAATTATACAAGTATACAATCTGTGCGTTATACTGTTCGTCATTTTACCAAAAGTGTGCTATAGATATTCTTTCAGGGCCCGGATATTACTGTTTTCCATGGCGATAAGTTCCCTTGCCAATGCCCTGCTGGAAGTATCCGCCATCTCTTCGTTATGCGCCAGCACCTTCTCCATCTCCAGCACTCCGTTGTTGCTTCCCTTTATGATCATTTCCGCTATATGTCCCGTGCCGGTATTTAGAAGTGTATTGTATCCGATGCCCATCTTAAGCATCATATTCTCTATAGCATTCGTGCGATAAATCTGTGTTTTGCCTTCTACCAGTTTCTGTACTGCTCTGTCATGCAGTCTGGAATATTGTAGCTCCTGGTCTGCCACTGTCGCAGCCAGACGGTCATCGTAGATTTTATCCGTAACAGCATCCAGTGCTTTCATCGCCATTTCCGTATTACGCTGTATTTCCCGATAGATGTTAATTTCCTGTTTGTTCATTTAAAAAAGCTCCTTACCGTTTTTGGTAAGAAGCTTTCCCTGAAAATATTTATTTTATTCGTGCAATACGAATTGTTCCGCAGCTACGCTGCTTCCACAATTCTACCTACATTCGGATTCCGCTGATTTGCTGACGCAAATCGCTTCTTCCTCATGTAGGTGCGATTTTCTTAAGTTCATAAGTCGCCGTATGCAAGCATCCGCGAGCTTATGAACTTAGAAAATCTATTGCACATACTCGCTCTTCACATATCCGATCTGTCCGTTGTATTTGATCTTGCTCCAGTCGCCTTCTGTGCCTACCAGCTCTGCGGAATCACCGCCGGAGAGAACTCCCAGTCTGTCTGCTGTCTCGCTGGCCGATGCACGCACGTTAATATTGGTGGTGGCAGTAACTGTTCCGATGGTCTCAGTTCCCGCTGCACTCTCCGCCAGCTGCAGGAACTCTGTCTTGATGTAGCCTTCCTTGCCTTCGTAATCCACCTTGGTCCAGCCGTTAGGACGCTGTTCCAAAACCTGCAGCTTCGTACCGCCGGATACCTTGCCAAGTTTATCTGCCTGCTCACTGTCAGAGCTTCTGACATTCACGGTTGTGGTGGTGGTTACATATTGAGGTCCCTGATCCTCTGCCTCCTGCTGTTCGCCGTTTTCCGTCTGAGTATCCTGTCCGTCCGTGCTGCCTTCCTCTGTTCCGGCTTCTGCGACCTGCGTCTCTGCGGCCACCTGATTGGCAAGCTTCTCGCCTACCGCAATACTTACCTGAGAATCCAGTTCACTGATATACTGCAGCACCTCCGGATGGTCCACCATAAGTTCATTATATTCCACGGTAATCTTATTATTGAATTCCACAACATCATCCTGCGTGCTGACCGTCTTGATATATTCATTTACTTCTTCGCTGTTCTCACCACGCTTAATATACAGTCCGCCCTGATCGTTGGTGCAGATATAGAGCGCCTGATATCCGGGAACCTCTTCTTCGTGACCTGTAAAAGAGATTTTGTAATACACATAGGCGATCACAGAACCTTCCTCCGGTCCCGTCTTGGTATATATCTCCAAAGTGGGATAATAGTCAATGTACTGAGACAGTTCTACATAACGATACATATCCTTATCCGAGATTTCATCGCATACGGAACGAAGTGTCTCTTCGTCTCCCGTAGCCATGGCATTATAATACGTTGCGATCAGTGTGTAAATCGCTCCTTCTTCGTTGGCCACCAGCGGCACATCCTCCGTCGTCGGCTCTGTTGCCGTCTCACTGGCTGCGGATGCGATCTCTGCCTCCTGCTGTGCCTCCTTATGACGGCTGCTCAGGCTCAGGCTTACAGATACGGTAATAGCCACCGCTACTACAACCACTGCCGGAAGTACAACCTTATTATGTTTTATGATATAATTGCCGATGGAATGTATTTTCTCTTTCCACATATATAGTCCTTTCCGAATTCTGAAATATTCCTTGAATTGCAAAAAGCCGCAAGCGGCTTCTCTCATCTCTCTCCCTATAATCAAGGTGATGTAAATGCATCCGACAGGAATCGAACCTGCATTAAAGGCGTCGGAGGCCTCCGTTCTATCCATTAGACTACGGATGCAAATATTACAAATTTGTTACATCACCTCGACTATAATATCATAAAACCCTACACATGTCCAGTTAAAATTAAAGTATTTTTACACAGCGCTCCTGCCTGCTGTATAAATAAAGCTGATCCGACAAAATCTCTTCCGGAGTCAGCTCCGTACTGTTTACCTCGACGATCATCTCCTTCAGCTCCTCCGCACTCCGTTCCTGATCTACCGGAAGCAGAATAAATTCATGAACCGAACTGGGAATCAGATAATAATCCCCATCCACCCGTTTAGCCAGCTGCTCCAGCACTTTCGGGTATAAAATGCAGCAGGCACCGTATGTTTTCCCGGCATTTGTCAGGATCAGCATGGGAATCTCCCGTGCCAAATGTTGTCTTACATCTGCCTGAAGCTCCTCCAGCAGTTCCTCCAATGCACTTTCCATCGGCATAATGTCGCAGGGAAAAAGTCTGGGAGTATTTTTCACAGCACAGGCAAACAATTCTCTGTCCGTCACATTCCATGCAGACATATGGTTGTTGTAAATAGGGATCATTCCGTTCTGCACTCCATTGCCATCGTATGCATAGTAAAAACAGGCAGCCAGATCCAGAACGGGAATATATGGCACCTTTTCCAGGAAGCTTCGGTTTTTATCACGATTGATCAGCCGGAAGCATATCCTGTCTTTTACTTTTTCAAAATCCGTGAAAAACGAGACATCGATCTGTTTACCCACGGCATCTTCTCTGTACACCGTAACGATCTTCCGGATAATATCCGCAAATGTCGCACCTTCCTCATAGGCCTTTAGAAAAGAATTCAGGTATATGGTGGGCATCATGTTTTCCTGCGCCCTGCGAATCATAAGTCCCTGCAGGATCACTCCATTATTCTTTTGTACTTCTCTTAATTCTACGCTGTATTCCTCTCCAAGCGCCTCACTGACTGCACGCTGTACTTTTGTTCTGAAAACGGTCATTTCCATATAAATACCTCCATGTATCTCCGAAAGCGCTGTCTCCCCAGACCGGCTTTTACCCATGTGGTATTTCAAATTGCAACAAAAAAGGCAACAAGTACACCTTCGAAAAAAGGTCACTCATTGCCTTACAGGTCTTATGCTCGGATATCAGTGATTATGCACGAGACAGATACTCACCGGTTCTGGTGTCGATCTTGATCTTGTCACCCTGGTTAACGAACAGAGGTACAGCTACGGTAGCTCCGGTCTCAACGGTAGCAGGCTTGCTGGCACCGGTAGCGGTATCGCCCTTGAATCCGGGCTCAGTCTCTGTGATCTCCAGTTCTACGAACAGAGGAGGCTCAACGGAAAATACGCTGCCATTGTGAGAGCAGATCTTGCACATCTCGTTCTCTTTTACGAACTTCAGTGCATCGCCTACGGTCTCGGAATTCAGTGCAACCTGATCGTAAGTCTCGGTATCCATGAAGTAGTACAGATCACCATCTTCATACAGATACTGCATATCCTTTCTATCAATACGCGCCTGAGGGCACTTCTCAGTAGGACGGAAGGTCTTCTCAACTACACCGCCACTCTTGATGTTCTTCAGCTTGGTTCTAACGAATGCTGCGCCCTTTCCCGGCTTAACATGCTGGAATTCGATAATCTGGTAAACATTGTTATCATACTCAATGGTAATACCATTTCTGAAATCACCTGCAGAAATCATAATGTATTCCTCCTAATATTTTCACGTCATAATTCTTTAATATTTTAATATAAAAGCATACATATTTCAACTACTTTTGAATATTTTTTTCAAATTTCTCTTAAGAAATCAATTGCCTGCAGATATCCGTCCAGTCCCTGGCCATAGATCTGCTTATTACATACCGGTGCCGTCACGGAAATCTTGCGAAATTCTTCTCTGCTTGTAATATCGGAAATATGGACTTCCACTTTCGGAATATCCACGCTTGCCAGTGCGTCCCGGATAGCATAACTGTAATGAGTATAAGCTCCCGGATTAATCACAATACCGGTTGTTCCATCAAAATAGGCTTCCTGGATCCTGTCGATAATGGCTCCTTCATGATTGCTCTGGAACGTCTGGATCTCATCCCCGGTCTCCTTTGCCTTTTTGTCGATCAGATCCAACAGATACTGATAATCCTGCGTGCCATAGATTTTCTTCTCACGGATTCCCAGGAAATTCAGGTTAGGACCGTTGATCACTAATATTTTCATTTTCTTCTCACGCTCCTTTTTCTTCGGTGCCTCTTTCAGCTTACGAAGCTGCAGCTGCAGTTCCTCTGCCAGTTCATCAGAGTATCCCCTATTTGCATCCAGGATGATATCTGCACATTCCGTATAGATTTTATCCCGTACTGCTAACAGTTCCCGGATTCTTCCAAGCGGATCCTCACATTGCAACAGCGGTCTTGTGGTATCATTTTTGAGTCTCTCATAGACTACTTCCGGTGACACTCTTAAGTATACCACCGTTCCACATTGATGCAACAGGGGACGGTTCACCGGATTGACCGGGGTTCCTCCGCCTACGGACAGAATGTACTCGTATTTTCTGCTGCCGCATTTGCGTAAGACTTCCGTCTCCAGTTCCCGGAAATAGGCTTCCCCATCATCCGCAAAAATCTCCGAAATGCTCCTACCTTCCTGTCTCTCAATCATTTTATCCGTATCTTCCACCGGCATCCGCAGCAGATAGGACAGCTTTAACCCCAGTGTGGTTTTCCCCGATCCCATAAAACCGATCAGGACGATATTCCTGCGCTTGTGCTTCATTTTATTTTCCGTCCTCTGTCTTTTTTGCTTCCTGCATCCGTTCATAGACTTTGTCTGCCAGCCACGATTCGACCTTGCAGCCTGTCCACAGTTCAAACGCAATAATTCCCTGGTACAGCAGCATCTTCGCTCCGTTGTAGGCCTTACCGCCCTGTGCCTCCACCAGCTCCATAAACCGGGTCTTCGGCGGATTGAAGATCAGATCGTAACCGGTATGTACTTTTTCATAAAATGCAGGATCCTCGATCACGGCCGCATCACAGTGGGGATACATGCCCACACTGGTAGCCTGTATTGCAAGATATTGTTTTCCTGCCGGAAGTGTGTCATACGCATCCACAGACATTGCTTTCGCAAATTTCCTGCCGGCGATACGATTGACTTCGTCCGCCACCTCCTGTGCTTTCTGCACCGTACGGTTGAGAAGGATGGCTTCCCTTGCCCCCTTATCCAACAGCAGCATGGCTACGGCTCTCGCCACACCGCCGGCACCCAGGATCAGGACTTTTTCGCCCTTCACCTTCACACCATCTTCACACATGGCGCGGTACAATCCGGGCATATCGGTGTTATATCCCTTATAGCCTGTCTCGGTCCGTACCAGAGTATTCACCGCTCCGATATTCTCTGCCAGCGGATCGATGTCCGTCAGATACGGGATCACATCACTTTTATAAGGAACCGTCACATTTAAACCCAGCAGATTCAGCGCAAAGGCTCCCTTTACAGCATCCTCCAGTCTTCCGTTCTCCACATGGAATGGGACATATGCCAGATTCTCTCCCAGCACCATGGACAGAGTATTATGGATCACCGGTGACAGCGTGTGCTCCACCGGGTTGCCGATCAGTCCACAGGTTCTGGTATAACCATTGATATCATTCAGCATTTTACTTTCCTTTCCGGCGGCATTCTCTATGGTAGAAAAACAGCACTATTTTTTCTAAATATCTCTTCAGTACGATCTGGATCTCTTCCTTAGGATGGATGGGGCGCGTCAGATAGGTCACGATGCCACATTTTTTGGCTCCCCACACATCCGTGAACAGCTGGTCTCCCACAAAAAGTGTAGTATCTTTCGTAGTATGCATCTGCTCCATGGCGCGCAGATAACCGTCTCTTCCCGGCTTGCCGGCCTTATAAATATAAGAAGCCCCTACCGCGTCCGCAAAGCTTTTCACCCTGGGTTCCTTGTTGTTCGATAATAGAAGCGTCTGAAATCCCAGTTCCCGCAGTCTGCCGAAAAATTCGATCGCCTGCGGTGTCGCCGGTGCCCCATGGGGTACCAGGGTATTATCAATATCAAAAATGATCCCGCGATAACCCTTCCTATATAATGTCTTGTAATCTATGCCATAGGCGGAATCCGCCTCATGATCCGGGTAAAACTGCTGCAGCATATGTCCCGCCTTTCGTTTATTTCCTCTATAATATAATGTAATCTGCTTTTTCCCACACAGAGAATGTCTGAAAGTATGCCTCTTCCAGCGGGATCCACAGCTGTAAAAAGTCCTGTAATCTGTCCTCGCCGTTACGCTTGCGGATCCGCTCTTCCTGGGTCTTCCCATCAATATCCAGAAATACCCGACGGTCCATATAGTCACCAAATACCGGGTGGCAGCTGTAGGCTCCCTCCACGAATACATAACCGTTATTTTCTACCAGAATCTCTTCTCCCAGGGTCATCCGGGAGCAATCAAATCTCCGATAGGAAAAAGGTCTGCCAGATCTCAGATTCGGGAGCACTTCCGTTAAAAAGCGTTCATAGTGTACATTTCCTCCGGGCTCGCTTCTGCGTTCCGGTGTCCGAAGTGCAGGCGGCAGGAAAAAATCATCCATATGAATCACGTCACCACCCAATTCCTTTGCCAGTTTTGCAGCCAGTGTCGTCTTCCCGGCAGCGCATCTTCCGTCAATGGCAATGATCCGTACCTCTTTAGGAAGTTCCCGTAATTCCTCTGCCAGATCATTAAAAAATCTTTGCGATCTCATCCACAGCCTCCGCAATGTATTCTCCCAGCCGTCTGCTCTCTACTCCTACGATCGTCGCATGGCATTTGTTCATGGGGATCAGGACCAGCTTCGCATCACCAGAAGCCACTGCCGCCGCCATCGTGGGTGTGATCTCCCCCAACATGGCATCCGCCATAACGATTCCCATGGGTCCCATGATCACGTCCGCTCTCTTACTGTTATATACCACAGCGTTCTCTCCGGTGGCTCCGCTTGTCACGCCGCTTTTCATCATATTCGCCGTAGCCGTGGCGTTGGTTCCCACAGCGATCAGTTCCGCCTCAGGGAAACGTTCCTTTAATGCCTCCAGCAGGCTTCTGCCTACGCCTCCGCCCTGACCATCCATTACCATAATACGCATAACCTTACTCCTGTAAAAATAATACTTGTTTCATGATAGCATGGCAGATGCTTTTTTGCAATTTATCTTGACAAAAAAATGCTTACCCTTTATTATAAATTGTGCTTCACGAAGGAGCCTGACGCCAGAAGGCATATTACCCCAGAAGGGGGAACTATGCCGTTCTGGCTTTTTTGTTACTGTTCAGGCTTTTGCACCTCGGAGAGGCTTTTTGCGAATGGAGACTCTGAACAGTTATATCTTATCAGGAGGTTTCATTCCATGAAAAAATTAACCGTTTTAAACAAGAGCATTATCACCGCTCTGTGTGTTGCCTTATGTGTGGTACTGCCTATGGCTCTGCATGCGATCCCTAAGGGTGGCGTCCTGTTCTCTCCCATGCATCTGCCCGTACTGCTGTGCGGTCTGGTCTGCGGAGCTCCTTCCGGTCTCATCTGTGGTATTTTAGGGCCCTTTGTATCCAGTATGCTCACCGGCATGCCCGCTTTCGGCTATATGCCCATCATGATGATCGAGCTGGGACTCTATGGTCTGATCAGTGGTCTGGTCATGCAGCTTCTCCGCAGCGGCAAGCTGGTCATTGATCTGTATGCGGCTTTGATCATCGCCATGCTGGGCGGCCGCGTGATCACCGGAATCCTGCGTGCCCTGATCTTCGCCGGCGGTTCTTACAGCTGGTCTGCCTGGGCTACCGGATATTTCGTATCCTGTCTCCCCGGCATCATCCTTCAGCTGATCTTACTTCCTACCATTTATGTGGCATTGGAACGCGCTCATCTCCTGCCGGTTCGTTACGCTGCTGTTTCTGCTACTGCAGAGGCCGAAGCTGCATAAATCCATACACCATCGAGCCGGCCGGCTCATCGCACTCACAGCAAAATGGCTCCTCTGTCTTACGACAGGAGAGCCATTTTTTGTCTGTAGATCCGTATGAAATACAGGATCTCCGCCACTGCGGTAATGCTCCAGGAGAACATATACAGCAGGTACAGCGACGGAATCGTATGAAAATACGCAAATACCGTATAAACCCAGATCACACGGAATACGCAGGAGCCCATGATGACAATGAACATCGGTACAATACTTTTGCCCAGGGCTCTGGCCGCCGCAATGGTACAGTCCATAAATGCCGAGATGCAATAGGAAAAGCCCATAATCGTCAGACGATACATTCCGGCATCCATAACTGCCGCATCTCTGGTAAACAGAGACAAAAACGGTCTTCCGAAAACCACCAGTGACACTCCCAGGAGCAGACCGATGCCGAAGGAATATGCCAGGCTGATGAGGTAACTGTTCCGCACTCTTTTCTTTTTACCGGCGCCGTAATTCTGCCCCATAAAGCTGCCGCAGGCAGTATAGAATGCTGCCATGACATCATACACCAGTGCATCCGCATTGGAAGCTGCGGAATTGCCTGCCACCATAATAGCGTCGAAGGAATTTACACCCATCTGAACAAAGCTGTTGGCGAACTGGAAGATCACGTTCTGTAATCCGGAAGGCATTCCCAGCTTCAGAATGTCCCCCGTAAGTTCCCGATCCATCCGCAGCTTTCCGGGATGCAGTGCATAGATGTCTTTGCTTCGAAGCAGTGCCTGTAAGATCAGCACAGCGGACACGTATTGGGAAATGATACTTGCTAATGCCACTCCCGCCACATCCATCCGACAGACAATGACGAAGAAAAGATTTAAGATTATATTCAGCACTCCGGAAAATCCCAGATAATACAACGGCTTTTTCGTATTGCCCACCGCACTGTACACAGCGTTACCGAAATTGTAAATTGCCAGTGCCGGCATTCCCAGGTAATAGATCCGCAGGTATAATACCGCTTTGTCCAACAGTTCTTCTTTCGTCTTCAATGCCGTCAGCATCCACTCAGACAAGCCTACCCCCAGCACTAATAACAATACGCCCATGATCAGGCTGACCAGTGCTGCGGAATGGATGGTCTTCGACAGGCTGTCCTTATCTTTTGCACCGTAATATAATGCCGTTAATACATTGATACCACCGGACAGACCAATGAGGAATCCGGTAAACATGGTGACCAGTGTCGCTGTGGAGCCCACTGCGCCCAGAGACAGAGATCCCGCAAACTGTCCGATCACTGCAATATCCGCCATATTGAAAAGCACCTGTAGCAGATTGGATAGCATCAGCGGCACACTGAAGATCAGTATTTTCTTCCCTAAGGATCCTTCCGTCAGATCCTGCATATTCTGTTTCATCTTGCTTTTATCCTTTTCCCTGTCACTTACTTGATTCCCATTACAATTCTCCCCGCCAGCTTCCACTCTGACGAAAAGAACGGTCAAAAAGCTTTTTTGCTCTCTGACCGTTCCCTATTCTAGCATATCTTTTCTTAGTTTGCCATATTTCTTTGTTATATTTTGTGCTATATTTATCTGCTATTTCTCTACTGTATTACGCTGCCTCTTTGTCTGAATTTTTCCCTGCACCGAACAGCTTGCGGATGCAGCTGTAAGCGACCATAACGCCCAGTACCATAAGCAGCACGGCAACGATCAGCTGTAAACCGTCCACCAGGAAGGTTGCCTGTCCGGAAGCCACATTTTTCACCAACGCGATCGTCTTCTGGATCAATGCAGTGAAGGTTACGACTAACATCATTCCCATAGGGAAGTACAGCGTCCAACCGGTACGGCCAGTAGTTTTTAAAAATACTGCCAATGCGATCAGTACCAGTGCAGCCAACAGCTGGTTTGCAGAACCGAACAGAGGCCATACATTGTTGTATCCGCCCAGAGTCAGCAGATAGCCGAAAAACAGGGTGATCACGGTTGCAAAATATTTATTGGTCAGAACCTTCTGCATGGGAGTCATCTTTGCAGTGTCTGTGGTATCCCCTAAGAACAGCTCCTGGAAGGACATCCGTCCGATTCTTGCGACGGAATCCAGGGAAGTCAGTGCCAGTGCGGATACACACATGGTCATGAATACGGTTGCCACGGTTACGGGAACCCCCATTTTCTCCAGGAATCCTGCAACACCGGAGGAGAAAATGGAGAAAGGAGTTCCATCGGGTTTCGTACCATTCACAGCTACTGCTCCGACTACTACCAGTGCTACCACACCAAGCAGGCTCTCTACGATCATGGCACCGTAGCCTACCATGGGCATATCTTTTTCATTGCTGATGGTCTTGGAGGAAGTACCGGAGGATACCAGGCTGTGGAATCCGGATACCGCACCGCAGGCGATCGTGACAAACAGGGTCGGGAACAAGCTGCTGTTGCCCACCTGAAAACCGTTAAATGCATTCAGCTCCATATCGGGATGTGCTACGACCACACCGAGTACAGCGCCGATGATCATGCCCAGTAACATAAAGGTGGTCATGTAATCTCTGGGTTGCATCAGAAGCCACATGGGCATTACGGATGCCAGGAACAGGTATGCCATGATGATGTAGATCCATGTGGTCTTGGAAGCATAGATCGGAAGCTTCATGCCTACCGCAAACATCACTACCAGCAGACCAATGGCTACGACTGCCTTGACCCACTCGTTCATTTTTCCAACCTTTTTCTGGATCAGACCGAAGATCACAGCAACCAGGATGAACAACATGGAGATGGATGCTGCACTGCCGTTAGCATATGCCACACCTGCATCTTCCAGTCCGGTACCTACGAAAGTACCTGCCACCATATCAGTAAAGGCTGCGATAACTAACAGAGTGAACAGCCAGCAGAACAGCATAAACAATTTTCTGCCGGTCTTACCGATGTATTTTTCAATGATCATTCCCATAGATTTTCCTTCGTTCTTCACAGAAGCATACAGAGCACCGAAGTCCTGCACCGCACCGAAGAACAAGCCGCCGATCAGAAGCCACAGAAGCACAGGCACCCATCCGAATACCGATGCGAGGATGGGACCCGTCACAGGGCCTGCCCCTGCGATAGAGGAAAACTGATGAGAAAATACGGTGAATTTGGAGGAAGGCACGAAGTCCTCTCCGTCTTCATGGGTAAATGCAGGCGTCTTCGCCTTCTCATCGATTCCCCACTTTTTTGCAAGCCATCTTCCGTAGAAGACATAGCCTGCTACCAGCACTGCCATTGCGATCAGAATGATTACCAAACTGTTCATTTTTGTTTCCTTCTTTCTTATGTCTTGTTGTTTTGTCGTGACAGAAAGAAAAATTCTGATTGCCCGTAAAACAAAAAAGCCTTCCGTCTCCGGTGCCCTTAAGCACCCAAAGACGAAAAGCTCTAAGCTCTCCGCGTTACCACTTTGCTTGCCATGTTTTATCACATGACCTCTTGTTCCCATCTCCATGAAATACAAATATCTCATTTCCAACAGGCTTCTAAATAACGGTAGAATACCGGTGACACCTACTTAAAGTCTTCAGTGCACTTCTCACAGAGGATAGTCTGTCATACTCACATACCGTCTCACACCAGCCGACGGCTCTCTGAAATGCTTCCGTATGCAGATCTTGTTCTGCTCATCGAATTTCACTTTCTGTTCGATAGCAACAATACCACTCTGCTTTTATATTGTCAATAACTTTCTTTTCACATTTTCTTGATCTTTTTTATCATTTTCCCTTTTTGTCGGCAATCAGGGGTTTGATGGCAGAATAAATCTCACTGGTGCGCTTGCTGTCCTTGAACTCCTTATTCAGGGCATTATTGATACCCTGCTTGGTCTTGTACTGGCGGATGAATTTTACCACCTGCGGGACGATGGTCTGATCTGTAAGGACTTTTTCCACGGCTAAAGTCAGTTCATCCGGTTCTTCCGCGGACTTCTTCTCTGCAGGCTTCTTTTCTGCGGGTTTCTTCTCAGTAGGCTTCTTCTCTGCAGCTTTCTTTTCCGCGGTCTTATCATCTGTCTTTGCAACACTCTTCTTTCTCGTGTTGCTCTTTTTCCTTGAAGGCTTCTTCACGGGTTGTGCAGACTCGTCCACCGTCTCAGGCTCCGCGGGTTTCTCGGGTGCATCCGCCTTCTCAGTCTCCGGCTGTACGGGTTCTTGGGTCTCTTTCACCGGCTCCGGCAGTGTGGGCTCCGGCTGTGCGGGCTGCTGCTGCTCTGCCACATCCTCTGCAGTGGTAACGACTGTTTCTGCCTCATTTTCCTCTTCTGTCAGAAGATTCTGCTCTGCCACAGGATTCTTCCCCCATAAGAGGTTACGGATGATCCGCACGGGAACTCCCTGCGCCTTCCAGTACACCATGAGGCTGGTGAAGCCATTGTCCTTGGTCACGATAAAATAATTCGGGTGTATCCCCTCCCTCTGCTGTTCGCAGATCAGATATCCCAGATAGGTTGCCAGCTGGAAATCCAGTGCATTCTTGGTACCCACCGCTACTTTGTGGTAAATGATGTTTGCCTTCGTCTCATTTAATTTCCGATGCAGGTCAAAGGTCATGCTGTCAGCATTATCGCTGTAGAAAATACAGACCGTATCTTCCTCCGTCAAAAGCTCCACGCCTTCCATGCCACGGCTTTTTACATTTTCGAAATCAATCAGATAATATGCCATTACGCTTCCTCCATGCTCGTTGTCCCACTGCCTTCTGTATCCACGGACTTCTCTGTCTGTTCCCCTTCTGTCACCGTCATCTCCACAGCATCCGTCTGTTCTGTCTGTTCAGAAGTCTCTGTATCTCCCATGGGATCTGCCGCTGTTGATGTCTTAGTATCCTCAAGAATTTCCGGCGGCTCCTGCTTTCTCTTCGGAAGCTTTTCGCGGATACTCTCTTTCCAGCCGGAGAATACTTCCTTTGTCCGCTTTTTCCATTCTCTTCTCTTCGCTGCACGCTTCTGTCTGGCTTCTTCCTTTAATTCCAGCTTTTCCTGCTTTTTCGCCTGCTTCGCCAGTGCTTTTTCTTCCAGTTCCACTTCCTTGATGGCAGCCTTTTCGATATCACGGATGTAGCGATTAGCCTTTTTATGATTCTTACGATCCAGTCGATAAGGGTCATACAGGAAATAGGACACCGCTCCCAGCAGCAGAAGCACCACTCCGGCTATCGTAAGCGCCGGTACGATAAGGGCATACTCTGTAAATCCCAGTTCATAGCACACAAACACGATCAGCATCGCCGGGAACAAGAGCAGATACAGAATCCTCGTCAGGACATCCAATATTGCATGCTGTCTCTTCCCATTGTTCAGCAGCGTTCCCTCGATGGCTGTATAAAAAGCCATGAAAATACATAATTCCGAGCCGAAACCATGGAGATATCCACAGATTCCGGTCAAGATCAGCGACAGAAAAAACATGCCGAACGCTGTTCCCCGATACAGGGCATAACGGTATTCCGTCATTCCCTGCAGCTTGTCCTCACTGATGCCGTGCATCTGGTAGACATCCTTGCGGATCAGGCGTTCAAACTCTTCGTTATACCGCTGCTCCTCTTTGGTATTGCGCAGGTGGTCTTCCACCGCCTTGCTCATCTGCTCAATATATTCCTGCTCCTTACGGATGCGCCTGGTCCGAAGCTGCTCCAACTCATTCTGACGTTTTACTTCCTCTTCCAGCTTACGTACTTTGCCGATTCTGGGATTTTTCACCGTAATCTCCGTAGGCTCCGGGAGCACTGTGCTTTCTTTTTTTCCCTGTTCTTCCTGTTCTTCCATTTTGGGGTCCTCTTTCTGTGTGTGATCCGTTAGTCCTATTATAATTTTTCCCGCGCAGAAAAACAACCTTTAGTTCCCCTTTTCTTCGGTTTTCTCCCAGCCTGCCATCAAGTGCAGTTCCAACGGAACGTTATAATCTGGTTCTCCGCCTTTTTGTGCAAAAAAGCGGGATGCAGGCAGGGTCTCCACCCGTATGTCTCCCTCATCCGTCGTGAGATACCAGCCTGCGAAATGATACCCTTCCCGTTCCGGAGTCGGATATCCACACAGATACACTGTTCCACCGGAATATTTCGGTGTCAGTGCATTATACGTCTGCGATGGTTGTCCTTCCATCGTTCCTCCATTGGCATCCAATACCATTATCATCTGCCATGCAGCAGGATCCTGCGAGTTCCAAACCGCGTGAATATCCACACTGCGGTTGCCTTCCTCATCCGGTTGGATCCTAAGCGCATCCTCTGCGGTAAAGCGTTCCGTAAGCAGACTCCACTTCGGATAGGTATCCTTATCTCCTGAAAAATGTGCCGCCCATCCCAGGAATGCAAAGCCTTCCGGCGTCTCCGGATGCGGCAGAGTGATCACTTCTCCGGCAAGGAGCTGTTCTATGGAGATTTCTCCTTCTTCCAGGATTCTCTCCCAGGCGTCAGCAGTGGGATTGGCCAGGTGCGTCTCATTATAGATCTTGTAATATAAGATGCCGCCTTCCAGAGGATATTGTCCGTCGACAGGTTCTGACGTTTCTGCTATTGCGACGTCTGTTTCTGTCTCTGTTGTCACGGACTGTACATGGTCATTTTCCCTGCTGTCCCGATTCTCTCCGTTTTCATCGGGTGCCTGTATCTCCTCCGTTGTCTGTGCCGGTATTTTCGTCTGATTTGCCTCAGTTCCATACACGCCGCAACCAAGCAGTACACAAGCTGCCAGCATACAGAGTATGCGCATTACCTTTCGCTTCCGACTTTCACTGTGTTCCGGTACCCCTTTTTCCACAGGTTGTTTACTCTGCAGATATTCGTCCGGCAGCGACGGATATTCTGGGGCTATGGAATCCGGCGGGAGTGTCTGGTATTCCGGTAGTATATTGTTTTCCTGTTTCTGCATTTTATTTATCCTATGATATTTATGATCTTCTTTGATCTTCATTTTCTCTTTTATTACCGGATCCACCCATTATTTATTATGCACATCCAACTGCGGGAAGGGGCACTCTACACCCAGCTTTCGAAAGCCCAGCAGCAGATCGTGATTCAGAATACGCATGCCGGAATAGATATTTTTCTCCGAAACTTCCACTACGAACCGGAGCAATACTCCGGAATCCTGCAATGCCTGCACTCCTACATACACAGGAACTTTTTTCATAGTATCTTCATGTGCCTTGTAGATTGACTCAAGGAGTTTCGGAAGTTCACTTTCTAGCTTTTCAAGATCCGTTTCATAAGGAATGCTGATATCGCAGACAGCCTTGGAATAATTGTCGGAGCGGTTCAGGATATTTTTCATTTCGGAATTATTGATGATCTTCACATTGTCACCGGTATCCGTGATACAGGTGGTGCGGATGCCGATGCTCGTCACAGTTCCACGGAAACCGTTCACCTCCACGATGTCTCCCACATTATACTGATTCTCCAGCAGCATAAAAGTTCCTGTCACCACATCCGCGATCAGACTCTCCGCGCTGAAGCCGACGATCAGAGCCAATACTCCGACACTGGCAATGATGGTAGTCATGTTAACTCCGAGGATCGTCAGTCCTGCGCACAGGATCACCAGAAACGCAATATATTTTGTCAGACTGGATAACAGAGAGAGCACAGACCTGACTCTGTGATTCGCCGGTTTGATCAGCCCCAGGATCCATACGATCAGACTTTTTAAGAACAATACCCCGAAGATCAAAAGCAATAATTTACAGACTGCAACTGCATTGACCGTAAATATCCTCCCCAATTCCTCTGTCTGAATCTGTCCGGTTCCCAGCGCGATTCCCATAATAAGTACTAAAAGCACTGCATACACGATTATTTTTTTCACATTTTTCTTCTTATCTTTGTCTTCCATTTTTCCCTTGTTTTCCTCCTTTGCAAACTGCTTTTTGATGGTTCATTTTATCATTTTTACGGAGCAAAACACAGTTGACAAATGTCTCATTATGGTAATATGTGACTTTTTCACAAATATAGTAATGATTCCTATTATTATATTTGTTACTTTATTCCATTTTCTTTTTTCAGGAAAAGAGATATACTATATACAGAAACAAGGAACTGTTTCCATTAACCACAACGTAAAAGAAAGGATGATAGATTATGGCAAAATTATATACAATTACTTTAAACGGTGTTACAGAGGATACTTACAACAAGGCAACGGATTACATTCACGCAAATGCCCTGCGCCTGAACTATCGCCCGGCTGCTTCCACCATTGATGCGGAATTTCCGGATGATATTGATCCCGCCAAAGCTCCGGAGCTTGCTGATGCTGTGATCCGTGAAGTGCATCAAACTCTGTAATTTTTTGATTTTCTTGATTTTTTTGTTGTGCCCGCTAACTTGCGGGCACTTTTCGCATGAAGACCCTTAAGGTTCAAGCGTTTTCCGGTATTCCTCATATAAGATATCCATGTGTAGCCAGTCATAGTGGTTCCGCATATAGTAACAATGCCCCCGGTATCTGCCACTTATTCTGAATCCTGCCTTCTCGTAACACTTAATGGCAGGGGTGTTTGTTTCCAGTACATCCAGATGGACACTATACACTCCCAGCACCATAAAGCAGTACCGCAAGAGTATCTGCACGACTTCGGTTCCAATGCCTTTTCCACGCGCCGCCTTTTCTCCGATGTTAATGGATAACCAGGCTGACATGTCCTCAGTTCGATGGTCAATATGACAATATCCAATCAATGTGTCTGTCTCTTTCTGGACAATTCCCATCCGCATGACAGAATGGTCGTTTACCCAACCGGGCATCCGGGTGATGTCCACCACAGAATGCGCATGCTCTATAAAGACACAGGTGGTTTCATCCGACATCCACTTCGCGTATAAGCCGACTGCCTCCTCATCATCCCTCAGTACGGATAAAAAAATATGATTTCCATCTAATCTGCATATATTTTTACTCATCATGCCACCTTACATTTTCAGCACTCCTATTTCAAGAATTTATTTCTTTTTCCCAACGCAATATAAACTCCTGTATTGTATTTTCATAATCATCCGACTGTTTGAACAACTGGTAAGGACTGTATCTCAATTTCCCAGCTCCCTGTCTCAGTTCCATGACAATGTCTTTCCAATAATCTCCGCCATTGATTATATAACGCTGCGTTCCCGGAAATCTTTCGTCTATGATACTATTTAATATCTCTGTAAATTCTGCCTGGGACACTACTGCTGCCTTATTCACTTCTGTTTTCTTTTCTTTCTCCAAATTTTTTGCCCTTTTTCATTTTCAGGATATGTTTGACATCCGTTTCTGTAAGGCCATATTTACAGTCCGTCACAAACAGCATCCTCCGCAATAACAAGTTCCCCATTTTCCAGCCTATATCCATACGGAGCAAATCCGCCATTCCATTTACCTTCTCTCGCCTTCTGCTCACGCCCAGCCATTGTCTGCACTCTGATATTTTCCCGCTCCATCTCTGCTACTGCCGCAATGATAGATCGAAAGGCTTGTGAGCATTCTCTGAAATTGTCCAGAATCGTCCAAATCAAATTACACCATCTATTCTGCTTTCTGCACATAATGTTCTTATTCTTCTCGCAGATATTCCTCATCTCTTTGAAGTTCCAGATAAAGTAATATAATTATCCATTGAATATTCCCAAAACACCACAAAAACAAAGCGTCATGTGATATTTCTAATACTTTACGTCCTAACAATAGTAATAGCAGGTGTGTAAATCCGCTTCCGTCTGCTGATGACGGAAATCTGCCAGATGCTCATCCATCAGAATAACCCTTCCATCTTCATCCGTAACCGCTTCTGCATCAGCCTGTGTATAGGTAACCTTGTATCCTGCTTCCGGTCCGTCCAGTACTGCTCCTCCACGGTCTTCATAGCTATTGCTCGGAAGTGCCTTGACATAATCTTCATCTGCTATTGCTCCAAGATAGTCAGATGCTGCCTGAAACTGGGGATAACTCATACCATCACCAATAAACAGAAAATATATTTCGGTGCTTTTGCTGTTTCTTCTTGCGTCTGCGTTTCTGCAGATACTTCTGTTACGATTGTTTCCTGCTCTGTTGCTGCTGTACTTTCTGTCTGTGCCGGTGACGGTGACTCAGAAGAAGTCTAGTCTGCTGCAGGTGCTCCGGAGCATGCTGCCATAGACATTGCCATTACAACAGCAAGCATACCCTTCATCATACTCTTAATTCTCATAATCGTTTCTCCTCTCTGAAACATGTTTTGTTTTTCCTCTGCTTCACTATACAATACCGTTGTAAAAACCAATGTCCAAAGTAGGAAAAATTTGAGTAAATTCCGACACTTATTTTATGCAGTTCTATCTTTATGAGATTTCATCAACATCATAATACTTAAAATCCCGGAAGCAGGCACTTCCTCCTGTTTCCTCTGCCGCGTAGCAGAACAGGCCAAACCGGCAACCAGTAAAATGATCCAGTTTGAAGTACAGCTTATGCACGGTTCCGATGGGTAGCCAGTCTCCCTTATTTACCCGGTAATAGCAGCGTGCTTCATCCTTCATGTTACAGAAATCTGCTTCAAGACGAAAATCCATCTGGTGTGATTCAACAACAGTTCCTTCCGTCATATCCAATATACCATCTTCTTTTTTATCCAGCATAAGGACTTCATATTTTCCATGATGTTTTGTAATGCCAACTGCAGCATAACAGCTCTGCAACGCACACAAACCTGCGACATCGCCCTCTTTCAATGCAGAAGCATCAACAGTAACCTCAGCTGCGCAGGACGGATAACTCATCCTTTGCGTAAGCGTATTTACTGCCTGTGTAAGCTCTGTACAAACTTCCCGTGTTGTAATTGTATAGGTTCCCTGCAATGCATCCAGATGATAGTACCGTGGATCTGGATCATGATTAAACTGCCAGCGCGGAAGCAGCCCATTACAGAAATCATCACTTCCCACTAATGGCTGATAAATATATCCTGGTCTGGTACTGTGAACCTCTATTTCTTCCGGCACATGTCCGTTCTGTCCAAAAAACGGAAAATGATCCTTCCAGGTAACCGGAAGCAGAATAGGAATCCGTCCAACTGCTCCGGAATCCTGAAACAGCATTGCATACCACTTTCCATCCGGCGTATCCACTATTCCTCCCTGTGCCACGCCCTGTCCACAATATCCACGATCATCACAAAGTACATCTCCACCCGTGAATTCTCCTTCCAGAGAATCACTGTAAAAGCATGCTTCCGTCCGCATCCAGCGGTCTCTCAGGGAATGAATCAGAAAAATATAATAATAGCCGTTTATTTTTTGAATATGAGAACCCTCATAGCCTAGCTCCGGGTTCTTATGATCACTGACTAAAAGACGATGTAATCCGTCCTTCTTTGGTGCAGTCAAATCTTCATTCAATTCTGTAATCCAGATTTCATCATTTCCATATACAATATAGTTTCTGCCATCCTCATCAAATAATAAAGAGCCGTCATGATAAAAGCCTTCTATCAGCTGCTTTTTCCATGGACCATCTATTTTTTCCGAAGTATACAAATAAGTCTTACGGGTATCATTTGCCACAAAGCAGATACAAAATCGGCCTTCATGATAGCGCAGAGAAGCTGCCCACATGCCCTGTCCGTAAATATTCTGACCGCTTTTCAGTTGCTGCGCATCCGTATGATCCAACGTCTCATAGACATAAGTCACATGCTCCCAGTGCACCAGATCAAAAGACTGCAGAATCTCACAGCCCGGCATAAAGTGCATGGTTGTGGATGCCATATAATAGGTGTCTTCTACGCGGATCACGTCCGGATCTGGATAATCCAATCTTGTTATAGGATTTACATTCAATGTTTATTCCTTTCTGTTTTATCTCCATATTCTTTCTTTGTTCTATTCTATTTTTACTATTTTATCTTTGTTTCTTATCCGTCTGCCTTTTCAACTCTTCTCTGCCCCATTTCACTATTGCTAATATCAAAATCTCACAGTAAAATATAATAATCGAAAAAGATCGCCAACGTGCTGAAAATGACCATAAGGTTAATCTCAAAACTGAGATCATGATTGAAGATCTCTATACATTAACAGTAGTATGCTTTTTAGTTGTACGTAAAATGATATGCCCTAGCACCATGACTCTTTAATGACACACTAAGGCTCTTTGGCTCTTCCACGTGCTCTCCGCTCCAAAGCTCCGTTCCATTTACTCCATCATAAATCTCCAGATCGGCAAGCGGTATGGATATGCCACTGTCTTTATCACCCAGATTAAATACCGCGACATAATATCCACCCTTTGTATCTGCTGCAATCCACAATGCATGCTCTATACCATCGATTTCACGTCTCCACACCTGATGCGAATGCCGTGCATTTGCATGCATGGCAAGTATTTCAGAATTGGTTACCAGATTCATAGTGAATTCGTCAAACCCTGTCAGCTCTCCTCCCAGCATCAAAGGAGAACGCATGATACTCCAGAGTGTCAGCATGGTGATCTGCTCATCCTGTGTGAAATTCGTCCAGTTATTCACATCATATACCTGCCGTATCGGTCCGACCGGAAGCATATCGGCATCCGGCCAGTGCCCTGCACCTGCATGGGTGCACCATTTTTCTGCTCTTGAAAACATATCATATAACAGTTCCCACTTATCCCAGAAATCATCGGTGATTCTCCACATATTGGAAATCTGCTTATAAAGCTCTGCCTTTTCTAAAAGAGCAGGTCCCGGCGACAGACTTAAAACCATGGGTCTTCCGCAACCATGCAATGCTTTGCTCAGCATAATCAGTTCGGATTCCTCATGTGGCAGTTCCCGTGCAATATCATCACATTTAATAAAATCCACACCCCAGGAAGCATATAATTCAAAAATACTGTTATAGTATTCCCGTGCCCCGTCTTTCTCAGGATCTACACCATACATATCCGTATTCCAGGCACAGATACTGTTTGTTTTGGCAATTTCCCGGGCATGTCTGTCACTGTTCATGATTTTCGTGTTCTGATGTACAGCCTGTCGTGGAATCCCTCTCATAATATGAATGCCGAACTTCAATCCAAGAGAATGGACATATTCTGCCAATGGTCCAAAGCCCGCACCGTTTGCTGCGGAAGGAAAACGATTTACTGCGGGAAGCAGTCTTCCATACTCATCCATTACTACATCCGCAAAAGGATGATACTCATTGGTTGCAGCATAAGGCTCATACCATTGGATATCCACCACAATATATTCCCAACCGTACTCCTTCAGATGCTCAGCCATAAATTCAGCGTTCCGTCGTACGATATCTTCTGTAACAGCCGCTCCATAACAATCCCAGCTGTTCCACCCCATAGGTGCTGTTTTCATCTTCATCTGTTTTATACCATCTCGATATCCTGTTAATTCTGTCCGTAATATGCATTTGCACCCTGCTTACGGAAATAATGCTTATCCTGTAATTCCTGCGGGGCAGGTGCTACCTGCGGATGAATCAGCTCGATTCGATATGCCATCTTGGCAACCTCTTCAAGAACCACCGCATTGTGGACGGCCTCCTTTGCATCCTTGCCCCAGGAAAAAGGACCAATCGACCATTCCCTTGGAAAGCAAGACAACAGTCTCCACATTCGCGGTCCAGGGGAACTGGTCCACGGCAACAGCTTTGTCCACGCGGTAGCCATTCTCTAAGAAAACCTCCAGATCTCTCACGAGGCTGGTGGGTTTGCAGGAGATATAAACGATATGATCCACGCCGTAGGCAATGATCTTCGGCAATGCCTTGGGGTGGATGCCATCTCTGGGGGGATCTAAGATGATCATGTCCGGCTTCTCTTTCACTTCGTCCAGTACCTTCAGTACATCTCCGGCAATGAATTCGCAGTTATCCAGTCCGTTGGCGGCGGCGTTTTTCTTTGCTGCCTCCACGGCTTCCTCCACGATCTCCACACCGATGACTTTCCCGGCGGCCGGTGCCATGAGCTGTGCGATGGTGCCGGTGCCGCTGTAGAGGTCGAACACGGTCTTGTCGCTGCCACCCAGGTCGCCCACATAATCTCTCGCCGTCTGGTACAGTACCTCCGCACTGTAGGAGTTGGTCTGGAAAAAGGAAAATGTGGAGATCTTGAATTTCAACCCCAGCAGTTCCTCATAAAAATACTCCTGTCCGTACAACAACTCCGTATGATCACTCTGCACCACATCTGCGATGGAATCATTGGTGATATGTAAGATTCCTGCGAATTTACCGACAAGCTTCCCATCCTGTTCCAGGGAAAGCAACAGATCCTTAAATCCCGTGATCAGCGCATCCGCATCCAAGCTTCCTTCCACCGCCGTCTCTCCCTGCCAGGGATTCTGGGAGGTCGTCACCAGTGCCACCAGAATCTCTCCGGTGCGGGACGCCTTGCGTACCAGCAGGTGCCGTAAGTACCCCTCATGGCTCATTCTGTGGAAAAAGCTTACCTTCGCCCGGGCAAAATAATCTCTCACTGACTGTAAGATCAGGCGGTAATCCGCATCCACGATCTCACAGTCCGCTACGGTCACAATGTCGTAGAAGCTGCCTCTCTTATGCATGCCCAGTGCCAGCGGTCCATCCTTGTACTCGTCTCCGAAGGAAAATTCCATCTTATTGCGGTATTCATAAGCCTTCGGACTGCCCTTGATGCCCTCAAAAATCCAGACTTCTTCCTGCTTGTTTAACACGCTGTCCAGCAGACGTTTTACCTGTTCTTCTTTGACCTTCAGCTGTTCTTCATAGGGCAGAGACAGATAGGTACATCCACCGCACAACCCAAAAAGGGAACACGTCCGGCCGGTTTCTAAAGGTGACTTCTCTGTCACCTCTAAAAGCCTTCCTTCCGCCTTCCCTTTGCGTACCTTATTCACTGAGAACTTGACTTTCTGTCCGGGCAGGCTGTTCTTGACTACAGCAGTCTCTTCTCCCACACAGACGATCCCTTTGTTGGGAAAATCGACCCTTACAACAGATCCTTCATATACCTGTCCTTTTTTCATGGGTTAGTTCTCTCCTTCATCCTCGAAGAAGTCGTCGTCATCCTCTTCCACGTCATCTGCTTCGTCCTCGAAATCATCCTCGAAGTCTTCCAGATAATCCTGTGCAAAGAAGAAATGATATACGGCATAAGCTACAGCTGCAACAGCTGCTACGGCTCCGATGATCGCCAGTACCCATACCAGAACATTGCGCTCCTTCTTCTCTTCCACTTCCTTACCCAGAAGCTTATTAAGCTTCTTCAGTTCGCTGACTTTCAGTTCGTTTAATTTGTCAAGGTCTACCAGATTTTCAATTCTGTTCATATTATTTACCTGCCTTTCCGGCATCCGGACTTTTCTGCGGATGCAAAGCAATTGTTTTCATTCCTTTATATGATACCATATTTTCGTAAAAAATACTATACCCGTTTTAACTTGGCAAAAGATGCATACATGATCTTCTGCCCCGCCTGGTCGAATTCCACCGTGACCTTATAATCCCTGGGTTCTCTCGCGATATTCAATACCGTGCCCTCACCGTATTTGATATGACGTACTCTGTCACCTACCGTATAGTCCAGTGCATCCGGTGCCTTGAATTCCGTTCCTTTCTGAAGTCCCGCCAGCTGGTTGAGTCCATTGATCCCCTTGGAAATATAAGGTTTGTCTGCTTTTGCCGTAACTCGGGGTTTCAAGGTTGCCTTGGGTCTTGGATCAAATCCCGTATTGCCAAAGCCTCCGAAGCCGCTGCCCGAACCGTTTCCGGACCGCGGGGTTGCAATTGCTTCCAGTCCCATGGCACGAAGGGCTGCCTCATTGGCTCTTCTCGCCTGAAAATCCTCCAGGTCATCGTCCCGGTATCTTCTGTTTTGCGGCAGGGTATTATCCATAAGTTCCTTCGGGATCTCCCGCACAAAACGGCTCACGGGATTGTACTGTGTCTCACCGCGGAGCATTCTGCTTCTGGCACAGGTCAGCGTCAGATCCTCCTTGGCTCTGGTGATTCCCACATAAGCCAGTCGTCTCTCTTCCTCGATCTCCAACGGGTCATCGGACGCGATCGTCATAAAGCCGGGAAATAGTCCATCCTCCATGCCGGCGAGATAGACCACCGGGAATTCCAGACCTTTGGCACTGTGCAGAGTCATCAAAAGCACTCTGTTATCGCCATCCTCCACATTGTCAATATCCGCTACCAGCATGATCTCTTCCAAAAATTCCGACAGAGAAGGCTCATCGTGGGTCTCCTCGTAGACTGCTGCCTTGGTGATCAATTCATCTACGTTCCCGAGACGGTCCTCTGCGGATTCTTCATCCTGATCCCGCAGATATTCCGCATAATCGATCCGTTCTAATAAGGACTTGATCAGATCCGGCAGTGTATAGGAGGACAATCCGCTGCGAAGCACTTCGATCAGATTGACGAACCCACGAATCTTTGCTTCCGCTCTTCCCAGTCCCCTGATCTGGTCTGCCTCGCACAATGCATCAAATAACGTGATATCCTTCATCTGTGCATAATCCGCCACTTTTTCCAGCGATGCCGTACCGATGCTTCGTTTCGGCACATTGATGATTCTGCGCAGAGCCACTTCATCCCTGCCGTTATCAATAGTCTTTAAATACGCCAGGATGTCCCGGATCTCTTGTCTGGCATAGAAGTTCACACCGCCTACCACATGATAGGGAATTCCTTCCACCACCATACATTCTTCTAAAAGTCTGGACTGGGCATTGGTACGGTACAGTACTGCACAATCCGCATAGGCAACGCCATTTTTGTTCACTTTATCAGAAATATCGTCTGCGATATATTCCGCCTCTTCATAAGCATTGTCAAATTGTCTGAAATGTATTCGGCTGCCTGCTCCTTTTTCCGTCCACAGTGCCTTCTCTTTACGGCCTCTGTTGTTACGGATCACCGCGTTTGCCGCATCCAGAATATTCTGTGTGGAACGGTAATTCTGCTCCAGCTTGATCACTTTTGCATCCGGATATACCTTCTCGTAATCTAAAATATTGCGGATATTGGCACCACGGAACTTGTAGATAGACTGGTCATCATCACCCACGACACACAGATTGCGGTAGCCGTCCGCCAGCAGCCGGATCAGTTCAAACTGCGCTGTATTCGTATCCTGGTACTCATCCACCATAATGTATCGGAAGCGCTCCTGATAGTTATAGAGTACCTCCGGACAGCTTTTGAACAGCTCCACCGTTTTCACAATGATATCATCAAAATCCAGTGCATTACTCTTCTTCAGGGTGTCCTGATATTCTCTGTAAACCTTTGCCGTCACACTTTTGCGATAATCGCCTACGGACTTGACCTCGAATTCCCGCACATCCACCAGTTCGTCCTTGGCAGAAGATATTTCAGACAGCAGCGTCCGCTCCTTATACATCTTTGTGTCGATGTTCAGACGTTTGCAGACCTGTTTGATCACGGTCTTCTGATCGTCTGTATCATAGATAGTAAAATTCGTATCATATCCCAGTCTGTCAATATGTCTTCTGAGGATTCTCATGCAAGTGGCATGGAAAGTAGCTACCCATACCTGATCCGCGCCGAAACCGGCGATCTGGTCCACACGTTCCCGCATCTCCTGTGCCGCCTTATTGGTAAAGGTAATGGCAAGAATGTTCCATGGATTCACTCCCAACTCATCGATCAGATATGCCACTCTGTGAGTCAGGACACGGGTCTTGCCGCTTCCGGCACCCGCTAACAGAAGGAGCGGTCCTTCCGTATGAAGCACCGCTTCTTTTTGTTCTTTATTCAAAGTATCATAAATGCTCATGTATGACTAATTATCCCTTTCATTGAATTCCTGTAAAAAAGTTCTGAATTCCCCGATCGGCATTGGTTTTGCATAAAAATATCCCTGCACGATATCGCAATCCGCCAGCCGGAGCATCTCCAGCTGTTCACTGGTCTCCACACCCTCTGCCAGTACTTTAAAGCCGAGATGTCTTAACATTTTAGTCAGATATTTTATAATTGTCAATGCGGTTTCTTCCCGTTCGCTGTTCATGGTATCATCCAGGAACTGCTTGTCCAGTTTTACCGTATCCACAGCCACCTTGGATAACAGATTCAGCGAAGAATATCCACTTCCGAAATCATCGACAGAGATCTCCACTCCTCTGTCCCTGAGGGTTTCCAGATTATTGGTCAGCTTATTCAGATCCGACATAAATACTGACTCCGTCACTTCCACCTCCAGCAGATCGCTGGGTACCTTATAGTCTTTCAGGCGCTTTAAGATATTCGGCACAAAATCCGCATATTCATTATGACGTCTGGAGAAGTTAACAGAGATCGGCACCACTTCTTCTCCCTGTGCCAGGGCATCACGCAAATATTCCATGACCTGATCCAGAATGGCGAAATCAACCTTGGTAATAAACCCATTTCTCTCAAAAATATCTATAAACTTTCCGGGCATTACCATAGTTCCATCCGCTTTTATCCAGCGCACCAGTGCTTCCGCTCCCACTACTTTTCCGGTATGAAGAGATACCTTAGGTTGGAGATATGCATGGAATTCTTTATTATTATAGGCACTTACCATTCCGGATACAATTGTTCTGGTATTCTCCAAATCTCTGCGGATCTTGTCCGTGTAAATTTCTACGGCACTGTCTACCTTCTGCGTCTTGCATTGTTTTCTGGCCTCATTGGCATTGTCCATCATGGAAGATACCGACCAGTCATTCTCCGTGATCTCATACAAACCGGTGGCAATGACCAGATTACACTGATCATACCGGCTGTTGATCCTCTTCACAAAAGAATTCGTAAACGTCAGGTACGCCTGTCTGGCATCCTCCACGGAATCTTCCTTCAGCACACCGACAAAGTGATCGGAGGTTACACGGCAGAACAATACGCCTTCCTGACATTTTTCCTGTAATGCCACGGCAAAATCATGCAGGATACGGTCGCCTACCTCGTAGCCATACATTTCATTCACATACTGGAAATTAGAAAAGTCAGAGGATACAAAATATAATCCGGTCTTTCCATTCGCTGCCATATAGGCTTCTAATTTGTCTACGAACTTATTGTACACCGGCAGTCCGGTCAGCGCATCATAATTCAGTTTCCGGTTCAGTTCCCTTTGATCTTTTTCTGCATTTTTCAGCATGCGAAGCCTGTTGAATATCTGATGGGATATTCTGCACAGGGCATTTTTCTCCTCTTCCCAGGTTCTGTCTGTATGGCGGTCTGAGAAGATAACACTGGCCTTTAATCCCTTCGAAGCGGTAGACATTACGATCATCACAGACTCCGCTTCTTCTTTGTAGATATTCGGAGTCTCCGACTGTCTGTAAATTGCGGCACCGGATTCGTCTGCGCGTTTCCGGATCCTGTCCCATTCAAATACTCCCGGGTGCAGTATTCTTTTGACAAAATTTTTCTTTTCTTCCCGGTTCCATTGATAACGGATCGACGGTCCTGCCTCATTTACTTCCACACATATCATATCATCAATATTGAAAAAACTGCAGGTACGTTCACTGATCACCTTCAGGGCACTGGTCAGATTCGGTACATTTTCCAACAGGTCCATGCAGAACAGAACCAGATCTTCCGCGCTCTCGAACTGTGCCTCCTTGTGAACGATCTCGTCCTCTTTGTTCTCCTCACTGTCCAGGTAGCTTTGACCGGGCAATGCCACACCCTCCTTGACTTCCAGAAGATCATAAGCGCCCTTTTCCCGACTCTTCACCTGATACAAGGCTGCATCTGCCCACCGGAACAGCAGATTATAGTCTGTCACTGTTCCATCCGTAACCGCAGCTCCCAGACTGCAGGAGATATGCATTCCCGTTTTATCATCATCATAACGGTCAGACATACAGTGATTCAGCTGTCCAAGCTTCTCTTCCAGTTCCTCTCTTGGCATATCCTCTACATAGCATACGAACTCGTCTCCACCAATCCTGCCTTTCAGCGCCTCGGGAAACAATTTATTCATTTCATCCGCAAAAGAACACAATACCGCATCTCCAAACAGATGTCCGTTTGTATCGTTGATCTTTTTAAAACTATCCACATCCAGAACAATAAGGTATCCCACCTGTCCCCGTTTCATTTTCTGCAGTCTGTGTGTGATCTGCTGCTTGATGGTGGAATGATTCAAAAGTCCAGTCAGGGAATCCCTTTGTGATTTTTCCTGTAGTTCCCTTTCCTTTTTCTTCTGTGCATCAATATCACAGACCTTGCCCAGGACACGTTCCGGTTCTTTTTTTTCATTATAAAAAGTCTGCCCGATGACCTTCATCCAGTGAGGATTACCTTCCTCGTCCGTCTTGCAGAGCTCAATACAAATATCCGGTTTGCCGCTGTGCAACGCTTCTGCAAGCTGCTGTTCCACTGCATCCGTGCGGTTGTCCACTTCCCTGAGGAGCTGCTCAGTGTACCCTTCCGTGATCTGTCCGCAATACAGACTGCCTTCTTCCGGACCTGCATAGTGCATTTGATCCTTTGCGATATCATATTCAAAGATCAGATCGCCGGACATCCGGATCACAGCCATCAGTTTTTCCCGTTCCCGCTGCAGTTCCTTCGTTGTTTCCTCCAGCCGTCTGTCTATATCTTTGTTTTTATCTAACCCTATTATTTTTTCGTCCATACAGCCCTCTCAGCCTTCTCTATGCTTCTTCCACTCTGCTGAAATTCCAGATCCGCAGATTATATTCCACAATAGGTGTATCACAATAAATGCACTTTTTTGCCCCAAGTCCGGGAAGCGGTGCACCACAATTGGGACAATTCAGGGCCAGACCTGCATCCTCCTGGTTCTCGACCATATCCTGATCCTGGATATAGACCAGTTCCACATTGTATTTTGCCTGTTCTTTCCGTTCTTCACTGCCCCCGATAAGCTTACCGTTTTCTTTCAACGCATGGATATATTCTACGGCTGACTGCAGGACAATACTCTGTCTTCCCTTCTGCTTCCGGTACTGATGTATCTCTGTTCTGTGAATATGTATATTCTCAAAGCTCTCCCTCTGTGACTGGTTCTGCAGCATCTCCAGCCGCAGTCTGAGCTGTTCTTTCAATTCTTTCGTTCCCTCCGACAAAAGTGCCGGATTCTGTCTGGTAATACTTTGTAAATAAGAGGTCAGCACGTTCTCCGCTCTGCTCTTCATCTCATCATAATGGAACTCGGGAAAATCTCTCATAATAGAAGGCATATACAGATTTGTCGCGGAAGATACGGACTTCGGTGTCATCTCCACTTCCGCTTCTCTCTGCTTCATGCCCTCGATCATGGAATCTGTACCGAATAACATTCTGGATGTATCCCGTAATTTTTCACGGATCCTGCAATAAGCATAATAAATGATCCCTACCAGTACCAGACACAATACCAGTATAACAATAATAGCGATCAGACTTCCGTTCATTTACATTTCTCTTTCTTTTTCATTCATAACAGTTCAGTACAGCAGATATCATAAAGGTATCTGCTGTACTGTTTCCGGTAAATATATTCTGACGAGTATGTATTATACTCTGTCGTTGTCATCAAAAGGATCGCCGCACTCCGGGCAGAACTTAGGAGGATGTGCAGGATCTTCCGGCTCCCAGCCGCATTTATCACATTTATAGATCGGTGCTCCTTCCGGCTTCTTTGCTCCGCATTCGGAACAGAACTTGCCCTGATTTACTGCACCACAGCTGCAGGTCCAGCCTGCGTCCGAAGGCTTCGGTGCTCCACACTCAGAGCAGAACTTACCACGGTTATCCGTAGCGCCGCAGCTACAGGTCCAGCCAAGTACCGGTGCCTGCATCTTAGGAGCCTGCCCCTGCGCGGGTGCTGCCTGTGCCTGCTGCATACCACTGTTCTGCTGGGCATCCATCTGATACAGCTGTCCGGCATTGATACCGCCTACCATGTTCGCCATGTTCATGCCTGCAAATGCCATCATGGGACCGGTAGAGGTGTTGGATGCTGCCATCTTCATAGCCTCTGCCTGTGCAGCGGTCATGGTAGCTGCTGCCATTCCGGTATTGCGCAGTACAGCGGTTCTCTGCAGATCTGCGATGGTCTTTGCATCCTCATCAGGGATTTTCGCAGAATTGATATTAATGGTAACGATCTCGATACCGCGAAGCTTGGTCCACAGATCGGAAAGCTCTTCCTTCAATGCTTCTGTCAGATCTTCTGTGTGAGCAGGGATCTCACTGGGACGTACGCCCTGTGCAGAAACCTTAGCCAGTGCAGGCTGCAGAGCGGTCAACAATTCTGCCTTCATCTTCGCTACCAGTTCGCTTCTGGTATAGGACTCTGTTACGTTACCGCATACATTTTTATAGAATAACAAAGGATCCACCAGGTGGAAGGAATACTCACCGTTACAACGTAAGGAGGTATCCAGATCCAGTCCGATATTCTGGTCAATTACACGGAACGGAATAGGGCTTGCCGTACCAAAGAGGTTGTTCATGATCTCCTTGATATTGAAGAAGTAGATTCTCTGATCCTTCGCTGCATTACCACCAAAGGTAAAACGTTTTCCAATATTGGAAAAAGTATTCTTAACGCTCTCGCCAAGATTGCCATAGAACAAGCTGGGTTCTGTGGAAGAATCATATACGAACTCACCGGCATCCGCACAGAACTCTACGATTCCGCCCTGATCCACAATGATCATACACTGTCCTTCGTTAACTGCTACGATGGAACCGTTGGATATAATGTTCTCCACACCCTTGGTGTTGCTGTTACGTCCATTGGTTACTCGCTGCTGTCCTTTTACTACCAATACATCGTTGGAAAGAGAATCACAGTAGAAATACTCTCTCCACTGGTCAGCCATCATGCTGCTGACTGCATCTTTTGCTGCTCTGATTAAACCCATTACCGCACCTCCATTTAATATATGAAAAATTGTTCTTTTTCACATCTCTTATATTTTAGCAAATTTTACACATTCCCTCAACTGCTTTTCGTAAAATATCGTCATTTTTCCTTTACAATGTGTCTTTTTTCTACTAAACTATGATATTAGAGATGTTTGATTACACTATACTATAAAAGGATTAAAAGAAATATGGGTAAAAAAGCTACAAAAGCCGCTGATAATATGTACTATCTCGCACGATGCGAAGCTGCCAAGGAAAATCCGGACTTCAGCAGCCGGGAAAAGGCCGCTGAACTGGTAGGCATCGACCGCACCAGACTGGCAAGGATCGAACTGGATACCATCGCCCCATATCCGGAGGAAGTCAAGGCTATGGCAGAGGCATATAATACACCGGAGCTGTGCAACTCCTACTGTGCCAGAGAATGCCCCTTAGGACGCAACAGTGTATCAGAGGTTGACATTGTGGACTTTGACCGGCTGGCGCTGAAAGTACTGGGATCCTTGAAAGATATCGATACACTTCGCGCTTCCCTGATCGCTATCTCCGAAGACGGCGTGATCTCTGAGGATGAGCGTCCGGCATTTCAGGATATTCTGGATTCCCTGGAGAAGATCAGTACCAATGCCAAGGCATTAAAGCTCTGGGCCATTAAAAATATACACATTCAGGAGGAGGATGTCTGATCCTCCTCCTTTTTTAAACTATTTTTATAACACTCTCTTCGTTTTCCTTATTTTGCCGCCGCTTTCTCGGCAAATTCTGTGGTTACCAGTTTTTCATAGGGCACTCTCTCTTTCAGTACATCAGAGTCCTCCAGAATATTCTGTAACAGATCAAAGGCATCTTTGTGGAAGATCAGATCTTTTTTCCAGGTATCCTGCTCCTGGTATCTGGCCACGATGGCTGTCAGCGTATCACTCCCTGTCTCTGCGAACTGGGGTGCAATACATTTGGCGATTTCTTCCGCACTGTGCTCCTGCACATAATCCATACCTTTTTGCAGGGCATCGGTAAATGCCTGGATCGTCTCCGCATTTTTCTCTATATAACTCTTCCTGGCAGAAAAAGAAGTATACGGTACATAGCCGGATTCCTCGCCTAAAGATGCCACCACATAGCCGTCGCCCTTCTGCTCTAACAGCGTAGCATGCGGCTCGAACTCAATGGTAAAGTCTCCCTGTCCGCCGGAAAAAGCTGCTGCTGTGGAACCGAAGTCAATGCTCTGGTCGATGGACAGATCCGTTGTCGGATCCATATTATTTTTCTCCAGGATATATTCAAATACCATCTCCGGCATACCGCCAGCTCTACCACCTAAGACTATAGCACCCTTTAACATATCCCACGAAAAGTCATCGATAGGTTCTCTCGCCACCAGGAAATTTCCTGCCCGCTGGGTCAGCTGGGCAAAGTTCACCACATAGTCTTCCGTTCCTCCGGCATAGGTGTAAATCGTGCTCTCACTGCCCATGAAGCCGATGTCCGCCTCACCGGTCAGCACCGCTGTCATAGTCTTATCCGCGCCAAATCCCGTTACGAGCTCCAGGTCGATCCCGGCATCGGCAAAATATCCTTCCTCGATAGCCACATACATCGGTGCATAAAAAAGAGAGTGGGCTACTTCATTGAGCACCACTCTTGTCTTCTTTGGTCCGTTCGTCTGTTCTGCATTGCCGCAGCCCGTAAATGCACCTGCCGCAAGCAGTACAGCCAATATCGCTGCCATTACTTTCTTTGTTTTCATAATTGTTTATCCTCCCTGAGATTACATATCTATTCTATGTAATCCCGGGGAAAATGTTCCGGGTATTTACAGATTCGCCTTGATCTTGTCGATCATCTCCTGATATTCTGCATCCGTCAAAAAGGTCTTGCCGGGATTCATCTCGAAAGTGCCGCCCCACTCGAAACCGTCCTTGTACTTCGGGCACAGGTGCATGTGCAGATGGCAGCCGGTGTCGCCGTATGCTCCGTAATTTAACTTATCTGGATGGAATGCTGCATGGATGGCTTTCGCTGCATGCGCCACATCCTCAAAAAATAATCTTCTCTCTTCCTCGCTGATGTCCACGATCTCACTGACATGGTCCTTGTATGCTACGATACATCTGCCGGGATGGCTCTGTTCCTTGAACAGGATCAGGCTGCTCACCTTCAGGTCACAGATGAAAATACCGAACTTATCTAACAGTTCCCCTCTCATACAATATCCACAATTTGTGTCTTTCATTTGTTCTCCTATCTGCCCGCTTGCGGGGCGTGCCTTCTCCGGCTGTATTCTTATTCCGGTAACACCGGGTGGTATCAGCTACAGTGTGATGTTGATCAGCTTATGAATATTCTCCGGGGCATAATTCAACACCAGCTCCGTAGGGAAATCCAGTTCCCTCATCAGCTGTTCGGTCTCGACAAATTTTCCTATGGCAAAACACATATGGCTGTCCGTTCCCATTATAACAGGCTGTTCATATTTCATGCAAGTCTTTAACAATTCTATGATATTTTCCCTGCCGCCTTGTCTTGACGACCGGGGATTTAGAGAAGAATTGTTCACTTCCAATGCAACATGCGCCTGCTTTGCTTCCCGCACCAGTTCCTCGTAATCTAAAGGGAATCTGCCATCATCGGGATGTCCCAGTATTTTCACATAAGGGTTCTGAAATGCTCTCACGGAAGCTAACGTATTCTCCTTACGACTTCCCGCAGTAAAAGCAAAAGGATGAATGCTGGCAAGCGCATAATCCATCTTCTGCAGATAACGTTCCTCCAGATCCAGCTTACCGTCCGCGTCACAGATATTGGCTTCCACACCACACAAAAGATGGAGCCTTCCACCTGTCACCGGTACCACTCTGCCGCTAAGCTCTTCTCTGTCATACTCTCTGGGAATCACTTTATAATTGCTAAAAAAGAACTCATGCGGTCCTCCGGGAGATGTGGGACCATGTTCACTCATTCCCAGGTATCTGATCCCGACTGCCAGTGCAGCGTCAATATTTTCTAATAAAGTACTATACGCATGCCCTGCTGCCAGAGAATGCGTATGAAGATCCATAAATGCTTTCATAAAATTTTTCCTGTTTCTGATTTTGCTACTTGTTTTTATTTCTCTTTATTTTTCTTGTGGGTTTCCTTTTCGGGCTCCCTGGCTTTCGCATCGTTTGCCAGTTCAGCTACCAGCTGTTCCACGATCATTTTCTTCATGTAGACATCAAAACTTAAGAGACAGATCAAGGCAAATTTCTGTAAGAATTCTCGTTCTTCTCCGGAGGTCTCCGTAAAGGAATTCTCTGCTCTGCGGAATTTGTCCACTACGTCTTTTTTTAAGTCCTCCAGCTGTTCCTTTTCCAAAGATACGACTTCTTTATATAAGCTTTCCAGGTCAAATGCCTGTCCATTTTGAAAATAATGATCGGTGATCGGCTGCAACAGAGTCTGAATCTCATTCATGGGAATCACGCCCTTATAGTAATAGATGAAAATGAGCATCAGAACATGTTCCTTGGAATATTTCTTCTTCACCGGAGGAGGAAGCAGATCGTTTTTTGCATAATTGTTGATCATGGTCTTGGTCAGGACGCGATCCTCGGTCTGTGGGCGTACTGCCGAACGCAACTTGCGATCCATAAAAGTCAGCACCTGATCCATATACAGATCAATATTCGGAATGTCTTCTGACTTGATATATTCCACTTTCTCCAGACTCTGTAAAATCGTCTGAAGTAATTCTTCTGTTGTTGCCATACTAATCTCCATTCCGCAGACGATTCCTTTCGTCGAAGGAATCGCGAATCAAATTTCTAATTTGGATTCTGCGATAAGGGCTACTTTGTGACGCCTGCGGCACAAATAGCCGTGCTTCGCACTCTGCTGTCTGTTTCGCAGCTACTTGTTTTCTCTATGTGGCTATTATATAGTATCCAAAACTACATGTCAACACTTCCATCTTTTCAACACTTTTTGAAATTATGAAGATTTTATAACTATTTTGTTTCACACCTTTACTTTAAAACTTTAGTATGCTAAAATACAGATAGTTGCGTTGTACGGATTACAACTATGGAAAGGTGTGTCGATCATGAATAAAAAAATCAAAACGGATGCTGTGGATTCTCTGTTTGATGCAGTATTGTGTCTTCAGTCCCGGGAGGAATGTTACAGCTTCTTCGAAGATCTGTGTACAGTCAATGAATTATTGTCTCTGTCCCAGCGTTTTGAAGTAGCTGCCATGCTGAAGGACGGCAAGACTTATCTGGAAATCGCCGAGAAAACCGGAGCCTCCACCGCTACCATCAGCAGAGTGAATCGTTCTCTGAATTACGGCAATGACGGTTATGAACTGGTATTCGGACGTATGGAGAAAAAAGACGTTGGCAAATAATCCCCAACGTCTTTTTCTTGTATCTTATTTTGTTGTTTCTTCTGCCACCGTATTTTGCGTCTGTTCCGGCACTGCTGTATTTTCCTGATTTTCTCTCTTTTCTTCCTCTTCCACTTCTTTCAGTGCTTCTGCAATTGCAGCCTTTGCACTCTTACGTCCCACACGCGTCGCTTTGGCTGCTTTCGCTTTTCCCTTTTTATCCGGTACCGCCTGGTTCATATCGATCTTACCCTGAAATATGGCATGCTCATCAATCACAATGACCTTGGTGGCAATATCTCCCAGTACCTTCGCAGAAGCCGTCAGTTCTGCCTTCTCCGGAGCCGTAATATTTCCGGTCACTTCTCCGCCGATCAGTACGGAGGCCGCCTGTACTTCTCCGGTGACCACACTACCGGCGCCAAGAATCAGACTGCCCGTTACCGTTACATTGCCGCCGATCTTACCATCAATTCTTGCAGAGCCATCCAGCGTAAAATCACCACTCAACTCCGCACCTGCACCGATCAGTGTATTTATTTTTGTATCTGTACTCTTTTTACCTAACATGTATTTTCCAAACCTTTCTGCAATCAGCCGCTGATCGCCAACATATCTATAGGATTGATATAACTTCCGTCCTTCTGCATCTGGTAACCCAGATCCGCATTATCTTCTCCTATCACAAACAGAGTCGTCCCCTGCACCACGGAATCTCCGGCAGCTACTGTGGCATCTCCCTTATTCCGATAGATTGTGATATATCCGTTACCATGATCCACCCACACACTGTGTCCATAGGTCTCATCATCATTCACTGCCATTACCGTACCGCTTGCTGCTGCAACCACCGTAGTGCCTACCGATGCATGGAAAATGCACATAGGCTCACCCTCCGTTACTTCTTCCATAGATGCCGAACCGGTCAGCGGGAATTCCGTAGGAAGACTCTGCTTCTCCAGGGTCGCCGACAACTCGTTCTCACTCTGCACCTTCTGGCTTACGGTATCACTCAGTATCTGGATTTCTTCCGCCTGTTCCGTTACCTGAGACTCCAACTTGCTGTTCTGCTCCGCCAGTGTCTTGTTTTCCTCTTCCAGGGCTACCACCTGTTCATGGCTTCGTCTGCCGGCATTTTCCCATAATTGACCTTCATAGATAAAATAGCCGATCACTCCGCCAATGAGTATACACAGCATAATTACAATTACTTCCACGAGCCATGCCCGTATCCGAAACTGCTTTACATTTGCATCTGCTGCATCGGATGTAAGGATCAGCACATGGTTCAGTTTCCGCTTGTGTTTACGTTCTTTCATAGAGTCACCTCCGATAAATATCACTCCATTCTATCACATGAAATCCCTTACAGCAATCATTTCTTAACAATTTTGTAATAAATTCCCAATATTTTCTTTCATTTATCTCTATTTGCAAGGGAATTTCCCATATTTTTTGTGCAAATTCAATAATACTATATTTACTTTTTATATGGGCTGTGCTATTCTTATGCTGTTGTCGGGAAGATCGACAGCACATCTGTTAGAAAAGTGATTTTTGGAGGTATGTATTATGAACAAAGGTACCGTAAAGTGGTTTAACAATCAGAAGGGTTATGGCTTCATCTCTGATGAATCCGGCAAGGATGTATTTGTACATTACAGCGGACTGAACATGGATGGTTACAAGACTCTGGAGGAAGGAGCAGCCGTTTCTTTCGATATCGTAGATGGTGAAAAGGGTCCCCAGGCTGTTAACGTAACCAAGCTTTAATTTTATAAAACTACAGCGTACAAAATGCCGCAGACATTATTTGCCTGCGGCATTTTTATATTCATTAAACTTCCTCGCTGCATATCTTCAGTACGTCTTTCCACTTCATACTGCCTCCGAACAGGTCCAGTGCACTTCCGATGGTCACATTCATCCGGTTTCGTCCCAATTCCTTCAGAAGGAGCAGATCTTCCATGGAATGGACACCACCCGCATATGTGACGGGATTCCCGGTGTAACCTCCGAGGTTCTTTACCAGATCCTGTTCGATCCCCCGGGCCTTCCCTTCCACATCTACCGCATGGATCAGAAATTCCCCGCAATATGCTGACAGTTTTTCCAGCAGCGCCTCTTTCACGATCTCTTCCGTCAGCTTCTGCCAGCGATCCGTCACCACGAGATACTTTTCTCCCACACGTTTACAACTGACATCCAGCACCAGCCGTTCTCTACCCACCGCGTATACCAGTCGTTCCAGTCTGTCATAATCGATCCTGCCCTCTCTGAATACATAGGAAGTCACGATCACATGAGAAGCACCGGCATTCAGATAATCGCCTGCATTTTCCGGAGTAATACCGCCTCCCACCTGCAATCCTCCCGGATACGCCTGTAAAGCTGCCAATGCTTGTTTTCTGGTCTCCTCATAGTAGGGACTGTCATAGGAATTTAACAGAATAATATGACCACCTTTTAACTTATTTTTTTGATAAAGTGCTGCGTAAAAGGCTGCATCCTGCTCCGACACAAAATTTTCCTGTGCCTGATCGCCGCTGTCTTTCAGACTTCCGCCGACGATCTGTTTTACTTTTCCATTATGAATATCAATACAGGGCCGAAATTCCATTTATTTCCTCATTTCTGCAGACACCTCTGCATCTGTCTGTTTTGGAATCCATACGTATATTTTTCCCAAATCCTCACATACTACCCTTAAACCGGTCATTTCTGTCCGGATAGAACATTCCCGCAATGGGACATTTTGAAATGGAGGACATTATGAAAAATAGCGCAAAATCCAAGTTAAGTAAAAAGTTACTGGTGTTTGGAATCCTCACTGTTTACCTGTGCATGGCAACAGCCTGCGGTACGAACAAAGGAAACGGCAACGGAAATGGCAGCAGCATGGCTGCCACTCCGGAGAGTACGGTTACGCCGCCCGTGGAGAAAGGCACCTCTGCCACAGACAACATGGGTGATACCAACGGCAACGGTAATACAGTATCCGAGAATGATTCCATGCTGGATAACGCCGGCAATGCGGTAGATGAAGCCGGTGATACGGTAGGCAATATCGTGGATGATGCTGCAAACGGTATATCCGATATCACGAACGATCTGGTAGGCAATGATAACGCTACCACCGGAACCGATCAGCGATAACTCAGACTTCTTCCATGATCGTACCTTCCCGGTAAGCTTCCAGGAGTTCTTCCAGATAGAAGATATTCTCCTGGATTTCCTTGCCGGTATCGGTATCCGCCACCATTTTTCTCCGGGAAAAATTCTCCACTACAATGGAATCCGAGAAAATATCTGACTCCTTTAAAATAGCCGCTTCTGTAGATTCAAAAGGTTCATGGGCCACCAGACGCATTCCCCGGGAATTGCATACCAGGGTATATCCGGCGATTCCCGTCTTTTTCTGATAGGCCTTGGAAAATCCCCCATCAATGATCAACAGCTTTCCTCCGCATTTGATGGGTGACTCTCCGTGAATCTGCTCTACGGGAACATGGCCGTTCACGATGTGTGCATCCGCCTTGTCCAGGCCGAACTCTTCCAGAATACTGCCTATGACTTCCTCATTCTCCAACAGCTTATAATAACTGTTTTTTTCTTCTATGTGTGTTTCCTTATCCTCCAGAAAATAACGTTCGAAAGTAGCCATTTTGGCCTTGCCGAATACCGGGGAGCCGGGGCCTGCCCAAATATACCAGATCATATCCTGTCCTAACGCACGTTCCTTAGCATCCTTGGCGTAATAACCTCTTCTGGCATGGTATTCCAAAATATCATACAGCGCTTTCCCGGAATATTCTTTTCCGCAGATTTCCACCTGTTTGAAGCTTCCGTCCGGATTCAGAGGCACACAACCGTGATATAACAGATTTCCATTGTAGATCTTATACATTCCGCCTTTGGAATAGAGGAATTTTACATGTCTCTGTAATTTTTCACAGCGCATGAACACCTGCTGCAGGCGCAGCATGACCTTGCTCTCTTCCTCGGTGAGTTCATAGGGGTGTTCCGGATCCAACGTAGGAAGATCCACATCCTTCATAGGATAGGTTTTTCCATCCACGCAGACCGTCTTTTTCTGAAAATCTATTTTATCCAGCAGCATCCTACTCTCCATGTGGAATTCCGGGTGCCGCATGATCAGCTGTCCCTCCAGTTTGAACTGTAGAATGGCAATGGCTTTATGCATTTTCGTATCCAGTCCCAGATCTTTGGTGTTATAATCTGTATTGAATTTTATGGCAAATGCATCACAGTCAGTATTTTCATAGGTTTCCAGTGCAAAGGTGGCCAGTGGAAGCAGGTTAATGCCGTAGCCATCCTCCAGGGTTGCCAGGTTGCCATATCTGGCAGACATCCGTATCACATTGGCGATACAGGCCAGGCTTCCGGCCGCTGCACCCATCCACACCATGTCATGGTTCCCCCACTGTACATCTACAGAATGGTATTGGCATAGTGTATCCATAATAATATGAGGCCCTGGGCCTCTGTCGTAAATATCTCCCACGATATGCAGATGATCAATGACCAGGCGCTGGATCAGATGGCTTAATGCGATGATAAATTGCGGTGCCCTGCCGATCCGGATGATGGTATGGATGATCTCATTATAGTATGCTTCTTTATCCTGAATTTCTTCCTTTTCCGTAATCAGTTCTTCGATGACATAGGCGAAATCCTTCGGCAATGCTTTTCTGACCTTGGATCTTGTATATTTTGAAGAGACACGCTTAATGACCTGTACCAGCCGGTGCAGGGATATTTTGTACCAGTCTTCCAGATTGTCCTCTTCTCTCTCAACGATCTCCAGCTTGCTCTCCGGATAATAAATGAGAGTGGCCAGACTTTTTTTATCCTTACTGCTGATGGTGTTGCCGAATTCCTCGTCGATCTTACGGCGCACGGAACCGGATCCATTCTTTAAGACGTGATTGAACTGCTCGTATTCGCCGTGGATGTCAGTGAGGAAGTGTTCGGTGCCTTTGGGGAGGTTCAGGATGGACTGGAGGTTGATGATCTCCGTGGAGGCTGCCGCTTGTGTTTTATATTGGTGTGAGAGGGTCTTTAGAACCTTCTGTTCCATTTCGTTCATAAAGTTCGCCTTTCTCTGTCCCCTACGCAGCTTCGCCTGAGTATAAGAAACGCGGCACGCTCGTACTTTAGTACGATGCGCTCATGTCGCAGAGCGTAGCGGTACATAAGCGAGGATAGTACCCTCGCAATGCGTCCCTTGGGACGCTATGGTACCGACGTCTGCTTACGGCCTGCTTATTCTTACACTCAGTCAAGCTGCTGGTTTATTGAAAATTCCATAAAAATATATTACATTGCTGCATCGATCACGTTGGACATGTTGTACATGCCGGCGGGTTTGCCTGCCAGGAATTTGGCAGCCTGTACGGCACCTTTGCCGAATACAGCTTTGGAGTAGGCGGTATGGGAGAAGGTTACGACTTCGTCTGCTCCGGCGAAGATGACATCGTGGTCGCCGACGATGGTACCGCCTCTGACGGCACTGATACCGATCTCTTTCTTGGGTCTGCGTTCTCTGCGTGTACTGCGGTCGTAGACGTATTCGTATTCGTTATCGAATTCTTCGTTAATGGAGTCCGCCAGTGCCAGTGCGGTGCCGCTGGGAGCGTCTAGTTTCAGGTTATGATGTTTTTCTACGATCTCAATATCAAATCCCGCAGGTGCCAACACTCCGGCTGCTTCTTTTAACAGTTTTAACATCAGGTTGATACCCAGGGACATATTGGCGGATTTTAAGATAGCCACCTTTTTCGCTGCTTCGTCTACTTTCGCCAGCTGTGCCTCGGACAGGCCGGTGGTGCACAGCACGCAGGGGATTTTCTTCTCTACGCAGTAATTTAACAGCTTGTCTACTGCTACTGCCGCAGAGAAATCAATGATGCAATCTGCAGCCACATCGCATTTTGCAATATCCGTGAATACAGGGTAAGGATTGTGTCCATCGTCTCTGGCATCGATTCCCGCCACCAGTTCCATATCGGGATCTGCCGCGATCAGTCCGCTGATCACCTGTCCCATTTTTCCGTTACATCCATGCATGATTACTTTTACCATTTTGTTCTCTCCTATCTTAATATTCTTATATACTTAAAAACATCCCGCCTATGATAAAAATTTCACAGGCGGGATTCTTCCACTCTTGCTTTTTAATTTCCAGCCTACAGGATACCATAATCCTTCAGGGCTTTTTCAAGCCTCTTGGCATTTGCCTCATCCATTTCGCACAGAGGCATACGGAACGCTCCGGCTCCCATTCCCATCATATTCAGTGCTGTCTTCACCGGGATCGGGTTCACTTCGCAGAACAGTGCATTGCACAGATCCATAGCATCCAGCTGCATCTGACGGCTGCCTGCCACATCTCCGTCGAAGAACTTCTGGCAGATCTCGTGCGTCTGTGTAGGTGCTACATTGGAAAGCACGGAGATAACTCCGATACCGCCCAGAGACAGGATAGGTACGATCTGGTCATCATTGCCGGAATAGATATCCACGACGCCCTGACCGATAGCTGCCAGATGTGCGATCTGGCTGATATTGCCGCTGGCTTCCTTGATACCTACGATGTTCTCTACATCCTTACACAGCTTCACCACAGTCTCCGGCAGGATATTGCAGCCGGTGCGGCTGGGCACGTTGTACAGAATAGCAGGAACCTTCACGGAATCCGCAACGGTCTTGAAGTGACGATACAATCCCTTCTGGGTTGCTTTATTGTAATAGGGGCTTACCAGCAGGATGCCGTCCACACCGTATTTTTCCGCTTCCTGGGACAGATATACTGCGGTATCGGTACAATTAGAACCGGTACCGGCCACTACGGGGATTCTCTTCGCTACTTTGTCTACACAGTATTTGATGGTATCCAGATGTTCCTCATGGGTCAACGTTGAGGATTCTCCTGTAGTACCGCATACGATAATGGCATCTGTGCCGTTTGCGATCTGGAATTCGATCAGTTCACCGAATTTCTCATAGTTGACAGATCCGTCTTCGTTCATGGGTGTGACGATTGCCACGCCTGCTCCTTTAAAAATAGCCATATGTTTCCTCCATTTGCAAAACGCCAGCGCACAATGGCGCCGGCGCTGATTATCCAAGCTTATTTGATAGCGCCCCATCTGCTTACGAGATGACAGTCATACGCTTCTTAAACGTATGCCCAAGATAACAATATACAGGATACCTTATCTTTCGGCGTGTTCCCCTTTCTTCTTCCCTCAACGGTACCTGTTACCTCCGAAAAAATACTCTTGAAAAACGCAACCTCTATCTTCTTAAATATAATTTTATGATAGCATTAACCCATGTGACTGTCAATCCCAGACCTTGAATTTTACGGTCTCGATCTTGGATACTTCATCTGCCAGAACGCATATTTCATCGTTCAAAGTGATTCCTGTCAGGATCACATCCGTATCTCCTCTGCATTCCAACAGTGTCTTCAGAGTATCCACTGTAATGATATCCTTTTCCACCAGTCCCAGCACTTCATCTAAGATCAGCAGATCGCATTCTCCGGTGGTCAGCACCTTTTTAGCAAAGCCGATTCCGTTACGGATGTTCTGGATTTCCTCCTGCTTCTTCTCCTCAGGCAATTCTGCAAAATTGCTGTCCGATTTTTCGAAACGGAACAATTTGATCTCCGGTTCCATCCTGCGCAGGAAATCCGAATCCTCCAGTCCCTTTCCCTTCAGGAACTGAATGATAACGACTCTCTTCCCCTCTACTGCTGCCTGTACTGCTCTTCCGATCGCTGCCGGTGATTTGCCTCTGCCATCGCCGGTATAAATATAGATGCATCCTTCTGCCATTACACACCTCATGGTCTATCTGCGTTTGCGGCAGATAGCTGTCCGCAGTTGTTAGTTACTTATGCATTTCTTTATACCATATATTGTAAATTTTTGCAATCTTTTGTCGTCAGACTATGGATTCCCGGGCTTCCTCCAACAGCTCCAGTTTGCTGACGGACACTTCGAATGCGACACGTTTCTCCACATTTTCTTCATCCAGTTTCTTCATATATTCACGGCTTTGGATCCGTCCCCAGATAGCACAGCGCTCGCCCACTTTGAAATGTTCTGCATAGCGTGCATTGCGTCCCCAGCAGATGCAGGGAATGTAATCAGACTTGCCGTAAGGGCGGTTCACGGCAAGCAGCAGGTCTGCGATCTCCCTTCCTAACGGTGTCTTGCGGTATACCGGCTCCTTACATATATATCCATCGAGATAGATCTGGTTCGTCTTAGAACTTTCTTCCATCTCCTCAATAAATTTCACCTCTCTGGCAAACACAGACAATACCAGTCTGTTCTTACGCTCCTCATGACGGTTATAGGACCGGAACTGCCCATTAACGCACAAAAGCATTCCAATATAGCTCGCTGTCACATCTAAAAGTCTCTCCGAGACCATCACCGGTATGATGTCAAAGCTGTCACTCAGTCTCGTACACCTTAAGTCCACCATGTAGAATCCTTCCCCGTAGATCTCATGGCTGTAGGAAAAATCGCTTACCACTTCCCCCATCACCGTTACCTGATTGTTTTCAATAACCTTATCTGTCATTTTTGTTCTCCCTTCTACATCTTCTGACTCTTCTACAACAATCCTTATGTATTGCACTACTATTTATACTCTATTTTTTATCGTTTGAGTACTAAAACCCATCGCATAAAAATGCAAATACCGCCCAAAAGTTGTTAGAAACCACCAAAAACGTTGATTTTACACGGTTTTTTCTTGCGTCCGGAAATGATAAGTGCTATACTGAAACAGTTTGAAAAAAGGATAAATCAGCTGCACGCATTTTTAGAAAGGCAAGGATTTTTATGAGACAAAAAAGAGAAGATGTCAGAAACGTTGCAATCATTGCTCACGTAGACCACGGTAAAACTACCTTGGTGGATGAGCTGTTAAAACAAAGCGGTGTATTCCGTGAAAATCAGGAAGTTGCTGAGCGTGTCATGGACTCCAACGATATCGAGCGCGAGCGTGGTATCACCATTCTGTCCAAGAACACTGCTGTTATGTATAAGGGTACCAAGATCAACATCATCGACACCCCGGGTCACGCAGACTTCGGCGGCGAAGTAGAACGTGTCCTGAAGATGGTAAACGGTGTTATCCTGGTAGTAGATGCTTTCGAAGGTGCTATGCCCCAGACCAAATTCGTACTCCGTAAGGCTCTGGAATTAAAGCTTCCCGTTATCGTATGTATCAACAAGATCGATCGACCCGAAGCAAGACCCGATGAAGTCGTAGACGAAGTACTGGAGCTGTTTTTAGAGCTGGATGCGGACGATTCCCAGTTAGACTGTCCTTTTGTGTACGCTTCCGCCAAGGCAGGTATTGCTTCCCTGGATGCCGACGAGATGGGTACTGATATGGAGCCTCTGTTCGAGACCATCATCAACTACATTCCCGCTCCCGAAGGTGACCCCGAGGCAGCTACCCAGGTACTGATCAGTACCATCGATTATAATGAATATGTCGGACGTATCGGTGTCGGTAAGGTAGACAACGGTACCATCCGTGTGAATCAGGATGTGGTCATCTGTAACCACCACAACCCCGACAAGATCATCAAGACCAAGGTCAGCAAGCTGTATGAGTTCGACGGTCTGAATAAAGTAGAAGTCAAGGAAGCAGGCATCGGTTCCATCGTTGCCGTCTCCGGTATCAGCGAGCTTCACATCGGTGACACCATCTGCTCTCCGGAAAATGTGGTACCCATTCCTTTCCAGAAGATCAGTGAGCCCACCATCGCCATGCAGTTCATGGTAAATGATTCTCCTCTGGCAGGCCAGGAGGGTAAATTCGTTACCAGCCGTCACCTGCGTGACAGACTGTTCCGCGAGTTAAATACCGATGTATCCTTGCGTGTGGAAGAGACCGATTCTCCCGACCGTTTCAAAGTATCCGGCCGTGGTGAGTTGCATCTGTCCGTGTTGATCGAGAATATGCGTCGTGAAGGTTTCGAATTCGCCGTAAGTAAGGCAGAGGTTCTGTATCATACCGATGAAAACGGTAAAAAGTTAGAGCCTATGGAGCTGGCTTATATCGATGTCCCCAACGAGTTTGCCGGTGCTGTCATCGAGAAGCTGGGACAGCGGAAAGGTGAGCTTCGCAACATGGGTTCCATCTCCGGCGGCACTTACACCCGTCTGGAGTTCTCCATCCCCGCAAGAGGACTGATCGGTTACCGTGGCGAGTTCATGACCGACACCAAGGGTAACGGTATCCTGAACACCGTATTCGATGACTACGGCCCCTACAAGGGAGATATCCAGTATCGTAAGATGGGTTCCCTGATCGCTTTCGAATCCGGTGAATCTATCACTTACGGTCTGTACAATGCGCAGGAACGCGGTACTCTCTTCATCGGACCCGGCGAGAAAGTATACTCCGGTATGGTCATCGGTCAGACCGGCCGCAGTGAGGACATCGAGATCAATGTCTGCAAGAAAAAGCAGCTGACCAACACCCGTTCCTCCAGCGCCGACGAAGCTCTGCGTCTGACACCGCCCAGGATCCTGTCTCTGGAGCAGGCTCTGGACTTCATCGATACCGACGAACTGTTGGAGGTAACTCCCACAAACCTTCGTATCCGTAAGAAGATCCTGGATCCGACCCTGAGAAAACGTGCCATGATCAATAAAAAAGCTTAACTTCATAAGACTGGAATTTAAAAATACCTCCCTGTATTCCGGAAACGGTAACAGGGAGGTATTTTTGTAAGCTGAAAAGCTGTTTCTATTTTTGGCTGTTGATATAGTTGATCAATCCCTCTGCGGCAATGATCTTCTGCATGAACTCGGGGAATGCCTGTCCCTGGAAGCTCTCGCCGGTGGTGAGATCTTTGATCACGCCGGTATTGAAGTCTATCTCGACTTCATCGCCATTGTTGATCTTGCGGGATGCCTCTGGACACTCAATGATGGGCAACCCGATATTGATGGCATTGCGGTAGAAGATTCTGGCAAAGGTCTCTGCGATGACGCAGCTGACGCCTGCCGCCTTGATGGCGATGGGGGCATGCTCTCTGGAGGAGCCGCAGCCGAAGTTTTTCTCCGCTACGATAATGTCACCTTTTTTCACATTTTTGATAAAATCCTTATCAATGTCCTCCATGCAGTGGGTAGCCAGTTCTGCGGGATCGGAGGAATTCAGATATCTTGCGGGAATGATAACGTCGGTATCCACGTTATCTCCGAATTTAAAAACCGTTCCTTTTGCGTTGTTCATTTTCTATTACCTCTTTTATTTTATTTGAGTTCACAGGGGCAGGAAATCTTGCCGGTGATGGCGCTGGCTGCTGCCACTGCGGGACTCGCCAGATAGATCTCACTCTTTACATGTCCCATACGTCCCACGAAATTACGGTTGGTCGTGGAGACACATCTCTCTCCCTCCGCCAGGATACCCATATATCCGCCAAGGCAGGGGCCGCAGGTAGGTGTACTTACCACTGCTCCCGCTTCGATGAAGGTCTTAAGAAGTCCCTCTTCCATCGCCTGCATGTAGATGGACTGGGTGGCAGGGATCACGATACAACGCATGCCCTTTGCCACATGTCTGCCTGCAAGCACCTTCGCTGCGGTGCGCAGATCGTCAATACGTCCGTTGGTACAGGATCCGATCACTACCTGATCAATGGCGATGGGCTCCATCTCGTGGATCTCATCGATAGTATGTGTATTCTCCGGCAGATGAGGGAATGCCACGGTAGGCCGTAAAGTGCTCAGATCAATGGTATATTCTGCATCGTACTGTGCATCCGGATCTGCTTCAAATACCTTATAGGGGCGTTTTGAATGCTCTTTCATGTAAGCAATAGCCTTCTCATCCACAGGGAAAATACCGTTCTTACCGCCGGCTTCGATAGCCATGTTGGCAATGGTGAAACGGTCATCCATGGACAGATTAGCAATACCGTCTCCCACAAATTCCATAGACTTATACAGTGCACCGTCCACACCGATCCTGCCGATGATATGTAAGATCACATCCTTACCGCTGACCCATTCTGCGGGTTTGCCGGTCAGATTGAATTTGATCGCCGCAGGTACTTTGAACCATGCCTTGCCGGTAGCCATACCGGCTGCCATATCCGTGCTTCCCACACCGGTGGAAAATGCACCCAGCGCACCGTAAGTACAGGTATGGGAATCCGCACCGATGATCACATCTCCGGCTACGGTAAGTCCTTTCTCGGGAAGCAGTGCATGTTCGATACCCATCTCTCCTACTTCGAAATAATTGGTGATCTCATTGCGTCTTGCAAACTCACGGACACATTTGCAGTGCTCCGCAGATTTAATATCCTTATTGGGAACAAAATGATCCGGTACCAGTGCGATCTTATCCTTATCAAACACTCCCTGTACCTTCATTTTATCCATTTCCTTGATTGCCACCGGACTGGTGATATCGTTGCCCAGCACCAGATCCAGCTGTGCCTCGATCAGCTGTCCTGCCTGTACCTGCGCAAGGCCCGCTGCCTGTGCAAGTATCTTCTGCGTCATTGTCATTCCCATTGTCTACTGCTCCTTTTTCTCTTCATACAACTTGCGCATTCCGCGCAACTGTTCCACTCTTCAGATACGAAATACGTCTCCTTGAAGTTTCCATTATTGTAGCACACTCATTTGTAATTGAAAACATCCACAATTAACGTATTTCTACGTAAATGTGGATGTTTTTGCTTTAATTTATTGATCTATTTTAATATTACAATGTAATACTTTTTATGATTACAGTGGTTATTTTTCTATTTCTCCGGCCGTCACTTTGTCCCCGGAATTGTCGTGATTTCCGCTCTCTGGCTTTACTTTCCAGATCAGCACCACCTTGAATAAATCTCCATCCAGTTCGATCCGGAACTTTCCGCCCTGAATTTCTGTAAAGCTTTTTGCAATTGCCAGTCCCAATCCGCTTCCTTCTGTGTTACGGGAAGCATCCCCTCTGACAAATCGCTCGGTCAGTTCTTCTCCCGATACGGATAATTCCTGCGCTGTGATATTTTTTAAGATAATGGTCACCTCATCCTTTGCCGTAAAACCGTTGACATAGACTCTGGTTCCCGGCAGAGCATATTTTGCAATATTGCCAAACAGATTTTCAAAAATCCGGAAGGTCTTCTGACTGTCTAACGGCACGATAACCTTCTCCTCCGGCATGCTCATCCGCACCTCCAGTCCGGCATCCGCCAGCTTATCTTCCATCTCGAATTCGACCTGTTTCACCATGCTTACGATATCCACATCGCGGATATCGAGCGTGATATTCTGGGAATTTGCCTTGCTGACTTCGAACAGATCCTCGATCAGTGCCTTCAGGCGCAGCGATTTACGATCCAGAGTCTCTAAGTACTCCTGCCGCTGTTCTTCCGTTACTCCCGGCTCCTGCAATAATTTTACATAAGTAATGATGGCCGTCAGTGGTGTCTTCAGATCATGGGATACATTCGTGATCAGCTCCGACTTCATCCGCTGGCTCTTCACTTCCTCCGCCACCGCATTGCGGAAGCCCTCTTCGATCCGGTAGATCTGCGGTTTGAAGGGTTCAAATACTCCCAGATCCTCCTCAATGGTCACATTCAGATTGCCCTGGGCGATCTCATTGGTGGCCTTTAATAACAAACCATACTTTTTCTGTAATTTGCTGATATAGCGCCGCAGCAGAAAGTACAGTATCACAGAATAGATGATTGCGATGGTCAGTCCTCCCAGCGGCAGACTGCATATCACCACCAGGATCAAGGCATTCCACAATACGATCCGCAGGATCAGCTTCTTAGCATCCTTTGTGACATCAAAATGCTCCGCATCATGATAGACATCCACCACCTTATCACGTCCGACGGTCCACACTTTTTTGATCCCTTGCCATAATTTTTTCCAGGCAGGAACCAGCATATAGCACAGACATCTCTCATGGAAATATCCGCGTATTCCCATGGTGCGCATTGCCCGCAGGGACACACCCAGGCACCAGGCAATGAAAAACAAGGCTGCCACTGCCAGAACATTTAATGCATAGGTCAGTATTGTGGTCAACATCTGTATCTGCGCACTGTTTCCCTGTAAAACCGTGTTCAGCGCATGACCGCTCCTTACCCAGGATACCAGTCCTACCACCTGTTCACTTCCAATGCCGGCGATCACCACAAGGATCACAACGATCGCCTCGACAGGCAGCTTCAGCAGAACCACCTTCTCCCAGGCTCTCTCTTCCCCAAGTCCCGGCAATACAAGCGCCAGCAGGAAGATCAAGAATGTCAGGAGCAGAAATACCTGCTGGCATCCGGACAGATAGTAGGATGTATACTGATCTCCCATGGAAAAGTAAACACTGACATTGTTCATGTCCTGATCATAATAAATATACTGACCGTTCTGTCCCAGACTCTGTGCCGCCTGTCTGGAAATGCAGAAGGTGATCTCACAATTTTTCGGCATTTCCAGCCGGAACATGGTATTATGACCGGCATCGATCACATTGCCCATATTGGCATCCACCATTCGCGTAAGACCGCAATTACGGATCACTTCCGCCGCTGTCTTGCGAAGGGTTGTCGTATCCGATCCGATCACCGTATTCCCTAAGGTGGCATCATTTCCATAGGCGTCAAATACAAAAGTCAGATAAAAGCTCTGGTCCTCCGCCACGATATCCGTATCCGCCAGATTGCTTAGGATCTCTCCGGTCTTCGTATCCCGGATCCTGTAATCATACAAATTATTCAACTGACTGAAGGAGCTTTCCAGGGTATTGAAGTGCTCTTCCAGGTATTCCCTGGTCTGTACTGCAAAGCTTCCCTGGGCTACATAGTCTTCGAGATCTTCTCCTTCCGGTATGGTGAGGTCCTCCGTATCTCCGTCCGCCATTTCTGCCCGCTTCTGGTCATCATTGAGCCATTCATTCCCCTCCGTGGACTGCATATATAATTCTCCATAGCTTAAGGAAGTCTGATGCTCTTTGTTGTACAGATCGCGGTAGAGCAGATAGCAGTTCTGATACAGATAAGTAATCGTATTCGACGTCTCCAGCGGATCCTCAATGTATTGTTCGTTCCTCCTGCTCTCCGCTCTACGCTCGAAGATTCCGTAGCAGGCGGTAAAAATGCCGGAAGCTGCCAGACTGACAATCAGTCCGATGATCAGCCATTTGACTGCAAGCTTTCTGTTTTCTCGGTTTTCCCGTTTTTCCGTTGTCTCCGCTTTCACAGCCTCTGTTACCTGTTCCATTCTTACACCTCTCCGGTCATTTCCCTCTGTCTGCCGAAACGCTTTGTTTCCCACAGCCGCATTTATTGTTTGTCGATCTTATATCCTACACCCCATACCACTTTCAGATACTTGGGATTTCGCGGATCGATCTCGATTTTTTCGCGGATATTCCGCACATGTACCATAATGGTATCGGTGTTGACCGCTTTCTCGTTCCAGATACGCTCGTAGATCTCATCCGCGGAAAATACTCTGCCCGGGTTCTTGATCAGGAGCTGCACGATCTTGAATTCCATAGGAGTCAGTTTCACCGCTTCTCCGTCCACCGTCACTTCCACGGTTTCTTCGTTCAGTTCCAGTCCGCCGATGGTATACACATGGGATTTTTCCTGTTCTTCCCCACTGACCGCCGTCAGATATTTGGAATATCTGCGCAGATGGGAATTCACCCTCGCCAACAGCTCCAACGGTGTGAAGGGTTTGGTCACATAGTCATCCGCTCCCATATTTAATCCCATGATCTTATCTACTTCCTCGGACTTGGCGGACAGCATGATCACCGGGAACTCGTGATTCTGCTCCCGCAGCTTCATTAACATCGTCACACCGTCCATCACCGGCATCATAATATCCAGGATAGCCAGATGGATCTCCTCCTGTGCTACGATCTCCAGTCCTTCCTTACCGTTGGCAGCTTTCCATACCTGATACCCCTGATTTTTCAGGTAAATCTCCACACCATCCCGGATTTCCTTATCATCCTCCACGATGAGAATATGATATTTATTGTTCTCCATGACTCCCTCTCATTCTGCCGCATGCGGCAAGGGGATCCTCTCCCCTGTCTGTTTCTGATTCTACGTTATAATCCCTAATTTCAACTACTGAAAAAACGAAAGATTTTCTAAAGATTTTTTTCGTAAAAACACCAAGGAGGTGGACATTCGGTGCCACCTCCTTGATCATCTTCGAAGCGTACATTTCCGGCTGCCATGGTTATACTTCATCCTCATAGTACCGGATCATGCATACCAGTTCGCCGTCCTCTACGGACACTTCCGCTTCCTCTCCCAGGAATTCATTGCTGATCCCGATGGGGAAATCGTTGGTGATCACGGCATTTTCCAAAGGATATTTCATGCCGCGGATATTCACGCCTTTTGCCTCCTTCGTCAGGGCAAACAGCGACATGGTGCCCTCCAGCTCCTTCCGGAAATGCACGGCTTCGTTCTGCAGTACCAGCACCATTCCCGTACCGTCTACCAGGTACCCCACCGCACCGTGATTTTTGAGATACAGCAGACACTGGATATTCGCCAGGGTATGATCAAATCTCCCACCGGTGGCCGCATAAATACGGAAATCAGTATAGTCCAACTCCAGCCCCCGCTTGATAGCTGCCAGCATGTCTGTGTCATCCTTACACTCCGGCAGGCGGCAGATCTTCTCCGGAACGGTCTGTTGTAACTGTTCCACAGCAAGCTTCTCCTGTTCGCTCATCGAGTCAAAATCTCCGATGATCAGGTCCGGCTCCACATTCAGGAGCCCGCAGTAGCTTAAGCCGCCGTCCACCGCGATCACATAATCTTCCTCCGTCACAGACAGCTCTCCCATCGTGAGATCTCCTGCGCCGATCAAAATACATTTACCCATCGTATTTACTGTTTTCCTTTCCTGTAACGGTTTTGTCCACGAGCCGTCACGCACTATTCTACAATTTCTGCGTTTACTTTTCAAGACATACGCAGTATATTTAATCTGTTCAAACTTACAAAGATACCCAGAGGATCAACATCCCGGTATGTGAAAGGTGCTCTCATGAATCTATATGAAAATCAGCCGCTGACCGTTGCGGAGCTCCGCAGGCTGCAGGCTTTGGAAAACCGATATCGAAATGTTGCCAGAGAAGTGTTTACGAACCGTGTGGAATACTACCACCGCTTCACCGGCGGCCACTATACTTCTATCACCATCCGTGACCAGAAGACCCGCTGGGGAAGCTGTTCCTCGAGAGGGACTTTATCCTTCAATTACCGCCTGATCTACGGTCCTGCCGGTCCTCTGGATTATGTGGTAGTCCACGAACTCTGCCACCTGACTCATATGAACCATTCGAAGGACTTCTGGAACATGGTCGAGCGCATCATGCCGGATTACCGGATCTATAAACAGTGGCTAAGGGAGCACGGACAGGAGCTTACCCTGACGACACATCTGAAAAAGCAGGGCATTCCCATCCGCCTTAGCTGAAGCAACTTACTATAAATGGCGGCCTGTTTTTCAACAGACCGCCATCTTTTACTATTCTGCTCTACGCAGTGCTATCTTCCGTTTATCTGTTCTCGTTTACATAGACCTGTACACGGCTCTGAATGACACTTGCCACATCCCTCGCACTCTTCTGTCCTGAGAAGTATGCACCGGCTTCTTCCGAAATGATATTGGAGATTGCCTCATTATAGTATCCCCTCTTATTCACACTTTCCACAAAGCTTACGATTCTGTCCACCTGCTCCTGTGTCAGTTGCGGCAGCAGTATTTCCTCACCGTTGATGTAATAGGTCTCATCGTATTCCACTTTGTTGCCGTTCTCATCCATATAGTACGGCTTCTTCGTAGCATCCTGCACATTCTTCTCAAAGGTGCTGCGAAGTACCGGAAGATTGTATTCCTGTTCCTGTATCTTATCCTGATATTCCTGTGTCAGATAGTAGCGCAGGAATTCCCATGCACCATCCAGATTCTTGGATTTTGCAGACAGGGCATACATCCAGTTACCTGCCCATAATACAGATCCCATATCTCCATCGGTCGGGAAGCCTACAAAGGAGATATCCTCACCGAAGACACCGTTGATCGTACCGTTCAGGTCACGGATGTTGCTGATGGAAATGGTATCCAGCAGGGTTCTGTCCTCGCGGTACTGGGATTCATAATTATTCCAGTAATCCTCTCCCCAGTAATCCTCTCCATATTCTACCGGCAGCTCGCCTGCATAGGCCAGCATTGCCACGAAATTATCCGTATCAAATGCACATTTTCCTGTGGATACATCCACGAAATCACTGCCGCAATAGTTCATCATGGTATACAGGAAGCTGTCTCTGGTGATATCACTGAAGAGTGCGGTTCCTTCCGGCATGGAATCCCGGATCGTCTGCAGCTCTTCCATAGTAATGGAGGTGCGGTCACCGAAAATAGATTCTTTTCCTACCATAGTAGAGATATAGAAGGAAGGAATCACATAGTACAGTTTACCGTCCACACGGTACGCATCCCAGACATTCTGCAGATAGTCGTTTTTCGATAATTCCTCATCCCCCGCAATGAGATCATCCACATTTGCCACCAGTCCCTTGGCAATATAGCTGTCCATTGACATATTGCTGTCCACGACCAGAATATCCGGCATTCCTCCGGAGATGATATCATTATTTAACTGCTTCACACCGAGAGTATAATCCTCTGAAGTATTGTAGGTATTGTATTCCTTAACTACAATACGATAGGTGTCACCGGACTTATTATACTCTACTACTTTTCTCTTCAGATCATAGTCAATATAGTTACCGGCCAGTGTAAGGACGATCCGGTCCTTGATATCCTCCGGCTTCACGTGAGTGAACAGACCGCCGCACATTTTGCCTTCGTTGTTATCATAGTAAAAGCCCAGGAACTGTTCCTCGTCCAGTACCAGGAAATTGTTCAGGCTGCCGGCAGCCAGATCCGAATTGATATAACTCATGATCTGCTTTGACTCCTGTGTCTGCACATTATAGCTGAACAGTCCGTTACTATCGGCATAGTACAGGATGTCACCGTCTCCGGGCACCATATTATAATAACCGCCGCTGGTCAGTGTCGAGGAAAACTTTATTCCTTCTGATACCGCATCTGTTGCAGGATCATAGGTTGCGATATACATATCCGTGTAATTGCTCTCATCATAATAGATGATCTGCACCTTGCCATCCGGCGTAATGATATTCGAGCTTGCATTGTTGAAAAGTGTTGCGACTGCCTCCGGCAGATCCTTCCGGTCTGTGATACCCTCTTGCGTCACAGTGCATTTCTCTATTTTATCACCGCTTAACAGCAGTGTCAGGGTTCCATCCTCATTGGGGATGATACTATATACCCAGGAATAGCTTTCTTCTGTATTCATATCATTCAGATCAGCTTCCCATACGATGGTCCCATCTGCGCTCCAGCAGATCAAGGCATAATCATTCGTACTGCTGTAATCGTCTTCGGAATATGTCTCACTATAGTAATTGCGTATTCCGTAAACATTCCCATCCGAACCGACCGTACAATTGTTAAGCGATGTGTATGTATAACTGCTGTTCCCTGCCGGTGCATCTACCACATGCATATCCGCTGCCGTAATATCCTGTGTGCTGGTCTCCTGCTCTGTAAGCGGCATTGCTTCACTTCCGTCCGCTCCATCCGCAGGTGTATCTACAGGATCCTCACCGTCCTGTGCAGGTGCCGGAGTCGCCGGAGCCTCTCCTTCCTTCCACATAGGCAGTTCTACGGTGTCGATGACGGTACCGTCCTGCTTCATTGTAGCAAGATGCAGCTTACTCTGACTGCCGTTCTCGGAATAGTCATAGGTCTCAAACAGAAGGTAAATCGTATCTCCCTTTTTGGTCAGCAGATCAATATTCATATTGTCTGAATCCATATTGAGATCCAGCGCCTGTTCCTTAAATACATACTGTTTTGCAAGGCTGGCATCGGCCGCACTGCTGCCACCGTTTCCGTTCCCGCCGTTACCCTTTCCACAGGCAGTCAGACCTGCGATCATTGCCACTGTCAACGCGATACTGATCAGTTTTTTCCCTTTCTTTTTCATTCTCCCTCTCCTTTTCTTGTCTGTGTCTGTTGTTTTACGACTGCTGTTCCTCTTTTGTCTCTGTTCCCTCCGCCGGTTCGTCCGTCAGCCAGGAGAATTCACTGTCAGCATAAGGGTCTTCCTCCAGCTCCCGTTCCAGTTCCTCCAGGACATCCCTCTCTTTGTGGGAGTGCTTTTTCTCCCTACGGCGTTCCACAGCCCGTTCTGCCTTATCCTTACCGGTATGCCATACCTCCTTTAAGGTCCAGCCCTTATGACGCCACCAGTGTACAAAACACCAGATAACGGTCACTACCGGATATAATAACAGAAGCAGCATAAATACTGTCAGTAATGCAATAATGTCTTCATAGCCTCTCGCCAGATTCTCCCAGTAGGGGTAGATGATGGCTTTGCCGTTCATGGAACGCGTTCCGAAGGCAAGGATTGCTTTGATCCGGTTGGGCAGGGAATAACGTCTGCTGTTTTCCACGATCTCGACGTTTTTCTCGTCTATGCCGATTCCTTCTTTTACTTTGCCGTAGGCGAACTCATCCACAGGGTTCGGCATAACGATCTCATAATGATTGATACCGTTGCTGGTCCCGTAGGTCTCCAGGGTCTCATAAGATACATAGACTACCGTGGAAGTTAAGCCTGCCGCCTTTTCCATTCTGCCTTGGGGTCTGCGTACCACTCCGGTCACAATGTGCGGGACATTGCCAATATATACGGTCATTCCCACCACATCATTGGAGCCGAACAGTTGCCATGCCGCATCCTGATCGATAATACAATAGTCCTGCATCAGATCGTTACCGGAAAAATAGGAGCCGGTGATCAGCTTTAATGGATGGAACAGGAAAAAATCCCCTCCGATCCCGATTGCATTGGCATCCAGTGTATTTCTTCCGTTCACCAGGGTGATCTTACCGTCTGCGCTATAGGCATCCACCCAGAGTCTGGCACCTGGATTCTCGGAGGTCTCTGTAATAGAGGCCTCCTGCAGCACATTTTTCAGCGAATATTCAAAGCTTTGAATGGTATCCTCCGTCACTTCCGCTTTGGAGGAGAAAAAGCAGCTGATCTGTGCCACATCCTTTTTTTCACTCCAGCGTCCGGCCATCTGCTGGGCATCCTGCATATTGACCAGATGATCACACCATAGATTCAATAACAGGAACAGTAGGAAGGATACTGCCGCGCTGCAATACCATATGCACTTTTTTTTACTCTGTATCTGCATCCGAAACATATCGTCTGTTTCTTCCTTCCTATAAGATGAAACGCTTATGAATTATTTGCCAGTCTGACCAGCTTTCCTGCCTCTACCGGCTGTGTAGATGTCGTAATGACAAATTCATAGCCATATAAAGCTCCGCTCACTGCGGACTGGGTGTCATCACTTGCCAACACCTCCACATCCACACGGGTTGCCACATAACGGTTACCTAAGGGGCTGCTCTTGGATTCCACGATCAGGATAAACTTACCGTTACTGTCCTCACGGATGGCACTGTTGGGTACGATCAGATCGTAATTGGCACTCTTCTGTCCCACGGATACATTTAAGGACTGTCCGGGTGTCACTTCATCTCCGGTGATATCAAAGGTCAGCAGCTTCTTCTGTCCGGGATCTGTGGTATCCGGCTTGATGCTGGCCAGGGTAATATCCATATTACTGTATCTCCAGGAGTTCACCAGGTCTGCCTTATCTCCTACGGAAAGTCTCTTCGCCTGATCATTGGTCACGGAGAAGCTCATGGTAAAGCCCTTACCCTCCGGTTGCATGGTCACCAGTGCAGTATCCGGCTGTGCCTCGTCTCCTGCCTTGACTGTTACACTGGTAATGGTACCCGCAATGGGGGCTTCGATGCTGGCGCCTACCGCATTCTCCTGCAATTTTGCAATCTGATCTCTCTGCTTCTTGAGGCTGTCTAACTGGTAATCCAGATTCAGCTCTGTGGAGATATCCTTCAATAGCTGTGCCTTAAAGTCCTGTGCTGCCTTCAGCTTTGCATTTCTGCTGTCCAGTTCATTCTGCCAGTTCTGGGTCTGTACCGTCAGGGAACTGGTGGCATTTGTTTTGCTGTCCTGCTTCTCTGCCAGTTTTTTGTTGGCTTCTGCCAGAGCATTCACTTTATTATTATATGCTGTCACAGCTGCAGGATCTGCATTGATCTGTGCCTGTTTTTCGTCGATCAGTTTCTGATAGGTTGCACTGTTAACCACTGCCACATCGTACTCTTCCTTAGGTACCTGATTCTGACCGTCATTTCCGGATACGGAACTTAATATTCCCTCCTTATACTTTGCGATGGTAGCATCGCAGGCTGCCTTGGCTGTCTGCCACTCACTGATCTTATCCTTTGCGATCTTGACCCAGTCATTATTCAATGCTGCCTGGGCTTCTGCTACTTTTGCCTGTTCCGAGCTGGTATCAGGAGCTCCGCCGGCACTCACATTCACCTGTGCAGTCTTTAACTGATTGATAGCTGTCGTAGCTTCATCCACCTGCTTCTGCCATTTGTCAATCTCCGCCTCTGCAGCAACGATCCGGCTCTGATAGGTACCTACCGATGCTATCTGACCGGTCTGGACATTTGTATAGGCCGTATTGGAAATATCCCCGGACAGAAGCGCCAGTTCGAAATCCAGCATAGCCTTATCCAGTGCTGTCTGGGCATCGGTCAGCTCCTTGCTTTCCTTATCCTCCAGTAACAGCAGGGGAGCTCCCTTCTCCACCTTATCCCCGGTCTTCACCAGGACACTGGAGATGGTACGGGTTTCCGTTATCTTCACATTATAGGGATCTCCACTCTCCACCGTGCCGGTTCCGCGGATCTTCGCCGTGATGGTGCCGGACTGTACATATTGTGCCGCCACCTCCGGAAGGGAATAGTTCATAAATGTGTTGGAGAAAAATGTCAGCACCAACATTACAGACAAGAATATAATGGCTGCATTTTTTACCCATTCTCTTCTCTTTTTTCCACCGTTCTCGTTCATCTTGCTTCTCCTCTATACTTCTCTTTCTATCTGTACTCCGACAGTCGGATCCATGCCGGTATATCATCAAAAATCAGTGATCCTAGCCTTTGACACCGCCCTGGTAAGTAATTCCGTCTACCAGATATTCTTCCCCGTAGAGAAATACCAAAAGGCTGGGCACCATGTAGATCGTAGCCACGGCGAATGCCAGTCCGATCTCTCCGGAATTGATCTTGCTTAAGAATACGGACAAGGGATGCGTCTCCGCATCGGATAACAGGATCAGCGGCTGTTCCACCATATTCCAGTAATCGATAAATACAAGAATGGCCGCGGAACACAGCGCTCCTTTGCACAATGGCATACAGATCAGCCGATAGATCTGCCACTCTCCGGCACCGTCGATCTGTGCCGCTTCCATGACTCCCACAGGAATTCTCTTCATGAACTTCGTCAGTAAGTAGACTGCAAAGGGTGAAAAGATCCCGGGCAGCCAGATGGCCCAGTACGTATTTAGTATGTTCAGCTTTTCCGCCACCAGATAATTGGGTACCAGCGTTACCTGATACGGCATCAGCATCAATATCACATAGGAGAAAAATACCAATGACCTCAGCTTCCCCGAGTACCTGGCAAATCCATAAGATGCCAGCGATGCCACGATCAGCTGAAACAGTACGATCGGTCCCACCAGGATCACGGAATTCCAGAATTTCAGCAGATATTCCGGGCTTTTCAAAAGTACCGTAGTATACTGGCTGAAGGATACAATATCCGGAATAAATTTCAAATTCACTTTTTCGGAAATATAGACCTTGCCGCCCTTATCATTTGTGGCAAATACCGAACCATAGTTCGCTGATATCTCCGAAGATGACATGAAAGAGTTGGTGATCGTCAGAACGATCGGCATCAGGAACAGTATGGCAAAAAAGGCTGCGATCACTGTTGCTATGCTGATGCGCATATTCTCAAATATCTTCTTTCTCTTCTTGAACCGGATCGCCCTTCTAAGTTCAGGCGGAACAGGTTTTTTAAGCTTCTGCTCCATCAGCCTTCCACATCCTTTCCGAAATGATTTTCCACTGCGAACAGAAGTCCGATGATCACGACCATGACGAGAGACATCAGTATCGCTGCTGCAGACAGCGTCTGATAATCCAGACTCTTGAACTTATTGTTCATGAAGTGCTGCAGCATATAGATGGAATCGTAAGGATAATCCGTTGTCAGCAGATAGATCTCACGGAAGATCTTAAAAGAGCTGATCAGGGACATGATCGTAACAAACAAAAAGGTGGAAGACAAATACCGGATCTTAATATAGAAAAAGGTCTGTAACGATGTGGCATTTTCCAGTCTCGCCACCTCCAGCAGATCCCTGGGTATGCTGGCAAGTGCTGCCATAAACAGGATCATATTATATCCCAGATTCTTCCATAGGAATAAAATCACTATTACAATAATGGAGTAGCCTGACTTCAGCCAGTCGATCTTCTCCACGCCGAAGACTCCCAGAATATCATTGACCGCACCATTATAATGGAACAATACCTGCCAGATCAGTACAATGGATGCCACCGGCACCATCATGGGACTTAAGAAAAAGGTACGGAACTGACTCCGGAAAGGAAGCTTTGCCTCCAGTACCACTGCCAGAAGCAGGGACAAAACCACGGCCAGTGGCACCGCAATTGCGGAAAATACCACTGTATTATGCACTGCCGTACGGAATGCCGCGTTATTTATTACACTTACAAAGTTGTCTAAAAATACAAAATTCATGCTGATAGGGTTATCCACCAGCGAGTAAAATATCACAACCAGAAAAGGAAGAAAAAAGAAAGCAAGTACCCCAAGAAAGCTTGGGGCTATAAAAAGCCCCGAGCTTCTCTTCAGTTTCCGCATTCTCTTATCTAATTTGTGATGTCCCTTCCGCTTCTGATCCACCTGCTGCCTGCTCACAATAATCAAGCCTTTCCTTATCTGTTTTCATTTACATAGACCTTAACACGGCTCTGAATGATATTCGCCACATCCGCTACTGATTTCTGACCTTTAAAGAATGCTTCTGCTTCCTCCGTGATGATATTGGTGATCTCATCATTACCGGTTGTGCTGGAAGGCTCAGCCACGCTGATCAGATCTTTAAGGATATCGATCTCTTCCTCGGTAGGAGTATGATAGGTGTACTCCCAGTCTCCGTAACTGATGCCGGAAGTACCGTTCTCCGGAATCGGATTCCCGTTCTCATCCAGGATCTGCTCACCGTTTTCATCTGTCATATATGTCACATTCATCGCCTTCTCCACCATATCATCCAGTGCAGACTTTCTGGCGGGAAGTCCATAGGAATATAAATCATTAAACGGCTGATTCAGGTAATTCTCAATAAACGCCCATGCGCCGTCCTTGTTGGAGGATTTGGCGGTAATCGCATACAGCTCACTGGCCTGCATATAAGTACCGCTGCCACCACCGGAGGTAGGATATCCGATATAGGTTACCGGCTCACCGAATATAGCATTCTCCTCCTGAATACTGTTCAGCTGATAGATACCTGTCATATTTAACAGTACTTCACCGGACTGGATCTTCGCCGGTGTAGATCTGTCATCATTCTGCCAGTCATACTCTTCGGGGAAGGTATTGACAAATTCCAGTACTTTCTGGAAATCTTCCGAATCAAAGCTGCACTTTCCCGTCTCCCAGTCAATATAGCTGTCCAGATCAGAGGCTAACAGTGTGTACAGCATACCGCTCTTGGTCATGCCCTCAAACAGGGAAGCACCTTCATGCTGGCCTGCATAGGCTATAATATCGTCAATGGTCCAACCCTTCTTATCACCTACTTCGGAGGTTCTGCCAACGATCGTGTTTAAGGTGAAGCTCTTCGGAATTCCCACCAGTTTTCCGTCAAAGGTATAACTGTCTACAATATTCTCAAAGAAATCGTCCTTACTTAATACACTGCTCTTCTCCAGATATGGTGTCATATCCTCGAATACACCCTTGGAAGCCAGTTCCTTGACATCCAGGCTGGACAGATCCAGGATATCCGGGCATCCGGCTCCGGAGGTAATATCGTTGTTCATGGCTGTAATGCCATCTGACCAGGAAGTTTCGGTCCAGTTATTATCATCAATATATGTTTTAATATTGACATGATATTCATTACTCTGCTTGTTGAAGGCTACGGCTGCCGCCTGAAGGCTTTGGGAGCTATACAGAGTTCCGATCGTGATCTGGGACTTCTGTGTCACCTCACTGGCCTTGGTTTTGGTCAGCTTCACCAGGTCAGTTTTCCCTGTGTTCCAGTCATTGACTACTGCCAGGATCTTACCATCTGCAGTGGCTGCGGCATATGTGACATAACTGCCGTTAATATCACTGTCCAGCCAGTTCAGTATTTCGGTAGTCTTCTGGTCTGCGATACTATAATCATACAGGGTAGTATCCGTATTCACCAGGAGATCATTGTCTATTCCGGCACACAATCCTCCGTTGCCGTTTGTGTTCGGAAAGTTATCATATGTCTGTCCCAATGCCTTGCCGTCAAAGTCGATCTGGGATAGCTTCACATTGCCGGATTGGTCATAATAAGCCAGGTATACCTTGCCGTCTTTTGCTTTTCCCATGCCCTGGATCCACTGGCTGTCCGTCTGCACAGCTCCCTGAAATTGTCCGTCACTGCCAAACAGCCGGATCAGTGAATCAGAGCTGATATAAAATCTGCCCTGGTCGTCCAGGCACATGCTGCCCACATAAGAATTATTCTCATCCTGCTGCATGATGTCCGTGATATCCTGTGCCATCAGCTCCGTACCGGATGCATCGTACTTGTGCAATACCGTTGTCTGCTGTGTATAAGCGTCATCACCTTCGGTGGCATTCCACTCAAATTCCGCAGTATAAATATTACCTTCCTCATCTGCCTGCATGGAATAGATTCCACCGCCGTCCGCATTAATGGTGATCGGCAGGTTCTCCCTGGAACCGTCTGTCAGCGAATAAGCTCCAATCACGACCTTGCTCTCACCGGAAGCTTCATCCCATTGGTAATTTGTATAATACAGCTTATCCCCCTGTACTGTCATGTTACTGTAGCTGGAATTCGTATTATCGTCCAGCTCCAGATATTCGGGAACATATACATATTCCTTCTGTTCTGTCTGTCCCCCCGGATTCGATCCATCCTGCTTACCGCAGGCTGCAAGTGACATTGCCATAACGGATGCCAGTGCGATCGCGGTTGCTTTTCTGCCCCTTAAATTTTTTCTCATATATTTCTCTCCTCTTAATTACGTTTATTGTGGTCTGTAATCTTAAAGATTCGCCCTAATAGCAAGTTCTACGGAACATTCCATATTGCTTACTTATTTATGCATATTATACCCTATTTCCATAGTAAAAGCATCTTAAGAATTTATGAACTAAGATTACGATTTATATAAAAAAAGGTAACTATTCAGAATAGTTACAAAAAAGTATAGGTCCAGGGGACCTATACCATCTTATGCATTTCCGTTTTTCTTCTGTGATGCCGGTACAGGCTTCCCAGTCTGTTGTAGAACCAGAAGGACTGCACCAGAATATTATTGGCTTTTCCGATCTTCTCTTTGGTAGTACCCCGGTAATAAGATCCTCCGCATTTGATCCCTTCTCCAAGCTTCACCGCCCGGATCAGATCGGATTCACAGTGGATCTGCTCCGGAATGTTTGTATACGCCATACCGATACAGTCCGTTTTGTGAGCATCGCTTCCACCGAAGGTTGGCAGCGCGTACATTTCCGCCAGTACCTTGGCGCAATGGTTGCTCTCTACACTCTCACAGGCATTGAAGCCTTCCAGGAAATCAAACTGATTCATCACAGCCATCTGATTTCGCTTCTTCAGGGTATTGGTGAAGCTTAAATATTTCTCTCCGCAGGGGTGTGCCGGTCCTAATATCCCACCGTTCTTATGCACGATATCGATCAGGATCTGTACCGGCAATCCCCGAAGCTCCAGAATTTTCAGCTTAACATTCTCAGGCATGATCACCAGGATATGTCCGGCATCAATGGTATCGTATTCAATTCCCTTCAGCACTACAAAATCTTTATATTTTTGATCCTTGATGTTTCGTTTCCACGCGCGGTAACCATTATATGAATTATGATCACTGACCAACATACCGTCAAAACCCTTGCGGATCAATTCCGCAATAAAATCGTCAATAGGAACCTTTCCATCCATAGATCCTTCTTTTGTATGACAATGCATATCAAATTTCATCTGTTTTGTTCCTTCTTTCTCTTGTGGCTTACGTCTTTGGCCCATGCCAAGTATAACAGATTCCCTCATAGCATACAACGCTTTTGCGAAAAATAAAACAGGCACCGGATATATTCCACCCAATGCCTGTCTGTAACTTTCCTGCATGTTTTATTTGATATTCTATTTTACCACACGTACACGGAAGACACCGTCAATCTTCTGCAAAGCCTCTACCAGATCCTGCGTTGCCGCACTTTCAATATCCAGCATGGTATATGCCACTTCACCGCGGGATTTGTTGGTCATATCGGAAATATTGATATTCTTCTCACCGATCACTGCAGTAAACTGATTCAGCATATTGGTAATATTTTTATGGAAAATGGCAATTCTTCCGGCCTGGCTGCATACGCCCATGTCACAGGCAGGATAATTTACGCTGTTACGGATATTGCCGTTCTCCAGATAATCCATCATCTCTTCCACAGCCATCTTCGCACAGTTATCCTCGGATTCCTCGGTGCTTGCACCCAGATGAGGGATCACGATACAGCCGGGCTGTCCTGCTGTCGTAGGATTCGGGAAATCAGATACATAACGGGCTACCTTGCCGCTCTTTAATGCCTCCAGGACATCTGCCTCATTTGCCAGCAGATCTCTTGCAAAGTTCAACAGGACCACGCCATCTTTCATTTTGCTGATGGCTTCCTTGTTGATCATACCCTTTGTGGAATCCAGAAGCGGTACATGTATCGTAATGTAATCACAGTCTGCATAAATTTCTTCCACATTCATCACATGCTTGACAGAACGGCTTAAGTTCCAAGCAGCATTGACAGATACATAAGGATCATAGCCATAGACTTCCATACCGAGACTTACTGCTGTATTGGCCACCTTGACGCCGATAGCACCCAGACCGATGACACCTAACTTTTTGCCCATTACTTCCGTACCGGCGAATTTCTTCTTTTCTTTTTCTGCGGCTTTGGCAATGTCAGCATTGTCTTTGGATGCCTTGACCCATTCGATACCGCCTACCACATCACGGGCAGCTAACAGCATGCCTGCGATCACCAGTTCCTTCACGCCATTGGCGTTGGCACCGGGAGTATTGAATACTACGATACCCTTTTGGGCACATTTATCCAGAGGAATGTTATTGACACCGGCACCGGCTCTCGCTACTGCCAGAAGATTTTCCGGCAGATCCATCTCATGCATGGAAGCACTGCGGACCAGAACGCCCTCTGCGTCATTCATATTATCGGTTACTTTATAGTCTGCTGTCAGACGATCCAGTCCCACTTTGGAAATGGGATTCAGGCAATTGATCTGAAACATTTTTTCTCCCCCTTAAGCGTTCTCCGCTTCAAACTTCTTCATGAACTCTACCAGCTTCTCCACACCTTCGATGGGCATTGCATTGTAGATACTTGCTCTCATGCCGCCTACGGTTCTGTGACCCTTCAGGTTCTCGAAACCGGCTTCTTTTGCTTCTTTTACGAACTTGGCATCCAGCTCCTCATTACCGGTAATGAACGGAACATTCATGAGGGACCTGTCTTCCTTGCGGACGGTACCCTTGAACAGCTTGCTTTCATCCAGATAGTCATACAGGATCTTCGCCTTTTTCTCATTGCGCTCCTTCATTGCTTCCAGACCGCCCATCTTCTTCAGCCATTTAAATACCTTGCCGCAGATATAGATGCCGTATGCGGGAGGCGTATTGTACAGAGAATCCGCATCTGCATGGATTTTATAACGAAGCATGGTCGGTGTACCGGGAAGTACATCTTCGGTGATCAGATCCTCACGGATAATTACGATAACCACACCAGCAGGTCCGATATTTTTCTGTACGCCGCCATAGATCACACCGTATTTTGTCACATCTACCGGCTCGGATAAAAAGCAGCTGGATACATCTGCAACCAGGGGCTTACCCTTGGTATTGGGCAGGGTTTTGAATTTCGTACCGTAAATAGTATTATTCTCGCATATGTACACGTAATCTGCATCCTCGCTGATGGGCAGATCGGAGCAATCGGGAATATAAGAGAAAGTCTTATCCTCGGAAGAAGCGATCTTATTTGCCTTACCGTACAGGGAAGCCTCCTGGTATGCCTTCTTCGCCCACTGACCGGTTACGATGTAGTCTGCCACACGGTTCTTCATCAGGTTCATGGGGATCATGGCAAACTGCTGGCTCGCACCACCCTGTAAAAACAGTACCTTATAGTTGTCCGGGATATTCATCAGCTCTCTGAGATCAGCTTCCGCTTCCTTAATGATCGTATCATAGGCTTTAGATCGATGGCTCATCTCCATTACGGACATGCCGGTTCCTCTATAATCCAGCATTTCATCGGCTGCTTCCTGTAATACCTCCTCAGGGAGTACTGCAGGGCCTGCGGAAAAGTTATACACTCTTGCCATTTTCAAAGACCTCCTCGATATTTTCTAAATTTTTTATAAAAAGCATAGGTATAGAATAAGCTTTTCATTTGCTTTAGTCAACTACATTGTTAAATTATTTTCAATTTGTTCGTCTAACAAGGACAATTTGTCTGAAAATGTCTGTGCCATTAATAAAACATTACGACAGGGGTGCCGATCTGCACGCAATCAAACAATTCTTCCATTTTGTCCTTTGGCGTATTGATACAGCCGTGGGAACCGGCAGTCTGGTAGATGTCCCCGCCGAATTCTTTGCGCCATCCGGCGTCATGAATACCGATACCGCCCTTCACAGGCATCCAGAATTTCACAGGAGATGCATACCCCGGTCCCCGTAAGACACGATTTTTCTGCTTATTATAGACAAAATTGACGCCTTCCGGCGTTCCCATGCGCCGCCGCATATTGCCTGTCACAATCTCCGTCTCCAGCTTCAATACACCTTTTTCGTAATAGTACATTTTCTGTTCTGTCATATCCACTTCGATATAGGTGTCACCAATATCATTTTTCCCATAGCAGAAGGCTTCTCTCTCATAACTAGGGATATGTGACTGCGGCGTGCCTGTATGTACACCGGGATCCAGCAGATGCTCCAACAGGTAGGCAGTCTCCTTTTTCCGGTCCATCTTGCTGCCATAGGTTCCGCCATCGATGGTGATCACATCCCCACGGGTACTGTGAAACTGTCTGGTTCGTCCATAGCCGTCATATTCTTCCGCCAGGCTCTGCACATACGCCGCCACAGCCTCCTCGTCCAGTACAAAGCTTCCCTTCTCATCCTGCACCGGCAGTCCGTTCTCCGCTGTCAGAAAAAAAGCACAGTCTGCTGCTGTCATCGGATGTCTCTCTTCGCCGAAGCAGTAGACAATATCGCAGGTCTGAAATCTCTCGATCTCTTTCCACAGATTCCGCAGGGCTTTTTGACTCTCATCCGGTGTTATCTCATAGTAACATCCGCTCTCCTGCAGATTCAGTGTTTCCTGCCCATTCTCCACGATTTGTTTTAACGCCAAAAAAGCCTTCTCCAGATCGATACGGTCGCTCAGTCCGTCCGTGAAGACATAGGCACCCTCCGCATCCCTGGTAAGGCTGTAATCTTTTATTCTCTTCTGTTCCGTCTGTACGAAATCCAGGGCGTTGTAGGCTCTGCGAAGCGCCTCCTCATCCACAGTCACCACAGGTGCCAGGGTCCGCCTGGAATGAAACAGAACATTGTCCACCCACAGATAAGGATTCTGTTCCTGTCTGTATGCTTCCAGTGCGCTGCTAAAGTCCGCGTGATAATCCACATCAGCGAGAGTGATCGTGTATTTCTCTCCCGCTTTATCCACGATGACAACCTCCGGAGCTTCTGTATGTGACAAAAGCTCCGAATTCACTTCTTCCACCGTTTTCCCGGTACAGTATACTCCGTTGATCCAGGTATTCAGAGAAAAACCATCCCTGTAGTATAATGCTAGGACAAAATATACTGTCAGCAGAAACAGCAGTAATATCAGCACCGCAAAAAGTAATCTCTTCGTCGTCTTATTCATCAGGACTGCCTTTTCAAATCATCTCCGTCAAATACTTCGCTGATGGGGGCTCCTGCCGGAACCATGGGGAATACCTTATCATCCTCCGGGATCATGCACTCGATCATTACCGGTGCCTTCAGGGCAATGGCTTTCTCGATAGCGGGTGCCACTTCTTCCTTTTTGGTCACGCGGATGGCGGTACAGCCCAGTCCTTCTGCCACCTTGCAGAAATCCACCTTATCCTTCAGTACTGTCTGGGAATAGCGTTTCCCATAGAACAGTGTCTGCCACTGTCTTACCATGCCCAGCACCTGGTTGTTGATGACCACCTGGATGATGGGAATGTTGTAACGGCTGGCAGTAGCCAGTTCGTTCATGTTCATGCGGAAGCATCCGTCGCCTGCAATGTTGATGCAGACCTTATCCGGCTGTCCGATCTGCGCACCGATGCAGGCTCCCAGACCGTAACCCATGGTACCTAATCCTCCGGAAGACAGGAAGGTACGGGGCTTCGTATAATGATAATACTGTGCCGCCCACATCTGATGCTGTCCCACGTCTGTGGTGATGATGGCTTCTCCGTTCGTTACACGGTCAATCTCCTGCATGATATAAGGGCAGGACAGATTTTCGTCATCGTATTTCAGGGGATATTTTTCCTTCAGTTCCGTTATATGTGCCATCCACTCCGGATGTTCCTGTTTGGACAGACAGGCATTTAATTCTGTCAGAGTCTTCTTCAGATCTCCTACCAGAGAAGCGTCCACGCGAATATTCTTATTGATCTCCGCAGCATCCACATCCAGCTGGATGATCCTTGCATTCTCCGCGAATTTCTTCGGGTTACCGGTCACACGGTCGGAGAATCTGGCTCCCAGTGCCACCAACAGATCACATTCGCTGACTCCAAGGTTCGAAGTCTTGGTACCATGCATGCCGATCATGCCGGTATAGCGCTCACTTTTTCCATCAAAGGCTCCCTTACCCATCAGAGTATCACATACCGGTGCATCGATCAGTTCTGCGAATTCTGCCACCTCGGCACTTGCCTCGGAAATGATGGCTCCGCCGCCCAGATAGATGTATGGTTTTTTCGCCTTGTGGATCATCTCCGCTACCAGCATCAGTTCTTCCCTGGTGTAACGGGTCACTCTCTCCTCCGGCTGAATCGTCATGGGAGTATATTCACAGGCAGCTGCCGTCACATCCTTCGTAATATCGATCAGGACAGGGCCGGGTCTTCCGCTTCTGGCGATATGGAATGCCTTGCGGATGGTATCAGCCAGGATCTCCACATTTTTCACAATATAACCATGCTTCGTAATGGGCATGGTCACGCCGGCGATATCCACCTCCTGGAAGCTGTCCTTACCAAGCAAAGGCAAGGTAACGTTGGCGGTGATCGCTACCATCGGTACAGAATCCATGTAAGCCGTAGCGATACCGGTGACCAGATTCGTGGCGCCGGGACCGCTGGTAGCCATGCAGACACCTACTTTTCCCGTAGCTCTCGCATAACCGTCCGCCGCATGTGCCGCTCCCTGTTCATGGGAAGTCAGAATATGTCTGATCTCCCCACTGTGCTTATAAAGTGCGTCATAAATATTAAGGATTGCTCCGCCGGGGTAACCGAATACGGTATCTACCCCCTGCTCCTTCAGACATTCTACCAGAATTTCCGATCCCGTTAACTGCATTTCAAAATCCCTCCGGTTATTTTAATGATTGCTTAATTCTTTTGAGAAGGTGCTTCCAGTACCGCACCACGGTTGCCGCTGGTCACCAGTTCATGATATCTTGCCAGGTAGCCGGTCGTGATCTTAGGCTCTCTGGGCTGCCATTTTGCTCTTCTGGCTGCCAGTTCTTCGTCGGAGACAAGTACATCCAGTTTGTTCTCCGGAATGTTGATGCGGATGATATCGCCCTCTTCTACCAGTGCAATCGGGCCACCCACTGCTGCCTCCGGAGACACATGTCCAATGGATGCGCCACGGGAAGCTCCGGAGAAACGTCCGTCGGTGATCAGTGCCACGCTGGAGCCCAGTCCCATGCCTGCAATGGCAGAGGTGGGATTCAGCATCTCTCTCATGCCGGGACCGCCCTTAGGTCCTTCATAGCGGATCACTACTACATCGCCTGCGACGATTTTACCGGACTTGATAGCATCAATCGCATCTTCTTCACAGTCAAATACTCTGGCAGGGCCTTCGTGCACCAGCATCTCGGGTGCCACAGCAGATCTCTTGACCACGCCACTGTCCGGTGCCAGGTTACCCTTCAGTACAGCAATACCGCCGGTCTGGGAATAGGGGTTCTCCACAGGGCGGATGACTTCCGGATTCTTGTTGACACAATTCTTGATGTTCTCTCCTACGGTCGTACCGTTGGCAGTCAGGCAGTCAAGGTTCAAAAGTCCCTTCTTGGACAGTTCATTCATTACCGCATAGACACCGCCTGCTTCGTTCAGGTCTTCCATATAAGTAGGACCGGCAGGTGCAAGATGACACAGATTCGGAGTCTTGGCAGAAATCTCGTTGGCGATCTCCAGGTTCAGTTCCACACCTGCTTCTCTTGCGATAGCGGGCAGATGCAGCATGGTATTGGTAGAGCATCCCAGTGCCATATCCACAGTCAGGGCATTTCTGAAGGCTTCCGGAGTCATGATGTCTCTGGGACAGATATTTTTCTCTACCAGTTCCATGATCTTCATGCCGGCATGCTTTGCCAGACGGATACGCTCGGAATATACGGCGGGAATCGTACCGTTGCCGCGAAGTCCCATACCAATGGCTTCGGTCAGACAGTTCATGGAGTTCGCGGTATACATACCGGAACAGGAGCCGCAGGTAGGACATACCTTTTCCTCGAACTCAGCCAGTTCATCCATAGTCATGGTACCGGCTGCCACACTTCCCACTGCCTCGAACATAGAGGATAAGCTTCTCTTCTGTCCGTGTACATGTCCGGCTAACATGGGACCGCCGGATACAAAGATAGTAGGGATATTCACTCTGGCTGCCGCCATCAAAAGTCCGGGAACATTCTTGTCACAGTTAGGAATACATACCAGACCGTCAAATCCGTGTGCCATAGCCATGCACTCGGTGCTGTCGGCGATCAGATCTCTGGTCACCAGGGAATACTTCATTCCCACATGTCCCATGGCAATACCGTCACATACAGCGATGGCGGGGAATACTACCGGCATACCACCTGCCATGGCTACGCCCATTTTTACAGCTTCTGTGATCTTATCCAGATTCATGTGTCCGGGTACGATCTCATTGAAGGAGCTGACGATACCGATCATGGGGCGTCTTCTCTCTTCTTCGGTAAATCCCAGGGCATTGAACAGACTTCTGTGAGGTGCCTGGGCAGTTCCTGTCTTAACGGAATCACTTCTCATAATTATATCTCTCTTTCTCTTCCTTATTTTTCTATACCGGATAAATGTGCTTCCGGGGCAAATGGCATCAGATTCTCTCTGCCAGAAGGTCGCCCATCTCGGTACATCCTACCCGCGTGCAGCCCTCAGACATGATATCACCGGTGCGGAAGCCGTCCTGCAATACTTTCTTCACCGCTGCCTCGATAGCATCTGCTTCTTCGTCCAGATCAAAGCTGTAACGAAGCATCATAGCCGCGCTTAATACAGTGGCGATAGGGTTTGCAATATCTTTGCCGGCAATATCCGGAGCGGATCCGTGGCTGGGCTCGTAGAGGCCGAACTTTGTATCATTCAAGCTGGCACTGGCTAACATTCCGATGGAACCGGTCACCATACTTGCCTCATCGGAGAGGATATCTCCGAACATATTCTCTGTCAGGATCACATCAAACTGTGCAGGATCCTTCACCAACTGCATGGCGCAATTGTCTACCAGCATATGTTCCAGTGTCACATCGGGATAGTCCTTTGCTACCTCCTCCACGACTTTTCTCCACAGTCTGGAAGAATCCAATACGTTAGCCTTATCCACGCTGGTTACCTTTTTCCTGCGCTTTCTGGCAATATCAAAGCCTTTGATGGCGATCCTGCGTATCTCGTTCTCATCATAGGTCAGGGTATCGATAGCTTTTCTCACGCCATTCTCTTCGATGGTCCTGCGTTCACCGAAATAAAGTCCGCCGGTCAATTCTCTCATGATCAGCATATCAAATCCCGCTTTGCTGATCTCCTCCTTCAGCGGACACGCCGTTGCCAGCTCATCATAGAGTACTGCCGGTCTTAAATTAGCAAACAGATTCAACGCCTTGCGCATTGCCAGAAGTCCTGCTTCCGGGCGCTTCTCGGGAGGTAATTTGTACCAGGGGGAAGTGGTGGTATTACCACCAATGGATCCCATCAGCACCGCATCTGCCGCTTTGGCATCCGCAATAGCTTCCTCTGTCAGAGGGACTCCATGGACATCAATGGAAGCTCCACCCATTAAAATATCCTTATAGATCATTTTATGACCATATTTATGCGCAACTTTGTCTAAAACTTTTTTCGTCTCCCTGACGATCTCCGGTCCGATGCCGTCACCGGGAATACAGGTAATATGTAACTCCATAGTGTTATTTTCCTCGTTTCCTGTGATATTTCCTGTATTTTAACGTAAAATACTTATTTCATAATAACTGATACTATATGAAATTTCAACATTGAAAATTAACATAAATGCAATTATGCACATTAAAATAGATCAAATTATCAAGTGTGTCATACACGTAAAAAGGAGCAATACCTTATCCCGGCATTGCTCCTTTTTCACTGCTTCTTAGTTCTCTCCAGCCTTCTCAACCTTGCTGATGGCAGATTTCTCCATAGGAATACGGCAGTTTTTGTTATTACCGAACTCTACGATAACGGTATCATCAGTAATATCAATAATGATACCATAGAAACCGGAAGTGGTCAGAACGCAGTCACCTGTCTCTAAGTTGGACAGCATTGCAGCTACTCTCTTCTGTTCCTTCTTCTGCGGTCTCATAAAGAAAAACCACATTGCACCGATCAATACTGCATATACAAGAAGCATAAAGATCATGCTGGTTCCGGAACCTGCTGCAGCAGCCTCTGACTCAGTTAATAAAATACCCATTTGTTCCTCCATTCCGGCGTGTTACGCCTGTAAAACTTTCTGTACAAGTAAGTATGATACACAAAAATAGCTTAAGGGGCAAGTCTTTTTGCATAAAATTGTATGAAATAACTCTAAACTCCGACAGTTACAGCTTATTCTAACGGTGTAGCCATGGAATCCAGCTTGTGTCTTTTATATTCTGCAAAGCGGCCTGCATCCAAGGCATCACGGATCTCCGTCATCATGGTATTATAAAAATACAGATTGTGGAGTACACAAAGACGCATGCCCAACATCTCCTTCGCTTTTAACAGATGACGGATATAAGCTCTGGAGTATCTCTGGCAGGCCGGACAGCCGCAGCCTTCTTCAATCGGTCTGCTGTCAAGCTCATATTTTGCATTGAACAGATTAATCTTTCCATGGTTGGTATATAAATGTCCATGGCGTCCGTTTCTCGTCGGATATACACAGTCAAAGAAATCAACACCGCGCTCTACGCCCTCCAGAATATTAGCCGGGGTACCCACGCCCATAAGGTAGGTTGGTTTGTTCACCGGGAGATAAGGTACCACTTCATCCAGAATATGGTACATTTCCTCGTGGGTTTCGCCAACTGCCAGACCGCCTACCGCATAACCGTCCAGGTCCATCTCAGCGATCCGCTTGGCATGCTCAATACGGATATCTTCATAGATGGCACCCTGATTGATACCGAATAACAGCTGATGCGGGTTCACAGTATCCTCTAAACTGTTCAGGCGTTTCATCTCCACCTGGCATCTTTGCAGCCATCTGGTAGTACGCTCCACGGAATTCTGTACATACATCCGGTCCGCCTTACTGGGAGCACACTCATCAAAAGCCATGGCAATGGTAGAACCCAAATTTGACTGGATCTGCATGCTCTCCTCCGGTCCCATGAAGATCTTATGCCCGTCAATATGGGAACGGAAGGTAACACCCTCTTCCTTAATCTTACGCAGTCCCGCCAGGGAAAATACCTGAAATCCACCGGAATCTGTCAGGATCGGCTTGTTCCAGGACATGAACTTGTGAAGTCCGCCCATCTGTTTGATGATCCTATCACCGGGTCTGACATGCAGATGGTAGGTGTTGGATAATTCCACCTGGGTTCCGATCTGCTCTAAGTCTGCTGTGGATACGGCACCCTTGATCGCCGCTACCGTTCCCACATTCATAAATACAGGGGTCTGGATCACGCCATGCACTGTGGTAAATTCTCCTCTTTTGGCGCGTCCTTCCTGTTTAATCAATCGATACATCTTCTACATATTCCTCCCAGAATTCTTCTAATGTTATGCCCTGTTCCATGATCACAGGCGCAGCAGTTTTCCCTACATAGCGGAAATGCCACGGTTCATACTCGATCCCGGTGATATCTTCCTTCCCCTTAGGATATCTCAGAATAAATCCAAAACGACAGCTGTTGGCTGCCAGCCATTTTCCGGCTTTTGTGTCTCCAAAGCCCTCGTCCAGGGACATATAACTGTTACATACAATATCAAGTGCCAGTCCGATCTGATGCTCACTGGCTCCCGGTACCGTCACTGCCTGGCTGGACAGCTGATAAGCTTCCATATAGGACATTCCGCGGTTCATATAGCGCTTGATCTTCCGGTTGAACAACATCTGCTGATACTCCAGATCCCGGTAAGGCGAGCAGATCGTCAGGTTCACACCATCCTCTTCCGCTGCTTCCAGCATGGCAAGAAGGTCTTCTAAGATTCTCTTGTCACACTGCATGGAACCCCTGATGGTGCCCAGCTGGAACGTATAATCCTCCGGAATGGAGTTCTGCTTGTTGATCAGAACCAGTCTCCAGTCGTCGGAGCGGAATTCCTGCTGTTCTGTAGTCTCCCGCGCATCACTGCCTGTTCCGGTCTCCCGGGCATTTTCACTCACAATTTCCTCTGAAGCCCGTAAAATATCGGAGGCATCGTATTTGTCCACCAGTGCATAGCCGTGGGAAATACTGTTGTAATCCGACTGTTCCAGAACATCCTCATCCTCTAAGAGTTCCAGCCCCGCCATATCCGGTTCCTTCTCCTCCGCCAGAGAGATGTCAGCAGTCTCGGCATTTTTCAATTCATAGTCATTCCCCGCATCCTCTGTAATAAACGCCGGGAATGAAAAACTGCTGTATACCGCAAACAGGAAGAAAGTTCCCGCCATCACGGCAAAACGTTTTCCATTATTCTTGCAATAATTACAGACATGAAAAAAAAGCATCACAAAAAACAGCAGCGGTACTGCTACCGCCCTGTTCCATCGGTTCTTTTTCCCAAATTTCAGAAGTTTTGCCCTGGCTTTCTCTTCCGTTGTTTTTTCCATTTGTATATTCGACCTTTTACTTCCCGTTAGCAACTATATAATATGATAGCATACTTTATATTCCGTTGCATCCTTTTTCTATAAAAAAGTTGCGATTTTTTCAATAATTACGTATAATCTATGATAAAAAGGTAACTATTCGAGTCACCGCCCCATAATGAACAAACTGAGCTGCATAGCAGCAAGAAAGCACGATTCATCGTGCGTCTTTGCGAATGTATGGGTGGGTGCTGAACGGTTGGAAAAGGAGAACTGCCATGGCCGGTTCAACATTGGGAAACATTTTCAAGATCACTACCTGGGGAGAATCCCACGGGAAAGCTTTGGGTGTCGTTGTAGACGGCTGTCCCGCCGGACTGCCTCTCTCCGAGGAAGATATACAGAAATACTTAGACCGACGTAAACCCGGCACCAGTGCCATTACCACTCAGCGTAAAGAGGCCGATCAGGTGGAGCTTCTCTCCGGCATCTTTGAAGGAAAGACTACCGGTACTCCTATCTCCCTGATGGTACGTAATACCTCTCAGATCTCTGCTGATTACACGGAGATCGCAGAGAATTATCGTCCCGGCCATGCGGATTATTGTTTTGATGCCAAATACGGTTTCCGGGATTACCGGGGTGGCGGCCGTTCCTCCGGTCGTGAGACCATCGGACGCGTGGCTGCCGGAGCCATTGCTGCGAAAATCTTAGAGCAGATGGGCATTACCGTATTCGCCTATACCCGCTCCATCGGTCCCGTAGATGCGGATCTGACAAAGTTCAACCGTATTACTGCCCGCTCCACGATCACTGCCATGCCGGATGCAGAAGCTGATGAAAAAGCCTGTGCTTATCTGCAGCAGGCAAGAGAAGCCTGCGATTCCGTGGGCGGTTGCATGGAATGTCTTGTCGAAGGACTTCCCGCAGGCATCGGAGATCCGGTGTTCGAGAAGCTGGATGCCAACCTTGCGAAAGCTATCATGTCTATCGGTGCCGTGAAAGCCGTAGAGATTGGCGATGGTGCAGAAGCTTCCCGCCATACCGGCAGTGAGAATAACGATCCCTTCCGCATGGAGAACGGCAAAGTCACAAAGATCAGCAATCATTCCGGCGGTATTTTAGGAGGTATGAGTGATGGCAGTCCTATCATTGTCCGTGCTTATGTGAAACCCACTCCTTCCATCTTCCGCCCCCAGCAGACCGTGAACCGCTCCGGTGAAAACACCGAGCTTACCATCCGCGGACGCCACGATCCCATCATCGTCCCCAGAGCCGTCGTCGTCATGGAATGCATGACCGCCATCACTGTGTTGGATGCCATGATGATGAATATGTCGGCGAAGCTGGATTCCCTAGTGGAGTTCTATCGATAAATTGAGAGTTAGTGAAATACATTGGCAAAATCCACGAACTCCCGGAGCATG
>OGIG01000050.1_pt1 | contig 109606 bp, 82 predicted proteins | sample 1571601 | NCBI WGS metagenome assembly OGIG01 (sample SAMEA2581953, study PRJEB24529) | metagenome | biome: Human gut stool | place: China | collected 2011 | reverse complement strand
GACTATATTTCAATTATTTCAAAGACCAATTTCCATTTTTAACGGGACAGTAATGATTCAAAATCATAAAATAAACAATGCCCTAGTCTTGCACCACCGAAAATACCAAGAACTGCATATATAAAAAGCTTTTCCATTGCATCAGGAGTATAAATATTCTCCTTCTTATATATATGACCAATTATATAATAACATAAGACAAGCCCAGTAACAAAAATCAAACCATAATATTGAAGCTTAACTGAACCAAGACTAAATATTACAGGGTCTATATCCCAATTTACGTATAATATCATATTCATTGATTTGAGGTTTAAATTCTATGCAAATACCAGAAGATTAACTTTGTTCGTCACGTAACCGACAGAGTTCCGGTGTGTTTTTCCTCAGACTTCTGAGGAATTTCGATTTCGTTACGCATTACAGAAACAATCTGGCAGTAGATTTATTTTTATAAAGGGTATCAAGAGTTCTACAAATGTAGTGCTTATAATTGATTTATTGCATTGCCGATGAAATAAATTACGTAAATCATTTATGTTCTATATAACTTGTATTCTCAAGACAATATATTGCCTCTCCTCTGTCTCCATTTTCCAGATCTGTTAATTCGATCTTAAATATTTTATAGGGCAGTGTTGTCGTTTTTTTAGGCTCACTCACTGTTATATAGTAAGCTATTCCGTATTCAGTTTCTTCATAATATTCTTTTATTTGCTGCTTCATCAAAACATCCACGCTTTCTCCATCAATCCATACTTTTATGCCTACCTTATCAATTGTTGGAGCAATGTTATCACATTTGGCCGCATCAGCAGATGACTTTTGAGCAATATTTGACAAATCCTCTTTATGTTGAGCGTTTTGTATGCCTCTATTTGTAAGAAATCTTGTTAAGCTCATAGGACGGACATAGATCTGATAGGCTGGTACACCTCCGGGGATTTGAAAAGCGTGTACTCCGTATGCTTCCATTCGGTTATATTGTATATTTAAGGTTGTATCTCTGTCTGCAATAAAGTTCCAGCCCCAAAACTCCAGTCTCAAGTCCTCATTATTTGTTCCTGCTTTCATTGTATGAGGATAAGTATCCATATCTATAGCACCTATGTTGCTATATTTGCCTTTGGGTATATTTATTTGATATGTCCCATTCTCGTCAGTTTTCGTTTCAAAGAGAACATCAAAATTTGAATTTTGAAACATAACAGAACAATTACCAATAGGATTTCCGTCATAGTCAGAAACTTTTCCTGTTATTGTTACCGGATCTTTTTGCTTTTGTGCATTAATAGTTGAATTCAAACAAAAAAACAGAACTAAAATACTTAATAATTTCATTGTGTTTATTTTTTAGGTTGTAATCTGTCATTTAAATCTTTGTTTCAATCATCTAAGCAGAAGGAAAATTCTTATTAGTCTTCCTAATCAGTCTCAAATTGATTGCAATGTCCACGGCCCAGCCAAACCAGTAAAAGCAGAACCGGCTTCATTGATCTCAAATACAAACCCCAGTCTTATTATAATCAAGCCCAGTATTTCCATCCGTGAGTTCACAGGACGAAAAAAGTTCTTTATCGTCCGTTGCCGCATGACTGAGATTCCGATTATCCTTGCAAAAATAATCAAAAATTCCAACCCTTAAAATCGACCGCACAATTCGATCGCAACGGACAAATAAATCAATATTGAAGAATTGATTTTTATCCAATAACAATGATATTAATCAGGAACTTCCTATTTTTGCAATCAAATAGAAGCAACTCTAAGATTATAGAAAACCACATATTAAATTGATTATAGGATGAAAAAGATTCTTATACTGTTATTTGTTTGTCTATTTATAAACAAATCTTATGCATATGGACAAACAGGGGAAGCAGAATTAAATGCACCCACAAAAGCTTATATATTATCACGTTTCTGCACAGAAGTAAAATATAATTTTGCTTTTTATGATAAACTAAAATTCAATTGGGATAGTTTATGTGTAGCTTCAATACCATCTTTGACAGCAACTTCATCCGATGAAGATTTCTTGAAAGGAATGCAAATTCTTTGTAATCAGCTTCATGATGGACACACATACATTTTCCCAATGAATAATCCCAAGAATCAGGCTGATTGGATCCGGCCGTTTCCGATGAAGACCAGACGAATCGGAGATAGGGTATTTGTAACGGATGTATACAGTTCTAATCTACAACAGTCGGGAGTATGCCCCGGATGTGAGATTATAGAAATAGATGGCGAAAATGTACTGGACTATGGGAATAGACATATTCTACCTTATTTAGCTTCTTCAACTCCCCAATGGGCAAAATACAGACCATTTGCAGAGTTTGAACTGACTAAGGATAAAGGCTCTAAATCAAGTAAAATCTTATTCAAGAATAAAAAAGGGAAAGAGTTTACAGTAGAGAGTAACAGAAACCTTTCATGGGACTTGCAGAAAGATACTCCTTCGATGAGCTTTAAGGTAAAGAAAGATAATATAGGCTTGTTAACTGTGGGCAGTTTTCAAAATTCCGATTTCAACCGTGCATATTTCGATAAACTATATGATGACATATTAAAGACAGATGCTTTAATTATTGATATTCGTAATAACAGTGGTGGAAATTCATCACATGCAGATTATCTTATCAGCCATTTTATCCATCGGCCCATTCCACAAGGTACATGGAGCTCACCAATGTATATAGCGGCCCATGCTTCCTGGAATTATCCACGGGAATGGTATATGCAAACTCCAGATCCCGTTTTACCTATAAATGAAAAAGAAATTTATCAGAAACCGATTGTGTTATTGGTAAATGCTACGACTTTTTCTTCTGCTGAAAATTTTTGTGTATTGTTCAGAGGTGCCAATAGAGGAAAAATTATCGGAACTCCTACCGGAGGAAGTACAGGAAATCCTATCTTTATTGACCTTGGATTTGGATTGGGTTGTTGCATTTGCACCAAACATGAATTAGATACGGATGGAAATGAATTTATAGGTATTGGAATTCAACCTGATATTGTAGTTGAAGAAGATATTCACACGTTTTTAAATAATGGAGACAACGTAATAGAAAAAGCCCTTGATCTTTTGAGAATGTGCTCTACCCGTAACAACCATTAACAGCCCACGTCTTATTATGTTAAAGAATTTGCTTTATATCTGTTTGTTTTTGTTGTTCTGTAATAAATCAGAAGCGCAAAATTTATCAAATATCATTGATAGCTGCCATTATTATCTGGATAAGCAAGATACTATGTCGTTTAATAATACCTACATCAGAATTCTTGATGCTTATGAAAAAGAGTACGATGCAGAATTATATTCAATTGAAGAAGAATTAAAAGAGATGAGAATTGAAGATCAAAGCATACGATTGTTACTGCTTGATGCTTCGAAGAAGAAACAGAATGTAGATAAAATAAGAAGGATAATGGACGACATAGACCGAAGAAATGCTGTCAGAGTTGCTGAAATCATTGACCAATACGGTTGGCTTTCTACCGATGAGATTGGCTTTGAGGCGAACGAAGCTCTGTTCCTTTGTATACAACATTCACAAGATTCTTTAATCCAGAATAAGTATTTACCTATATTGAAAAAAACCGTCCAAGAGGGTGCAGCTAAAGGTTGGCACTATGCTTTTCTTACTGACAGGTGCCTTATGAATCAAGGACAAAAACAGATTTATGGGACGCAGATAATAACCAAAAATGGAGTCAGTTATCTGGTTCCTCTACAGGATATTGATAAGGTCGATTCACTCAGAAAGGAAATAGGGCTTGAGCCTTTGAGTGAATATATGAAAGACTGCGGACTTAAAAACGGCTGGAGTAAAGAGTTTTACAAAAACAATGTAAAACAACATGAATCAATTTTTAATTCATGGTTTCAATCATTTAAGCAGAAGGAAAATTCTTATTAGCCTTCCTAATCAATCTCAAATTGATTGCAATGTCCACGGCCCCAGCCAAACCAATAAAAGCAGAACCGGCTTCATTGATCTCAAACACAAACCCCGGTCTTATTGTAATCAGGTCCAGTATTTCCATCCGTGAGTTCACAGGACGAAAAAAGTTCTTTATGGCCCGTTGCTGCATGATTGAGATTCCGATTATCCTTGCAAAAATAATCAAAAATTCCAACCCTTAAAATCGACCGCACGATCCGGCCCCAACGACCGCACGATCCGGCCTCAACGACCGCATAATTTGCCTTCAACGACCGCACGATTCCGGCAGGGTTTCCAGAAGGCTTCGGGCTTTTAAAAAAACGTTTCGGGCTTTTAATGAAAACGCCGAAACGAATCAATGAAAACGTTTCGGCGTTTTTTCCGGACATATAAGTTCCTATTTTCAGGCAAGTTACGCAATGGCTTATTTTATCCATTCCCGGCCCAAACTTAACGTACAAAGAGATTCTATGCGGATGGTAAAATCACCCAGACTGTTGGGCACATAGGGATAAAGTTCGGAATTCGAACTGGAATAAGGCAAATATTTCACCTTCATGGCACGGATCGTGCCGCGTGCATCATAGCGTCCGTCGTTGTTGTCCACCATATATAAAGTGTCTGCCAGCCCCGATTCGTCGAATGAAACACCCCATAGGGTAACGGCATGCGTTGACCAGTTTTTGCCCAGATTGATAACGAACATCATACCTTGTCCGGAAGACAATGCATGCTTGACGATACGGTTGAACCCATCACGCGTCAATTCGTAATTCGAGTATTCTTTTCCCAAAGAATTCGTTCCCAGCCAGGAGCGGAAAAAGCCGGCAGACGGATCCACGGGATCTGTTTCATAAATCCGCTTCTGGAATACTCCGTTAAAGAACCAGTTGACGGCTTTCAACGGATACTCTCCCCGGTTGGGAAAATGATCCTTGTAAAGCTGGAAAACCTGACTGTGCAACATGTCGGACGGCACCGCCTCCGGCCCCTGATAAGCCCTGACAGCTTCCGTACCGGCATTTTGTGCCAACCACCAATGAATCAGATTTGAAGCTGAAGCTGCCCAGCACATCAGTCCGTCATCTCCGGAAGTAATCCCCGACGGATTCACCTTGTTACAGTCAAACCACCCGCAACCATCCGTCCATTTCAGCTGGGTATGGTCGGCATTCCATTGTTCGGGAAGCGGTTCTTTGATGCCATAGACCCAGCGGGTAGTTCCGGAAAAAGCATCAGGCTCTGCTTCCTTCCGGAGACGGATGCGGTAAACAATCTCCTTTCCGGCTTCCAGCCTCTCCAACGGCTGCCCTGCCAGCGACTCCGGTAAGGGCATGGCCAGTTCTTTGTCGCCGATGTGAATCTGTATCCAATCCTCAGAACGCAGGTCACCGGCCTCCTGAGGACACAACAGGGCAATCCACGTGTTGCCTGATTCCTTCAACGGAGTGACCCACTGATATCCGGCAGGCTCGCCCGATGTTCCTTCCGACAAATCGAAAGGAATCCGGCAGGCTGTGCGGACTCTGATTTCTCCGGCGGCAATCTGATGCCCGTCGAAAGACCCGTCGGAAGATTCCAGCCGGATACGCAACCGGTGAAGCGCATGTCCGAAACACAAAGCAACCGTTTCGCCTGCCTGTACATGTGTCCGTGCCACCAGAAGATCCGAACGGAGATATCCTTCACCGTCCTGTTGTGTCTCGATCCGGTGGACATAAGAGGACTCTGAATCTCCGGCATCATTCACCAGCCTTCCGGAAGGAGAGGCATGCCAGGCCGTAAAAATCACTTCTCCGTTTCCTACTTCACTCCAGGGAACAAACGGCTTCCAGCCATCGGATTCCAGATGAAGGACATAACGGCGGACCAGACCGGAAGTGACATTGTGGGCACTGACCACAATCGTATCGCCCGGGACGAACTCTCCCCGACCGTCCGTCTCAAGCCGGGCCCGTGAAAGATCGGAAACAATGGACCACTTCACATATCCGGAACCTGCCGGACCGGATGCTTCCGAAGGAAAGGGTGTATTGCACGATCCACATACAAAAATGGCAACTACAAGGATTGCACGGAGGACAAAGGTTAGCACGGAGATCTTCATGGGCGTTTTTTTAGATATTCAGATTTGAAACATTTACCGATGAAGAAAACAACTTCCAAAGAAAAGTAAAGGTTCGCTACGGCCGGAGTATTTTAAGATTTGTTGGGAAACAAAGCAGAGGAAAGAGGTCCAGCACTCTCAGGCCGGAAAGAAAGAACACAAAAGGGACAAACTGTTTCACAACAGCCTGCCCCCACACCAACAGTCATGTAAAAAAGATTAGAGTTTATTCCTGTCGGCTTATCGTATAAACAGCAGTTCTCTATATTTCGGCAAAGTCCACATCTGATTGTCGACAATCAGTTCCAGTTTGTCAATGTGATAGCGGATTTCCTCCAGCATCGGAGCCACGGTATCGTGATAAGCTATGGCTTTTTCGCGTTCCGTCTCAATCCGGTTAGCCACTTTGCGGGCCTCAATCAGGGCATCTACATGCTCCTTGATGTAAGCCGTATGGGCAGCTATCTCACGGATGATAGCCACGTTTTCAGAAGAAAGACGGGCTGATTCATCTTCGGCAAAAAGCTGTTTCATCTTATAGACATTGTCGATCAGACGTGTCTGGTATTCAATGGCAACGGGTACCACATGGTTCATGGCCAGGTCGCCCAGCACACGGGCCTCGATCTGGATTTTCTTGGTATAGGTTTCCCATTTCACCTCATTGCGGGCTTCCAGTTCCTTGCGGGTCATTACGCCGGTAGATTCAAACATCCGCACGCTTTCGGGAGTCAGATACTGGTCGAAGATCACCGGACAGCTCGTTTCGCAATCCAGTCCGCGGCGGGCAGCTTCGGCCTTCCATTCCTCGCTATAACCGTTGCCGTCGAAACGGATAGGTTTGCATTCCTTGATGTAACGGCGGAGTACCCGGATGATGGCCGAAACCTTGGGCTCACCTTCTCCGATCAGGCGCTCTACTTCCTGATGGAAATCCGTCAACTGTTCGGCCATTGCGGTATTCAGGGCAATCATTGCGCTCGCACAGTTGGCTTCCGACCCGACGGCGCGGAACTCGAACCGGTTGCCAGTGAAAGCAAAAGGTGAAGTACGGTTACGGTCGGTATTGTCAATGAGCAGTTCCGGAATCTGGGGAATATCCAGCTTCATGCCGTGCTTTCCTCCCAGGCTCACCAGTTCGTCGGCGGCACTTTCTTCCATGTGGTCGAGCACCTTGCTCAGCTGAGTTCCCAGGAAAGAAGAGATGATGGCAGGAGGTGCTTCGTTGGCTCCCAGACGATGGGCATTCGTGGCACTCATGATAGAGGCTTTAAGCAGACCGTTGTGGCGATAAACGGCCATCAGGGTATTGACCACGAAGGTGATGAAACGAAGGTTTTCTTCGGCGGTCTTTCCCGGAGCCATCAGCAGGACACCCGTATCGGTTCCCAGTGACCAGTTGTTATGTTTTCCTGATCCGTTTACGCCCTTGAAAGGTTTCTCATGCAGCAACACGCGGAATCCGTGTGAACGTGCAATCTTGCGCATCAGTGACATGATCAGCATGTTGTGGTCAACGGCCAGATTACATTCTTCGTAGATCGGGGCCAGCTCAAACTGATTCGGAGCAACCTCGTTGTGACGGGTTTTGACAGGAATACCCAGTTCGAGTGCCTGGATTTCCAGATCCTTCATAAAGGCGGCCACACGGGCAGGAATGGCTCCGAAATAGTGGTCTTCAAGCTGCTGGTTCTTCGATGCTTCGTGTCCCATCAGGGTACGTCCGGTCAGTAACAGGTCGGGACGGGCCGCATACAGACCTTCGTCAACCAGGAAGTATTCCTGTTCCCATCCCAGATAGGAAACGACTTTCTTTACTTCCGGATCGAAATAACGGCATACGGCAACGGCGGCCTTGTTGACGGCATGAAGAGCTTTCAGCAGAGGAGCTTTATAGTCAAGTGATTCACCGGTATAGGCGATGAAAACGGTAGGGATACACAAGGTGTCATCAACCACGAAAACAGGTGAAGAAGGATCCCAGGCACTGTATCCGCGTGCTTCGAAGGTGTTGCGGATTCCGCCGTTCGGGAATGAAGAGGCGTCCGGTTCCTGCTGGACGAGCAATTTGCCGGAAAATTCTTCCATCATGCCTCCCTTTCCGTCGTGTTCCACAAAGGCATCGTGCTTTTCGGCCGTACCTTCGGTCAATGGCTGAAACCAGTGGGTGTAGTGTGTGGCACCCTGTTCCATGGCCCAGCGTTTCATACCTTCCGCCACCTGATCGGCCGTAGCCCGGTCAAGAGCAGCTCCGTTATCCATTGCATCTACCAGCTTGTTGAATACGGGAGTCGGAAGATATTTGAACATCTTCTCGCGGTTGAAAACATGTTTCGCGAAGTATTCGTCCGGACGTTCCGAAGGAGTCTTTACTTCGATTGGCTTAGCCGCAAAAGCCTTTTCTACTACGCTAAATCTTAATCTTGACATAATCAAAAATGGTTTTTCCGTTCTATATATTCTATTTTTATCTTTATTCTTCCAATGAATGGCCTTCCTCAGAGCGAGCTTTTCCCGGCAGATGAAAATCCTTTCCGGCGGATCCGCTCCATGGCTTCCAGACAATCTTCACGCTGACCGAAGGCCGTAAGCCGCAGATATCCTTCACCGCTGGGACCGAATCCGGAACCGGGAGTGCCGACTACGTTCATTTCGTGAAGCAGATGATCGAAGAATTCCCAGGAAGTCATTCCTTCAGGTGCCTTGAGCCAGAGATAAGGAGAGTTCACACCGCCGTAAACCGTCAGACCTGCCTCACGGAAACCTTCACGCATGATGCGGGCGTTTTCCTTGTAATAGGCGATGGTTTCTTCCACCTGACGGCGGCCTTCGGGAGTGTAGATAGCCTCAGCACCGCGCTGGGTGATGTAACTCGTTCCGTTGAACTTGGTACACTGGCGACGGTTCCAGAGGGGATTAAGGGCAACCCGCCGGCCGTCTTCCGTGCGTGCGGTCACCTTTTCAGGTACGACCGTATAGCCGCAACGTACTCCGGTGAAGCCGGCTGTCTTCGAAAAGCTCCGCACCTCGATGGCTACCTGTTCCGCACCGGGAATTTCATAAATGGAATGGGGCACGTCCGGTTCACTGATGAAGGCTTCGTAAGCGGCATCGAAAAGGATCAGCGCGTCGTTGTCCAGGGCATAGTCCACCCATTTCTTCAACTGCTCACGGGTGAGAGTCGTACCCGTCGGATTATTGGGATAACACAGGTAAACCAGATCTACCCGATGATCGGGAAGTTCGGGAACAAACCCGTTCTCACCGGTACAAGGCAGGTAAGTGACCTTGCTCCACAAACCGTCCGCTCCGGCAACTCCCGCACGTCCGCACATGACATTACTGTCCACATACACCGGATATACCGGATCGGTAATGGCGACGAGATTATCCTGACGGAAAAGTTCGGTAAGGTTTCCCAGGTCGCTCTTCGCTCCGTCGCTGATAAAGATTTCCGACGGACTGAGAGTGATGCCCCGCTCTTCGAAGTCGTGTTTCAGAATGGCTTTGATCAGGAAGTCATATCCCTGTTCCGGCCCGTAGCCGTGGAATGTACGGGCATCCGCCAGTTCCCTGACGGCCCGGCACATCGCCTCGATGCAAGCCTGGGGAAGCGGACGGGTTACGTCGCCGATTCCCAGACGGATCAGACGTACCTGCGGATGGGTGGCCTCAAAGGCCTTTACCTTGCGGGCCACTTCCGAAAAGAGGTAGCTTCCCTGAAGTTGTAAAAAGTGTTCGTTTACAAATGCCATAGTCTATTGTTTCATTTTGAAGGTTCATACTCTATTTCTCCGTCGAACACCTTCCCTGCCGGACCTCCCATCAGGAGATGTCCGTCGGATTCATTCCATTGCAGATGAAGGGTTCCTCCGTCCATCGTGACGTCCGATTCACGTCCGCACCGCCCCGTAAAGGCCGCGGCCACGGCGGTAGCACAAGCTCCCGTACCGCATGCCAGGGTGATGCCTGATCCGCGTTCCCATACACGCATCCGGATATGACTCCCGTCAATCACCTGGGCAAACTCCACATTCACCCGGTCGGGAAACAAAGGATGGTGTTCCAGAAGCGGACCAACTTCGGAAAGCCGGACGTCATTTACCTGGTCCACGAAGATCACCAGATGCGGGTTTCCCATGGATACGGCTATCCCCTGGGAATACCCGTACCCCTCCCCCAGATCCACGGGAGTGATACCGGTGGGAATTCCCATATCTACCGTCACCGACTCAACCACCCGCTCATCATTTACCCGGAGATTCAGGATCTTGATGCCCGAACGGGTCTCCAGAGCCACCCGGGTCTTCTGTGTCAGACCATTTTCGTACACATATTTTCCGATGCAACGGGAAGCATTTCCACACATCATGGCTTCCGACCCGTCGGCATTGAAAATCCGCATGCTGAAGTCTCCTTCCTCCGAAGGACCGATCAGTACCAGTCCGTCACTACCGATTCCGGTGTGCGGACGGCTCCATTCCTGTGAAAGGCGTTCCGGTTCTTCCAGCGGATAAAGGAAGGTATTGACATAGATGTAGTCATTGCCTGCCCCCTGCATCTTGGTAAATTTCACTTTCATAATCTCTCTCTTGTTATCAACCTTTGTAGGCGTCTTCGTGGATTCCGGCCACGGCACGCCCGCTCGGTTCGTTCATATTCCTGAAATGTGCGTCCCAGGCCAGCGCTTCCGCGGTGGAACATGCCACACTCGGCACACTGGGTACGCTCCGTGCTGCACTTTCGCTGGGGAAATGTTCCTCGAAAATGCTCCGGTAATAATACTCTTCCTTGTTGCGCGGCGGATTGATGGGGAAACGCTCGGCCGCATGACTCATTTCCTCGTCGCTTACGGCCTGAGAGGTCATCTCGCGGAGCGTATCGATCCAGCTGTATCCCACTCCGTCACTGAACTGTTCTTTTTGTCTCCAGGCTACGCTCTCAGGCAACTTGTCGGCAAAGGCTTCGCGGACAATCTTTTTCTCGATAGTCTTTCCCGGACACATCTTCGCTTCGGGATTGAGGCGCATTGCTACATCCAGGAATTCCTTGTCGAGGAAAGGTACACGGCCCTCCACACCCCATGCGGCCAGTGACTTGTTGGCTCTCAGGCAATCATAGAGATGAAGACGGGAGAGTTTCCGCACCGTTTCTTCATGGAATGCCTTCGCATCGGGTGCCTTGTGGAAATAAAGATAACCGCCAAACACTTCATCGGCTCCTTCGCCGCTAAGCACCATCTTGATGCCCATACTCTTGATGACACGGGCCAGCAGATACATCGGAGTGGACGCACGGACCGTCGTAACATCATAGGTCTCGATGTAGTAGATCACATCTCGCAAGGCATCCAGTCCCTCCTGAAGGGTGTAATGTATCTCGTGATGTACGGTACCGATATAGTCGGCCACTTCACGCGCTTTCGCCAGATCGGGAGCACCTTCCAGTCCGATGGCGAAGGAATGCAACTGGGGCCACCAGGCTTCCTTGGTTCCGTCCGTTTCAATGCGGTGGGAAGCAAATTGCTTGGCCACGGCCGAAATCACGGAGCTGTCCAGCCCGCCGGAAAGAAGAACTCCGTAAGGAACGTCACTCATCAGCTGACGGCGGACGGCTTCTTCCAGCGCATCCCGCAACTGGCTCACGGAAGCTCCGTTGTCCTTCACGGCATCATAGTCCATCCAGTCACGTACGTACCAGCGTTTCATCTTTCCCTCGCGTCCGGAATAATAATGTCCCGGAAGGAAAGGTTCATAGCGCTGACAATATCCTTCGAGCGCCTTCAGTTCGCTGGCGCAATACACCGTTCCGTCCTCGTCGTAACCGATATACAGGGGAATCACGCCAATGGGATCGCGGGCAATCAGGAAATCATCCTTTTCTTCGTCATAAAGGGCAAAGGCGAAAATTCCGTTCAGTTCCTCCAGGAAAGAAATACCTTTGTCGCGATACAAGGCCAGGATCACCTCACAATCACTTCCCGTCTGGAAATGATAGCGTCCTTCATACCGCTTGCGGATGTCACGGTGATTATAGATCTCGCCGTTGACCGCCAGAATCTGCCGGCGGTCCATCGAATAAAGAGGCTGGCCTCCGCTCTGGGGATCGACGATCGAAAGACGTTCGTGAGCCAGAATTGCCGTACCTCCACAATAAATTCCGCTCCAGTCGGGACCGCGATGACGGATCTTGCGCGCCATCGACAAAGCTTTGTTTCTCCATTGGGGAGTCTGTTCCCTGACATTGAATATACCTACAATTCCACACATATCGATTTCTATTTTAAAGGGTTATTATAATTCCGGACATCCGGCATCAATATACACTCTGCATCTCTTCCCGGCTTTCACGCATCCGTGAAGCTTCGGCCAGGCGCTTCTTATACTCAAAGGGGATCACACGGACAAACTCGCCCAGGCTGCGCTCCCAATGATTGAGCAGGGAATGTGCCAGCGAAGAACCGGTCTGGAAATAATGCTTGCGCACCAGTTCATGCAATTCCTCGCGGGAGGCCTTGTCTTCCACCAGGGAAAGTTCTACCATCTCCATGTTGCAGAAATAGTCGAAGTTCCGGTCCGGATCCCAGACATAGGCCACGCCACCGCTCATACCTGCCGCAAAGTTTCTTCCGGTAGAGCCCAGCACGACGACACATCCGCCCGTCATGTACTCGCAACAATGATCGCCTACTCCTTCCACCACGGCTACGGCTCCCGAGTTACGCACGGCAAAACGTTCACCGACCTGACCGTTGATATAGACTTCTCCGGAAGTGGCTCCATAGAGCAGGGTATTACCTGCTATGACATTCTCCTCGGCACGGAAAGTTGCCTCCCGCGGAGGACATACCGTAATCGTACCTCCACTCAGGCCCTTGCCCAGGTAATCGTTGGCTTCGCCTTCCAGACGGAAATGGATTCCCGGTACGAGAAAGGCTCCGAAACTCTGGCCAGCCGACCCGTGAAAGGTGATGTGAAGACTCCGTTTTCCCAGTCCGGCCTGCCCGTAACGGCTGACCACTTCGCCCGACAACATTGCTCCTACGGAACGGTCCGTATTGGCCACCGTATACTCCAGCGTAACGTCTCCGCTTTTCTCCTGTTCCGCAAAAGAGGCGGAAATGAGTTCACGGTCCATTACGTGATCAATCTCATGCAACTGACCGGATACATGGCAAAGGGCTGAATCGTTATTTACCCGGCATAGAATCCGTGAGAAGTCAAGCAGAGCTTCCTTGCTTCCCGCCTCACGGGGAGCAATCTCAATCAGGTCCGTACGTCCCACAATGTCCTCCAGACGGGTGAAACCCATCTCGGCCAGATACTCGCGCACCTCCTGTGCCAGGAAGCGGAAATAATTGACCACATACTCATAATGTCCGCGGAAACGTTCACGCAACTTAGGATCCTGAGTGGCCACTCCCACCGGACAGGTGTTGGCATGACACTTGCGCATCATCACACATCCCAGAACAATCAGAGGAGAGGTGCCGAAAGCAAACTCATCGGCTCCCAGAAGAGCCATGCTGATGACATCGCGTCCGGTCTTCAACTGGCCGTCGGCCTGAAGACGTACCATTCCGCGAAGCTTGTTAAGTACCAGAGTCTGCTGGGCCTCGCTCACTCCCATTTCAGGAGAAGTTCCGGCATAGCGTACCGAAGATGCCGGCGAAGCACCCGTACCTCCCTCGGCACCGGAGATCACAATCAGGTCGGCCTTGGCTTTAGCTACACCCGCCGCAACGGTTCCCACTCCGCTTTCGGCCACCAACTTCACGCTGATCTGGGCACGGGGATTCACATTCTTGAGATCGAAAATCAGCTGAGCCAGATCTTCAATGGAATAAATATCGTGATGAGGCGGAGGAGAAATCAGCGATATGCCCGGAATGGAATGACGCGTACGGGCTATTACTTCATCTACCTTGAATCCCGGAAGCTGGCCGCCTTCACCGGGCTTGGCTCCCTGGGCCACCTTGATCTGGATCTCTTCGGCATGTACCAGGTATTCCGTAGTCACACCGAAACGTCCGGAAGCCACCTGTTTGGTCTTGCTCGACAGGGAAATGCCGTCGAACGTTTCACTGAACCGGGCGGGATCCTCTCCACCTTCTCCCGTATTGCTCCGGCTTCCGAGCTTGTTCATGGCCAGCGCCAGTGCTTCGTGAGCCTCCTTGCTGATCGCTCCGAAAGAAATTGCTCCCGTGACGAACCGTCTGACGATGTCTTCCACCGGTTCCACCTGTTCCAACGGAATGGGGTTGCGGCGGAAACGGAAGAAATCACGCAGGAACAAAGGCTCTTCTTTCCGGTCAACCATCGCGGTAAATTCCTTAAACTTGGTATAACTTCCCAGACGGGTAGCCACTTGCAGAGCTTTGATTACCGAAGGTGTCCAGGCGTGTTTCTCACCTCCCTTGCGATATGCAAACTGACCGATATCGGGCAGGCTATCCTCACAGGGAGTTTCCTCACCGGCCGGATGATCACTTTCTCCTTCAGACCAGGCCGCCTGATGGAAAGCCAGACAATCATGGGCCACTTCCTTCAGACCAATACCTCCGATGGTAGACACCGAGGTTCCAAAATAATCACGCAGGAGTTCGGCTCCTACACCCACGGCTTCGAAAATCTTCGCTCCGCGGTAAGAGCGGATGGTACTGATACCCATCTTGCTCATAATCTTATAAAGTCCCTTGCACAGGGCGCGTACATAGTTCTTTTCGGCGGTTTCATAGTTGAGCTGGACTTCCCCCCGGGCCACCAGACTGTCAAGCACGGCAAAAGCCATATAAGGATTGATGGCACTCGCACCATAACCAAGTAAGAGAGCAGCATGCATCACCTCACGGATCTCTCCGCTTTCAACAATCAGCGCGGTCTGGACACGCTTCTGGACACCGATCAGATGGTGATGAACCGCACTTACGGCCAGCAGAGAAGGAACGGGTGCATGAGCGGCATCAATTCCCCGGTCGGTAAGCACGATATAGTTGGCTCCGTCATCAACGGCCTTTTCCGCCCTGCGGCAAAGGTCATCAAGAGCTTCGCGCAAGCCATCCTCTCCGCGGGAAGCGTCGAAAACCATCTGGAGGCGGACCGCATCAAATCCTTTGTAACGGATATGGCAAAGCAAATCAAGCTGGGCATTGGTAAGCACCGGATGAGGCAGACGAACCATCTTGCAATGATTCTCGGCAGGCTGGAGGATATTGCTTCCCACGGCACCGATATATTCGGTAAGTGACATGACCAGTTCCTCACGAATGGGATCAATGGGAGGGTTGGTCACCTGAGCAAATTGCTGGCGGAAATAGCTGAAAAGAAGCTGGGGACGACGTGAAAGAACAGCCAGAGGTGCATCATTACCCATGGATGCGGTAGGTTCCATGCCATTGACACACATGGGAACCAGAGTCTTGGAGATATCCTCACGGGTATAGCCGAAAGCACGCAGACGGCGGGAATAGTCGTCAACGGAAACCGGAACCTTACGTCCGCTACGCAAGGCATCCAGCTCAATGCGGTTGGCTTCAAGCCAGCTCCGGTAAGGATGCTCACCGGCCAGACTCTCCTTGAGTTCGGCATCATAGTACACCCGTCCCTCACGCGTATCAACCATCAGAATCTTACCAGGCTGGAGACGTCCCTTCTCACGGATCTCTGCCGGATCAATGGCAAGCACTCCGGCTTCGCTCGCTACCACCATCGTATCATCACGGGTAATCAGATAGCGGGCAGGACGGAGTCCGTTACGGTCAAGCATACCTCCGGCATAACGTCCGTCACTGAAAAGAATGGCGGCCGGTCCGTCCCACGGTTCCATCAGAATGGAATGATATTCATAGAAAGCCTTCAGAGAATCACTGATCGGATTCTTGCTATTGAACGATTCAGGCACGAGCATCGCCATGGCATGAGGAAGGCTCAGTCCGGAATGAAAGAAAAACTCAAGCGCATTGTCAAGTGAAGCACTGTCGCTCATGCCCAGCTGAAGAATAGGACGTATGTCGGCCACATCTCCCAGACGGGAACTGGAAAGCACACTTTCGCGGGCCTCCATCCATCCGCGGTTTCCCCGGATCGTATTGATCTCGCCGTTGTGAGCAAGCAGACGGAAAGGTTGTGCCAGACTCCATGCCGGCAAGGTATTGGTACTGAAACGGGAATGAACAATGGCCAGTCCGCTCGTAAAACAAGGATGACTCAGATCGCAGAAATACTCCCGAAGCTGAACAGACGAAAGCATCCCCTTGTAGACAATCAGCCGTGAAGACAAAGAAACAATATAAAAGTCCTGATGAGCCACGCGCCGTTCAATCCGCTTGCGAGCCCGATAAAGAGCAAGTTCAAGCTCATCACCTCTCAGAGTTCCACGAACAAAAATCTGACAGATAACAGGCTCGGACGCACGGGCAGCTTCTCCCAGTATGGACGAACGCACAGGAACCTCACGCAAAGGCATCATCTGCAAATCTCCGGCTTCGAACTCAGAAGCCATCACCTTCAGAATCTCTTCCCGTGAAGAAGGATCCCGGGGGAGAAACACCAGCCCCGTTCCATATGCCCCCTGCTCGGGTACAGGAATCCCCTGAAGAAGAATAAACTCGTGAGGAATCTGAAGCAAAATACCCGCTCCGTCACCCGTCTTGTTGTCGGCTCCCTCTGCTCCCCGGTGCTTCATATGCTCCAGCACCGTCAAAGCCGAATCAACCAATGCATGAGATTTGATGCCATGAATGTTTACAATCATTCCTACCCCGCATGCATCATGTTCGTACGACGCATCATACAAGCCTTCCGACATACAGAAAGAGCGATTATATCCGGGACCACCATTTCTGACATAATATTGCTGTTTTACTATTTTCTCTTTCATTTTCAAACCGAATTTCTGTTTTCACTTTTTATTTGCCCACAAAATTAGAAGTCATCTTTCATAAAGCAAAGAGAGAAACCGATTTTCAGAAAAGAAAATGAAGAATGGAATATCGTAAATTTCATTTTATTACTTAACACAATATATTTATATCAATTTATCACATAATACACGAAATACAAACAAATATATAACACAAACAAAGAAAATACAGATTTAATGACATAAATCAATTCCATCCCCATTACCTATATTATTATAAAGCCGCCCATACAATGACCCCGCAACGGCTATCTCCATTCCCTCCGGAAATTCTTCAATCCCCCTGAACACCCCGACAAGAAATGCAGATTTCGGGACAAGTTTAGCGGAAAATAGCAATGAAACGTCCAAAAATTACTATCTTTGCAAAAAGAAATAACATTTTAACAAATGAAGAACGATAACACATTAATGAATCACGCAGCCGACAACATCCGTATCCTGGCTGCTGCAATGGTAGAAAAAGCAAAGTCCGGCCATCCGGGTGGTGCCATGGGTGGAGCTGACTTCATCAATGTCCTGTATGCAGAATATCTGCAATATGACCCCGCCAACCCAAAATGGGAAGGACGCGACCGGTTCTTCCTTGACCCGGGACACATGTCGCCCATGTTGTACGCACAGCTCGCCATGACGGGCAAGTTCACCATGGATGAACTGAAAAACCTGCGCCAATGGGGATCACCCACTCCGGGACATCCCGAAGTAGACGTTATGCGAGGCATCGAAAACACTTCCGGTCCGCTGGGACAAGGCCATGTCTTCGCCATCGGAGCTGCCATCGCCGCCAAATTCCTGGCTGCACGCACCGGAAATCCTACTTTTGAAAAAGAAACCATCTATGCCTACATCTCCGACGGAGGCATACAGGAAGAAATATCCCAGGGTGGAGGACGTATTGCCGGACATCTGGGACTGGACAACCTGATCATGTTCTATGACGCCAACGACATCCAGCTCTCGACAGAGACCGGAGAAGTCATGACGGAAGATACCGCCATGAAATACCGCTCCTGGGGATGGCACGTCATCGAAATAAACGGAAACGACTGCCAGCAGATCCGCCAGGCTCTCGACGAAGCCAAAGCCGAAAACCAGCGTCCGACTCTGATCATCGGTAAATGTATCATGGGTAAAGGCGCACGCAAGGCCGACAATACTTCTTACGAACACAGTTGCAAAACCCACGGAGCACCCCTGGGAGGAGATGCCTACAAGAACACCATCCTCAACCTGGGAGGAGACCTGGAAAACCCGTTCGTAATCTTCGACGACGTGAAAGAAATGTATGCCCGCCGCGAAGAAGAACTGAAAGCCATCGTAGCTGAACGCCACCGCGAAGAACAGGCCTGGGCAGAAGCCAACCCTGAAAAAGCCGCACAACAGGCTGAATGGTTCAGCGGAAAGGCTCCACGCATCGACTGGAACTCCATCGAACAGAAGGCAGGCGACGCTACCCGCAACGCATCGGCCAAAGTACTCGGCCTGCTTGCCGAACAGGTGCCCAACATGATCTGTTCATCAGCCGACCTTTCCAACTCCGACAAGACCGAAGGATTCCTCAACAAAACCCATGCCTTCGCCAAGGGCGACTTCAGCGGCGCATTCCTCCAGGCAGGAGTAGCCGAACTCACCATGGCATGCTGCTGTATCGGTATGACCCTCCACGGAGGTGTGATCTCCGCCTGCGGAACCTTCTTCGTATTCTCCGACTACATGAAACCTGCCATCCGTATGGCCGCACTCATGAAACTTCCCGTGAAGTTCATCTGGTCACACGATGCTTTCCGTGTAGGTGAAGACGGACCTACCCACCAGCCCGTAGAACAGGAAGCACAGATCCGCCTGATGGAAAAAATCAAGAACCACGACGGCAAGAACTCCATGCTCGTACTCCGTCCCGCCGATGTGGACGAAACTACCGTATGCTGGAAGCTCGCCATGGAAAATACCGACACCCCTACCGGCCTGATCTTCTCACGCCAGAACGTCAACAGCCTGCCCGCAGGAACCAACTACGCCGAAGCAGCCAGGGGAGCTTACATCGTAAGCGACTCTGAAGGTACTCCCGACGTGATCCTCGTAGCATCCGGATCAGAAGTGTCTACCCTCGTAGCCGGAGCCGAACTCCTCCACAAGGACGGTATCAAGACACGTATCGTATCCGTACCTTCCGAAGGACTCTTCCGGAGCCAGAGCAAAGAATATCAGGAAAGCATCATCCCCGCCGGAGCCAAAGTATTCGGCCTTACCGCCGGACTTCCCGTCAACCTGGAAGGACTGGTAGGAGCCAACGGAAAAGTATGGGGACTCGACTCTTTCGGCTTCTCAGCTCCCTACAAGGTACTGGATGAAAAATTAGGCTTCAACGCCGAAAATGTGTATAACCAAGTAAAAGCAATGTTCTGATGAAAACAATAGGATTGGCTTCCGACCATGCCGGATTCGAACTGAAAGAATTCGTGAAACAATGGCTGGAACAAAAAGGATGGGAATATAAAGATTTCGGTACCTACTCAACCGCCAGCTGCGACTATCCCGACTTCGCTCACCCGCTGGCCGAAGCCGTAGAAGCAGGCGAATGCTATCCGGGCATCGCCATCTGCGGAAGTGGAGAAGGAATCAGCATGACCCTCAACAAACACCAGGGAATACGCGCCGCACTCTGCTGGATCCCCGAAATCGCCCGGCTTGCCCGCCAGCACAATGACTCCAATGTGCTCGTAATGCCCGGAAGATTTATCGATACAGCAACCGCCGACCAGATCATGACCGAATTCTTCAACACCGCTTTCGAAGGAGGACGTCATCAGGCACGTATCGACAAGATCCCCGTAAAATAAAGACATTGTCTTAAAATAACAAAAAAGGAGAAGCAGAAAACTGCTTCTCTTTTTTATTTTCTATCTTTGTGCAAAGTTAAATAGAGAAAACCATGAAAAAAATCTTACTGATCCTTCTGGCCTGCCTTCCTCTGTTCGCCATCGCGAAAGACAACAAGGAGAAAAACAACTCCGATCCCAAATACCTGGCAGGCGCACTTACCTATGAAGACGGAAAAATTACCTTCACCCGGGAAATCAACGCTCCCGGACTCTCAAAAGATGAAATTTACCAGCGTATGCTCGACTGGGCCAACGAACGCTTCCAGCCCGAAGACGGCATGCAGAGCCGCGTAGTCTACACCAACAAGGAAGACGGAGACATCGCCGCATCGGCCGAAGAATGGATGGTATTCTCCTCTACGGCCCTTTCGCTCGACCGCACCCGGGTCTACTACCAGCTCACGGCAAAAGCCGGCGACGGACAATGTCTGCTGACCATGAGCCGCATCCGCTACTGGTATGACGAAGCCCGCGACGGAGGCGAAAAATACACCGCCGAAGAGTGGATCAACGACAAAATGGCACTGAACAAGAAACAGACCAAGCTGGCTCCCATCTGCGGCAAATTCAGACGCGAAACCATCGACCTGAAAGACGAGCTTTTCCTCGCGGCCACCAACGCACTGGGACAGGCAGCACTTGCCGCTCCCGCCATACCTGCAACCCCTGTCGTACCGGCAACTCCGTCTTTGGCAACTCCTTCAGGCAAGCTTCAGGACATCAGCTTCGCCCAGCTTCCGGCCAACCTGAACGAAATGACCAAAGACGGACGCATCACCCTTACGGCCAACGATGAAGTTATCGACATCAAAGCCGAAAACTGGGGAGGATTCGGACAGATGTTCAACAAGAACGTTTCCTACCTGCTCATCGACCAGAGCCGTTATGCAGCCAGCACCCTGATGGAACACAACGACACCTATCGCATTTCGTTCTATACCGCCCGGGGCACCGAGCCTGCCGTGGTTATCGAATGCCGGAAATCTACTACCCAGAAAATGTCGGCCGAAGAACTGAAATCACTTAACCAGTCCATTGATCCGTCGAAAGAATATACCCTGTACATCGGAGAAATCACCCGCATACAGGCACGGTAAGGACCGGATTTTAAAGCATAAAACGATATAAAAAGTTTTATTTCATAAGTCTGCTGCACGCATCACGAACAACATTCCTGAAACAAAATACAATTAATCAGGAATGTCATTCAAGAATGTATGCAGCAGACTTTTTTGCAGACAGATATTTAATTTGAAAACTCCTTTACAACCTTACTCCCTACATTCTTTTAACGAAAAACACTGCTAGCCCAGATCCTTCTTAATCCTCTATTCAATGCAACCGAATCGTGCGGTCGTTAGGGCTGAATTATGCGGTCGTTGGGACTCAATCGTGCGGTTGTGAAGACATTCTTAGCATGATTATAAATCATTGGTAATCAGAGAGAGAGTCATCCATAAAATAAGCGGATCACCGTCACGCTCCAAAAAGGCGAAGGGTGAGAATTTCACAACCCCCACCCCTCTGTTGAAAAACGAGAAAAATATATTCAATTAACAGAAATATTCAGATCATAGTGATCAGAAGATCACACCCACACGGAAACCCGCATTGCTTTGTCCTTCGATATCGCAGGTCAGGGTTTTCGTGTGCTGGGTACCATAGCTGTAATAGCCGGCCACATGGACCCCGAAGCGTTTGCCGGGAACCGGATAGATCCGCAGGCCGATTTCGGGTGACACGTAGAATCCCCACGCTTCGTCATACACGCCTGTGGAAGAAAAGTAAGTGGTGTTACGGGCAAACACAGCTCCGGCTTTCGCACCGATATACGGACGGACATAATTGCCCTGACACAGGGTGTAGGCCGTTGACACACCGAAAGGAAGCTGGAAAGCGGAACGTTGCTGATCGGTGGTCAGCGATTCCGTCGGTGACAATTGCAGGGTCTGACGGCCGATATAACGGTGGTTGGTGTGGTACATCACAAAGGCACCTACTGACCAGCGCGGAGTCACGTCGTACAGACCTTCAAAGTTCATACCCCATCCGCTGATCTTGTCGGCATAACCGGTCGAGAACGGAGCGTTCATCTGCCAGTCTACTATCAGATGGGCTTTGCTGGAATCCCATTGTGCGAAGGTTGGAGCAGCAGCTCCGGCAAGCATACAGCCTGCCAGCACTACTCTCTTTAAATATGTATAGATCGTTTTCATGTTGTTTTCCTCCTTTATTTGTTCGATTGTATATAGGGTGACTGCTCAAAGGCCTGGTTCACACCGTCCAGCAACAACTGCTGGTTGACGCGTCCGTTGCCATACATGAATCCGGACATGCTGACATACCATACCACGGGAATGTCCTGCTTCTTCACTTCCGAAGTGTCCTTTTTCGTCAGATCAACCATTTCAATCAGCATGATCTGAGTGTCGTAAGAATAGCTCACGGGATACGGATAATACCAGCCTCCCCACCAGGGCCCCCAGAATCCATAGTCCCACCATCCGCCATAACTGGGATAGGAAACCACATGATTCGTCTGTGCCACGTATGAGAGCTGCACGCCCACATCGGCCTGATCTTTCTTCTCCGGATCTGTCAGACGGGTATAGCCGCGGCTATCCATCTGCTGGGCCACCGCATCGACGAGGGCTTTCGCGTTCTCATCCTTCCAGTAGGATGCTTTGTATCCTCCCGCCTCCAGAATACTGTCCGGAAGGAAATAGGTCTTATAGCCGTCAAAAGCGGCATTATTGTCATGATCCGTATAGACCACCAGATCTGCATCCAGCTGGTTCATGTCCGGATCTTTCTCGCAGGCAGCCAGAGTAAGCGCCATGCAAGCCAGGAATAACATTTTTTTCATACTTCTTTCTCCTTATCATTAACAGGTTCGTACCCGGTACGGAAATTGTCACTCAGGTGACCTCCGTCAGATGGAACGTCCTTTAAATACTTTACTTTTCTCTATCGGTACAATCTGTCCGCTCAGCGTCATCCGGTTTGAGTTGAAGTTGGGTGTTATGGTCACCGATGCCTCGTTGCTTCCCTTATAAAGCGTGATATCCACACGGGCCGAAATACCGGTACCCATCACGTTCATCGTCAGAAGCAGGTTGCCGCGCTTGTCTTTCTCCACTTCATAGCTGGATACAGAACCGTCGACGGTGACTCCGCCCAGTCCGTTAGGACCGCTTACCGGCACATTGAAAGCTACCTGCACCACCGCATCGTCGCCTTTCACGGAAACAAAGTTCGTGGTCGACGTAACGTAGGCCGTTTCGCCATACTTGAACATCACCTTGTCGGCTTCCAGCGTAAAGGCACGGGCATTGACCGCCTCTTCTGCCTCCACATAGAGCAAGCTGTCCAGACGTGCCTGCATTTCTTTCTTTTCCTGCCGGGTCAGTTCCCGGGTTTCCTGTGCCTGCCCTGCCACTACGGACAAAGCCATCAGCATTATTACAATCATACCTCTCATAAGTCCAGTTTTTTATTGTTTCGTATATAAAACAAAAAGAATGTCGTTTTACTGCTCCTGCGACCTTTAAAAAAGTCTAATAACTAATGAGAGATGTTACATCTATCGTTTATTTTCCTAACTTTATAAGCAGAACCAAAATCAAATCTGCCATGAACAACATTACCGACGTTACCATTCTGATTGCCGTCATAGCTCTGGCCCTGTGGCCCATAGTCCTGTTTCTCATGCGATTCATGCACGAACGCCGCAAACGGCTGGATCACATCGAACGGATGACACGCGACGAGCTGGACAATATTTCCACCCAGAAACTGGTGATCAGTGTCCTGAAAAAAATAGGATGCCAGCCCGAAATCAATGAGGAAGGACACGTGACCTTCAAATACCAGGGAGATGACTTCTACATCGCCGCCGAGGAAGAAAACCGCTTCATCATGATCTGGAACCCGTGGTGGGGCTCCATCAATGTGGACAATGAGGCGCTCCCCGTCCTGAAGGAAGTGATCAATGCGGTGAATGTCAACTCACTCGTTACAACCGTCTACATGGTGGACGAAGACGAAAAGACCATCGGTCTGCACTCGCGTTGCCATACTTTCTTCTCGCCCAACGAAGGAGAACTGGAGGAGCACATGAAGATGTTGCTCGACTATTTCTTCGATACGCACAATGCCATCAAGGATAACCTGAACCAGCTGGGCTCGGCCACCGGAAGCGAAGAAGAGAAAAAAGAGCGGGTCAAAGTAAAAGGATTTGCCGCCTACAAGGAGAATACGGTTCCTATCGAGCCTGAGAAGCCCGCATGCTGAACTCACATCCGCAATATTGCTGGTTGTAGAAGCCGTATTCGCGGATAATGGCCAGGCGGCGTTCGCTCAGTCCGCCCTTCCGCCAGTTCTGGTCCCACCAGATGACATCGGGATAGACGGACACGGCATATCGTCCGGCTTCATTGATCTGGTCAAGGCTTTTCCAGCGCGAAGAAGCCAGTGTGGTAGTAATGAGCGAGAAGCCGTGTTCATGGGCATAACGGGCCGTATCGAGCAGACGCAGGCGGAAACATTTCAGACACCGGCCTCCACGTTCGGGTTCCTGCTCCAGCCCCCGCATGGCTTCCAGCCAGGCTTCATGGTTGTAATCGGCATCCACAATCTCCAGCCCCAGGGAAAGGGCATAACGGGTACACTCGTCCTTGCGGATGAGGTATTCTTCCCGCGGATAAATGTTGGGATTGCAATAATAGATGGTAGGGCGAACTCCGTGTTGCATCAGACATTCGATGATGGCCGACGAACAGGGTGCGCAACAGGTATGAAGCAATACCCGGTCTGCTCCGCCGGGCACTTCCAACTGGAACTTATGTTTAGCCATATCCTTTGTCTCCTTTCTCAAACCTGATGTTCCCGAAACAGGGGAGCAAGCATCTCCGGAATTTCCACTCCCTGCTCACGAATACCGGCCAGACAGGTCTTTGCCTTGCCGGTAAGAACAAAATACATCTGGCGCTTGTCCTTTGTCCCCGGTGTACGTTCAAGCATGCCCTTTTCTTCGGCCATGCGGATCACCTTCGAAGCATGCGAAGGAGTCATTCCGGTGCGGCTCACAATGGTGCTTGCCGTCACGGTTTCCGTGCCGACACTACACAGGACCACCGCCTCGTTCAACGAAATGCCGTGGCTTTCCAACAAACGGGATTCCAGTAAAGAGAGAGCCTGGAAAAGCTCTCTCATCACACATATACAAGTAATTTTCTCCATACAATCAAATAAACAAGTTGACATTGGCCTGTTCGGCGCGCTCCATGTAGGTGGCCACCCCACCGACACTCACGGAATCAAGCAATTCTTCACGTTTGATTCCCATTACGTCCATCGACATCTGGCAGGCAATGAATTCCACTCCGTTGTCAATGGTCTGTTGACGGAGCGTTTCCAGCGAGTCAATCCCCTTTTCTTTCATCAGGAAACGCATCATCCGGGCACCGATTCCTCCCATATTCATTTTTGAAAGTCCGAGTTTCCGTGAATCGGCCGGAAGCATCCATCCGAACATCCGTCCCCAGAAGTCTTTCCGTACGTGGGGCTTACGTTCTTTCTTAATGGCATTCAGTCCCCAGAAAGTGAAGAAGATCGTCACTTTCCGTCCGGTAGCCGCCGCGCCGTTAGCCAGCACAAAGGTAGCTAAAGTTTTATCAAGGTCATCGCTAAAAAGAATAAAAGTTTTTCCTTTATCGCCTTCCGACGGAACGGACGGAGCTGATCCGCATGCTGCTTTTTCCACTACGACCTGATATACTCCCTTGCCGGAAGTCTTCGAAAGGAAGCGGTTGCCCGTCGACCGGCACCAGGCTTCGGCGTCGCGCGGGAATCCGGCATCCGTAGCCGAAACTTCCAGACGCTCACCGGGCTTCAGGTTATCCATGTGTTGCTTGAGTTTCAGAACCGGTCCCGGACACTGGAGTCCGCAAGCATCCAGTTTCAGCACCCTGACTGGCCGGCATTCTGTATTTTCCTTCGGAGCAGAACAGCCACCTCCGCAGGTGGGAGCATAATCTTCGGGGGAAGGCAAGGGAGCGATGGCCGCCTTGTAGGTTTTCAGACCACCGATCAGATTGCGTACTTCCTTGTAACCGTTTTCCTTGAGGATGTTCGAAGCAAGGTACCCGCGCAGACCTACTCCGCAATACAGCCATACGGGTTTGTCGGCCGGGATTTCCGAAAGACGGGCACGAAGGTCGTCAAGGGGCACATTCACGGCTCCCGGGATACGGCCAAGTGCATATTCATCGGCGGTACGCACGTCCACCAGTGTCACTCCGCTCAGGTCGGCATCACGAAGTTCACGCCAGTAAAGGGGAGTCATCTTTCCGCTCAGGATATTGCCGGCTACGTAGCCCGATACGGCTACCGGATCTTTGGCCGAAGAGAATGGAGGTGCATATGCATGCTCCAGTTCCGTCAGGTCATAGACCGTACCTCCGCGTTTTACGACAAGGGCGTATTCATCAATCCGTTTGTCTACTCCGTCATACCCCACGATCTGCGCTCCGTAGAGACGTCCGTCCTCCGGCGAGAAAGTGATCTTGATATCCATCTGAAGCGAACCGGGATAATAACCGGCATGAGAACCGGAATGGATGGTAGCCGAAAGATAAGGCAACTGGAATTGTTTCAGGCGTTTGGCGGGAAGTCCCGTAGAAGCAACGGTCATATCGAATACCTTGGCAATGGCAGTACCCACGGATCCCTCGTACTTGATGCGGTTTCCAAACACCATGTTGTCGGCCACGATACGTGCCTGGCGGTTGGCCGGACCTGCCAGAAAGTTCAGCCAAGGCTTACCGGTAATCGGATGCGGATATTCAATGGCATCGCCAACGGCATAGACATCAGACTGGGAAGTCATCAGATATTCGTCCACGTAGATACCTTTCATTTCCCCCAGTTTCAGACCGGCTTGCTCGGCCAGCCGGGTTTCGGCACGTACGCCGATGGAAAGGATCACAAGATCGGCTTCCAGAAGGACACCCGACTTGAAATGCACGGCCAGCCCTTGTGAAGTTTCCTCGAATGACTCGACGGCCTGTTTCAGATAGAGTTTCACTCCTTTCTGAAGCAGGTGCTCGTGAACCAGAGCAGCCATGGAATAGTCGATGGGGCCCATCACCTGATCTGCCATTTCCACAACGGATACTTCAGCTCCGGCATGATGAAGATTCTCAGCCATCTCCAGTCCGATAAAACCTCCTCCCACAATGACGGCACGCTTCACCGCATGCTCGTTCATGTATTGCTTGATGCGGTCGGTATCGTTCACATTGCGCAAGGTAAAAATTCCCCGGCTTTCAATTCCGGGCAGAGGAGGACGCACCGGAGACGCACCCGGTGAAAGAAGCAACTTGTCATAGCTTTCCGTGTACACCCGGCCTTCGGACGTACGGACGGTTACCTGCTTTCCGGCGGTATCAATTCCCGTCACTTCCGAACGGGTACGTACATCGATGTTGAAACGCTTGCCGAAGGCTTCGGGAGTCTGGACAAACAAACGCTCCCGCTCCTCAATAACACCTCCTATATAATAAGGTAATCCGCAATTGGCATACGAAATGTATTCACCCCGTTCAAACAGAATGATTTCTGCCTTTTCCGTATTGCGACGGATGCGTGCCGCCGCCGTGGCTCCACCGGCCACCCCTCCAATAATGACGTATTTCATAATCTATCTTGATAAATATTTAATTTCTAATGGAAACTTTTTGCAAAGGAAATAAATTATTGCAATTAGAAAAAATTTCCGGCGGAAAATATTCACCAATTAAGACTTATTTAGAAAAATGATCCTATCCGCGCTGATAAGCAATGCGCGGAGTAGCGTTGGCCACATAGATAATTCCGCATCTTACGAAGCCCTGCTTCTCCAGAATGTGCTGCATGACGCGGTTATCGGCATGAGTATCTGCCCGAAGATGGACTCCCTGACCGGCACACCAGCGGACGCAAGCCTCAGCCACTCCCGGACAAGTGCCCCGGGAAGCCAGCCGGTGAATCACTCCATAAGGTTCCTGATCGGGCCAGGAGCCGTCCTCAATGTAAGCATAGGTGGGATCTTCACCCAAAATAAAGCAAAAAGTACCAATGATTTCCTGCCGGTCATCGATGCACACAAAGCAATGTCCGGCTTCCACTTCACGCTCCATCAGTTCCCGTCCGGGATAACCGTTGATCCACTGGTTCGGATTGCCGGTGGCCTGCATGAAACGGCGTGCCACCTCAAAGATATCCATCAATACGTCCAGATCAGCCGGCAGGGCTTTTCGAATCTGTATATCCATAACTTTTAGTTTTGTTAAATATTGTTTCACATGAAAAGAAAAAAGCAGGAATCATTGCCGGAAATCGATTCATGTCTTATCTTCGCGAAGAAATTCAGACAAGGGGCATTAGCTCATCTGGCTAGAGCGCGACACTGGCAGTGTCGAGGTGACCGGTTCGAGTCCGGTATGCTCCACTACCCCCTTCTATTTTATTCAAATAACACAGGACGGAACATTATGCTCCGCCCCTGTCTTATTTTACAGCAAATGATGTTCTGCAAAGTATTTCCATAAAGGAGCAGCCATCAGCGCCTGGCAGACCTCATTGCCCGTAAGCAGGCGGCGTACCTCGTCCACCGAAAGGAGATGAACCGAAATATCCTCCGTTTCTTCCAGATGCTGGCCGGATACACGCTCCACTCCCGTTGCCACAAAGCAATGACAAAGATTCGTCATGGTACTCGTGTTTGCGGAAATCGTCATATGCTTCACCCATTCCCCTCCGGCATAACCTGTTTCTTCATAAAGCTCGCGACGGGCAGATTCCAGCGGATCTTCACCAGCCTCGCACACTCCGGCACAAAGTTCATAACCCGTCCATTGCAGACCGTGCCGGTACTGGCGTTCCATCAGGAAATCTCCTTCTTTCGTAATGGCAATCACATTGACCCAGTCGGGGTATTCAAGGACATAATACTCGTCGTTGATCACCCCATTGGGCAGGCGCACCCGGTCACGTCGTGCCGTAAGCCAGGGGCGCTTGATGAGATACTCGCTCTGGAGAATCTCCCATTTCCTATCATCATTCTCCATGGTGAAGCGAATCAGAGTTTGACTTTCTTCTTTACGGCTTTCGACTCATTATGCAGGCGGTCGAGTGCCGTCACCACATACTGATACTTCACGTCACCGCTCTCGTAAGGGAGTTTGTAGAAATTGTCGCGCGTAATGGCAACAATATGAGACGGATCATGCAAATCTACCTTTTCCTTGTTGTTAAAACGGTATATGACATACTGAACAGCCTTATCCATTTCCGTCTTGGCTTTCGGTTCGGTCCAGAACAGGATGTAGCCGTCTTCCGTCCAGACAGGCTTCAGCTTCTTCACTTTACCCGGTGCCTTGTCGTCCATGAAGGGTGAAACCGGAATCAGCGCCGGATACTTGTGGTATTCGCTCACCAGCAGATCACGGTAATGTCCGCGGTTCTCCACCACGGCGGCCGCATACCACTGGCAACTTCCCTGAACCGTAGGCAACGAACGTTGCAAACGATACTTGGCCGGAATCTGGCTTTGCTGGGGATTCTGAAGGTCGGCTTTCGTCACGGTGCGTACCACATCCTGTCCGATAAAGAGAGGACGGGCTGCCGAATGTTTCGCCCACCAGCGGATAAGCGTATCATAATCGGCCGCCGGATGTCCGATTTCCCAATAGATCTGCGGAATGTTATAGTCCACCCATCCGTTGTTCACCCACAACAGGACATCGGCATACAAATCATCATAGTTCTGGAGTCCGCGGGTTGCACTTCCGTTCGGATCATTCTTCTGGTTGCGGTAAATACCGAAAGGAGATACACCAAACTTCACCCACGGCTTGCAGGCACGTACCGTTTCGTGAATTTCCTTGATCAGTACGTTCACATTGTCACGGCGCCAGTCGGCACGGTTTGTAAATCCTCTTCCGTAAGCCGCGAAACTTACATCGTCCGGAAATTCCTCGCCCGGATTCGGATAAGGATAGAAATAATCATCCATATGAATGGCATCAATGTCATAACGCGTCACGATGTCACGTACAATCTTGCAAATGTATTTCCGCGATTCAGGATATCCCGGATCAAAGTAAAGCTGGCCGGCATAGCGGACAAAAAGTTCCGGATAGCGGTTATAAGGATGCATGGGCGAAAGAGCCGTCGTTCCCTTGGTCTGTGCCCGGTAAGGATTGATCCAGGCATGCAGCTCCATGCCGCGCTTGTGACATTCTTCCACCATAAACTGGAGAGGATCCCACATGGGTTGCGGGGCTTTTCCCTGAACACCCGTCAGAAAACGGCTCCAGGGCTCGTAGCTGGAACGGTACAAGGCATCGGCCTCGGCACGCACCTGAAAGATTATGGCATTGATTCCGGCACCCTTCAGATTATCGAGCTGACTGATCAGTGTCTGCTTCATTTTCTGGGTCGGCATACCCTGGAACTGGCCGTTCACACATTGTATCCACGCTCCGCGGAATTCACGCTTGGGATATCGGGACTGGGCCGACAGGCAGAAGGCCCCCATCCATGTCATCAAGACTACAAGTAAGATTCTTAATTTCATATTTAGCATTTGTTGTCGATTTCGATTGCTTCGAGCCGCAAAGATAGCCAAAAATCGCTATCTTTGTACACTCATCTAAACGAAAAACGAACATGGCTGAAAGTAACTATATATCCATCAAAGGAGCTAAAGTCAACAACCTGAAAAACATTGACGTAGATATCCCGCGCAACAAGCTGGTGGTTATCACCGGATTGTCGGGCTCGGGGAAATCCTCGCTGGCGTTCGACACGCTCTATGCCGAAGGACAACGGCGCTATGTGGAAAGCCTTTCCTCGTATGCCCGCCAGTTCCTCGGAAGAATGAGCAAACCCGAATGTGACTTTATCAAAGGCATTCCGCCCGCCATTGCCATCGAACAGAAGGTAGTGAGCCGGAACCCGCGTTCCACCGTCGGAACCTCCACCGAAATCTACGAGTATCTGCGCCTTCTGTTTGCCCGTATCGGAAAAACCTATTCGCCCGTAAGCGGACAACTGGTAAAGAAAGACAGCCCGGAGGATATCGTCCATTGCATGCTCTCCTATCCGAAAGGAACCCGCTACACCGTACTCACTCCGATTCTTCCGCGCGAAGGACGTACCGTAGCCGAACAGATTGACATGGACATGAAGCAGGGGTTCACCCGTCTGGAAGTAAACGGAGAAATGATCCGCATCGAAGAATATACCTATCAGCCCGATGACCAGATCTACCTGCTGGTGGACCGCATGAGTTGTGACGACACGAAGGATGCCGTCAGCCGTCTGACCGACTCCGCCGAAACGGCCATGTATGAAGGCGACGGAGCCTGTCTCCTGCGCTTCTACCTGCCCGACGGACAGACTCAGCTTCATCGTTTCAGCACCAAGTTTGAAGCGGACGGCATCAAGTTCGAGGAACCCAGCGACCAGATGTTTTCATTCAATTCGCCGATCGGAGCCTGCCCCACCTGCGAAGGCTTCGGAAAAATCATCGGCATCGATGAACATCTCGTCATCCCCAACCGCGCCCTGAGTGTCTACGACGGAGCCGTTATCTGCTGGCGGGGAGAGAAAATGGGCGAATGGCTTTCCGAATTCCTGCGGGAAGCTCCGGCACATGACTTCCCGATCTTCACTCCTTACTATGAACTGACTCAGGAGCAGAAGGATTATCTCTGGCACGGACCGCGCGAAAAGGTATGCATCGACTCGTTCTTCAAAATGCTTGAAGAAAACCAGTACAAGATCCAGTACCGGGTCATGCTCGCCCGTTACCGGGGAAAAACCGTCTGCCCGACCTGTCACGGAGGACGCCTGAAGAAGGAAGCCAATTATATCAAGGTAGGCGGACGAAACATTACCGAACTCGTAGAAATGCCGGTCTACCGTCTCAAGGAATTCTTCTGCACCCTGACGCTCGACGAACACGATCAGGCCATCGCCAAGCGTCTGCTGAATGAAATAAACAACCGGCTCAACTTCCTGACCGACGTTGGCCTGGGATACCTGACACTCAACCGTCTGAGCAATTCGCTCTCGGGAGGAGAAAGCCAGCGCATCAATCTGGCCACCTCTCTGGGAAGCAGTCTGGTCGGTTCGCTCTACATCCTCGACGAACCCAGCATCGGCCTGCATAGCCGGGATACCGACAAGCTGATCAAAGTGTTGCGCCAGTTACAACAACTCGGGAATACGGTTGTCGTCGTGGAACACGATGAGGAAATCATCCGGGCGGCCGACTACATCATCGACATCGGTCCGAAAGCAGGACGCCTGGGTGGAGAAATTGTCTACCAGGGCGACATGAAAGACCTGAAGAAAGGAAGCAACAGTTACACCGTCCGTTACCTGCTGGGTGAAGAAACCATTCCGCTACCGGTAACACACCGTTCCTGGAACAACTTCATCGAGATCAAGGGAGCCCGCGAAAACAATCTGAAAGGAATTGATGTCCGTTTCCCGCTCAATGTCATGACCGTCGTTACGGGAGTCAGCGGTTCGGGTAAAAGTACGCTGGTACGTGACATTTTCTACAAGGCCCTCAAGCGGGAATATAGTGAGGCCAGTGACCGTCCGGGCGAATTCATCTCCCTGGAAGGTGATATCAAGATGGTGAACGATATTGAATTTGTTGATCAGAACCCGATCGGAAAATCTTCCCGAAGCAATCCCGTGACTTACGTGAAGGCGTACGACGAGATCCGGAAACTCTTTGCGGAACAGCCTCTGGCTAAACAGATGGGTTATACCGCCGGCTATTTTTCATTCAATACCGAAGGCGGACGGTGCGAAGAGTGTAAGGGAGAAGGTACGGTGACCGTAGAGATGCAATTCATGGCCGACCTGGTACTGGAATGTGAGTCCTGTCACGGCAAACGTTTCAAGAGCGATACCCTGGAAGTGAAATTCGAAGGAAAGAACATTTACGATATACTTGAGATGACGGTCAACCAGGCCGTTGAGTTCTTCACCCAGCACAACCAGAAGAAGATCGTGAAACGCCTGGAGCCCCTGCAGGAAGTGGGATTGGGATACATCAAGCTGGGCCAGTCGTCATCCACTCTTTCAGGTGGTGAAAACCAGCGTGTCAAGCTGGCTTATTTCCTGAGCATCGAAAAGGCACAACCAACCATTTTCGTGTTCGATGAGCCGACTACCGGACTTCATTTCCACGACATCAAGAAACTGCTCGAGGCATTCGATGCACTGATCAGTCGCGGACATACCGTCGTGATTATCGAACACAACATGGACGTCATCAAGTGTGCCGACTATGTCATCGATCTGGGACCGGAAGGAGGAGATCAGGGCGGTAATCTTGTCGTGGCCGGTACACCGGAAGAAGTCGCCCGATGTGCCGCCTCGTATACGGGACAGTATCTGGCCGAGAAAATGAGAGAATAAAAACGCTTCGGCGTGTTGATCCAAACGCCGAAACGTTTTCATCAACACGCCGAATTCTTTTTTAAAAAGTTCACGGGCTTTTTTCAGGATATCTCCTGCCGGTCCGGCCCGTTCCTTCCTCTTTATTTCAGGACTTCCTGCAACTTATCCAGAAGCACATCTCCTTCCAGCCCGCTGGCTACAATCTTTCCTTCCGGATCAAGCAGGAAACTCTTCGGAATCCACTTTACGGCATACATCTTTGCCACGTCCGAGTTCCAATCCTTGAAGTCACAGACATGAGTCCAGGTCAGTCCGTCTTTTTCGATGGCCTGAAGCCACGGTTCCTTCTTGCGGTCGAGTGACACACCGAGAATCGTAAAATTCTTATCCTTGAACTGATTCCATGCCTTCACGATGACCGGATTTTCCTTCCGGCAATCGGGACACCAGGATGCCCAGAAGTCAATCAGTACATATTTTCCACGGAACGATGACAAACGGACATCGTTTCCTTCCGCATCGGGCAACGTAAAATCAGGAGCCTCAGCACCTACCTGAAGACGGGACAGCAAAGCAAGCTGGGTATCAATCTGACGCACATACTCCGTTCCTTCCAGCGAAGCATCCAGCCGGTCGCGGTAAGCCTTCACCGAAGCATAGTCCAGACGCGAAAGCAGATTGCGTACAAACAAATAAGCACTGACGGGGGAATCGGAATGACGGGCAAACAGGCTGTCCATCAACGCCGCATCTTCACTTACCCGGCCCTCATATTGTGCATAAAGATCCTGTTCCGGAGATCCGGATACCTGGAGTTGTTTCTGCATCTCGTCCAGTTTCACCTGCACACTTTCATTGCTCAGAAAAAATACCTGCGGACGCTTGTTCTCCTTCACCGTAGTAAGAGCATATGCCAACGGTTCGTCGGAGGTACCCTTGAACGTAAACTTTCCATTCTCAATGGCGGCCGAATCCACCTCTTCAAAGGCTCCGTTCCGATAGCATTTCAGATAAACGGTACCAGTCTGAATACCGGCTATTTCGCCTTCAATCACATAGCCTTCTTTTTTCTCCTGCGCACAAGCCACAACAAGCAACGAAGCGGCTCCTGCCAGAATCAGTTTCCTTACATTCATAAACATAGTCATACCATTTTAAAATTCCATGCAAAAGTAAGCAAATTCGGAAAAAGTATTGTACTTTTGAAATGTTTTAAATAAATCTTACAAAAAACAACTCATGAATACCGACATACTGGAAACTCTATACAAGACCTTCACCGGAAAAGCTCCCGAAGCCATCGAACCCCTTCCCGGGGCCGGCTCCAACCGCCGCTATTTCCGTCTGAAAGGAGAACAAACCCTGATCGGAGTCATCGGTACTTCCGTGGAAGAAAACCGGACATTCCTCTACATGGCTTCCCATTTCCACCACAAAGGCCTGCCCGTTCCGAGAGTATTTGCCGTATCCGACGACCAGAACGCATATCTTCAGGAAGATCTGGGGAATACGCAATTGTTCGATCTGATCAAGAACCGCCGGGGACAGGATTTTGACGAACCGACCTTAAAGCTTCTGACACGGACGATGCAGGATCTCGCCCGCTTCCAGTTTGAAGGAGCGGAAGGCATGGACTTCGGGAAGTGTTATCCGCAACCTGAATTCAACCGGCGGAGTGCACTCTGGGACTTGAACTATTTTAAATACTGCTTTCTGAAAGCCACCGGGACGGAGTTTCAGGAAGACCGGCTGGAAGATGACTTCGAACGGATGGCCGACACACTCGCTCAGGCTTCTCCCCGTGCTTTCATGTACCGCGATTTCCAGAGCCGCAACGTGATGATCAGTCAGGAATCTCCCCGCTTCATCGACTTTCAGGGCGGACGTCGCGGGCCGGTGCTCTATGACGTTGCTTCCTTCCTCTGGCAGGCCAAGGCCAACTTTCCCGACAATCTTCGCCGGAAACTGGCTGAAGTGTATCGCCAGGCTCTTCAAGCTTATTGCCCGATAGATGCCGCAGATTTTAAAAACCAGCTCCGCCTGTTTGTACTTTTCCGCACCCTCCAGGTACTGGGAGCCTACGGATTCAGAGGTTACTTCGAACAGAAACCTCATTTTCTGGAAAGCATTCCTTATGCCATTGCCAATCTTCAGGCCTTGCTGGAAGAACCTTATCCGGAATATCCCTACCTCTGTGAGGTACTGAAAACCATGGCCGGACAAAAACAATTCGCCGCGGCATGCAACCGCCGGAAACTGACCGTGCGGGTGATGAGTTTCTCCTACCGCAAAGGCATTCCGGAAGATCCTTCGGAAAATGGAGGCGGATATGTATTCGATTGCCGGGGCGTACATAATCCCGGCCGGTATGACCGTTACAAGCCATTGACCGGAAGAGACGAGCCCGTGATCCGTTTTCTGGAAGAGGACGGTGAGATTCTCCGTTTTCTGGAACATACCGATGCGCTGGTGGATGCTCATGTGGAACGCTATCTGGAAAGAGGGTTTACTCATCTCCAGGTTTGCTTCGGATGTACGGGCGGCCAACACCGTTCTGTCTATTCTGCCCAGCATACAGCCGAGCATCTGCACCGGAAATACGGCATCCGGGTGGAACTGATTCACCGGGAACAACAGATACGAGAAACTTTCGAACCCTGACAAATTCTTCACTCATGAAAGCCATGATCTTTGCGGCGGGTCTCGGAACCCGCCTGAAACCTCTCACCGACCATATGCCCAAGGCACTGGTGCCCGTGGCCGGACGCCCCATGCTGGAGCACGTAATCCTGAAACTGAAAGCGGCAGGATTCAACGAACTGGTGATCAACATTCATCATTTCGGTGAACAGATCCTTGATTTTCTTCGGGCAAACCAGAATTTCGGACTGACCATCCATATCAGTGACGAACGTGACTGCCTGCTCGATACGGGAGGCGGAATCCGGAAAGCAGAACCCTTCTTCCGCGGAAACGAGCCTTTTCTGGTACACAACGTGGATATTCTTTCAGATACTGACCTGAAAGCCTTGTATGAATATCACCGGCAAAGCGGAAATGATGCTACCCTGCTGGCCAGCCGACGGAAAACGATCCGCTATCTTCTGTTCGACGATGAAAAACGCCTCTGCGGATGGATCAACAAAGATACCCTGCAAACCAAGCCCGAAGGCTTCGCATACAATCCGGAACATCACCACGAATATGCATTCAGCGGCATTCATGTGATCTCTCCTTCCCTGTTCCATTACATGGACGAACGGTGGACTGGCAAATTTTCGATTATGGACTTTTACCTCCAGACTTGCCACGAAGCCCGTATCGGAGGCCGTCTGACCGATACATTGCGCCTCATCGACATCGGGAAGCCCGAAACCCTGACACAAGCAGAAGAGTTCCTGGCCTCCCTCTGACAAGGATAAACAAGAAGAGCTATTTCTTCCCCTCGAAGAAACGCTCTTCTTCGATCTTCTTTATATAGTCCTCCGCATTCTGATAATAGGTTTTGGTATCCTTTTTGAAATTTCCCTTTTCATCCCGAGCTTCGCGTTCTTTCTCGGGCACTTCTGCCATATAACGGCGCAAATATTGAATGGCATTGTCCCAGTCCTTTCGCCAGTAATAACACATGCCGATGCGATAAAGCAAAACCCGGTTCGGCATACATTCGTACCGTTTCTTCAGCGCACGTATCTGCCCCTCGCTATCCCGATTCAATTCATAGCACTCTGCCAGTGTTCCATACATCACTCCTTTCAAGCTATCCGCAGGCAACAGATATTCCATTGCTTTTTCCATGGCCTTCACTCCTTCATCTTTCCAGGAAGTACGGGAAGCCGCCCGGGCAAAGTAAACCAGCGTATGGATATTGGCCGGTGAAGGAGGAGCTTTCTTCAAAGCTTCTTTCAGATTATCGTAAGCCCCATAAAACCAATTGTCCCCGTAATAAGAAACTCCCAGATAATAATAAGTAAGAAACGAACGGTCGCCTGCCTGCTTCAAGGCCTCATAACGCCGGATGGCTTCCGGATATCGTTCCAGCAAACAATAAGCCTTTGCGTTCTGCCGGTTCACATCAAGACTGGTCGTATCCGTCAGACGGTATTTTTCTGTCACTTCGAGAGCGTCTTCATATTGCTCGCTACTGTTGAAGATATTGGCTACACGCGCTACCGTCTGTGCATCGAGAGAATCCAGACGATATGCCGCCCGGTAACCTAAAAAGGCAGGAACCAGACTGTCAACCGCTTCGAAGCTCTGCCCCAGAAAACGATAGGCTTCTGCCGAAAGCGAGTCATGGGAAAGCCAGTCATGACAGGCCTTCCGGACCTGTGCATAGTCTTCCAAGGAAAGCAGGCTCTGCACATAACGCCGGCGCAAATAGTCCACTTCCGGAGCCATACGCACCGCATGGGCATAAAGTCCGGAAGCTTTCCGGACATTTCCCTGCTGGCGGTAACAATCAGCCAGATCAGCATATACTCCGGCCTGAGTCGTATCAGCGGCCAGCGCTTCTTCCAGCAAATTACGTACGTCCGTCCAGCGTCCCAAAGCCCGGAACGCCTGCAAACGCCACTCGCGGCATTCTGCATCCAACGTATCGGCCCGATTGGTTTCTTCAATAACCCGGTCATAATCTTTGCAGGCTAAAGCCTGGCGAACGATTTCCTTGTCCTGTGCATAAATCAAAGATACATTCCATACCAACAGGAAAAAACAGCCATAAAAAACAAGCCTTCTCATATCTATTATTCTTAATGAAACATCGTTTATCCGGACAAACTCTCCAATATATACCCGGATTTTTCACAAAGAACTATATTTATTAGTTTTACAACTAAGACTCATAGTTAATATAGATTAAATGCTTTTCTTAAACATATTTTCCTACACATACATTCCATCTGACATAAAAAAAACTTCCCCTTGCCACCTTTTATCCGTGACAAGGGGAAGTATAATCCTAAATTCGCGAAACAGACTATGGATCTTATTTCTCACTCCAAAGATCCAGCTTATTTTTCTGAGCTTCCGACAAGGAAACCGTCTTCACCTGACGTGTCTGGCTGGTCTCCCGAAGGCGTTCATACTCATCTTCCAGCTCCTCAGCAAACGATGCCCGAAGGGCAAAATTCATCAGGCGGGAAGCTATCGGTGCATTAAGCGAAGCATCCTTCATATAAACAACCGGTGCATGATAGACCGGAGCAATCTTTAATGCCGTATGCAATTTGGAGGTCGTTGCACCACCAATCATCACCGGAATATCCAGTCCGGCACGTTCCAGTTCGCTCACCACATGAACCATCTCCTCCAGTGAAGGAGTAATCAGTCCGCTCAAACCGATAATATCTACTTTTTCCCGAACTGCCGTTTCAATGATACGTTCAGCCGGAACCATCACGCCCAGGTCAATAATTTCATAACCATTGCAAGCCATGACTACTCCGACAATATTCTTACCGATATCGTGTACATCTCCTTTCACCGTAGCCAGCAATACTTTTCCGGCACTATGGCCTTCTGTTTTTTCAGCCTCAATATAAGGTTGCAGAATAGCCACCGCACGCTTCATGGTACGTGCCGTCTTGACAACCTGCGGCAAAAACATTTTACCCGAACCGAACAAGTCACCCACATGGTTCATTCCTGCCATCAAAGGCCCTTCAATAATACTCACGGCATTCGGATAGCGTTTCAATGCTTCATGCAGGTCTTCATCCAAATAATCTCCGATTCCTTTTACCAAAGCATATTGCAAACGTTCTTCCACCGTCGTTCCTTCCCGCCAGGACAAATGAGACGTAGCAGAAGTCTGTCCGGACGTACCTTCTTTTTCGGCCTTGAGACGTTCTGCCGTTTCAATCAGACGTTCTGCCGCATCCGGTCTGCGGTTGAGTACCACATCCTCAATGCGCTCCAGAATATCAGCCGGAATATCCGTATAGAGTACGGATGAAGCCGGATTTACAATTCCCATATCCATTCCCTCGCGGATAGCGTGGTAAAGGAAAACCGCATGCATGGCTTCACGAATATAATTATTTCCGCGGAACGAGAACGACAGGTTGCTCACTCCGCCACTCACATGTGCTCCCGGAAGATTCCGGCGGATCCATCCTGCCGCCTGGATGAAGTCAACGGCATAATTGTTATGCTCTTCAATTCCCGTGGCTACAGCCAGAACATTGGGATCGAAGATAATATCCTGAGGACGGAAGCCCACTTTCCCGGTCAGAATGCGATAAGCCCGTTCACAAACCTCAATCTTACGGGCAAAAGTATCCGCCTGCCCCTTTTCATCAAAGGCCATCACAATCACGGCAGCCCCGTATTGTTTCACCATACGGGCATGCTCGATAAAGACTTCTTCCCCTTCTTTCAGGGAAATGGAATTAACGACACACTTACCCTGCATACATTTCAGTCCCGCAAGAATGACATCCCATTTCGAAGAATCAATCATCACAGGTACACGGGCAATATCTGGTTCCGAAGCAACCAGATTCAAGAAGGTGGTCATCTCGGCCGCCGCATCCAGCAAGCCGTCATCCATGTTCACATCAATAATCTGCGCACCGTCTTCTACCTGCTGACGGGCAATGGAAAGCGCTTCGTCATACTTTTTCTCATTAATCAGCCGGAGAAATTTACGAGAACCGGCCACATTGCATCGTTCGCCTACATTCACAAAGTTTATTTCCGGCGTAACTTCAAGCAATTCCAAACCCGACAACCATAAATACGGAGAAGGCGTTGCCGGTTTATGCGGAACAGCTCCTGCCAGCAAATCCTGGTAACGGGCAATATAGGCTTCGGTAGTACCACAACATCCTCCGATGATGTTTACCAGCCCCTCATCAATATATTCTTTCACCTCAGCCGCCATGTCTTCAGGAGTCTGGTCGTATTGTCCCAGACTGTTCGGAAGTCCGGCATTCGGATAAGCACTAATATAATAAGGTGCACGCCGGGCCAGTTGTTCCAGGAAAGGTTTCAATTGTTTGGCACCGAATGAACAGTTCAAACCGACCGAGAAAATATCTGCATGCTGGACGGAAGCCAGAAAAGCATCCAAAGTCTGTCCCGACAAAGTTCGTCCCGCCATATCAGAAACGGTGACGGAAAGCATCAAAGGAACTTTTCTTCCTGTCTTCTGCATGGAAAGCTCTGCCGCACGGATAGCCGCCTTTGCATTCAGTGTATCAAAAATAGTTTCAATCAGAATGGCATCTACCCCTCCTTCCAACAAGGCCTCCATCTGTTCTATATATGCCGCTTCAAGTACATCGAAGGTCAAGGCACGAAAAGCCGGATCATTGACATCCGGACTCATCGAACAGGTCTTATTGGTAGGCCCTACGGAACCCGCAACAAAACGAGGCTTCTGAGAATTGCGAGATGTATATTCATCCGCAATCTTCCGCGCCAGACGTGCTGCCGCCAGATTGATTTCCCGACAATAAGGCTGCATATGATAATCAGCCATTGACACCGAAGTTGCATTGAAGGTATTGGTTTCAATAATATCAGCACCAGCTTCAAGATATTTCCGATGGATTTCCTCTATAACATCGGGACGTGTCAGGCACAACAGGTCATTGTTTCCTTTTAATTGTCCGGGAATATCCTGAAAACGTTCGCCACGGAAATCTGCTTCCGTCAAGTTGTATTGTTGTATCATCGTACCCATTGCGCCGTCAAGCACCAGGATACGTTCCTTTATCAGATTCTGCATGTATTATCTTTTAAACATTCTGTCCATCATACGCCTGTCTTCCTTCTCTTTCAAAGTCTGACGCTTGTCATACTGCTTCTTTCCTTTAGCCAGAGCAATGACCACCTTGGCCAATCCTCTTTCATTGATAAAGAGACGGGTCGGAACAATTGTAAAACCAGGTTCATCCGATGTGCGTTGCAATTTCCTCAACTCTTTTTTGGTGAGAAGCAATTTCCGGTCACGACGGGCAGCATGATTGTTATATGATCCGTAGAAATATTCAGCAATATGCATATTCTTCACCCACAACTCTCCCCGTGAGAAGAAACAGAACGTGTCCACCAGACTGGCCTTTCCCTGTCGGATAGACTTTATCTCAGTACCGGTCAAGACGATACCTGCCGTATACGTGTCAATGAATTCGTAATCGAAAGAGGCACGCTTGTTCTTGATATTAATATTAGTAGAAGCAGTTGTTTTCATCAGTTCAATATAACAGACAATTTATTAAATATAAATTCAATCAGCGTCGGACACAGGAGGATAATAATAGTGGCTATAACCGTGTAACCGGTCAATCGGGACTCTTCCACTTTCATTAACCGTCGTGCACCCTCAAATACAATAAATAAGGTATATACCTGAAGAATCCAGTGGAGCACGGCTATCGAGAAAAGCCCGCTAATAATATCCAAAACAAAAGTAACGACCAGTGAATAGCCGACAAAGACCATCATCCGCTCATGTGACTCAAAACGGACCAGCCAATGTTCTCCCAGTTTCTCCAGCAAATAAACCGCCAAAAAGAAACCACCGAACAAGGCTACGGCAACCGCACAGCACCGCGTAAGCGCAACCTGAAAAAGTTCCGGATCCAAATCTTTTCCAATAAAGCTTCCCACAAACTCTGACAAGCCACACAAGCCAATCAACGGATAAACAAAGGAAGTCATGACAGCCCGTCCTTCAGACCGCTGCTCGATCTCATCCCATGCCTTTCCTGGAGCAGACAAAAGGGATATGACTTTTTGAAATAAATCTTTATAATTCAATGTTTCTTTTTTTACGTTAATAATCAAATGAATCGCAAATGTATAAAAAAAGAATGATATCTCCATAAAAAAAGAGACTGAACTCATCCTTAAGTCCAGCCTCTTTCTGAATGTTTTTACACCTAGTTATTTCTGAGAACTATTCAACGCATCCAGGATACTCTGATAATCGATAGAATGCTTTGTCAACTGAATGTTTCCAGCTGTATAATCGCCAGAATATCCTTTTTCATATTCAATTGAGATTGAAGAAGGCTGTCTGCCTTTAGCCATTGAAAAAGCGTTCAAAGCCTGAGCCAAATTGAAATGTTTATATTCCCATACAGAAACAAGACGTTTTGAGTTATTGTCAGGATCAGCAACATTGTGACGAAGTTTCAGTACCAATTCTGTATCACTTCCTCCGTTCACATCATAATAAATCTGGAAATTATGCTTGTTCAACTCTGTATTCTTAGCCGTATCATCAGAAGTCTGAGTGATATAATAGCTGATCGGAATAAAAACATTTTCTTTATCCCAGAACAGAGGACCAGTCTGTTCGCTTACGGAAGAAAGAGGAGCATTGGCATACAATGAATCCATCTGCTCTACCGACGAATAAGCATTAGCCGTCTTAATCGGCATACATCCGGTCAAAGCAACATTCATTTCCTTGGAACCTTCTACCAGACTGGTTTCATCATACTGATAAATCAAATATGCATAATCAGCACCGAGTTCAGAAGTCAATACACTCTGATTGGTTGGATTAATCGTATATCCATCAGCCGTCGTAAACGTATAAAATCCAGGAAAACCGGAAACCTTTACCCATGCCTGTCCAACTCCGGAAGTATCTCCGTCTCCATTCAGGCACGAAGTCAATCCTAATACACTCATCAATGCAGCAAAAAATACTGCCAATCCCGTTTTTTTCATAATCATTTCATTATTTTATTAGCATTAATTTTTTCTTTTATTCACTCAGATAAATGATTACCTCCTTCAAAGACTGCATCAGTATTATCTATTTAACATCTGTTATCATTCTACAATCTTCGCAAACTGATCCAGATGCTCATCAACATACTCTGCAATCTTTGCCGTAACTATTTCTTCCATATCCATATATGATTCTTCCAAATCGTCAAAAGCCTCATATTTTTCATATTTTGCCATAAATTCATCATCCGTACAATCTCGCTCCAGATCTTCCCGATTTGCATCATAGATCTTTTTTGCCTCATAAAGCAGTTTTGAGAAATCCTTGGCACCAAAAAGTCTCATCGCCTTTGCAAAAGGATTGTCGAAAATATAAGGTCCATATCCGTTCTGGATCAGCTGTACAAAGCCACCTTCCATCACTTCCTGACGGAAGAAATGATATCCCAGCAAAGAATGTTGCCAGCCATTGAGCAAAGGCATGGTTTCCTTATTTATTTCACCACCGGTTACCTCCAGATATTTGTCAATAAAAACCTGCAAAAAGCCGTCCATTCCCTCTTCCGCTCCTTTTCGCAAGGCAGCATCAGTTACTGTTATTTCGCACACTTCCATATACCTATTTATTATTAACCACCATTTATGGTGCAGTTTCTTGGTTATACATCTGTCTGCAAAGATAAATCATTCTTCCGGAAGATGAAAAACTTTTTGGCATGTAGAGATTACAAAACAGAGAGATACATAAAAAATATCATTAAAAGCCCATAAAAAGTTTAGGTAAGTACATTGCATAACTGAAATAAAACGACTAACTTTGCGTTCGGATTAAAGAAGAAATTCTTTTATCCACGGTTTACGAAATACTTATTTTTTATTACCAATAAAACGTAAAGAATATGACTTATTCACACGAAGTTGAACACATGTGTGTTGTAAAAAAAGGACCTAATCATGGTCCGGCTCCAATTCCTGAAGAAGGAAAATGGGTTAAATCAAAAGAAATTAAAGATATCTCTGGTTTGACTCACGGTATTGGTTGGTGTGCTCCTCAGCAGGGTGCTTGTAAACTGACTCTGAACGTTAAGGAAGGTGTTATCCAGGAAGCATTGGTTGAAACTATCGGTTGCTCCGGTATGACTCACTCTGCTGCTATGGCATCTGAAATCCTGCCGGGTAAGACAGTTTTGGAAGCTTTGAACACTGACTTGGTTTGCGATGCTATCAACACAGCTATGCGTGAACTGTTCTTGCAGATTGTATACGGACGTACTCAGTCAGCTTTCTCTGAAGGCGGTCTGATGATCGGTGCTGGTCTGGAAGACTTGGGTAAAGGTCTGCGTAGCCAGGTAGGTACTTTGTATGGTACTTTGGCTAAAGGTCCTCGTTATTTGGAAATGGCAGAAGGTTACATCAAGACTATCGCTCTTGACAAGAACGATGAAATCTGCGGATACGAATTCGTTCACCTGGGCAAATTCATGGATGAGATCAAGAAAGGCACTGATGCAAATGAAGCACTGAAGAAAGTAACAGGTACTTACGGACGCTTCACAGCAGAACAAGGCGCAGTTAAACACATTGACCCACGTCAGGAATAATATAAGGAGGAAAGAACATTATGATTAGAGAAGTAAAATTTGAAAGCCAGGACCGTCGTATCAAACAGATTCTTGCTGCTTTGAACGCTAACGGTATCAAAGACATCGAAGAAGCTAACGCTATCTGCGAACAGTATGGTCTTGATCCTTATAAGACATGTGAAGAAACTCAGCCTATCTGCTTCGAAAATGCAAAATGGGCTTACGTTGTAGGTTGTGCCATTGCATTGAAGAAAGGTTGCAAAAACGCTGCTGAAGCTGCTGAAGCTATCGGTATCGGTCTGCAGTCATTCTGTATCCCGGGTTCTGTTGCTGACGACCGTAAAGTAGGTCTTGGTCATGGTAACCTGGCTGCTATGTTGCTGCGCGAAGAAACTAAATGTTTCGCATTCTTGGCTGGTCACGAATCATTCGCTGCTGCTGAAGGTGCTATTAAAATCGCTGCAAAAGCAGACAAAGTACGTAAAGAACCTCTGCGTTGTATCTTGAACGGTCTGGGTAAAGACGCTGCACAGATCATCTCTCGTATCAACGGATTTACATACGTTCAGACTCAGTTCGACTATTACACTGGTGAACTGAAAGTTGTTCGTGAAATCGCTTACTCTGACGGTCCTCGTGCAAAAGTAAAATGCTACGGAGCTGACGACGTTCGCGAAGGTGTAGCTATCATGTGGAAAGAAGGTGTAGACGTATCTATTACAGGTAACTCTACTAACCCGACTCGTTTCCAGCACCCGGTTGCAGGTACTTACAAGAAAGAACGTGTTCTTGCAGGTAAACCTTACTTCTCAGTAGCATCAGGTGGTGGTACAGGTCGTACACTTCACCCGGATAACATGGCTGCTGGTCCTGCTTCTTACGGTATGACCGATACAATGGGCCGTATGCACTCAGATGCTCAGTTCGCTGGTTCTTCATCAGTTCCTGCTCACGTAGAAATGATGGGATTCCTGGGTATCGGTAACAACCCGATGGTAGGTTGTACAGTAGCTTGTGCAGTTGACGTTGCTACTGCTTTGAATAAGTAATCTATACTTAATCAAGATAATAAATCCCTGTAACTCCATGAGTTATGGGGATTTTTATTTTGTCTGTACTTCATGGATAGTAGATAATTACCTATTACTTTTTGCTTGCTTTGCTTCTTATAGACAGTTGTGATTGGATGATGAAATTAGTACTGAATATCGCTTGAATCAGGCTTGTTTTTCTAAGGTTAATGAGTGGCTGATTATCCTTGAAAATAGACTGAAAAGACGATGTTTTGTGACCAATTTGTGACCATTTTCCCATTTTTTCAAAAGTGGTCACAAAAACAGCTACATCTACCTAATACACAGAAAGATATATCACATTTAAAAGGACTTCCCAATGTCTAATTTTAAATGATTAAACTATGGTAAGAAGTTCATTTTCTATTCTCTTTTTCATAAGAGAAAGTAAAGCGAGAAAAAGTGGTAAAGCACCTATTGAGTTAATGATTACAGTAAATGGGGAAAGATGTCCTCTATCAACTGGTAAACAAGTTCCTATCGACAAATGGGATAAAACCAAGCAACAAGTAAAAGGAAAAGACGAAGAAGCTCAAAGCCTCAACAATTATCTAAAAGCAATCAAAGCCAAACTCTATCAGAAGGAAGCAGAATTATTAGACAGAGGTTTTATTATCACAGCAGAACTATTACGTGACGCATATTTTGATAAGGTAGAATCACTCAAAGAAAAAAGCTTATTTGAAGTCTTTGCAGAGCATAACAAAGAACAAGAAAAACTAGTAGGTAATGGAGTTTCTAAAGCTACTTATTGGATTTCTGTCTATACAGTAAGGCTACTCAAAGAGTTTGTTCAGCAGAAAAACCTGCAGAATTGAAAATCAGCGAAGCTAAATCAGCTGCCATACAAAATAATTCTATAACTTTGCTCTCAGTGATCATAGCGATTATTGTTTGTATTTTTTGGACCTGTTGGTAAAGTTTAATATACACAAATTTAATTCTGCCAACTGGTTAGCAATTTATTTCAAGAACAGACTATTTATGTATTATTCATATCTGGTCTATCTTTTCCGGAAAGGAGATAATCTTGGAATAAAAAGAAAGGAAGTATCCTTTATCACCGACAAGTTTCTCATAGACAAACTCTACAAAAGACTTGAATTCAGGAGGCTTACGGTCATCAACATCACCGGGAGTAATCATGAAGCTGAGTAGTTCTCCACGCTCATTGCATATCAGATGCAGCTTAAATCCGAAGAATCAGACCATGGAACATTTGTCTCTTTGTGCTATTTCTTTGAATGTCTTGTGGATATGGATTCTCTGATTCTTGCATACACGGGATATTGTCAACGAAGCGGATGCCGGTGAACTTGCCCGATACCTTATCTGCCTGGAGGCATGATGGTCGGCGAATTTCCCTGCCGATTACGGACAACCATATTTCTGAGAACTTCATAAAGAATGCCGCCGACATCTACTCCCAGCGTAAATTTGTTGAATTTATAATAGGGAGTAACTACCGGAGCTGTCTGCCATCCTCTTTGAGGATCGTAATACCGTCGGACACCTGCTTCGATATCCAATCTGTCCGTAAAATCATATCCCATTGTCAATCCATAGGAATTCTGATGAAAGCCGTAGCGGTCTGCCGGGGTAAATGTTCCGAAGGCCGTGAGACGGAAGCGCCCGGAAGGATGGTAGATCAGACTGCCTGAAGCACCGAAAGAGGCTCCGACACTCATTGGGAAACTATATTTTATCGCACTGACTCCTGCCTGTACTTCCAGATAATCCGTAAGTGCATACTGATATCCAAAAGCAGCCTGATTCATCCGTCCGAAACCCGGAAGAGTGGTCTGCGAACCACTTCCGTAAAAACCGGGGGCAATTTGTCCGCTTGTACTGTAATCGCCATAGAACATCGGAGAGCGATTGATGAAATAAGGAGGCACATGGACAGAGCCGGAAAGCGGGATGTTTATCTTTCCCGAATCCGGATATTCCGGAAGCTGGACATCAACTTTCCGAACGTCCGTACCTTTTTCCGATACGGGAGAAGAAAGGACTTCCTCCCCCGAAAAGTTTCTCAGACTGCCTCCATCCATCCGAATCGTATCTTTCCGGATATTTTCCTGAGCATAAAGACTCACAAAGCTCCCTGCAAACATCAACAGCAAAAAATATCTGAATCGCATAAGCTGACAAATAAAGGTTCAACAGGCATTTACTTCTATCAGGAAAGCAAAAGCTATAAGATATCCGGCTTTTCCACCGGCTTATTCTGCAACGGCAGCAACAGGCTTTTCTATACCTTCTCCGGTTGCACGCTCTTCCATACGCTCAATTCTTAAATCCAGATCCGGATGAGTTGAAAACAACTGGTTCAATTTGGAAGTCTTTGCGTCGCCTTGCAGTTCTTTCAGCTTCTGGAAAGACAAAGCCATGGCCCAGGGGTTCTTTCCTGCCTTTTTCAGGAATTCATATCCATAGTCATCTGCATCACATTCCTGCTTTTGGGAGTAACGTGCATTGACCAGCGCTTCGGTCAGGTCACCCAACTGGGAATCTGTCAGTGCAGCTACCTTGCCACCCTGGGAAGAGATACCGTCCTTCAGGGCAGAAGTCAGCAGTGCCGTACGGAAACCTTTCTTCGAGTCGCGGTGAGCCACGTGACCGATCTCATGGCCGATCACACCCAGCAGTTCTTCGTCACTCATAATATCCATCAGCGAAGAAAATACCCGCACACTACCGTCGGCACAGGCAAAAGCGTTCACATCCGTCACATAATATACCTTAAAGTTCAGAGGAATTCCATCGGCGTCTCCCAGACCTTCTGTCAGCTTCTTCAACCGGATGGTATATGGATTGTCGTCCGCACACACCTGATTATGTTCATCCATCCAGGCGATGTACTCTTTCACATACTCGGTCATCTGTTCATCGGTCAGCGTAACCGCCTTGGCCATTTTGGTTGCACCGCTGATGGCTTTCTTCAGATTAAACTGGGCCATCGACGGAACGGCCAGGACTAAACATACCAGCAGAAATACTGCTTTCATCACTTTTTGGTTCTTCATAACATTTTTATTTGGGATTAATTTTCTGCATTCCGCTTCTCTGTTCCGGAGTCTTTCCGGCAAGCCCATCCTCCATAAATTCCGATCAGTCCCGCAACTGCCAGCAATCCCCAAAGCATACACTCAGAATTCGGCAGGCGGATTTCACGCGGATGATCCGGATGATACCACACCGGCAACTTGCCGCCCTTGCTCCTGAACGGCAGGTAACTGGTCCGGGTCACCAGCAAATCTCCGTATCTGTCGGTCGGATAGCTGATCAGCATCTGGCTTTCATAACGGATTTTACGATAACGGTATATCTTCCTGGTCTGATAATCACGAATGACGCCTGTCGTATGTTCATATTTCTGCGAGGCCATGTAAAGGGAAACAAATCCTCCGGCACCCCCCAACAGCAGGAAAGTTCCGACGACAAGCAGCAATAATGAAAATATCCGGACCCGCTTCATGTTCATAGATCAATCTAGTTTGCACAAAGATATCATTTTTTTCAAATACCCAACATTCTTTGTACAGAAAAGAACAGACCACTCCTCTAAAGACGGACCGGATGAAGCCTCATCAGGACTTACTTTTTACTATAATATTGCGCCAGGGAAAAAGTACGGCGAAGTGCTATGCGGGTGCAGATAAATGAACAGATGGAACCGACCAGAAAGGCAATGCCGGTAGAAACCAGAATATTTCCCAGACCGACAAACGGAGATACGATTCCGCCGAAAGCGAATCCCAGTGCTCCCAGCAGGGCTGAAGCCATACCTGCATGCGACCGTTCACAATCCATAGCCAAAGTGTTCGAAGCCGTAAAGGTGAGTCCCAGCATGGAAAGAAGTCCCAGAAGCAAAACTTCATAGACCCAGAAACTGCAGTCCGAACAAAGGGCCAGACAGAGCAACAGCGAAGCGACAACCATGCCGGAACTTCCCCGGTACAAGGCCTGTTCCGGATGAGAAAAACGAACGGAAGAGGCTGCGGAAATGACGATGGCCAGCGCATTGATTCCAAAACAGACACTGAACATCAGCGGAGAAAAACCATAATGTTCCTGCATGATAAAAGGTGCCGAAGAGATATTGGCAAACAGAACTCCCTGAGCAAATCCGAACTGAAAGATGTAGCAGACATAGCGGCGGTTGCGGGTCACAGCCACAAAGCCGGCATAAACATCACGCCAGCTGGCGTGTTGACGCCGTGTTGCCGGAAGCGATTCTCTGAAATGAATACTGCCCGCCAGCAGCAGAATCCCCAGCACAAAGAGCGCCCAGAAGATGCCTTGCCATCCCAGACTGCCGGCCATGCCTCCTCCTGCCATCGGAGCAGCCACGGGTGCAACTCCATTGATGGCACCGATGACGGCGAGCATTTTAGCCAGCTCCCTGCCCGAATATTTATCAGCTGCAATGGAACGTGATATAACGATTCCGCCTGCTCCGGCTATCCCCTGCACCAGACGCCAGCCCACAAACTGCATGATCGTTGCTGAAAAAAGACATCCCAGCGTGGAGAACAGGAACAGCAACATTGCCATAATCAGCGGAATGCGGCGTCCGTACTTGTCACTCAGCGGACCGAACAGGAGCTGTCCGACAGCCAGTCCGATCATACTTGCCGTCAGTCCCAACTGTACCTGGGAAGAAGTGGTTTGAAAGAATCCGGTCATTGCGGGCAGTGTAGGCAGATACATATCCGTCACGAAAGGGCCAAAGGCCGTAAGCATTCCGAGGAATACCAGAATAAACAACTGAGAATTTTCTTTTACCATAAAACAATCTTTTTAGAACGCTGCAAAATTAGGTATTGTACGGAAAAGTATGCCTGCCTTTTGCCGTGCAAAAGTTTTCAAAACCGGAACAAATCCTTTTTTACCTCAGAAAAAAAGGATACTTTTGTTTCATAAAAGTAAGTATCGTGGAAACAGCACCGTTATCTTCTCCCCCGAAAGTCCAGTACGAAGAAAGCAACCTGAGCTTCCTTCTCGCCTCACCGCTCTATTTCGACTGCGGTATCCAGATCATCTGTGTCCGGGGAGAAGGGATCCTCTCCACAGGTGCCCAGCAGTTTCATCTCCATGAAACGACAGAACTCATTTTCTGGCGGGGAAGCATCATGCAACTGATCGAAGCTTCGGCCGACTTCCGCGTACGGATGCTGCTCTACCCTTCCCGGCTCTTCCTTCAGGCTGCGGTCTCGCTCGACACCACTTATTTCGACTATATGAAAGAGTTCCCTCTGTTCGATCACGGAAAGACCGGAAGCCTTCAAAGCTGGAAAAATGTCAATCTCTGGATGGATATGGGACAGATGCTCTTCAGTCAGCCGTCATCCGCCTTCACCGAACAGCTGGAACTGAATTTCCTGCAAAGCATGTTTCTGTGGATATTCAGCTCCATTCCGGAAACGTATGTATCCGTAGCCCGTTCATACACGCGCAAACAGTTACTTTTCCACCGCTTCATGCATCTCATCCACGAGCATGCGGCCCAGGAACACCAGGTGGCATTCTATGCCGAAAAGCTCTGCATCACTCCGCGTTATCTGAATGAAATCACGGCATCCGCAGTCAACGGAAAGACTCCCAAGGATTTTATTGATGAACAACTCACCGCAGAAATAAAAGTACAGCTCAACAATCCCGACCTGTCCATTGCCGAGATTGCAGCCAACTGCCAGTTTCCCGACTCTTCCTATCTGAGCCGGTTCTTCAAAAAGCATACAGGAATATCGCCCAAGGAGTTCCGGGGCAAAAGGCCTCAGGCTGTTCAAAAAACGCCGAAACGTTTTGAGTAAAAGACTTCGGGCTTTGAAGGAAAACGCCGAAACGTTTTAAAAAAACTTCGGCGGCTTCTGATGAAAGGCCACAAAGGGCCCTACAACCCCTTCCAGGGCATTCTGTACAAGGGGAAAAAATCGTGCGGTCGATGAGCCGGAATCGTGCGGTCGTTGGAGCCGAATTATGCGGTCGTTGCGGCCCAATCGTGCGGTCGATGCAGGCTCATCGTACTACTCGATGACAGGAGATCCTGCAGGGAGTGCGGCGTTACAAAGCACACGCATTTCCTGCACAATATTCATCACTGGGTTTTCCTTCATATTCGGGATGACGTTGAAGCCAGCGCACGGCATAGGCACAGGTTGCCACAATCTGATAGCCTTGTCCGCGGGCATAGTCATAAGCTTCCTTCACCAAAGCTGAAGCAATTCCTTTCCCTTCAAGCGGAGCAGGAACAATGGTATGACGGATGTCGAAGGCCCCGTTTTCAATCCGATAAGCGACATGAGCCGTTTCGTCCTGTATAGTCAGAATGAAACGCTGTTTTTCCGGTTCATGAATGATGTTCAGGTTTTCCATATTCTTTACGTTTTTAATGCAAACAGATTCTCTTTATTAACACACGAAAGTTGCTTTCGGTTCGATCTTTCCCCTTAAAAAAAAGACACCGGCAGTACACGAGTGTATGCCGGTGCCGAAACCTTTACTCAAAAAGATTTTATTGCTGTGCTTCACCTTGTTCGTTATAAACCACCGTAACTTCGTTTCCTGCCTGGTCAGTCAGTACAACCTTATAAGTTTTTCCGGCTTCGGTTTCTTCCACAAACTTCTTTCATAAACCATTCGCTTATGAATGTTATGGAGATACTGAGCTAGTTATGGAGATACTGTCACAATGAGAGTGGGATATCCGGCAAGGCCAGGAAGTAAAAATTGAAGAACAGGTTCAGACCTCGGGAAGAATAAGTTTCAGTTCTTTACTGTAACTTCTTCCGACTGGAATCCGGATTCCTCCATACAACGTAATCTCCTTGCTGGTATGGCTGGCTATCCGGTGAACCGGAACCAGAAAAGACTTGTGTACCCGGGTGAATTTCCCTTCCGGCAGAAGTTCCTGTATATTTTTCATGCTGGTCTGCGACATGATGCATTGCCGTTCCGGCAAATAAATCCGGACATAATTATCCATCGATTCGATGTAAAGGATATCCTTCAGCTTGACATTGGTACTTTTATATCCGACCTTCAGAGTTATGCTTTCTTCCGTAAAAACGGGACTGGCGGACAATTGCTGCAAAGCATGGAGTTCGAAAGCCTTCTGAACCGCTTTCTCAAACCTGCCATATGAAAAGGGTTTATGCAGAAAATCCACAGCATTCAGGTCAAAACCATCAAGAGCATATTCCGCATAGGCCGTTGTAAAGATCAACAGCGTACCTTGCGGAAGGTCACGGGCCAGCTCTACTCCGTTCACATCTCCCATTTCAATATCCAGAAAAAGCAGATCCGGCTTCATCTTCCTGACACGATCCATACCGGATATCGGATTGTTGAATGTGGTCAGTTCTATATTCCCATAACGTTGGCAGAAGCTGGAAAGGATCTCCAGCGCCATAGGTTCATCATCAATGGCAATACATTTCATGTTCTATCACTTTAAGTCAAGGCTGAGGGTAACGACATATTCCTCTCCCTCTGCCCCTGTCATTAAGGTATACCGGCCAGGATAAAGCAGATCAAGTCGTTTCCTGCAATTCTCAATACCTATTCCTTTAGATGAATTTGAACGGTGATGGTTTAATAAAGGGTTGCGTGTAGAAAACAATAATTCTCCCTTTTCCATACGAATATCCACGAATGCTTCTCCTGCATGCTGAGAAGACACCCCATGCTTGAACACATTTTCAACGAAAGTAATCAGGATCATCGGAACAATTCCCATCTGGTCTGTTTCATCATGATGGTACGAGAAATGTATCTGGAAATCCCGCGGTATCCGATATTTCTGGAGTCCGATATACTGACGGATATAATCCACTTCCGTGCATACCGGTATCTTGTCTTTCGTATTGTTGGCATACATATATTTCATTAAACCGATGAACTGGGTAAAGGCATCTTCCACCTGAGCCGAACCAGTCAACACCATGGCATAAAGCGTATTCAGACTGTTAAACAGGAAATGGGGATTGATCTGTGCCTTATAGAGGGCCAGTTCTGCCTTTTTCCTTTCAAACTCCACTGCCTGACGCTCCATGATCTGATGATACAATTGGGTCAACAGACCGACTGCCATACTGAACGTCATGACCACAATATACAGGAACCATACTGCCTGCTGCTGAAGCTTGATCTTGGGAACCGGCTGACGGAAACGGGAAGAATGCATCCGGTGAAATGGTATTTCCATCTGATAACGGGTAATGAAATAAGTCCCAGCTAAAGTAAGCAGAATCAGAACCAGGGCAACAAGGAAGCGCCGGTTTCCGATGAAGAGCAAAGGCATGGTCAGTCGCCTGTTCAGTATATACACAATATAGAGCCACGATACCAGCAAATAAACAAAAAGAGAATCATTCACCAGCCAGCGTTCTATAGGAAGCAAAGTGATCATAGCCGGCAGTAATACCAGACAGAACACCAGATCAATGTAAAAGGGAAGTTTCTTGATTTGCCACATAACTTTTTCGTTTTCTGCAAAAATACTAGTTTTCTTCAGCCTGCAAAAATAACCAGAATGTCATTTACCATCAGATCTGTGTCGTTTACCCCTACTTTTCATACAGCCCGAATTTTGTTAAAAAGAGTATGTTAATTTTGCTCACAGAACAAATAAAAAACACAGATTATGGCAAAAATTATTCTCATACTGGTTAGTTGGGTACTTCCACTGACCCTGATGGCACAAAGCCTTTCGGGAACAGTAACAGACAAAAGTACAAAAGAAAGTCTGATCTCGGCGACAGTGCAACTGATTTCTTCTGAAGGAAAATCCAGTTACACATCGACAGATCTGAATGGGTTCTTCCAGTTTAAAAAGCTTCAGCCTGGAACTTATACACTCCAGATAACATATGTAGGCTACAAAGCTTATAAAGAAAAACTGAATCTTTCCACAAAACAGCAAAGACAGGTAAAAATAGAAATGAGCGAAGATGCCCGGTTACTGGGAGAAGTATCCGTACAGGGTCGTGCAACCCGTGCCGAACAGAAAGGTGACAGTCTGATGTACAATGCTGAAGCTTTCCAGGTGATGATGGGAAGTTCAGCAGAGGACTTGCTGGCCAAAATGCCGGGTATCGTAGTGGAAGGCGGTACGATTCAGGCACAGGGAGAACAAGTACAGAAAGTCCTGGTGGACGGAAAGGAATTCTTTGATGGTGATGTAAATCTGGCCATCAAAAACCTGCCGTCGGATGTTATTGCCAGCATTGAAATTTTTGACAAGAAAAGTGAACAGGCCGAATTCACCGGATTTGATGACGGAGAAGAAGTCAAAACAATTAACATCGTAACGAAAAGTGGCTTCCGTCAAGGCACTTTCGGTGAAGTATCCGGAGGATATGGAACCGATGACCGCTACAAGGTCAACGGAAATATAAACTTCTTCAACGATGACCGGCGTATTTCTATATTAGGAATGTCCAACAACGTCAACCAGCAAAACTTCTCCCAGGAAGATCTGGCAGGAGTCATGTCTGCCGGAAACAGCGGCAAAGGACGTGGCGGACGTGGGGGTGGAAAAGCCGGAAGCCCGGGCGGAAACAATGCTTCTAATTTTATGGTAGGAAGCCTGGGAGGTGTAACTTCTGCCAATGGACTCGGATTAAATTACGTTGATCAATGGGGAAAGAAACTGAAAGTGACCGGAAGTTATTTCTTCAACCAGTCGGATAACCAGACTCAGCAACAGACCGACAGAGAGTATTTTGAATCCGTTTTACCCGGAATGACTTATAATGAATATCAGGAAAATTCCATGAAAAACTGGAATCATCGTTTCAATATGAAACTGGATTATCAGATGACTGAACGAACTTCCCTGCAGTTCCGCCCTACACTGAGTTTTCAGAACAATGACACTTACGGACTGTTGCAAGGACAGAATCTGGTGAACGGAATAACAGACAATGAAACTGAAACCTCTTCTTTCGGGAAAAACAATGCTTACAATGTGGGAGCCGATCTGATGCTTCGGCACCGCTTTCTGAAAGAAGGACGTACGCTGTCGCTGATGCTGAGCGGAAAGATGAGCAACACGGATGGAGATACCTATACAGATTACCTGAATACACTCTATGGTTTAGAAATTTCTCCTGCAACAGAAAGCTACAGCCAATGGAAACAGACTTTAAACCAACAGTATAGTCTGCGTTCCAATCTGAACTACACAGAGAAGCTGACCGACAATCTGCAACTGCAACTTGGATATAAAATGAGTTACACAGATTCAGAGAACGACAAAAAAACATATAATCACTCTGCTGTGACCGATCTTTATGACCAGTTGGATGAAAGCCTTTCCAATGAGTATCAGTCGGGATATCTGACCCAGGCAGGAAATGTAGGACTCCGTTATCGCGCCGGCAAACTGAGTGCCATGCTGGGAGTCGATGCCCAGTGGGCGAACCTGAAAGGAGACTTGGTTTATCCTCAACCTGATGAATTGTCGCACAAATATTTCTCCCTTCTTCCTTCGTTCACATTGCGTTATTCAGTGGACCGGAACAACTCTTTCCAGCTCCGTTATCGCAGCAAGTCATCTTCTCCTTCTGTCACCAACCTGCAGAATGTCATAGATAATTCCAATCCGTTGTTCCTTTCAACCGGTAATCCCAACCTTGACCAGCAAGTGTCGCACACAGCCAATCTGCGCTACTTACGCACAACAAAGTCCGGACAAACTTTCATTGCCATGGTAGGAGCTACCATCCAGCAAGATTACGTGACCGACAGCACTTTTGTTGCCAGAGAGGACATTGCCTTGTCACCTACGGTTACTCTGAATAAAGGTTCTCAGTTTACCCGCCCGGTGAATCTGGACGGTTACTACAGTCTGCAATCCATGCTGACTTACGGTTTTCCGGTAGACTTTATCCGGAGCAACATCAACCTCAGCCTGTCAGCCAACTATGCAAACGTTCCTACCATCTTCGATGGAATAGAAAGCCGTACACGTGAACTGAACCTGATCCCGAAAATCATTATCGGAAGCAATATCAGTAAGAATCTTGATTTCACAGCTTCTTATTCTGCCGGAATCAACAAAATGTTCAGTTCGCTGGACAATACTTCCGGGAGTGATTATGTAACGCATACAGCAGCAGCCAAACTGGGCTGGACTTTCTTTTGGGGACTTACTTTCAGAAGTATATTCAATTACATTGGTTATACCGGACTGGATACCGGAACCGAAGACTATTTCCTGTGGAACCTGTCGCTCGGAAAGAAGTTCCTGAAGAATAATGCCGCTGAAATCAAAATAGAAGCCTTCGACGTACTGAAACAAAATCAGGCCTTTACACATCGCACAGGCAGCAACTATTATGATTACGTAAGCAGCAATGTGTTACAGCCTTATGCAATGATCAGTTTTGTATATACAATCAGATAACCTTTAAAAACAATTTGAACATGAAAAAAATTATTTTTTTAGCCCTTATGGGTATACTGACTTTACAAAGTGTAAATGCTCAGCGCAAAGGAGAAAAAACCCGTACTCCAGAACAAATGGTGGAAAAACTTGACAAGAAACTTAATCTGACTGACGAACAGGAAAAGCAGATCACAACGCTTTATTCCGATTTTTTCAAGCAGGATTTATCACGCGATGAACGCAAAAGTGCCATGCAGGAACTGGAAAAGAAAATAACATCCCTGCTTACAGATGAGCAGAAAGAAGCATTTGAACAAATGAAAAAAGAACGTCCACAACGTCAGAAACAATAAAAACAAACAATCAGTCAGGAAAAATAAACCTTAAAACATTTGCACTCTCTGTTAAGCCATTTGCTCTTCTCAAAGACAAATGGCTTACTTATTTTTATTCCCAGAAAGACATCCGACATTCTGAAAATATATAACTTTGTGAACAGAATACTCTTCATTGTTCCAGAAACCCAAACCAATCCGTTCAAACATCATGACAGATACCACAAACCTTTATGCAGAGAATAATCTTTTGTTAGGTGCCATCGCCGGCGACCTGATAGGCTCTTATTATGAGTTTCGCCCGACAAAAGACTTAAACTTTCCTTTGTTTCATCCTGAATCACGCTTCACAGATGATACCGTCATGACCATGGCCACAGCCCAATGGATATTGACTCAAGACAATCTCCCATCCCTCATGCAGGAATATGGCAACCGGTATCCCGATGCCGGCTATGGAAGAGGCTTTCAGAAATGGCTGACAAGCAAGAATCCTCGCCCCTACAACAGCTTCGGAAATGGTTCAGCCATGCGTATCAGTCCTGTCGGATGGGCTTTCCCGTCTTTGGAAGAAACATTACAAGCAGCCAGCGAAAATGCCAGTGTCTCCCATAATCATCCCGAAGGCATCAAAGGGGCACAGGCCACTGCCGCCTGCATCTTTCTGGCGCGTACCGGACATTCCAAAGAACAAATTAAGAAGTATATAGAAGAGACTTTCCACTATGACCTTCATCAAAGTTGCGGAACAATCAGAAAAGACTACACTTTTGACGTCACTTGTCAGGGAAGTGTTCCTCCTTCCATCACCGCTTTTCTGGAAAGCAATGACTATGAACATGCAGTCCGCCTGGCCGTCTCTCTCGGCGGAGATGCTGATACCATGGGAGCCATTACAGGAAGTATAGCAGAAGCTTATTATCAAAAAATACCAGACTGCATCAGACAGGAAGTCATGCGCAGACTTCCTTCCGAGTTCATTGAACTGATCAGGAAATTCAGTCACCAATATTTTATTCCTTCGTTCTAAGAACAGAAAGCTCAGACCACCGTCTTGGATAAACTGACGGGCAGTTCTCTTCCGCATTTACCCTAAGATGAACTGCCCGTTATTTCAAATTCTTACTTATCAATCTTCACCAGCAAAGTCTTGCTGTCCAGCTTGCCTTTGGTATCATAAGCCTCAGACTTAACCAGACCAACACCTTTGGCATACCATTCTGTTACACGCAAAGTCTTGCTCTTCAAAACAATCTTGGTACGCATCAGATAAGAAATCTTGATACAGTCAAACTTACCGGCACGGGTATGTACCTGCTCCTCTCCCATATAAGCTGCCCCTGAAATATTCACTTCATTCTTCAGCATATTCAGGATCAGCTGGTAAGAACGGTCAGGAATTGTTTCACCTCCCTGAGCAGAATCCTTGATCGTAAAAGAATTGTCACCTTTGAATTTGCGGTCATCCAGCATCTTCATACGTGCCACTTCATCATATTTGTCGGGGTCTGAATCAGAAGCGATATAAGGACCATACATTAAATCTTCCGTACAAACCGTATTCTTGCCGTCATAACTCCAGTTGAATAAAGTATAAGACGTATTGTTTTTGGCCTTGGTGGTAACAATCTTGGCATAATAACTAGCCTTCACGGTATTTCCCTCCTGCAATATGTTCTTTACCGTCATCGTCTCGTCGGAAACACTCTGTCCCACTTCATCATAATTTACATAATGCAATTCCGTACCTTCCGTCGTACAGAAATACTGTGCATTCGCAACGTGGCAGGCCAACAGAGCTGCCACAAAAAGCATTGCTTTCTTCATCATATTACATTCCTTATTTTATGCATAAGCCCCACTTTGATACCTCGACGGGCACCCTTCGGCCCTATGCCGGTTATACTTTTGTTTTACAGGGTGCAAACTTACAAATTTCTTTTTATTAAACTGAAGTTTTCAGCATCTGTTTATCGATCTTTTCTTCCAATTATGATGCCTTCATTCTTTTTTCTGGCTATCTTTGCAAAGAAGTAACAAGAATTTGAAATCACACAGATATGGGTCTATTATCATCATTATTCGGAGGAAACAACTCCAGCAAAGATCAACAAGCCAAACAGGAAAAGAAAAACTTTGAAATCCTGAAATACGACGGCATTCGTGCCCGAAACATCGGACAACTGGCCTATGCCATCAACTGTTTTGAAGAAGCAACCGCCATCCAGGAAGAAACGGAAACACTCAGTTTGCTGGTCACTTCCTATACACAGGCTAACCGGCTGGACGATGCACGCCACACGCTGGAACGCATGATAGCACTCGACGGACAACAGGCTGACACATGGATTTCACTGGCCGGTGTCTGCTATATGCAGGAAGATTATAAAACCATGGAAGAAGCCTGCCGGAAAGCCATCGAACTGGACAGCCAGAAACCGCTGGCCTATTATTTCGCAGCCAAAGCTGCCATCGGTCTGCACAATGATTTTATGGCTATTGCCATGCTTACCAAAGCCATCCTTCTGAAAGAAGACTATACGGAGGCTTACCAGCTGAGAGCTGAAACTTTGTGGAACATGAGACAGGTCAAGGAAGCCGATGAGGACATACAGGTCCTGCTTCGGATGAATCCCAATGACGAACAGGCCTTGTTGCTTGATGCAGAAATACAGGCTGCTACCGGCAATACGGATCAAGCCATCGGGCAGCTTCAGCAGATTCTGTCGCTCAATCCTTTCCAGGAAAAAGCCTATTTCCTGCTCGGAGAACTTTATCTCTCCCTGAAAGAGACAGAAAAGGCCATCGCCGTGTATGACGAAGCCATTGATATCAATCCCAACTTTGCCCAGGCCTATCAGGAACGGGGACGAATCAAGTTGTTGAACGGAGATAAGGAAGGTTCCGTAGCCGACATGAAGAAAGCGCTGGAACTCGCTCCCGAAACTGAGGAAAAGATCAATGGTCAATACAACAACTTCACAGACAAATAACTTTCTTTTTCAATAAATTGCCATGAACAGCCTGAAAGAACAATACTGGAAATACTCCCTGATCGCCATTATCCTGGTTCTCGGACTCATCCTTTTTCTGAAACTTACTCCTTTCATGGGAGGTCTGCTCGGTGCATGTACCATTTATATCATGCTCCGCAAACAGATGTTTTATCTCACACACAAAAGACATTTCGGGAAAGGCATCTCTGCCGTATTGCTCTTGCTGGAAACAATTCTCTGCTTTCTGGTTCCACTCTCACTGGTGGCATGGCTGCTCATCCACAAGCTGCAGACTGTCAATGTAGACACCCAGGCCTTTATTCATACCATTACCCAACTGACTGACTGGGTACGGACTCAGACCAGCTATGATCTGTTCGACCAGAAAAACATCTCTTCAGTAGCTTCCATCCTGCCTTCCATCGGACAATTTCTTATGGGAGGAATCAGCAGCTTTACGGTCAATATCGGTGTACTGATCATCGTACTTTACTTCATGCTCATCGGAGGAAAACGCATGGAACAGTATATCTATGAAATCCTGCCGTTCAATGAAGAAAACAAGAAAGAAGTGCTTACCGAGATACATCTGCTGGTGCGTTCCAACGCCATAGGTATTCCTTTACTGGCTGTTATTCAAGGCATGATTGCATCATTGGGATATTATCTGTTTGATGCCCCCAGTGTTTTGCTGTTCGGATTCCTGACCTGCTTTGCAACCATTATCCCGATCGTGGGAACCGCACTGGTATGGATTCCGCTGGCTGCCTACATGGCTATCTCAGGCGACTGGCCTCATGCCCTGGGACTGGTGCTCTATTGCGGACTGATTGTAACCAACATCGATAATCTGATCCGCTTCATCCTGCAAAAGAAACTGGCCGATACCCACCCGCTGATCACCATCTTCGGAGTGTTTATCGGCCTGCCTCTATTCGGATTTATGGGTATTATTTTCGGTCCCCTGCTGCTGTCCGTCTTTCTGGTCTGTGTCAATATTTTCAAGAACCAGTATCTGCGCTGAAATCGTTACGGCTACATCCTTGCTACAGCCTCTTCCAGCTGTTTCATCGCGCGCTCCAGCGTCACTCGCGGACATGCTACATTCATGCGCATGAAGCCTTTGCCTTCTTTACCGAACATCTCTCCGTCATTGAGAGCCAGCCCGGCCTCTTCGGCAAAAAGATGATTCAGTTCCTGCTGTGACAGGTTCAGTTCCCGGCAGTCCAGCCAGACCAGATAAGAAGCCATCGGACGCATGGCATGAATACGCGGAATACGGTTTTTCAGGTAATTGTCTACATAATCAATATTGCCCTGAATGTATTCCAGGCATTGCTCCAGCCATTCAGCCCCGTATGTATAGGCTGCTTCCACGGCAGGCCAGGCAAAGACATGTCCCGCATTCAGCTCGCCGGCTTCCAGCCAGGCATTGAAACGGGAGCGTATATCCTTATTATATATAATGGTATGAGAGGCTGCTACACCAGGCATATTGAACGTTTTGCTAGGAGCCATAAAAGTCACTGAATTGTTCCGTGCCTTCTCCGAAACCATAGCAAACGGCAGATGACGGGCAGGAGGCAAAGTGAGATCCGCATGAATCTCGTCGGAAAAGACCAGTATATTATCTTCCGCACAAATTTCAGCAACCGTTTCAAGTTCTTCACGGGTCCATACCACTCCTCCTGGATTATGAGGATTACAAAGGATCAGTACGCGCACTCCCTTCTTTTTACGGCGAAGCTGATCCAGGTTCATCCGGTAATGCCCGTCTTCCAGAATCAGCGGACATTCCACTAACTGACGGTTATTCCGCTTCACCAGCCATGCGAACGGATGATAAACCGGAGGCATAATCATTATCTTATCGCCCGGAGAAGTAAAGCAGTTGATGGCCATACCGAGCCCTGCCACAATACCGGGAACATAATTCAAATGCTCTTTCGACACATTCATGTCATACCGGGTCTTCAGCCAGTTGATGACAGCCCGGTAATAACCGTCCGGTTTTTCCGTATATCCCAGAATGGGATGTTCACAACGTTTTCTGACAGCTTCCAGTATAAAAGGAGGAGTTGCAAAGTCCATATCAGCTACCCACAGCGGAATCAGATCGGTTCTTCCCCATATTTCCTGCATGCCGTCAAGCTTCACCGCATGGGTTCCCCTGCGGTCGATCACTTCATCAAAGTTATACTTAATCATATCCTTATCTCGTTAAACAATTAAACAAGTATATCTATAAAAATTACATATATCATTTCGCATCAACCTATCCCAATGCAATTATTCTTTTATTGCCAATAATCTTTGAAAGAGTTTTATGCAATATTCGCAAAAATCTCCCATATCTGCAACTAAACCGTTGATAACTTGGCTTACCAAACTCTCAAGTCGACAAAAGTAACTATCATATATATATAAAAAATACAAATCATAATTTTATCCATATTCTCTAATTAATATTCTATTTTCTAATTTATCCATCACTTGTAAATTTGTAAAAATTTAACAATAAAATAAATAGTACAATGAAGAATTTATTTATCACATGGCTATTCTGTCTTCTTTGGGTTTCTTGCACAAGTTCCGTAACCCATTTAGATCTCTCCGGGCAATGGACCGTTCGTCTGGACAGTACTGATACAGGCATAAAATCTTCCTGGAGCGGAAAGCTTTATGACACTTACATCACTCTTCCCGGAACAACGGATGAAGCCTGCCTGGGAACTAAAAACACACTGCAACCGGCTTTACAAAAGCCCCAATTACTTCACCTCACACGTAAATACAGCTATATAGGTCCGGCATGGTATTCACGTGAAATCCAGATACCGGCCGAATGGAAAGGAAAAGACTGCATTCTCCATCTGGAACGTGTATTATGGGATACCCAGGTATGGGTAGACGGAAAGAAAGTGGAAGGTCACGAAGAAAGTCTGACAACGCCACATAAATATGACCTGACATCTTACCTTCATCCCGGAAAAACACAGATATTAACCATCAGGGTGGACAACCGCAAACGATATGATATATCCACAGGAAATTTAGCGCATGCTTATACGAATGACACTCAAGTGATGTGGAACGGCATTTTAGGCGACATGTATATCGTGGCTGAAGACAAGGCCCGAATAGAGAACCTACAACTTTATCCGGATGCAGCTTCACGCACCGTAAAAGCAATCATTACCCTTCAGAACTCCTCTGAAGAGACGAAACAGATCAACCTGAATCTTCAGATAAAGGGAAAAGATGATGGCAAACACTATGCCTCAGCCGAAAAACAGACACAAGCAGCCAAAGGATCTTCCATCATTGAACTGACCTGTAAACTCGGCGAAAACGCCTCATTATGGGATGAATTCAACCCCTACCTCTATCAGGCTTCCTTGGAACTGGAGTCCGATCAATCGACTTCTGTCACGACGGAGACTTTTGGCTTACGAAACATTCAACATACAGACAACCAGCTCACACTGAATGGAAAGCCGATATTTCTTCGAGGAACATTAGAGTGCTGCATATTTCCACTTACAGGAACACCGCCCACTGATGAGAAATCATGGGAAGCCCTTTATACTTCTGCCCGCGAATATGGTATGAACCACCTTCGCTTTCATTCCTGGTGTCCGCCGGAAGCAGCCTTTCATGCGGCCGACAAAATGGGATTCTACGTACAGGTAGAACTGCCTGTATGGAGTGTGACATTAGGAAAAGATTCCGCCACGGTGGAATTTCTGCGCAATGAAGCCAAACGCATCAGCAAAGAGTACGGCAACCATCCTTCATTCTGTTTCTGGAGTATCGGTAATGAACTGCAATATGACTTCACCATATTGTCTGACATGCTGCACGAAATGAAACAGGCTGATAACCGCCATCTGTATACGACCACTTCATTTACCTTTGAAAAAGGACATGGCGACCGGCCTGAAAAGGAAGACGACTTTTTCGTGACTCAATGGACTCAAAAAGGATGGGTACGGGGACAAGGTGTTTTCAATCAGGAACCGCCTTCCTTCGATAAAGACTTCCGTGCTTCTTTGGAAGGGATCAACCTTCCTTTAGTCACCCATGAAGTGGGACAATACTCTGTTTATCCGGATCTTACGGAGATTTCCAAATATACAGGTACACTCATGCCCTTGAACTTTCTGGCCATCAAAGAGGACCTAGAAAAGAAAAACTTAATCAACAAGGCTCCCCAATACCTGCAAGCTTCCGGCAAACTGGCAGCCATCTTATATAAAGAAGAAATAGAACGTGCCTTAAAGACACCGGGCATCAGCGGATTCCAACTTCTCGACTTGCATGACTTCCCCGGACAAGGAACCGCTCTGGTCGGACTGCTGAATGCGTTCTGGGAAAGCAAAGGAATCATGACCGGCCAGGAATTCCGTGAATTCTGCTCACCGGTAGTTCCATTGCTCCGGTTTCCTAAAGCCACATATACCAATAACGAAAAGTTTGAGGCACAGATAGAACTTTGCAATTATGGGAAAGAAGAATTAAAAGACAAAGTACTGTCCTGGGAGATCACAGCAAACGGGCGTTTACTGGAAAAAGGACAAACCCCCGCCCGGTCTTTCACCTTCGGACACAATGAAAATCTGGGAAAAATTTCATTTCCCTTACAGCAGATACGGAAAGCTTCGAAACTGGAAGTTCGCCTATCTCTTGACCGGACAGAATACAGCAATCACTGGAATGTATGGGTCTATCCGGAAAATCCGGAGATTCAATGGGGAGAAGTAAAATACACCCGCAACTACGAAGAAGCTCTGGCCTGGTTGGACGAAGGAAAGAAAGTCCTGTTTAATCCCGACTGGCGCACGATAAAAGGTATAGAAGGCAAATTTGTACCTGTATTCTGGAGCCCGGTACATTTTCCCAATCAGGCAGGAAGTATGGGAATCCTCTGCGATCCGGCTCATCCGGCACTGGCAGACTTCCCAACAGACATGCATTCCGACTGACAATGGTGGGATCTGAATATCAATTCTACAACCTTAGTTGCCGACAGTTTGCAAGGCGGGAAAGCAATTGTTGAAATGATAGATAATTTTGTCCGTAACCGCCGTCTGGCCTCCCTGTATGAAGGACAGATAAAGAAAGGGAAATTAATACTGGCCACATTTGACCTGCAGAACGATCTTGACAAGCGCCCGGTCGCCCGTCAGATGCTTTCGTCCATATTAAATTATATGAACAGTAGCTCTTTCAGTCCGGATCCGTTAAGTGGGTTTGAGACCCTGAAAAACGTGTTTGAAGCTGCCGTCAATCAGAAACAGTCTGCAAAGAGTATTTACTGACAAACTGCCTGATTCGGGTGATAAAAGAATCCACCGGCAAGGAAAGACATAAAAAAATCAAGAAAAAATTTCATGAAAGGCTTGTTTTTTCAAGAAAAGTATTACTTTTGCATCCGTAATGATAACAAAATAACAAATTTATATATGAAAAATTTTGCGACATACTTCTTCTTTTTCTTTTATTACTTTTACTTTAGCAATGAAGTGAAGCGGGAGTTCGCATATGTATATAAACGATAAAACAAACCAGAAATCATGATATAACGAATCCCGCTTCGATGAGAATGCGGGATTTTTTTTTAGATAAAACAAACAGAATGAAAAGAATTGCAATACAAGGAGTACCGGGCTCATACCACGACATAGCAGCCCACAAATATTTCAAGAACGAGGAGATCGAACTGATTTGCTGCAATACCTTCGAAGAAGTGTTTCAGACACTGAAGAAAGACAGCAGCGTAATCGGCCTGGTTGCTATTGAGAACACCATTGCGGGAAGCCTTCTCCATAATTACGAACTGCTGCGCGAAAGCGGGACAACCATCATCGGTGAACACAAATTGCGTATCAGCCACAGCATCATGTGCATGCCCGAAGACGACTGGAGTTCACTGACTGAAGTCAACTCGCATCCGGTAGCGCTGGCTCAGTGCCGGGACTTCCTGCAACATCATCCTGAGCTGAAAGTGGTGGAAACCGACGACACCGCCGGAAGTGCCCGGAATATCAAGGAGAAAAACCTGAAAGGACACGCAGCCATCTGTTCAAAATATGCCGCAGAACTCTACGGAATGAAGATACTCCAGGAAGGCATAGAAACCAACAAACACAACTTCACCCGCTTCCTTGTGATCTGCGATCCGTGGCTGAGTGACGAACTGAAAGACCGTACGAAGATCAACAAGGCCAACATTGTCTTCTCACTTCCTCACAGCGAAGGAAGCCTTTCACAGGTGTTGTCCATCTTTTCATTCTATAAAATCAACCTGACCAAAATCCAGTCGTTGCCCATCATCGGAAGAGAATGGGAATACCTGTTCTATGTAGATGTCATGTTCAACGACTACCTGAGATACAAACAAGCAATTGATGCTGTAACCCCATTGACAAAAGCACTTAAAATTTTAGGAGAATATGCTGAAGGAGAATCAACCATATAACATCCAGCCGGCCGACAGACTGGCGAATGTCAGCGAATATTATTTCAGCCGCAAACTGAAGGAAGTGGCACAGATGAATGCCGAAGGAAAGAACGTGATCAGCCTGGGAATCGGAAGCCCGGACATGCCGCCCTCGGCCGAAACCATTGAAGTGTTGTGCGAGAATGCCCGCAAAGCTGACGCACACGGATACCAGCCTACCGTAGGTATTCCCGAACTCCGTCAGGCCATGGCCGACTGGTACCGCCGCTGGTATGGTGTGGAACTTGACCCGGCGACTGAAATCCAGCCGCTCATCGGTTCGAAAGAAGGGATTCTGCACGTCACCCTCGCCCTGGTTAATCCCGGCGATCAGGTGCTGGTTCCCAATCCGGGATACCCCACATATACTTCACTGAACCGCATTCTGGGAAGTGAGATCGTCAACTATAACCTGCGGGAGGACAACCACTGGCAACCGGACTTCGACGAACTGGAACGAATGGATCTGAGCCGCGTGAAGATCATGTGGACCAACTATCCCAACATGCCGACCGGAGCCAATGCCACCATGGAACTCTACGAAAAGCTGGTAGATTTCGCACGCCGGCACAACATCGTCATCGTGAATGACAATCCGTACAGCTTCATTCTCAACCGCAAGCCGATCAGTATCCTCAACGTACCCGGAGCCAAAGAATGCTGCATCGAATTCAATTCCATGAGCAAGAGCCACAACATGCCGGGATGGCGCGTGGGAATGCTGGCAACGAATGCAAAGTTTGTACAGTGGATCCTGAAAATCAAGAGCAACATTGATTCCGGTACGTTCCGTCCCCTGCAACTCGCAGCAGCCCGGGCTTATCAGAACAGCGCCGAATGGCATGAAGAAGCCAACATACAGGTTTACAGCCGCCGTCGCCGTCTGGCTGAAGAGATCATGAAAGCCCTGGGATGTTCCTTCGATCCGGATCAGGTAGGCATGTTCCTTTGGGGAAGAATTCCCGAACACTATGCCGACGTAGAGGAACTGACAGAAAAAGTGCTCCATGAAGCACGCGTATTCATCACGCCGGGATTCATCTTCGGAAGCAACGGAAAACGCTTCATCCGCATTTCCCTCTGTGCCAAGGAAGAGAAACTGGCAGAAGCCCTGAAACGTATTCAGGCAATATTCTGATAACATAAAAAAACAAAAGATATGGAACTCGATTTACAACCCATCAAACTGGAAGGTGTATCGGAAGAACGCCCTCTGATCATTGCCGGCCCGTGCAGTGCCGAAACAGAAGAACAAGTGATGTCTACAGCCAAGCAACTGGCAGACAACGGTGTCAAGATTTTCCGCGCCGGAATCTGGAAACCCCGTACCAAACCGGGAGGTTTCGAAGGAATCGGTGTGGAAGGATTGCCCTGGCTCAAGGAAGTCAAGAAAGAAACCGGCATGTATGTAGCCACCGAAGTTGCCACGGCCAAGCATGTTTACGAATGTCTGAAAGCCGGAATTGATATTCTCTGGATCGGTGCCCGCACCACGGCCAATCCTTTCGCCATGCAGGAAATTGCCGATGCACTGAAGGGTGTAGACGTACCTGTATTCGTGAAGAACCCGGTCAATCCGGATCTTGAATTATGGATCGGCGCCCTGGAACGCATCAACAATGCCGGACTGAAACGGCTGGGAGCCATTCATCGCGGTTTCTCGTCATACGACAAGAAGCTCTACCGCAACCTGCCCCAGTGGCATATCCCCATCGAACTGCGCCGCCGCATTCCGAATCTTCCCATCCTGTGTGATCCGAGTCACATCGGAGGCAAACGTGAACTGATTGCCCCGCTCTGCCAGCAGGCCATGGACCTGGGCTTCGACGGTCTGATCGTAGAATCTCACTGCAACCCCGACTGTGCATGGAGTGATGCTTCCCAACAGGTTACTCCGGACGTACTGAACTACATCCTGAACCTGCTCGTCATCCGAAGCGAACACCAGAGCACGGAAAACCTGAACGAGCTGCGCCGGCAGATCGATGAATGCGACAACGACCTGATGGAAATTCTGGCCAAGCGCATGCGTGTATGCCGCGAAATCGGTACGTTCAAGAAAGAACACAACATGACTATTCTGCAGACCGGACGCTACAACGAGATCCTCGACAAGCGCGGAGCACAGGGAAGCCTCTGCGGAATGGATGCCGAATTCGTAAAGCAGGTGTTCGAAGCCATTCACGAAGAAAGCGTACGCCAGCAAATGGAAATCATCAACAAATAAACTGACCTCATACCAACATGCGTATATTGATTCTCGGAGCCGGAAAGATGGGTTCCTTTTTCACCGATGTATTGAGCTTTGACCATGAAGTGGCCGTGTACGACATTAATCCGCAGCGTCTGCGCTTCATGTATAACTGCTACCGTTTCACCAGTCTGGACGAAATTTCCGAATTCCGTCCGGAGCTGGTCATCAATGCCGCTACCGTCAAGTACACCCTGGATGCTTTCCGGCAAGTACTTCCCGTGCTGACTTCCGACTGCATCCTCAGCGACATTGCTTCGGTAAAAACCGGACTGAAAGAATTCTACGAGACCAGCGGATTCCGCTACGTCTCCACCCACCCCATGTTCGGCCCCACTTTTGCCAATCTTGACAAGTTAAGCACGGAGAACGCCATCATCATCAAGGAGGGAGACTATCTGGGCAAAGTGTTCTTCAAGGACCTTTACCAGCGCCTCAGCCTGAACATCTTTGAATACAGTTTCGAAGAACATGATGAAACCGTGGCCTATTCCCTGTCCATTCCTTTCGTATCCACTTTCGTGTTTGCCGCCGTCATGAAACATCAGGACGCACCGGGAACTACTTTCAAGCGCCACATGGCCATCGCCAAAGGCGTACTGAGCGAAGATGACTTCCTGCTTCAGGAAATTCTGTTCAATCCCCGTACACCGGCACAGGTGGAAGGAATCCGCACGGAACTGAACGAGCTGTTGGACATCATCAGCCGCAAGGATGCAGAAGGCATGCATGCCTATCTTACAAAGATTCGCGAAAAAATCAGATAACTGATCCGATGCGGGAGATGTCCGGAGAGATGTCTCCCGCATTTCGTATATTCTCTCCCCTGTCTTTTCCGGAGGGCTCAGAGGTGAATGCCGTATTCATGCTTCAGTTCGTCCATCACAAACACACTTTCCAGTGAGCCCAGATGGTCAATCCGTCCCAGGACATTCAGTATAAATTCCTGATAATGCTTCATGTCGGAAGCATGAATTTTCAGCAGATAATCGAAAGCGCCCGAAATGTTATAGCACTCCGTCACTTCGGGAATGTCGCGGATGATACGGGCAAATTCGGTGGCTATTTCATAACTCAGCCGCTGCATCTTCACCTTACAGAACACAACGAATCCCTGATTCAGCTTTCCGGCATCCAGCACGGCAATGTATCTTTTTATATAACCTCCGCTTTCCAGGCGCTTCAAGCGTTCGAATACCGGAGTAGACGACAGGCTGACGCGTGCCGCCAGTTCTTTGGTGGTGAGACGGGCATTCTCCTGCAAGATGCGGAGAATCTGAAGATCGATCTTGTCAAGTCTTTCTGATACGGGCATAGTGATTTATTCTTTAAAAGGATGAATTCAGGCATACCTTCCGCCTGTTTATTCTGAAAAACACAGCAAATATAGTGATATTTTCCATAATTTTCCGCTCTATTGGACAATTCGTCCGGTCATTCTACCTTTGCCTGCAGAAAAATCATACATCAACTATTAATAAAAGAGAGCTTATGAATACCCGGAAACTTCATTTCGAGACGTTACAGTTACACGCAGGACAAGAACAACCCGATCCGGCTACCGGTGCACGGGCCGTCCCCATCTACCAGACCACATCGTATGTATTCCGCGACTCTGCCCATGCAGCCGCGCGCTTCAGTCTGGAAGATGCAGGCAACATCTACGGCCGTCTGACGAATCCCACCCAGGATGTTTTCGAGCAACGCATGGCGGCACTCGAAGGAGGAACGGCTGCCCTGGCTCTGGCTTCGGGAGCAGCTGCCATCACATATGCTTTTCTGAACATCGCCCGACAGGGAGATCATATCGTAGCGGCCCGGACCATTTATGGAGGAAGCTACAACCTGCTGGCGCATACCCTGCCGGAATACGGAATCACGACGACCTTTGTCGATCCTTCCGACCCGTCAAACTTTGAGCAGGCCATCGGCAAGGAAACCAAAGCCCTGTTTGTTGAAACGCTGGGCAACCCCAATTCGAACATCACGGATCTGGAAGCCGTGGCAGAAATTGCCCACCGTCATCAAATCCCACTCATCGTGGACAACACTTTCGGAACGCCTTTCCTGATCCGTCCCATTGAACACGGAGCCGACATCGTAGTGCATTCGGCTACCAAATTTATCGGCGGACACGGCACTTCGCTCGGAGGCATCATCATTGACTCCGGCAAATTTGACTGGAAGGCTTCGGGCAAGTTTCCGCAACTGACTGCTCCCGACCCGAGTTACCACGGCCTGTGCTTCACCGAAGCGGCCGGCCATGCAGCCTATGTCACCCGCATCCGTGCCGTCCTGCTGCGTGACACAGGTGCCGCCATCAGCCCGTTCAATGCTTTCCTGCTGCTTCAGGGACTGGAAACACTTTCTCTTCGGGTAGAGCGCCATGTATCCAATGCCCTGCGCGTTGCAGCCTTTCTTGACGGACATCCCAAGGTGAAACGGGTCAACCATCCTTCCCTGCCCGGCCATCCGGACCACGGACGTTACCAACGCTACTTTCCGCATGGCGGAGGATCCATCTTTACCATCCTCATCGACGGGGGACAGGAAGAAGCACACCGGTTCATTGACCGTCTTCAGATCTTTTCCCTGCTGGCCAACGTAGCCGACTCGAAGTCGCTCGTCATCCATCCGGCCAGTACCACCCATGCTCAGCTGACACCACAGGAGCAGGCAGTTCAGGAAATCTTCCCGGGAACGATCCGGCTTTCCATCGGTACGGAACACATCGACGACCTGCTTGCCGACCTGAAGCAGGCATTGGAGGCCGTCTGATGAAGATATCTTACTGAAGCGAACGGATAGCCTTGTCAAATTCAGCCCAATGTTCATCGGTCATATTGCCCGGAACAAACAATGCCACACCAGCGGCACCCGCTTTCATCGAACCGCTTATTGCTTCACCGATCTCGGAAGGTATCAGTCCGTGGCCTTCCGGATCCTTGATCTTGGCCTTGTTTTTCCAGTCACGACAGATGAACAGACCGCTGTAAACCGGCTTCCGTCCGTTAACCGAGGCCACTTCCTCACGGGTAATCTCACCTACCCATGAAGCAGGTTCCAGATAAAAATCATTATAGTTCATCGGGAAGAATGCATCGATATTCCATTTGTTCCATTCCTGACGCACCAGCTTCTTTGCATACGACTCCGGTCCGGGGAAGACAGCAGCACTGACTTTCTTGCCCTTGGCATGCACGGCATCTGCAATCTTGTTCACCAGCCGCGTAACAACGTCGTAACGGAAACGCTTCCACTGATCACACATGGAAGGATCCTTCACCGTCCGGATATCAATGCCCGTAGCCTTCTTGAAGTCAGCCACACACTTGTCGCAATAACAATAGTCGGCTGTTGGATATTCCTCATTCATCACGAGTCCGTATTTTTCCCACAGACCGCGAGCCAGAATGACATCTACATAGCGGATATAGTCCAGGTGTACAAAGTCCACCTCCGGAATGTCAGCAATCCGTCCGTATTCCGTCACCAGATAGTTCACCACGTCCGGATTGTTCGGACACATACACTTATAATACGGGACATACGCCTGCACGCGGTAAGCCGACTCCCCGTTGCGGTTCACCGCATACCAGGTGGAATCCGCATCACCTTTCAGCATGGCCGGAATCCAGGCATGATATTCCAGTCCGTTGGCATGAGCAATCTTTGCTGCCCGTGCATGTTTCTCCACATTGAATCCTCCGGCATTATAGCATACCCCGCAAAGGCCATGTTCCTTCCATTTGCTGAAGTCTGCCTGAATGGAAGCTTCCGTAGCCTCCGCACCTTCCCCCTGCCATCCGTACACCGGAATGGTCTTCTCTGCCGTACCTGCACAGGAAACCATTCCTGCTGCCAGAAGTACGGACGCCAATAGTTTTTTCATTTTCATTGTTCCTATATGTTTTGATAGAATTAGTAAATCCATCATTCCCCGGCTTCACTGTCCGGCAAAGGAAAAGCTCCTTCAACCGGTACATAAACGGGAGTTCTCCGTGTCCCCATGTTCCGCAGGCGCCCTTCGTCAATGAGCCGGTTGATGCAGGCCAGTGCCATGCTCCGCTTGAAGCCGCAAAGCTTTTGCATCTCCATCCGTGTGATAAAAGGATGCGAAGCAAAATACCCCGCCAGCTTTTCGTTTACCTCTTCCTCCGTGAGCCGGTTGGAAAAAGGAATAGTCGAAGAAGCACGGACAAACTTCATCCCCCGTTCCAGACGCTTGCGCAAAGATGCTTCGGGCACAAACTTCACGCTCTTGAAATGCACCTTCCGGACATTTCCCTCCTTGAGCGAACGGATTTCATCGTTCGTCAAAGTGATGTCAAAATAGCCCAGTCCCCGCAAATAAACCCGATGTCCTTCCAGAAAGGCATCCACCATGACGTCCGACAATGCAGTCAGAACAGCCAGTATATCGCTTTCGCTCACCGTACAGCGGTGGGTAACAAAATGACTCAGGCGGTCCATCCGGATCGTTTCCCGCTCCACAGCCCGCGCATGAAAATGTTTTACACCATCCCCCGTAGGGTCGGGAGACTCATAGAATGCTATTTTCACAGCCATAATATTCAGATTTTCAGGTTATATCATATTGTCGTTCCGATCGATTTCCTGGTGAAAATCGATCAATTTTCTAAAGGAAATCAAAAGACTTCCATTTGGAAATCAATCAACTTCCATAAGGAAAGCCATGTAAAGATAAGGAAGATTTGCGAAAAAGAAGACCGGTGTCATCAAGAATCCTCCCCTCTATTAAGCTTTTTTATGAAAACAGGACAACCTGCCGGCAAGCAGTGTCCCCTCACACCCTTCCATTTTTCAGGCAAAGAAAAGCAGCCTCTCTCCCTTAAAAAAAATTACATAAATAATATTCAACAGTAGAAGATATCAAGAAATCATTTTAAAATAAAGATTATCAAATACTTGAGATTATATAAACAAAATCAGAACCGGATTTTCACATTTACATTATTTGACAACAAAAGGCTGTTTCCCGAAAGACTTTCATTAAAATTTAAACTAAAAATTACAACATAATAAAAAAGTTCTTATATTTGCCGCCACATAAAAACGACTTGACGAAAAAGGACTTTGAGAAAAAGTCTTTTTTGATTTTGATTTACAATAAGATACAAGAAGTTTGCAAAAGAACTTCCGGAAAGAGGGAAACGAGAAATACAAAAACTGGAATTAAGCCAAAGACTTAATATATAAACTAAATCTTTAATCAACACAAAGCTTAGATCTATGACCAAAGAGCAACTAAAATCAGTCAGTGCGTTGCTGTTCTTGTCTGGTATTTCTACCGGATTCATACAGGCCGCACCACATGTAGATGCCATGGGCGTACAAAGCGTACAACAAAACAACGCATGTACGGGTATCGTAGTAGACCAGAATGGTGAAACGATTATCGGAGCTTCCGTAGTCGTGAAAGGAACAACCAACGGAACTATTACCGGACTTGACGGAGATTTCAGCATCTCCAATGTAAAAAAAGGCGATGTCATCAGCATTTCTTACGTAGGATACGCTGCACAAGAAATCGTATGGGATGGTAAACCGCTCAAAATTACCCTGAAAGAAGACACAGAAGTATTGGACGAAGTCGTTGTCGTAGGTTACGCAACCGTAAAGAAAGCCAACTTGACAGGTGCCGTTTCTGCCGTAGACGACAAAGTACTGGCAGACCGTCCTATCGTCAACCTGGGACAGGGTCTTCAGGGAACAATTCCTAACTTGAACATTACGACCAGCGGACAGCCGGGTGCCGGCTCTTCATTCAACGTCCGTGGTGAAACTTCTATCAACGGAGGTTCTCCTCTGGTGTTGGTAGACGGTGTTCAGATGGACCCGAACCTGATCAACCCGCAGGACGTAGCCAGCGTATCTGTATTGAAAGACGCCGCTTCAGCATCTATCTATGGTGCACGTGCAGCTTATGGTGTGATCCTGATCACTACCAAGAGCGGACGCAAGAACGTGCCGACTCAAATCTCTTTCGACGCTTCCGTTTCATTCAACAGCCCGACAACCCGTCCGAGCTACATGAACTCCATGCAGTACGCCAACTGGATGAACGCAGCCGGACAGAATACCAACGGACGTGACATCTTCAGCCAGGATGAAATGGATCACATCAAGGCTTATTACAAAGACCCGGCCAACAACTCTCCGGTATTCGTAACCAACGACCCGAACAGCTGGCAATACAGTAACTGCCAGGCAGGAAAATATGCTTACTGCGGTAATACGGACTGGATGAAAGAAATGTACAAAAAGAGCTATCCGGTACAGAAATACAACATCAACATCAACGGTGGTAGTGAAAAAGCTACCTACTATACATCAGTAGGTTACACAGACCAGGGCTCACTTTTGCGCTACGGTAACGAAAATTACCGCAAGTTCAACATGGTGAACAATATCAACTATGATATCAATGACTGGCTGCATGTATCTATGAAAACCAGCTTTATCCGTACGGAACTGAATGGTATTCCGCAGGATAATGCACACGGAGAAACCTGGATCGGTAACGATACCCAGCCGCTGATGCCGGTTAAGCATCCGGACGGAAACTGGTCAGGACAAGGTAACTATACCAACTTCGCTGCCGTACTGGAAGAAGGTGGTTCACGTAAGACTACCAACAATGACTTCTGGAACACCATGGCCCTGAAGCTGACTCCGATCAAAGGTATGACCATCAACATGGACTATACCTTCAACTATTACGCTCAGCACATCAAAAATCACCTGAGATCATTCAACGAATACGGTATCGACGGAAAGTTCCTGCAAACCTTCCAATGGACAAACCCGAACTACATCTACGAACACCAGCAGAACGATACTTACAACGCTTTCAACCTGTTTGGTGATTATGAAAAGACTTTGGGCAAACATTACTTCAAGGTTATGCTCGGTTTCAACCAGGAAACCAAACATACACGCGCCTTCTATGCACAGCGCAACAGCCTGATTTCAAACGATCTGCCGTCAATGAATGCTGCAACCGGCGATAAATATGTGGGTAACTCAGACGACAGCTGGGCTACACGAAGCGGATTCTTCCGTGTCAACTACACATTCGCTGACCGTTATCTGCTGGAAGTCAACGGACGATATGACCTTTCATCCAAGTTCCCGAAGAACGACCGTTCAGTATTCAGCCCTTCATTCTCTCTGGGATGGAAGCTCTCTGAAGAAAAATGGTTCAAGGAACCGACCAACAGCTTCTTTGATGATTTGAAAATCCGTGCATCATACGGTAGTCTGGCTAACCAGGCACTGGACAACGGATGGTATGCTTACCTGTCAAACTACTCAACCGGAACGATGAGTTACCTGATGGGCGGACAGCAGAACCAGTATGTGTTGCCGGGCGGACTGGTAAGTAACATCGTTACCTGGGAAAAGGTTACTCAATGGGACCTGGGTCTTGACTTCGCTATCCTGAGAAGCCGACTGAGAGGTACCTTCGACTATTACCAGCGTACCACTACCGGTATGTTAGGCCCCGGCCAGCTGCTGCCGAACATTCTGGGTGCAACCGAACCTCAGGAAAATGCAGCTGACATGAGAACCAGCGGTTGGGAATTGGCTTTGACATGGAACGACCAGCTGAGCAACGGCCTGCACTATACCGTAGGATTCAACTTGTCTGATACTCAGGCTAAGATTACAAAATACGACAACCCGACCAAGTCTCTGTCAAGTTCATATTATGAAGGACAGACCATCGGTGAAATCTGGGGTTATGAATCAACTCTGTTCCAGTCTCAGGAAGAAATCGACAACGCTCCCGATCAGTCTAAGGTGGACGGCGCCATCAGCAAAGTTCCGGGTGACATCCGCTTCATGGATATCAACGGCGACGGTGTGGTAGACTACGGTGAAAACACAGTAGACAACCCGGGCGATATGAAGATCATCGGTAACAACCGTGCCCGCTACCGTTATGGATTCAATGTCTCTGCAGACTGGAAAGGCTTTGACCTGGGAATTTTCTTCCAGGGTGTAGGAAAGCGCGATATCATGTTGCCGAATACATTCAGATGGCAATACGGAAGCCAGTGGCAAGTTCCGGTTGCAGCATCTAACGACTACTGGAGCGAAACCAACACCGATGCATGGCTGCCGGTTGCACGTTTCAATGGAGGTACTGCTCTGGGACAGAACCAGACACGTTACCTGCTTAACGCTGCCTACCTGCGTCTGAAATCTTTGTCATTCGGTTATACATTGCCTGTATCACTGACCAAGCAATGGGGTATCCAAAAATGCCGTCTTTACTTCACCGGTGAAAACCTGCTGACTTTCAAGCATACTCCGGAAGGATTCGATCCTGAATTGGATGACCCGTACAAATATCCGCAGCAAAGATCATTGTCTATAGGTGTTAATGTCGTATTCTAAATCATCACTAGCAAGAACAATTATGAAACTTCAATATTTACTATACATGACTGCAGCCTTGTCACTGACAAGCTGTAACGATGCCTTTCTGGACAGAGAGTCACAAAGCATCAACGACGGAACATTCTGGAACTCCGTCAATGACCTGAGAACATATGCCAACGCCTTCTACGGCATCTTGCCGGGAGGAGTAACCAACCTGGGAGACGAAGACAGCGACAATCAGGTTCCGTTCAGCCCTAACTCTTTCCTGTGGGGACAATACACAGTTCCGACTGAAGGAGGAAGCTGGTCAAAGAGCAACTGGCAGAACATCCGTAACCTGAACTATTTCATGACTCACTACCAGCAGGTTCAGGCTTCAGAAGAAGAGATCAATCCATTCGTGGCTGAAATCCGTTTCTTCCGTGCTCTGGAATATTTTGCAAAGATTCAGACCTTCGGTGATGTGCCCTGGCTGGAAAGTGAACTGAATGTGGACAGCGAAGAACTGTACGGTCCTAAAATGGCTAGAAACGAAGTTGCCAAGAAAATCATCGAAGACCTGGAATTCGCAATTACCTGGTTGCCGGAAAAAGGCAGCGAAGAAGACAACCGTCTGAACAAGGATATCGCACGCCACGTCCTGGCACGCGTTTGCCTGAATGAAGGTACTTACTACAAATACCACGATGAACTGGGTTACAGTGCCGACGTACAGGGATTGCTCCAGAAAGCTGCTGACCTGACAGACGAGCTGATCAATTCCAACCATTATGAAATCTATAAGACAGGAAATCCTGAAACAGATTACTACAACCTCTTCGTTATGGAAGACAAGAGTAACCTGAAAGAAGCGATTCTTTATATAGATTACGCATCTGCTCTGCGCGAACACAATGCTACTCACTGGCTGCGTAACGCCAAAAGCGGATGGTCAAAAGACTTTGCCGACTGCTTCCTGTATACAGACGGTAAACCGGCATCAGCCACTTCAAAAGCTCACGTACAGAACCGTACCATGGCAGAAGAAGCACAGGATCGTGACTTGCGTTTCAAACAGCTGATTCTGACAAGCGAAGATCCTTACACGATGACTTCAAACGGCAGCATAACCTATATCACCAACGATGCAGACTTTGTAAGTGCTGACTGTCCGACCGGATACTGGGTTCGCAAATATTTTGATCCGGATCCTTCACAGGATATCGAAGCTAAATGTACGATTGACGGTATTGCTTACCGCTATGCTGAAACATTGCTGATCAATGCGGAAGCCAAAGCCGAGCTGGGAACAATCACTCAGGCAGACCTGGATAAAACCATCAATCAATTGCGTGACCGTGTTGCCATGCCGCACCTGACAATGGAAGTAGGTTTCACCGACGCCAACTGGCCTGACTGGGGATACAGTGTGACTCCGCTGTTGCAGGAAATCCGTCGTGAACGCCGTATCGAGCTGGCTGGAGAAGGATTCCGTTTCGGTGACCTGAAACGCTGGAAAGCCGGAAAACTGCTGAACAACGTACAGACTTACGTCGGAAAATATGTTCAGGGTGAAGACGGAGAATTCCATCAGACTATCATCTATACCAACTATACGAACCCGGACTGCTCATACGAAGCAGGAAAGAGCCGTACATGGAACGACAAGATGTATCTGTATCCGATACCGACCGGAGAATTACAGCGTAACCCGAACCTGTTGCCTCAAAACCCGGGATGGGAATAATTGATAGATCCTTTTAACTAACGAAAGAGTTCCCTGTTTCCGTCAAGTTCTTTTGATAGGAGAAACAAGGGAACTCTTTTTTTTCTATATTTGCAAAAATAATTCTAATCTATTTATCATGAAACTATCGAAACTAATCCCCTTGTGCGCTGTTGCATCTGCATTCTGCGCATGTTCTTCCCCACAAGTCAAAGCACCGGAAGCTATCCTTCCTATACCTGAACAAAAGCAGGTTGACTGGCAGAAAATGGAAACTTACGCTTTCATCCATTTCGGTTTGAACACATTCAATGACCGGGAATGGGGATATGGCGATACCGATCCCAAGATCTTCAATCCGGCCCGACTGGATTGTGAACAGTGGGCACAGACATTGGTTAAAGCCGGAATGAAAGGAGTTATCCTGACAGCCAAGCACCATGACGGATTCTGTCTCTGGCCGTTCGAAGGAACTGACTACAACATCAGCCATACTCCTTATAAAGATGGTAAAGGAGATATCGTACGCGAACTGGCTGATGCCTGCAAGAAATATGGTCTGAAATTTGCCGTATATCTTTCACCATGGGATCGCCATCAGGCCAATTACGGAACTCCGGAATATCTGGATTACTTCTATGCACAGTTACGGGAGCTGCTGACCAATTACGGAGAAGTTTTCGAAGTATGGTTCGACGGAGCCAATGGTGGTGACGGCTGGTACGGAGGAGCAAAGGATGTCCGTACAATCGACCGCAAGAACTATTATAATTATCCGCGCATCTACGAAATCCTGGACAGCATCCAGCCGCAGGCTGTCATCTTCTCCGACGGAGGACCGGGCTGTCGCTGGGTAGGAAACGAAAGAGGATTTGCAGGAGCAACCAACTGGTCATTCCTGCGCAAAGGAGAAGTATATCCCGGATATCCCAAACATTATGAACTGCAATACGGACATGCAGACGGTAACCAGTGGGTTCCTGCCGAATGTGACGTATCCATTCGTCCGGGATGGTTCTATCATCCGGAAGAAGACGATCGCGTGAAAACTCCTGAACAGCTCGTTGATCTGTATTACCGGAGTGTGGGTCATAACGGAACTCTTCTGCTGAACTTCCCGGTTGACCGTAACGGATTGATCAACCCGATTGACTCAGCAAATGCTGTAAAATATTATCAGATCATCCAGCAGGAACTGAAGAATAATCTGGTAGCCGGAATGAAAGCGAAAGTCAGCAACGAACGTGGAGGAGCTTATGTAGCCTCAGCCATGACAGATGAAGATTACGACACATACTGGGCTACGGAAGACAGTGTAAAGACCGGTGACATCGAATTCAGTTTCAGCAGTCCTCAACGCATGAACCGCATGATGCTTCAGGAATACATTCCATTGGGCCAGCGTGTAAAAGCATTCACCGTAGAATACAAGGATAAAGACGGTAAATGGCTTCCTGTACGCCTGAATGAAGAAACAACAACCATCGGCTACAAGCGACTGCTCCGCTTTGAAACCGTTGTTTCCGACGGTATCCGTATCCGGATTACCGATGCCCGCGGACCTTTGTGTATCAACAACATCGGTATTTATGATGCAGGACAGAATGCAGACATTTCTTATGACGTTCCGACTGAAAAGATCGAAAGTCTGCCCTTTACACTGACAGGTGTGGCTGAAGATGATGCAAAATTGGCTGTGGACCGCAATAATCAGACTACTTGCTTTGTAAACGGCAATCAGCTGATCATCGATTTGGGTGAAGAAAAAATGATTTCATCTTTCCACTTCCTCCCGGATCAGAGCGAACCGAACAAAGGGCTGATTTCAAATTACGAATTGGCAGTAGGTAATACAGCCGACCAGATCAATAAAGTGGTAAAAGCAGGAGAATTCTCCAACATCCGCAACAATCCGGTTCTGCAGTCGGTATATTTCACTCCGACCATTACCCGCTACATCAGTCTGAAAGCAACCCGTATGGTAAACGATGGCGAACCTATGGGATTTGCTGAAATCGCTGTCAAATAACAAACTGACTGAATTAATCAGGTAACCTTTTATACAGACCTGACAACCTCCGGTTGTTTTCTTCCTGCTTCGACAAGGAAAGAAACCGGTGAGGTTGTCAGGTCTGTTCGTTTGAATATTCCCTGCTTTCTGACCGATTTCGGCTAAAAATATGTACTTTTGCAGAAATAATCAAACTCAAAAATATGCAGACAAGCGAAAATACCAACTTCCAGTTGCCTGATCTGAAAAACTCGATGGGAGAAAATCTCGGTATCAAGTTTCAGTCCATCCAGTCGGGACTGGTCGAAGCTACAATGCCCGTAGATCACCGGACGTGTCAGCCTTTTGGCATTCTGAACGGAGGAGCTTCTCTGGCTTTGGCCGAAATTATGGCGGGACATGGTTCCGTGCCCCTTTGTGGCCCTGACCAGATGCCATGCGGCATACAAGTCAGTGCCAGTCATGTCAGCATGATGCCTGTGGGTACATTCGTAAAGGCCACCGCCAGACTGATCCAGCGCGGAGCTACCCTGCACGTATGGAACGTAGACATCACTTCGCCGAGCGGAAAGCTCATTTCAACTGCACGAGTCGTCAATCTCATCGTAAAGAAAAGACAATGAACAAACCAGCAACAGCCTTATACCGTCTGCCATATACTGACAGTCCCATTCTTATTGCCCAACTACAGGGTGAACCGCAGATTCTGACTTCCTTACAAGAGCTTAATGGAAGAAAAGGATTTGTGATCGCTCCCTTTCGTCTGACTTCTTCAACTCCGGCTGTTCTGATCCGTCCCGATCTTATTGCTAAAGGATGGGATCAGATCCATGAAGTACTGCAATGTCATCCCGAGTTGAAACCAGGCATCATTTCCTGTGGCAATGAATCTGTTGAATCATCTGAACCAATTCTCAAAAAAGCATACGAAGAAGCTTTCGGACGCTTCATCACTCCTTTGCGTCAGGGACAATTCCGTAAACTTGTCCTTTCGCGCTCTGCGACTTATCCGCTCCCTCAGAATTTTTCTGTCATGGATGCTTTCATCCGTGCCTGCAAGGAATATCCGCGCATGATGATATCTCTCCATAGCACTCCCTTCACTGGTACATGGATGGGAAGCACTCCGGAAATTATTCTCAGCGGAAACGGACGCCAATGGCATACCGTAGCACTGGCGGGAACAGTACCACTTATTGAAGGAGAAGAGAATGTGACATGGAGTGAAAAGAACCGGAAAGAACAGGCTCTCGTAACAGAATACATCCGGGAAGTGATTTCCAGATTCGGTACACAATCCGAAGAACAGGGTCCTTATACTGCCCGTGCCGGACGCCTGCTGCACCTAAAGACAGATTTCAAATTCCAAATTGACAATCCAGAAAATATAGGAAACCTGCTTGAGGCCCTTCATCCGACTCCGGCCGTGTGCGGACTGCCCAAGCAAGAAGCATACGATTTTATCACTGCCAACGAAGGCTACGACCGCAGCTATTATGCCGGAGTGATCGGCTGGACAGATCCCGACGGAGATACGAACCTGTTCGTGAATCTCCGCTGCATGCAGCTTACTCCTCATTCTGCAGTTCTTTATGCCGGCGGAGGACTCCTTCCTTCTTCTGATCCGGAGCTGGAATGGAACGAAACTTTACACAAGATGGCTACCATCAAAAATACCCTTACCCCAAACCCTAGAAAATAGATTATGTATACAGACAAACAAAACATTCTTCAGCTGGTTACTCTTTTACGGGAACACGGCATACATAAAGTGGTAGTCTGTCCCGGAAGCCGGAACATTCCTATCGTACAGACACTGGCCAATATGCCTGAAATCACCTGTTATCCCATTACAGACGAACGCAGTGCCGGATTTTTCGCCATGGGACTTGCTCTTCACGGAGGAGCACCTGCTGCTGTATGCTGTACTTCGGGAACAGCTCTGCTCAATCTCCATCCAGCTGTAGCCGAAGCATTCTATCAACAAGTGCCGCTTGTGGTTATCTCAGCAGACAGACCACGGGCCTGGATTGGACAAATGGACGGACAGACTCTTCCCCAGCCCGGTGTGTTCGGTTCACTCGTAAAAAAATCGGTAGATCTTCCTGAAATAGCCACTCCTGAAGACGAATGGTTCTGTAATCGCCTGATCAACGAAGCCCTGCTCGAACTCAATCATCATGGCAAAGGTCCGGTGCATATCAATGTTCCCGTCAGTGAACCTTTCTTCAAACTTCCCGTCAACGAGCTGCCGGCTGTCCGGAAAATCGTACGCTATTGCGGACTCAATCCCTATGATAAAGATTATTCTCCATTAATAGAACGCCTCAATCGCTATCGTCGCCGTATGGCCGTAGCCGGACAGATGAATCTCATCTATCTCTTCGACCGTACGTGTGCCCGGATACTTTCCCGGCACTTCGTCTGGTTCTGCGAACATACAGCCAACCGGACTCTGCCCGGATGGGCGATACGGAACATTGATCCTTTGCTCTGCACCATGGACAACAAGGCACAGGAAGATATGAAACCGGAATTACTCATCACCTATGGCGGACATATCATTTCCAAACGACTGAAGAATTTCCTGCGCCGCCATCCGCCGGTAGAACACTGGCATATCAGCCCCGACGGAAGTGTAGCTGACCTTTTCGGATCACTTACTACTGTCATTGAAATGGACCCCTTTGAATTCTGGGAAAAGATCGCTCCCCAGATGGAAGGAAGCGCCCCCGAATATCCGCGTAGTTGGGAAGCACGCTCCAAAGCCGTTCCTTCGGCAAGTTTTGCCTACTCCGAACAAGGAGCCATAGGATGCCTGCTGGAGCATCTGCCAACTCCCTGTACCCTTCACCTGGCCAACAGTTCGGCTGTAAGATATGCCCAGCTTTTTAAATTACCGGAGAATGTTGAAGTACTGGCCAACCGGGGTACCAACGGAATTGAAGGATCCATGTCTACTGCTTTGGGGTATGCTGCCGCGTCGCCCCAGCTGAATTTCCTAATCATCGGTGATCTCAGTTTCTTCTATGACATGAATGCCTTATGGAATGTAAATTATGGAAGTAATATCCGCATTCTGTTGCTCAATAACAGTGGAGGAGAGATCTTCCATGCCTTGCCGGGACTGGAATTGCAAGGAGATGCCAAACGTTACGTCACAGCTACTCATACGACTACAGCCAAAGCCTGGGCAGAAGACCGGGGCTTCGATTATACGGCAGTTCATAATGAGGCGGAACTTCAGGAGGCTATCCCTGCTTTTGTTGCTCCTTCTCTGTCGGCACACCCCCAATTAATGGAAGTATTTACAGACAAGGACAGTGACGTAGAACTTCTCAAGACTTATTATCATAATCTCAAACAACTCTAAAAACGAACTCAATATGACCACAGAAAGACAATGGAAACCGATCCGTACCTATCAGGACATCCTCTTTGATTTTTATGAAGGAATTGCCCGTATCACGATCAACCGTCCCCGTTATCGCAACGCCTTCACCCCTCTCACTGCACAGGAAATCAGCAACGCGCTGCTAGTGTGTCGGGAAACTCCCGAAATCCGTGTAGTAGTTCTCACAGGAGCCGGTGACAAAGCCTTTTGTTCCGGAGGTGACATGCACGTAAAAGGACGCGGTGGATATGTCGGAGGTGACGGAGTTCCCCGACTCAACATTCTTGACGTGCAGAAACAGATACGCTCCCTGCCCAAACCTGTCATCGCTATGGTCAACGGATATGCCATCGGAGGAGGACACGTACTCCACGTGGTATGCGATCTTAGCATTGCTTCCGAGAACGCTATTTTCGGACAAACAGGTCCCCGTGTCGGAAGTTTCGATGCCGGATTCGGATCCTCTTACCTGGCACGTATCGTCGGACAGAAGAAAGCCCGCGAAATCTGGTTCCTCTGCCGGCAGTATTCCGCACAGGAAGCTCTTGATATGGGACTGGTCAATAAAGTAGTTCCTGCTGATCGCCTTGAAGACGAAGTTGTAGAATGGGCTAAAACCATGATGCAGCACAGCCCGCTGGCCCTGCGTATGATTAAAGCCGGACTTAATGCCGAGCTTGACGGTCAGGCTGGTATCCAGGAACTGGCTGGCGATGCTACCATGCTTTATTATATGACTGACGAAGCACAGGAAGGCGGGAAGGCTTTCCTTGAAAAACGGAAACCCGAATGGGATAAATTCCCGTTCCTTCCCTAAAGACTCAGGAGGACAGCTTGAAGAATATTGAAAAATTGTCAAGGAATTTTTCAATATTCTCTAAGGATTTACCTCCGAACTATTCATTATAAATTACTCAAATATGAACCCTCTAAACATACGTATCATTCCACGAACTCTACATTTCCGGCAGCCTGCAGGAACTTCACGCGGAGTGTATACAACCCGTAATGTCTGGTATATCCTGATACGTGACAATGCCACCGGACGTATAGGACTGGGGGAATGTGCTCCCTTACCGGACCTGAGCTGTGACGCCTTACCTGATTATACAGAACGTCTGATCCAATTTTGTCAGGAGGTAGAGCATAGCGGTAAACTCTGCAGAAATGATTTTCTGCCTTATCCGTCCATGCTCTTCGGTCTGGAAACAGCTCTTCGGCACCTTCAAACAGGTACAATCCGTCTATGGGATTCAACCTTTTCCCGCGGTGAAGAAGGTATTCCCATCAATGGTCTTGTCTGGATGGGTACCTTTGAAGAAATGAAACAACGTATCCATGAAAAAATCACACAAGGATTCCGTTGCATCAAACTCAAGATCGGAGCCATCGATTTCAATCGCGAACTGGAATTACTGGCTCGCATCCGTGATCATTTCCCAGCAGAACAGATCGAACTGCGTGTAGATGCCAACGGAGCGTTTACTCCCGGCGAAGCACCACACAAACTGGAACTCTTATCGCAAATGGATCTGCACTCGATTGAACAGCCTATACGGGCAGGACAATGGCAAGAGATGGCACAACTCTGTAATGAATCTCCTATTCCTATAGCTCTCGATGAGGAACTGATCGGAATCAACCGTCGTGAGGATAAAATAGCTTTGCTTGATACGATTCATCCCCGCTACATTATTCTCAAACCTTCACTGCACGGAGGTATTTCCGGTTCCGAAGAATGGATAGCCTTAGCCGAAGAACGAGGCATCGGATGGTGGATCACTTCTGCTCTTGAATCCAACATCGGACTCAACGCAATAGCCCAATGGTGTGCGACCCTCCATACAAAGCTTCCCCAAGGGTTAGGAACGGGATTACTCTTTACAGACAATGCCCCTAGCCCGCTCTGTATTGAAGGAGACTGCCTGTGGTTCCGCTCTGAAGAACCAGAACCGAACTTCACCTGTTTACCGGGAACGGACAATGGGACTTCATGTGAAACTCTTTCTGAAATCATCAATTCGTTAACACACCATGACTAAGATACAGACAGATATTCCCCGTCAGGAAATCCATATTGAAGGAATCACTTTTACTGCCGCTGATGCAAGGCTGGCATCAGACGGCGGTCCCAGCCGACTACAACATTTATTCAGCGAGGACAAAAGTGGATTCAAATCTTCTCTGGCTGACTTTCTCGCTGAGTGGTTCAACGAAATGGACACAGTGAAAGTTCATACTTCAGGTTCTACCGGCACACCGAAAGAATTATGGGTGGAGAAACGACACATGATGGAAAGCGCACGCCTTACCGTTAACTTTCTGGATTTGCAACCCAAAGATACAGCATTGCTCTGCATGCCCTTGCAATACATTGCCGGAAAGATGGTTGTAGTCCGTTCTCTCGTTGCAGACCTGAATCTCCTGCCTGTTACTCCCTGCAGCCGCCCGCTCCAGTATCTGGAAACAGCTCCGGATTTCGCCGCAATGGTTCCCCTGCAGGTTTATACTTCCATTCAGAACCCACGTGACAAAGAGTTATTGCGACAGACACGTCATCTTATTATAGGAGGAGGGGCCATAGACCGGACATTAGGAGAAGAGCTGCGTGATTTTCCTCATGCTGTATGGAGTACGTATGGTATGACTGAAACACTTTCCCACATAGCCTTGCGCCGCCTGAACGGACCTGAAGCGACCGATTGGTATACACCTTTCAACGATGTACAAATCAGTCTTTCACCTGAAGGAACTTTGACGATCGATGCCCCGCAGGTTTGTCCGCTTTCCCTGGTTACCAATGACCTTGCTGAATTTAATGACCGGGGACAATTCCGTATCTTGGGACGTAGGGACAATACCATCAACACAGGTGGAGTAAAAGTACAGACTGAGGAAATTGAAGCACAGCTGAAGCCGCTGACTGAACTGCCTTTCGCGATTACCTCTGTACCTGATCCCAAACTGGGAGAACGTATCGTCATACTGATTCAGACATCAGGCGGACAGCAACTCCAGCCAAAAGAGTTCGCTCAGTTAACAGAAGCCATAAGCCATTTGCCCCGATATTGGCAACCGCGTCAGGTTATTCCTGTCCCGGAACTCCCGCTAACGGGTACCGGCAAACCAGATCGTGCCGAAGCCAAACGCATTGCCCGTAACAGGTCTGGCGAAAAATAATTAATTGTTTCCGATTAACCATTTAATTCAATTTGCTATGGAAGAATTTACACTACTCACTCCACTGCTACTGGGAATTGGCGGATTAATCATTGGAGCCGTTTTAAAATCGGCTCTCAAACACAGCCGCTTTCCCTATACCGTGGGATTATTCATCATCGGTTTAGTTGTGGGCCTCATCAATCGCACAGGCGGGTTCAGCTTTTCTCCTCACCTGACAGAAGCTGTCAATACGGTAACGGATATCAATCCAGACTTTATTCTTTACGTATTTCTGCCTGTACTGATTTTTGATGCAGCCTATGAACTCAACCTTCACATCTTTCGCAAAACCCTTGCCAACGCAGCCTTGCTGGCCGTTCCCGGACTGATCATTTGCATGTTACTTACCGGAGCGTTCATTGTAGGGATGGGACAGGTCATTCCCGGGCTTGAAGAATGGAACTGGACCTTCGCTCTTATGTTCGGAGCATTGATCAGTGCAACAGACCCGGTAGCTGTCGTAGCTCTGCTACACGAACTGAAAACCAGCAAACGCTTCTCAACCCTCGTTGATGCCGAATCCCTGCTCAATGATGGCACAGGTATCGTCTGCTTTATGCTCTTCTTCGGAACATTCACTGCAAGCGGTGCACATACAGCTTCTCCATTTGCTGAATTTATACAAGTAGTAGTCGGAAGCACATTACTGGGCTTTCTTATGGCCCGAGCCGTTATCTGGTTCATAACCCGTATCAATTCCGAAGAAATGATTCAAAACAGTGCCATTATCTTATCAGCCTACCTCACATTTATCCTATCACAGTATACTTTGGAGATCTCGGGTGTCATTGCACTTGTTGCCTTCGGACTGACCGTTACCTATACCGGAAAGCCTCGCTTCAAACCTCAGGTAAATGCTTTCATGGAACGTTTCTGGGAGCTTATGACCTATATGGCCAATACACTGATCTTCCTGATTGTAGGAGTTGTCATTGCAGGAAAAGTTGATTTCACCTGGCAGCAACTTGGAATTCTGATTCTGATCTACATCGCACTCAACCTTTTCCGTCTGCTGATGATTATGGTCCTTTATCCGCTGATGAAACGAATGGGATACGGACTGTCACGCCGTGAGTCAGTTATCCTCACCTGGGGAGGCCTTCGGGGAGCTTTAGGTATGACCCTTGCCCTCATGGTTTCCTATACTCCCGGCATTCCGGAAGAGATACGCAGCCAGATTCTTTTCTTCACGGCAGGTATCGTTACTCTCACACTCAGTATTAATGCTACCACCATGCGCTGGCTGCTTAATCGTTTGGGCCTCATCCATGTGCCATCAGCCCGTACACTGCTTGACTATAAGATACAAAATCACATCCATGAAGAATCTGAGAAATACTTCAGCCGCCTCAAGGAAAGGGAAGCGCTTGCCGGAGCAGACTGGAACAAGGTTGAAAAATACATGAACACAGTTCCTCCTGAACCCACACGTACTCCCCGGCCTAATGCTTTCCTGACAGAAATACGACTTAGAGTACTTGACCGTGAAAAATCATGCTGCCGCGAAATTTTCGATACAGGAATTATTACACAGACCGTTTTCCGGCGGCTCATGAACTCCTTGGATGAACTTTATGACCACGACGGTAACTATCCGCTGAGCCGTCGTGACTCCATTTTCAGTTTCTGCCGCCGTACTCATATTTTATACAGCATGCAGAAAATAACTCCTATCCGGCAATGGGTAAGCTTCTACTTTCGTGAACGTATCATGATCATCCATGATTTGGGACGAGGCTTTATCATCCTGCAAAAGGAAGATTTGAAACTTTTGGATGAATTAAGTCATTCCGATCTTCTGACAAACGAACAGAAAACAGGCCTGGAAACACTGAAAGAAGAGGTACGTCTAAACATTACAACAATGAATACCCTTATTCAGAAACTGGCAACCGATTTTCCGGGTGCATACCGCCATGCTCTCACGCACAAAGCTATCCGTATGCTATTGAGCAATGAGAAACGTACAATCCGGCAGATGCAGGGAGGTGGTGTCGTTTCTGAAAAAGATGCTGAGCCATTGCTGAACAACGTGGACGAACGCTCGGATAAAGTAAATTCCTTCAGCCATACAATTCCGGCTTCTATCCTCCGATGGATGTTTTTTCCAAAAAGGAAACATTTCTAAACAAAAAAATACCCGACTGTCCGTTCTTTACGATGACGGGCAGTCGGGTATCTATTTTCTCAATTCCCGCGATAAGTGGAATATCCATAAGGTGAAAGCGTAAGAGGCACATGATAATGAGACGCATCTCCAACCTCAAATACAACTTCTACAAAAGGATAGAAGCTCTCCTGACCCAGTTGCTTAAAATAAGGATCCACCAGGAAAGTCAGCTTGTATATGCCAGAAGAATCCTTTCCGTTATCAGGCAGAAAATCAGAAATCCGGCCATTGGCATCTGTCTGTTTTTCATCTACAAACGTCCATACATTCTCTCCGTCCTTCCGAGACAGAACAACCTTCACTCCCGGTGCCGGCTCTCCCCTTGTGATATCCAAAATATGACTTGAAAGGCGATAGTTTTTTCCCTTCGCAGCCTGTTGCTGTACTGGTTCTTCTACCACAAGAACGCGACTGTTCGGCAAATCTGGAATATAAATCTTTCCTTCACTGACTGATATATCTGCCGGACCAACGAGCGGTGCTTCCAAATCCAGTACGAGAGGAGTTGCCTGACCTGTTTGCAGGTCAATCCGGATTAACCCTGCCGGATTCCAGTTGGATACATAAAGCGCTTTGTGATCAGAGGAAAAAGCGATACCGTCATATTGTCCCGATGTCTGAAACAGCTTCTCAGGACGAGGATGTTCCAAATCAGCAATGCGATAAACAACATGATGATCCCGCATATTTCCATCAGCCGGATATGAAGCGACATATAATACACCATTATCCAGCAACAATCCATTAGGTCCCGGAACAGTAACCCACTCCTGAGGAGTTCCCGGATTCATCGGATCGGATATATCCAAGCGAAAAATCCGGTCTGTATTTGTTACCGAAGCATACAGACTGCCATTCCATTCTACCAGATCATTAACAAATAAATTTCCTTCCGGCAAAGAAATTGTCCGGGGACGGGCAGTTCTCTCTTTCAGTGAAAAAACAACGATCCGGTTCACATCACAAACATACAGATAACCATCCTTCACCAACATCCCCTTGGGAGCAGAAAGACTTCCATCCGCAGGTATCAATGTGCTTACTTTCCCATTTTTATACCAGTTGATATATCCCTTTCCCTCCGTATTAAGAGGATCCAGCTGTCCACTACCAAAGTTAGCAACTAAAATTCCGCCGTCATAAGGATATGTACTTTCACAAAAGCGCAAATCTTGCCGGATTATTTCCGAAACTTTGAGATTACTGTCTGCCCAAAGTGTCTGTGCCGACAATGTAAACGCAAGTCCAATAAAAGCCATCCATAAAGTTCTTTTCTTCATATCAGTATTCTTTTCAGATTATACACTTATCCGGATCTCCAGGCAATATCAGCCCGTCACCGTTTCTTTTCCGGACAAAAGTAGATGATTATGAAGAAGAAACTGATAGCAGGAAAACGCTTTTTTTCGATAGAATCTATTGGTTAAACCGATGGATCAACGAGACAGACGGAACGTTACCAGCACTGCCTTATGATCTGTAGGCCATACCCCCTGCGGCAACAGAAAACGGTCTTTAGACTTTTCTTCTTCCCGCCGGCCACAAACAATACTTCCTTTCGGACCCAAAATTACAACATCTTCCACTTCCAGCTGTTGATTCGGATAGAAAAATACATAATCAATCCGGTCACGCTCGTCAGCTTTGGGTGCCCATGTCAGTTTCTCTACTGCAATCAACGGATTATCTGCCGGAAAAGTAAAGCCCGGATAATTCAATACATCAGGATAACGGACGCGATAGGCATCGGCAAATCCGGCATTATCCAGCATCAAAGGTACCGTCCAGGGAACGATCAGTCCATGATGATCGTACAGATCCTTTGTTTCACGAATCCAGTCCAGATGAGACGGCTCGTTAAAGTCTCCCCCTAGAATCACTATTCTTCCCTTGTCAATGTCTTCACGCGCTTCAGCCAGAAACGAGCGGATTGCATCATCACGCAAAGAACGATCATTTACCTCCAGAACTTCACATACAGTCTGTGGTATAGGAATTTCTTTCCAGGTCGAACCATCATATCCGCGTACATTATAATAGGCATCATTCAGATAGTCCAGATGTGCTGTATAAACTGCGACCTCCTTTCCACCAAATGAAGTTACCATCTTATAGACAGAACCATGATCATCTTTAAGCGGAAAAACTGTAACCGAATCTGTAATCGGATAACGGCTCAGCAAACCTGAATCATCACTGTAAAAAGAATAATATGTCTGACCATGCTCTTTAAGCGAAGCAACAATACGGTCACAAAAACGAGTCTGATGGTAATTGCGTACCTCACTGAAAGTTACAAAATCCGGTTTCAGACGAACGATTTCATCCACAATGGCTTCATATCCCCCCGGAACAACGGTTCCCTCTTGCCAGATGTTCCACTGCAATACGGTGAAGCGATCATACGACCGCGCCTGTACGAAAGCAAATGCCATCGTCACCAACAGGCTGAACAAGAGTCTTTTCATAGTTGATAGTTTTAAAATATTAATCCCTGCAAAAATAAAAACATTCTGCCAGATATTTACATACGACATTCAAAACATCATTGTCTCTCTTTTTTTAAGTAACCAGATACTTTCAAAATAAATATCCCGTGAAAAGCTGCGAACAGCCTTCACGGGATATCTTCTATGCTGGTTTTCCTACAGAATCAAGGAAAGCCTGTCAAACCATTTATCGGTTCAGCAACTGTTCTACAGCAGCTCCCCCCTTATTTTCTGACTTGTTATCCTTAGTCATATCAAAAAGTGCATCCAGTTCATATGCACCGAGAGTAGTCTGCGGCCGGAAATCGGATGAAGTCACATAGTTCATCACCGAACGGAGCAACTGGCAAGATGCCGGACGTTTTTCCAGTTCTTTCGCAATGTCAAGATTCAGTACAAACAGGCTGCCTGTACCCACCTTTGCTTCGAATGCAATTCCCAGCTTGCGGTTTTCTTCATATGTATCAACGCTCTGGATCACAGGTGTCAATGTTCGCATATCTGTCAAATCAACTGCACGTGCATTGTTCAGGATATCCCACCACTGCCAATCTGCATAATATGATGTCGGGAAGTCACGGAATGCAGGATGTTCATTACTGATCAGTGTACCCACGATCATCGGATCCCAATTAAACATGATCGGATTCCAGAAATGACTAGCAAAATGCGTCTTGCGGCCCTTTACTTTCTTTACATCAGGAACCAAGAGTACCCGTTCACCCTGTGCCAGCAATTTGCGTGCCTGTTCCCAAGTGGTAGCCCAACGACATTCCGAAGCACCGGAACCTGCACCAAACTGTTCTCCATTCTCAGGCAAAGTCACCGGACGGTTATCCGGATATACCCAAATATCCCACTCATTGTGTACATCTCCCAAAGAAGCATGCAAGGTATATTTACCTGTCTGAGAAATCTTATCCAGTGATACACGAACTACGCCGACTGAATCAACGCCACCACGAGCTATATTGCCATGTGACAAGCGTCCGGATTCAATTCGCTTTCCGTCTTCGTCAGCCAGCCACCATTCAATACTTCCGCGACGAATATCTGTCGGACCAAACTGATAAACATCCATTCGTGCTGCAAGTGTTTCAGAAGGAGAGAAAATTCGCTTAGGCAATCGTGCCAATATTACTACCGGACCACATGACTCACGATATTTCTCAGGTGTCACCAGTCCTTTACTTTCCCAAAAGGCATCAAGAATACCGACAAACGCACTTCCCTGTCCCGGAAAATCTGACAGTCCCAACAGCTGGAAACCGCCAGAGTTAGACGTACGCATCAAAGCTTCGTTGACTTCCTTATACTGCAAAACAGTATGTGCTCCCGTAGCACGGAAGAAATCGTGTGCCTGCTCCAGCATTCCATTGCGTGTCAGCCGTTCGCGGAAGACAGCAAAATTACGCGGTTCAAGAACTCCAGTATACTTTTCTATTTCACGGAAATCAGGATACATGCAACGCTGCCCTGTTTCATGTGCAATGACCGGAACATCAATATCAGATTCCTTGCTTCGATCCCAGTCTGTTGAAGGTTTACCTTCGTAAACAGTGATCCAGCCTTTGTCTGTTACATGTGACACATAGAACTGATCGGAAGCAACATGTGTACGTGCTGTTGAAGCCGAATACAACCGGCGGTTATCATAAGCCTGTCCTTTTTTCACCAAATCCTCGAGTACAGCAAAATCTCCTTCATTTTCATTACCGTTACAGTACAGGATAAATGACGGATGATTTCCATATTCATCCAGAATCGCATACATTTCTTTCTCAAAGAAATCACGGCGCTGCGGATAACGGCCCACATCTTTAATCCACATGGGAAGTTCTACCTGCAGATACAATCCCAGACTGTCTGCTGCTTCGAAAGCTGCCCGCGGCGGACACCAGGAATGGAAACGTACATGATTCATTCCATAACTCTTCACTGTACTCATAATACGTGCCCAGTCACTTGTTGAAGTAGAAGGATAACCTGTAATCGGGAAAACAGCACAGTCAAGCACACCGCGCAAATGCACATTATGTCCATTGATACGAATGTGATGCTTGCCCTGTTCCACCTTACGCATACCAAATACTGAAGAACAAGTATCAGCTCCCAGTTCTGACTTTAATACAGCCGTCAGCCGGTACAGAGCCGGATCAAACTCATCCCAAAGACGGACATTCTTGCCTAACTCTACATCATGGCTGATTTCAGAACCACCGGCAGGCAGTCCTACAGGAACTGTTACTGAATTCACAGGTTTGCCATCCTTTCCTGTCACCTGTAAAGCCAGTTCTCCTTTTGCAGCTTCCTTACCGGCACCCAGATGCAGGCGTACATGGATTTTCCGGTTATCTACATCCGGATCAATCCGCATCTGCTTAATGTTAAGAGCAGGACGAGCCTCCAATTCAATTCGTCCCACAATACCATTCCAATTGGTCTGTGTATATTCCGTAGTGCCATGTGCCCACTGGTCCATCGGATACTTCAGACGATTATCCACACAAATAGTCAGTGTATGTACTCCCGGAGTCATCAACGATGTGAGTGAAAAACGATTCGGCACAGACAAGCGTTCGTCAGCTCCAGCCTGTTCGCCATCTACATATACCGTTGTTGCCCAATGACAACGTTCCAGTGTCAATACAATATCCTTTCCGCTCCAGGAAGAAGGAATAACAACTTCACGCTGATACCAGGCCATACCGCAATATTCAAACCGGCGGCTCAGACGATCCACATAGGAAGCCTCGTTACGCACTCCCAAGCCTGCCTGATCTGTTGAACCCGGCAAAGCAATACTTCCTCCCAGACGGCTCAAATACAATTCCGATCCAGGCGTCATACCGAATCCCATCGGATCAAACTGGAAACGCCACAAGCCGGACAAATCCATCGTCTGGGCACGCAGACCCGCGACGACAAACAAAACAGCAAATAATAAAAATGTTTTCTTCATATTACTTTTGATTATTCATTATTGATTCTACAACTTTAAGATCCAGTTCACGGGATGGCTGAAAGCGTTCCGAAGCCATATAGTCCATCAAACTTCTGCGGAACTGTGCGGCTGCCGGACGTGAAGGCAGATCATGCTGCAAATCCGCACTGCACACCATCAACTTACCGCCGCCGACACATGCTTCGAAAAGTACCCCCAGCTTACGGGCGGTAAACCAGTCATCTATCAGATGAACAACCGGATAGAAATCTTTCGGAAAGGCATTCATGTTCATTGCCCTGCAGCGGCTTACCAGTTCCCACCATTGTACATCACTCACTCCATCATTCGGGAAAGAAGCCAATGCGGGATGATCTGCACGGCAATACACTCCCAGTGTATGCGGAGCCTGTCCCCGTGTCCATGCCGTATTCCAGAAAATAGATGAAAAACCGACAGCAACCTCATCCTTTACAGACTGTAATGCATCATACGATAGCCACAATACGGATTTTCCCCGGCTAAGTTCTTCGCATGCACGGCTGTCCAGTTTTTCTGTAATATATATTTCTGAATTTTCATTCCGTTCTTCAACCGGATAGACAAAGACATTCCAGCTGTTACAACCTCCGAAACCTTTTATACCTGCCGAAACGACCAGTTTGGAAGCCTCTTTTATTTCTGACAGATCAAGTGAAATCTCTCCTATCTGAACAGCATTTCCCAAGGGGACAGAAACTGAAAGCGATTCCTGTTTCAACAGTTTTCCGTCAGCAGTAGCCACTTTCCATTCCAGTTCAGCCTGCTGAATCGGCTCTGTTCCGAAATGAGCAATTTCCAGCGGAGCTTTCAAGGTTTCTTTGTTCGTCCAGACCATCTTCGGAAAGCGGATCAGCGGAACCGTCTGACTGCAGAATGAACTGAACTCCTTACCATCCACATATCCTTTTTCCTCCCAGAAAGGATCCAATACGCCAACCAGGGCTGTACCCTGTCCGGGAAAATCATTCAGGCCGAGCAGCTGGAATCCGGCCATTCCCGGCGTACGCAAGGAAGCCTCGATATCCATTTTGTAACAAAGAGTCTGCAGACGTCCTGAAGCATAGAGAAAACTATCAGCCAGATGTTCCATTCCGTTCTTACGTAAAGAAGCCTCAAAAATATCAAAGTTACCAGCTTTCAATACTCCCGTATATTTCTCACGTTCTTTCAGGCGGGGATAAACACACCACTGGCCGATTTCATGACTAACCGTAGGCATATCCTTTCGAATAATCTCACGCCAGTCATAATCAGTTCGAGGAGCTTCACGGTTGATCACACTGTTCAGTCCGGCTCCCCACACCTGAATACGCGGTTCCATTGTACTCCAGAAATCAGCTTCCGGCACATAAGGCCATCCTGCTGCACTCGTATACACCCGACGTCCGTCAGTCTGTTTCCAATAGTTCACCAGCTTTCCCAGATAATCAGCCTGGCGGTTTCCCGACGGTTCATTGCCATAAGCCATCAGACAGAAAGAAGGGTGATTGCCATACTCTTTCAGAATGCGATCTCCTTCCTGACGGATCCATTCATCCTGCGGCAAGCCACTTCCGACCTCTGCCCAGGCACCACACTCCACCTGCAAATATAATCCCATACTGTCTGCCACGGAAAAAGCAGCTTCCGGCGGACACCACGAATGGAAGCGTACATGGTTCAATCCATATTCCTTACATTTGCCATAAATCTTTTTCCAGTAATCCTTGTCCATGGCCGGATAGCCAGTCAAAGGAAAGACACAACATTCCAGTGTACCCCGCAGAAATACCGGACGACCATTTATTTCAAATCGTGTACCCTGAGCACGAAAATCACGGAATCCGAAAGAAACGATCTGTTCATCTGCTCCTTGCGGAGTATTCAGAGTTACTCGCATGCGATAAAGATCCGGAGTTTCTGCTGACCAGAGACGAACCTGATCTTCGAGATCTACCTCAGCTTTCAGTTCCTGATTTCCCTTTTCTGCAGTCAGGTGTACCGCTTTTCCTACCGGAGTTCCATCAGAATTTTCAGCCTGTAACAACAATTCTCCATCCGCACTGTCCGTTTTTCCTGCCAGGCAGACTCTGACGAGCACCTTCTTCTGACCAGCATCAGGATCAAGCCGCACATGATCAATATACAAAGTGGGACGTACCCGGAGAGACAGGTCGCCTATTACTCCATTCCAGTTGGTCTGAGTATGGTCTGAAACACTATGGGCATTCATACCGACATCCACTTTCATCCGATTATCTACCCGCAATGTAAGTATGTGCTCTCCAGCCGACAGTCCATCCAATATGTAACGATGCGGCACAGCCAGTGATGTACATTCTCCTGCCTGCCGGCCATCAACAAACAACATGGTTTCCCAATGAGCCCGCTCCAGGTTCAGCTCTATTGAACGGCCTTCCCATTCCGAAGGGACATTTATTTTTTTCTGATACCAGGCCACTCCGACATAATGTTTGTCAGGAGTCAGCCAGAAAGGAACTTTTACCTGTCCATCCTGCCGGTAAGGTTCATATTCGGGAGCGTAATACCAGGCACTGTCAACAATCTGTCCGGTCCACTGGGTTGTTACACTGACATCTTCGCCCTTTCCTTGCTCCTGTAACGAACCGGGTAACTGCACGGTCTCATCCAGAATCTTTTCCTGCCATTTTTCCTGTAATCCAACATCTTGCGGATCAAGTGCAAAATTCCATTCTCCAGCCAGCGAAAGCCGATTTACATCTTGCCGGCAAGAAACCAGTATCATCAAGAATACTGCCAGACAAGCAAAGCAACGAATCCTCATAAACGCTTACCTCCAATTAATGATTTACCAAAAATGAAAAAACTTTCCACTCACATGTCTTTACGACTTTGCGAAGTTCTATATATCCAATATTCAGACTAAAGATCCTCACTATGCAAAGTAACGACTTTTATACCAATACCAAAATAGACTATTAGAAGAAAAATATGGATTATATTATGCAAAGGAAAAGGCCTCGAAGTTTTTTAAAAACGTTTCGGCATATAAAAAAAACGTTTCGGCGTTTTCCCCTACACGCCGAAACGTTTTTTCAACAGACCTGAAACATAATTCCAGATCTGTTGCTCACCTCAACTTTTTTAATATTTATAAGAGACAACTTCCCCCGGTTTTGTATTCACCTCCAAAACCTCTCCTGTATCAGGAGAAAGGAAATGCAGAGTTCCTCCCTTTTCTGAAACAATCTTTACCTGAACAACCTTGCCGCCCTTGCGTTCAGCTGATACAAGAAATCCGCCTCTTGCGCGAAGGTCAGTGAAAGCAACATCTTTCCATTCTTCCGGGATAGCGGGGAATACCCGAACCACTCCCGTATGACTCTGCAACAACATTTCCTGCACGGCTGCAGCAAAGGCAAAGTTTCCTTCCAATGTAAACGGACGATACGTAAACAATGATTTACCGGTACCAGACTGGTCTCCATTGGCATGGAAAAGATTTTTCAGACAGAAGCAAGATGCAAAGACACGCAAGGCCTCAGCAGCTTCTTCTCCCTTGAAAGCACGTGCCAGCATATTGGCATACCATGCGTAAGTATATCCGGTCCAGTAGTCAGGACCATAGTCTTTCATCTTCTTCAATGTCGCTAAAATAATCTGCTGATCCTTTTCGCCATTGCTCCAGTCAATCAAGCCTAAAGGATGAATGGCCAGTGCATGTGAGAAATGACGGTGCGATTCATTATACGGATGTCCTTTGGCAAATGTCAGAGCCCCTTCCTTATCCAGATCGAAAGCCGGAAGCTGAGACTCAAGCTGAGCCCAGTGTGCAGCCTCTTCACCCAGTTTCAGCGATGTAGCCATTTCTGAAGCGGCACGGAACAAGAAGCGCATCAGAGAAAGATCATAGTTAGTCATGTCTTTAAACCAGGCGTTCAGAGAATTATCATAAATCTCCGGACTGGAACTAAACTCCAGTCTGCGGACTCCGGCCTGATCAACAAAGGAAATCTGCTCAAGATAAACAGCAACATCACGAACAAACGGATATGCTTTCTCACGCAAGAAATCTTCATCGGCCGAATATTGCCAGTGCAAATAAAAATGCTGTGCCAGCCATGCACCAATGGTCTGTGACATGGAATACTGAATCCATCCTCCCATTGGCTCGCCCGTCAGCGTACACACTCCGGGAACATTCATTCCTTCCGTTTCGAAATATTGACGGGTATACCGTTTATAAACATCACGCTGATTCCACAATGTATTCAAATATCCCAGGCCTTCCGACAAATGATTACCTGTATACACGGGCCAGTAACTTAACTGCGTATTCAGATCATGATGATAATCTCCCTTCCAGGGCGGAAGTTTTCCGTTATCCGCAGTCCATACAGCCTGCAAAGAAATAGGATATGAATTTTCACGGGAAGCAGAACCCAGTTTGTACATTTCATTATCATATTGTTTCTGCAACAATGAATCCGGCAAACTGACAGAAGACTGCTTCCAGAAAGTATCCCAATAAGCAGTATGGTCTTCATAATCATTTGCAACTCCTCTTTTCATAGCTTCCTCAACTTCTTCTTCAGCCTTCTCAGGACACAAAGAAGTTGTCACACTCCATGTTCCATATAATTTCTTTCCCGACTTCATCCAAGAGACCGCCACTTCATAATAAAAATCCCCAAAACCTTTCTGATGATAAACGATCTTATTTCCATCCCGTATCACTTTCCCCTGTGAATACCCTAAACGTTTCAGGTCGAGACCTTCTACCGGACCACCTCCTGAATCGCCCGACAAAGTATCGGCGTATGTCGGAGCGATGATATCCGGAATAAGATTTTCGTCCAACTGATCAAAAACGAACCATCCCACAGGTTCGGAGGCATGAACGAAAGTCTGCAAACGTGTTCCTTCCGGCCATTTTACTTCACACAAAGCATCATTCAAGTACAACCGGACAGAAGACGGATTTCCCAATTCCTTCAGTGAAAACTCCAGGGCTGCTCCCGGAATCTTTGCCGGTGCCGGTTCCATATCATACGGATGATCCAGTTTCTTCTGTACCGGCAAATAGTCTTTTGTACGGATATGTTCCTTCACCCAGGCAAAACGGAAATTTGCTCCCGACAAACTGTCCGAAGGGCGCAAATCCCATAAGTCTGTCCGATCCAAAGAAAGACGGAGCGCATCTCCTTTCTTCCAAACTAAAGCACCGATAGTTGCATTTCCCAAAGGAACTCCTTCGTCCCAGGTCTGAGCCAGAGAGTCAAAGACCAGATCACTCTTCGAAGTCTTGGTCGGTAAATTCTCCAACCCAGACGTACAGGCCATCAGTCCTACCAATAATCCTGACAATAAAACACTTACTCGCATTTTCTCTCAATATTAGTTTTTCGTTTCATAAAGGTTTCTGATTCTTCGGAAGAATCGTTATGTACGATGCAAAATTAGCCAAGCCCCCAAAAACTATACATAGATGAAACCACGAATTACATGGATGATTATATGATATCAAATTTATGCTGTGCTATCTGTAAAATCTTATTATCCTAAGGATTAATAAATTATATATGCATTCATAACAATTAAAAGATATCTTCCTGTCATTTCAGAACAAATTATCATTCTTTTTATTAACTTTGTAAATAACCTTATCAAAAAAGCAAGAACGATGATCAAGAGAAAAGATGGATTTAGTGGAGAAAGGGCCTTAGTTGTCCCGCATTCTATCATCGAAGAAATGGAAAAACATCCCTTGATGGCACCATTGCACATCACGGACATAGGTTATTATCCCAAAGCGGAATACCACTACCGGGAGCGCAGGGAGCCGATAACCCAATACATCCTTATATACAACGTGGAAGGAAGAGGATGGTATCAACTTGACGGACAAAAATATGAAGTAAAAAGCAACCAATATTTTATCCTGCCGGCAGGCAAGCCGCATGCATATGGAAGTTACGAAAATGAAGGATGGACCATCTACTGGATCCATTTCAAAGGATCCCTTGCCGAACATTATGCACAGGGAGCTTCCAAGCCTATTGATATTCTTCCGACAATCGACTCGCGAATCAATACACGTATGGATTTGTTTGAAGAAATCTACCACACGCTGGAAATGGGATATAGCAGAGAAAATCTGCTGTATGCATGCAGCTGCTTTGCACACTATTTGGGAACACTCAGATACCTGCAATCTTACCGGAATGCTTCATATAATGATTCCATTTCAAGCGATCCCATTATGATTACGGTACATTATATGAAAGAAAATATCGGGAAGAAAGTTACGCTACAGGAACTCGCTGACAATTTGGGTTACTCAGCCTCTCACTTTTCTGCCATCTTTACGCAAAGAATGGGGAATTCTCCTCTTAACTACTTTAACCAGCTGAAGATTCAGAAAGCATGTCAGTTACTCGACTTCACGGATATGAAAATCAATCAGGTCTGCTTCAAAGTCGGTATTGAAGACAACTTCTATTTCTCCAGACTCTTCCGCAAAATAATGGGCATGTCGCCACAAGCTTATAAACAAATGAAAAAAGGATAATAAAAACAAGCGTGTGAATCCATCACGGACTCACACGCTCCACCCATTTCATAAAGTTTTATATTAAAGATACCTGTCAGTTTCTTTTTATTCCTTTTCAGGAGAGAGAATTCAGACCAGTTCTTCAATCAAGGAACAAAAAGCTTGAATTCCCTGATGGTTTACATCTGCATTCTTCAGCTCTTCCAGCAAATGAAGTGATTTATCTTTCTGATTCAATCCCCAGTAGCCCAAAGCCATCATATATTTGCAATGGATTACATTTCTGATATTCAAATCATCTTCCCAAATCAACAGATCAGGCAAAGAAACAGCAAAATAATCAATACGCACTTTGTCAAACAAATGCTTTTCTCCATAAGCTACCAATTTATGGAAGCGGCTGTTAGCTTCTTCTTCACGGCCCAGCTTCAATAAAGCCATACCCTGATAGAAGATCTTGTCAGGTTTCTGGTCATTGTAATAAATGGCAGCAACCGGTTCGGTCGGACCTTGTACAGCCTGTTCCCAGCAAGACTTCGCATTCTCCAGGTCACCCATCTGCTGATAAGCACATCCCATCAAGTAATAGAAGTCATTTTCCTGAGCTCCCTGCAGCTTTCCTTCTCCCAAATGATGCGGATAAACCAGACATTCCTTCAGCCAGTTCAAGGCTTCAGCCGAATGTTTCTCCTGCAGACATTTCTTCGCCAGTTCCACACGGGCTATCTGATATTGGGCAGGCACTTTTCCTTCACCACCTTCCCAAGGATGGAAGATCCTTGCATCCAGCAACTTGCGAGCCTCTTCATATTCACCAACCTGATTCAGCAAAGTTATCTGTTCCAGATACAAATCATCTCGCTGGGCAATCAATTGAGAGTTCTTTCGAAGGAAAGCCAGACGTTCTGCATGCGGACGGCCAAGTCTCTTATACAACTGATCAAGCTCCATCAGCACACGGGCATCGGATGAATCCAGAGCAAAGGCTTTTTCCATGCACTGCAATGCCTCTTCCGTACGCTGTTGCTTATTGAAATAAGCCAAAGCCAGGTTACGCCATGCGGACGGGAACTGATTATCCAGTTCAACAGAAGTTTCCCATTCGCGGACAGCCAGGTCATATTGACGTTTGTCATACCACAAATTGCCCAGATAATAATGAGCTTTGGCATCTTGTGTGTTATATTGTGTTGCACATTCCAGCGCAAGAATATCTTCCAGACGATTCGGGAAGCAATAATCCGGACAAGCAGCTGCTGCATTCTTGAATGCTTCTTCCTCCAGATGCAAACCTCCCTGTACACTGCACCAGCCGATATAATAATGAGTCATCGGAGTGGAGAAGCCTCCAGAAACGGCCTGATTCAAGACATCAACAGCTTCTTTCCAACAGCCGGCAGCCGCATAGTCCAATGCCAATTCATGATAGTTGTTAGCTTCCTCACGCATCAGCTCCTTCCATGCAGAAAGATCACTCTCCGACTGAGTCAGAAGGAAACGTTCATAAAGGCAACCGAAATTGAAGCGATCCAACTTCAGTGATTCTGCAATCAGTTGAAGAGCTTCTTCAGAACGGTTTTCATAACGCAGAACTACCGTTTTCAAATGACGTGCCTTATGGTTATGCCAGTTTCTGATCAGTGAACGGTCTGCTTCCTCCAATGCATCATCCCAACGACGCTGCAATGCTGAAATCTGGGCGCAGGCAAAATAACCTGCATCCTGCCAGGCTCCATTCCAACAAGCCTTATAGAAGCGATTATAAGCCTCATCATATTTACCCTGATATTTCAGGACAAGTCCCAGGTTGTACAAAGGCTCACCATCATAAGGATTCGGATTACGCTTCAGCTGGGTCTTTATTGCCTGACGCAAATAAGTCTCAGCCTTCTGGAAACGTCCTTTTCTCAAATACCATAATCCCAAAGCATTATTATTGCGCACATCTGTCGGATCGCGTCTGAGTGCTTCTTCGTAATAAGCTACCGGATTATAAGTTGCATGACGATACTGCTCCAGATGCAAGCCGGTAAGATAAAGCTGTTCTGTTGTAGCTATTTCATGCGGAAGCAAAGCCGGTTCAGCCGGTTCGGGTATAGGTTTAACTTCATCCGGTTCGCATTGCCAGCCAAGCACCTCACGTCCACCCGACAGCAGACTCAAGTGCAAATCCTGGAAGCGGACATTGCCAATCTCTACTGACTGTTCAAACACCTCTTCCGGTGACAGAGTCTGTTCCTGATCAAATAATACCTGATTACCCGCAACAAGACGAATACGTATAAGTTGTCTTGAAGTAGCAAAAATCTTCAGACGTACACTTGATTCTCCCTCCTGTTCTACATTCAACAGCAGATCTTTGCTAGCATTCTTTACCACACCCAATTCACGGTACGGAAGGAAGTACTGCACAAAGCTCTTTTCTTCATAAGGCTGCAACCAGGTAAAGTCAGGCTGATTATCAGTATAAACTCCCGCCATCAATTCGATATATGGTCCATCCTCATCGGTAAGATTACGGTCCCATGCGCGTCCGAAATCACCATTTCCCCAGGTCCATTGTTTCTTTCCGGGTGACACATGATGGTTTGCCACATGCAATACACCGGCATGTGTATCGTTTTCATAACCACCCACAAAGTTGAAACGAGAATTAATAGCCATATAAGATGTCGGTACAGGAAGATTCCGGTAATTGGAAATATCAACTCCTGCCGAATAATCAATCTTATAATATGTTCCCGTAGCTATCGGGAAAGTGGAAACATCACGTTTTCCGTGGTCAAATACGGCATTTACATCAGGCGGGAAAACACTTTGGTAATGGTCATTGACTGCTACTGCCGGATTAGCCCACCACAAGAAAGTCTGAGGTGTTTCTGTACGGTTGTATAACACGCCTTTAATCTCAAGGAATGCCTTTCCCGGACGAAGTGTAAATCCGGCCATACCTTTCTGATGGAACATCCGTTCCGTTTCGCTCACCCATACTGTTACGCTTCCATCTTCAAACTCCTCGATATCACAGTCCACCGGCATAAAAGTACTCGGGCGATGATGCTGCGGCCAGTTAAATTCAATACCACCTGAAATCCAGGGACCAACCAAACCAACAAGTGCCGGTTTGATCACATGGTTATAATAAACAAAATGCCGTTGTTTAATCTTATCATACGCCATCTGCACGCGTCCTCCCAATTCCGGAAGAATCATGATTTTCAGATATTCATTTTCAAGAAAAACAGCATTGTAAGTATGATCTTTCTTTTCATCTGAAATACGTTCGATAACAGGGTAAGGATAAACGACACCGCTACTTCCCTGATAAACGCGATTTTCCAGAAACATCGGATTCTTTTCGGGCTTTCCCACTTCATAGGTCGGAATCACCACTTGTTCTTTCCACGCTTTAACCATAAATATAATAAGTTTTTAATATCAAGATTCTCTACAGATCGGCCTGTTCCGGCCGAAAGAATAATTCTTTAAATCAATTCACGTTCCAGTTTCTCCAATGATTTTCCTTTTGTTTCCGGCAGGCGGCAATATAAAAAGACATAACTTACCGCGCAAATCAATGCATAGATCCAGAAAGTACCACTACTACCTAATGAAGCATTCAGCAGAGGGAATGTATAAGTCAGCGTGAAACATCCGATCCACAAAGCAAAGGTTGCCGTAGCCATAGCCACTCCTCGCACACGGTCCGGGAATATTTCAGAAAGCAAAACCCAGGTTACAGGTCCCAGTGACATGGCATAGCAAGCGATCGCCAGTACCACCAACAGAACCATAAAGAAACCGCTCAACTGAAAATAATAGCAAGCACCAAGAATCAGATAAATGCCTCCCAGTCCACCGGCTCCCAACAACATCAAAGCCCGACGTCCCCAGCGGTCAACCGTATAGATCGCAACAAATGTAAAGACAACATTGGCAATACCTGTCACCACAATATTAAACAAGACATCTCCCAAAGCGAAACCAGCCGACTGGAAAATTTCCTGTGCATAATTAAATATGACATTGGTTCCGCACCATTGCTGGAATACAGCAACCACAATACCTAACAACAAAACTCTCCGATAAGGACGGCTGAAAAGCAATTTCAGCTTTCCGGAAGATTCTGTTGATGAAACAGATGAGCCGGTCAAAGTCTGTATCTCTGTCAAGGCATATTGAGGACCGCCAATATGTGAAAGCACTTCCTTTGCTTTCTCCAGACGTCCTTTCAGGAACAACCAGCGGGGACTTTCCGGAATAAAGAAAGCCAGCAGGAAAAAAACAGCTGCAGGAAAAACAGCTCCCCAGAACATCCAGCGCCACCCCATCTGCCCATTCCATGAAGCCAGGATATCAGCGCCGGTAAATTCGGCAGGAATAGGATCTGCAATCAGCCAGTTGGTTACCTGAGCTCCCAATATTCCCAGCACAATAGTCAGCTGATTCAACGAAACCAGCTTTCCGCGCACTGAAGCCGGTGCAACTTCTGCTATATACATCGGAGAAAGATTGGAAGCTATACCAATTCCTATACCTCCTAAAAAACGAGCAAATAAAAACAGAGTAAAAGTATGTGCAGCGCCTGTTGCATAAGCTGAAATCAGAAAGATTATAGCTGCAACCAGCAACAACGGACGACGTCCATATTTATCAGCCATAAATCCGGTAATCATTGCACCAATCAGACAGCCCAGCAGAGCAATACTCATGGCCCAACCTTGCATAGAAGGTATATCTGCGATTCCGAAATACAATTCATAAAAAGGTTTGGCACCTCCAATGACAACCCAGTCATATCCAAACAGAAGTCCTCCCATTGCCGAAACAAGACAAATGAAATAGACAAAACCTTTGTTGTATGTTTTCATAAGTTATAGTGATTTTTGATTTTGTTGCAAAGGTAGTCTGGCACAAAGGAATATAAAATAGAATTTACGAGCGAACGAATGGACAATATTATGATTCACGAGAAAAGACTTCCGAAAACTAAAAAACGGATAGCCGCAGAAGAAATCTCTTCCGCAGCTATCCGCTCTTATTCTATATATAATCTGGCTGAAGACTTATCCCCGCAACTGCTTATCCATAGCAGCAGCAGCACGACGTCCGTCACCCATTGCCAGAATTACCGTTGCTCCACCCCGGACAATATCTCCTCCGGCATAAATGGTAGGTATAGAAGATTGCATGTCTTCATTAACCGCAATGGTTCCTTTCCGGCCCAGTTCAAGTCCCGGAATAGAATTGGGAACGATCGGATTAGGAGATACACCTACACTCACAATGGCCATGTCAATATCAATTGTTTCAACAGCACCCGGAATAGCAACAGGGCTACGGCGTCCGGAAGCATCCGGTTCACCCAATTCCATCTTCTGGAGTACTACCTGTTTCACTCTTCCTTTTTCATCAGCAATATATTCAATCGGATTATGCAAAGTCAGGAATTCCACACCTTCTTCCTTGGCATGTTTCACTTCTTCCAGACGGGCAGGCATTTCAGCTTCTGAACGACGATAGATGATCATTGCTCTTTCTGCTCCCAGACGGCGTGCCGTACGGACGGAATCCATTGCTGTATTTCCACCACCGATAACCGCAACACGCTTACCGAATGTAACCGGTGTATCCGAATCTTCGCTGGCTGCATCCATCAAATTAACACGAGTCAGATATTCATTGGATGACATAATGTTAATGGAATTCTCTCCCGGAATATTCATAAAGTTGGGCAATCCGGCACCGGAAGCAACAAAGATACCTTTATAACCTTCATCCTCCAGATCCTTCACGCTGATTGTCTTGCCAACAATACAGTCCTTGACAAACAAAACTCCCATCTTCGAAAGATTTTCGATTTCTACATCTACAATCTTATTCGGCAGACGGAATTCCGGAATACCATATTTCAATACACCACCGATTTCGTGCAATGCTTCAAAAACAGTTACTTCATATCCCAGCTTGGCCATGTCTCCGGCAAAAGAAAGACCTGCAGGACCGGAACCGACAACAGCAACCTTAATACCATTCTTTGAAGCAATCTCCGGAACAGAAATCTGTCCGCTTTCACGTTCGTAGTCGGCAGCAAAACGTTCCAGGTATCCGATAGCCACAGCCTCATGTCCCATCTTCAGATGAATACATTTTGACTCACACTGCTTTTCCTGCGGACAAACACGTCCACATACTGCCGGCAAAGCACTGGTCTGCTTCAACACGCGTGCAGCCTCCAGGAACTCACCCCGCTCGATATTCTTGACAAATGCAGGAATATTGATGCCGACAGGACATCCTTGCATACAAGACGGATTGGCACAATCCAGACAACGCTTAGCTTCAGTCAGTGCCTGCTCTTCATTCAATCCCAGGTTTACTTCTTCTTTACGACTGTGAGAACGATATTCCGGTTCCAGCTCATTCATCTTTACACGAGGAATAGCCGTACGTTCTTTCGGTTTCATAGACTTACGCAATTCTTCACGCCAGGGTGCCGTACGGTCATCTGCGGGTTTCACAGCTTCGCAAGTCTCTGATGCTTCATGTTCCAACTTATGAATTTCCTCACGTTCAATATCGCGGAAGGCACCCATACGCTTCAACATTTCATCAAAGTCCACCTGGTGTCCATCAAATTCAGGACCATCAACACATACAAACTTGGTCTTTCCGCCAACAGTGATACGGCAGGCACCGCACATACCGGTACCGTCAACCATGATTGTATTCAGCGACACTTCTGTCGGAATCTCATACTTCTTGGTCAACAGACAAACAAACTTCATCATAATGGCAGGACCAATGGCAAAACATTTGTCCACCTTTTCGCGCTTGATAACTTCTTCCACACCTTCCGTTACCAGTCCTTTCTTGCCATACGATCCGTCATCGGTCATAATAATTACCTCATCCGAACTTTCACGCATTTCCTTCTCCAGGATAATCAATTCCTTGGTACGTCCGGCTAATACAGTGATCACACGATTTCCTGCAGCCTTCAATGCCTGCACAATAGGCAACATCGGAGCTACACCTACACCACCTCCGGCACAAACTACCGTACCGAAATTGTCAATATGCGTTGCTTTTCCCAGCGGGCCTACCACATCCGTAATATAATCACCCTCATTCAATTCACATAAACGGGTTGAAGAAAGTCCGACTTCCTGCACCACCAGGGTAATAGTTCCTTTAACGGGGTCAGCAGCAGCAATAGTCAAAGGCATACGTTCACCTTTTTCTCCTACACGGACAATCACAAAGTGACCAGCCTTACGCGACTTGGCAATTAACGGTGCATCAACGACCAGTTTAAAGACCTTTTCTGAGAAATGTTCTTTTGAAATAATTTTATTCATTTCTTTATACGATAAGTTAGTTATTTTTCTTATATGTTGGCTTTTAGATAATTTTTCGCAAAGGTAAGATAAAAAAACTAGATACTCAACGCGAGTCTGCAAAAATCAACAGAAAAACCACGGCTCTTTCATTTAAAACAACCTCTATAATCCTTGTTATTCTCCGAAAAACC
>OGIG01000049.1_pt1 | contig 110593 bp, 97 predicted proteins | sample 1571601 | NCBI WGS metagenome assembly OGIG01 (sample SAMEA2581953, study PRJEB24529) | metagenome | biome: Human gut stool | place: China | collected 2011 | reverse complement strand
TCAAACGAACGCACGATCAGGCTCAAACGAACGCACGATCAGGCTCAAACGAACGCACGATCAGGCTCAAACGAACGCACGATCCCGCCGCATCGAGTAGTACGTTGCGGCGGGATCGTATAGCCGTTTATTCCTCCGTATCTGCAAAGAGTGTACAGACTTCCGCCTGACTGACCCGGATCAGATCATCGGGGGCCAGCTTCACCTGCAGTCCGCGTACGCCGGCACTGACATAAATGAACGGAAAATCTTTACATGTATGATGAATATAGGTAGGAAAATGTTTTTTCATGCCGATGGGAGAACAGCCTCCACGGATATATCCGGTCAGAGGAAGCAACTCTTTCATCGGTATCAGGTCACACTTCTTGTTGCCTGAAACCTTGGCGGCCATCTTGAGATCCACTTCATGCTCGCCGGGAATCACACAGACAAAATAGCCTGACTTGTCACCATGGAGCACCAGGGTCTTGAAGACCTGTTCAATATTTTCCCCAAGGGAAGCAGCCACATGTATGCAGCTTAAATCATTTTCATCCACTTCATACGGAACGAGTTCGTAATGAATTTTGTCCTTGTCCAGTAAACGGGCAGCGTTTGTCTTCGCAATTTTTTCTTTTGCCATCGTCTTTTCTAGTTTTTGGTTTGTTTTTTATGGTTTACACATTCCCAGTTCTTCCCGGATAAATTCCGGCGTATAGCCTTTCTCCGACAAAGCGACCTCTTCCGGTGTTCCGCAGGAAAGCAGCTGCCCTCCTCCTTTTCCACCTTCCGGACCCATATCAATCAGATAATCGGCCATCTTGATAACATCCAGGTTGTGTTCAATCACGATCACTGTATTTCCTTTGTCCACCAGCCGGTTCAGTACGTTCATCAGTACCCGGATATCCTCAAAGTGAAGTCCGGTAGTCGGCTCATCCAGAATATAAACCGTACGGCCGGTATCCCGCTTGGATAGTTCAGTAGCGAGTTTCACACGCTGGCTTTCTCCACCCGAAAGCGTAGTAGAAGGCTGTCCCAGCTTGATATATCCCAGCCCTACTTCCTGCAGCACCTTGATCTTGTTCAGAATCTGCGGCACATTCTCAAAGAATTCCACAGCCCGGTTGATGGTCATATCCAGCACATCGGCTATGGACTTGCCTTTATAGCGCACTTCCAGAGTCTCCCGGTTGTAACGCTTGCCGTGACATACTTCGCACGGCACCAGCACATCCGGCAGGAAGTTCATTTCAATTGTCTTGTAACCATTTCCGCCACAGGCTTCGCAACGGCCTCCCGACACATTGAAAGAGAAACGTCCCGGCTTATAGCCGCGCATCTTGGCTTCCGGCAATCCGACAAATAAGTTACGGATATCAGAAAAGACACCGGTATAAGTGGCAGGATTCGAACGGGGAGTTCGTCCGAGCGGTGACTGGTCGACATTAACTACCTTGTCAATGTATTCCAGTCCTTCGATCTTGTCGTATGGCAACGGTTCCTGCAAGGAGCGGTAGAAATGCTGCGACAGAATCGGTTGCAGGGTATCATTGATCAGTGTAGACTTGCCGCTTCCTGAAACACCGGTCACACAAATCAGGCGTCCCAGCGGAAATTCCACATCCACCCCTTTCAGGTTGTTTCCACGGGCACCCCGCAGCCAGAGTGACTTACCACTCCCCTGCCGGCGCCGGGCAGGAACTTCCAGTTTCATTTTCCCGTTCAGATACTGAGAGGTCAACGTGTTGGTCTTCAGCATTTCTTCCGGAGTTCCTGCAAACACGACCTCACCACCCAGACGGCCGGCCTTCGGTCCCATGTCGACAACATAATCAGCCGAAAGCATCATGTCTTTGTCATGCTCGACAACAATTACCGAGTTACCCAGGTCACGCAGGCTCTTCAAGGAATGAATAAGCCGCAAATTATCCCGCTGATGCAGACCGATACTAGGTTCGTCCAGAATATAAAGTACATTGACCAGCTGTGAACCGATCTGCGTAGCCAGACGGATACGCTGGCTCTCTCCTCCCGACAAACTGACTGACGAACGGTTCAGAGAAAGATAGTCCAGCCCTACATCCAGGAGGAACTTGAGGCGGGTTCGTATTTCCTTCAGAATTTCAGATGCAATGATCCGTTGTTTCTCTTCCAGGAAATCCTCCACATGCAACACCCAGTCATACAGTTCGTTGATGTCCATGCTGGCCAGCTGATAAATATTTTTGTCATGCAAACGGAAATGAAGCGCCTCTTTGTTCAGACGGGCTCCCTTACATTCGGGGCAGACATCCGTCTTGGCAAACTGTTCAGCCCACTTCTGTGCCGTAGCCGAGGCATCCTTTTCCTGCATCATCTGAATATACTTCACAATTCCTTCGTAAACCACAAAATAGTCGGAAGTGGCATGAATCAGTGAGCTCTTGATCTTCAGACGTTCGTCTGATCCATAGAGGATTTCATTGATAGCATCCTCCGGCAGTTCGGAAACCGGCGTCTTGAGCGTTGCTTCGTAACGTTCAAGCAAAGCGTCAATCTGCCAGAAGATCATGGCATTCTTATATTTTCCCAACGGAGCAACAGCTCCTTCATAAACCGACAGAGAGCGGTCGGGAATTACTTTATCTACATCAATCAGGTTTACATACCCCAGTCCCTTGCAGCGCGGACAGGCCCCCTGCGGTGAGTTGAAAGAGAAATTATGCGGGGCCGGTTCCCGGTAAGACAGACCCGTAACGGGGCACATCAGCCGCTTGCTGTAATGGCGTACACTCTCGGTCTGGGCATCCAGAATCATCAGCAGTCCATCCCCCTGCTGCATGGCCGTAGCCACACTCTGCTTCAGTCGTTTCTCTTCTTTCTCGGTCACCACCGTCTTGTCGATCACTACTTCTATGTCATGATTCTTGTAACGGTCCAGCTTCATTCCGTGAACGACTTCCTTGATTTCTCCGTCAACCCGTACATACAGATAGCCTTTCTTGCGCACCTGCTCGAAAAGTTCCTTATAATGTCCCTTACGGGTCCGCACCAGCGGTGCCAGGATGAAAATACGTTTTCCTTTATAATCGCGGTGAATCAGATCCAGAATCTGCTCTTCCGTATACTTCACCATCTTCTCACCGGAGAGATAGGAATAAGCCGTACCTGCCCGGGCATACAGCAGACGGAGATAATCATAAATCTCAGTAGTTGTCCCTACGGTAGAACGGGGATTCTTGTTTGTGGTCTTCTGTTCGATGGAGATGACCGGACTCAGTCCCGTAATCTTGTCCACATCCGGCCGTTCCATACCGCCCAGGAAGTTGCGGGCATATGCCGAGAATGTTTCGATATAACGGCGCTGTCCCTCGGCAAAGATTGTATCGAATGCCAAGGATGACTTTCCGCTTCCGCTGAGTCCCGTAATAACGGTCAGACTGTCCCGCGGAATCTCCACGTCTATATTTTTCAGGTTGTGTACACGGGCGCCCTGTACACTGATCATTTCTTTTTCTTCTGTCATGTCCTTACTGATGATATATCCCCGCAAATATAAGGAGAAAAATTGAAAAAACAGCTTCCGACTCCTTTTGCGGATCTTAATAAATAACCGCCAAACGATAAATATCCTTTATCTTGATGAGGATTAAGGAACTTTTTTGTACTTTTGCAATGTAAACTTAGTAAACGACAACAATGAGATTTATTCATACTCTTTGCCTCTCGCTGGCTTTGACTGTGAGCAGCACAAGCTTGACGGCACAGGCACAAAACGGTTCCGGATACTTCCTGCACACCGTTACCAAAGGACAGAGCCTTTATTCCATTGCCAGTATGTATCACGTAACGGTTGATGACATCGTCCGTCTGAATCCTGGCAGCCGAGACCAGATCCGCGCCGGAGAAGCACTGAAGATTCCACAGGTACAAACTTCCAATCAGAGTTCTTCCACCTTCCATACCATTCAGGCTGGGGAGACTTTGTATCAGCTGACTGTAAAATATAATATTACAGCTCAGGCTATCTGTGATGCCAACCCCGGACTGAGTGCCCGGAACTTCCGCATCGGGCAGGTTATCGTTATACCCGCACAGGGAACTGCATCGTCTGAGTCTGCAGCCGATGTCAAACGTCAAGAACCTGAACAACCGGTTGAAAAGGAAAAAGGCTGGAAAGACATGCACAAGGTGGAGCGCAAAGAAACCATTTTCAGTATCAGTCAGATGTATGGTATCAGTCAGGAAGAACTGATCGCAGCCAACCCGGAACTGAAGACCCAGAAGCTCAAAAAAGGCAGCTTCCTTTTCATTCCGTACCCCAAACAGGAGGCCAAGAAAGGAGAAACCGACAAGCCCTCTCCGGCATACACTCCTTCAAACGAGGAACTGTTCAGCCAAAGTTTACCGAAGCTCAAACAGATACAGACCATCAAGGCTGCGGTAATGCTGCCGTTCATGGCCGGAACCAAGACCAATGCAGACGAACAGACCCGTATGGTGGAATATTACGAAGGACTGCTCATTGCCGTTGACAGTCTGAAACGTCAGGGTATTTCCGTCGATCTTTATGCTTATGACACCAAAGGATCTGCCAATACCATCCAATCTATCCTGAACAGAAATGAAATGAAGGATATGGATATCATCTTCGGTCCTGCACACACTGGCAACCTCAAACCGCTGACAGACTTTGCGGACAAGAATAACATCCGTCTGGTGGTTCCATTCCTGCCTAAGGTGGATCAGGTGTTCAACAATCCGCATGTTTACCAGATCAATACCCCTCAGTCATATCTTTATTCCGAAGTGTATGAGCATTTCCTGCGTAAGTTCAGCCAGTCGAACATTATCTTCCTGGATGCCGGAACCAACGACAAGGAAAAGGCTGAATTCATCAAAGGAATGAAAGACGAGCTGAACAACAGCAAGGTTAAGTTCAAACAAGTCCGTCTGGGTACGGAAATGGAACCCAACAAGATCATCGCAGCCATGGATACCTTGCGTGAAAATATCTTTATCCCCATATCCGGACAAAATCTGGCACTCAACCGCCTGATGCCTCAGCTGACTCTGGTTCGCCGCGAGCATCCGAACTACAACATGCATCTGTTCGGCTATCCGGAATGGCAGACTTACACGCAGGATCATCTGGCCAGCTTCTATGAACTGGATACTTATTTTTATTCATCTTTCTATACCAACAACCTTTTCCCGGAAGCAATCAACTTTACCCAGGCTTACCGGCGCTGGTACAGCAAAGATATGGCCAATACCTTCCCCAAGTATGGCATGCTGGGATTCGACACCGGCTATTTCTTCCTGAAGGGACTGGCCCAGAAAGGAAACAAACTGGAAGAAAATCTCGACAAGGTACAGGTAACTCCGATCCAGAACGGATTCAAGTTTGAACGGGTCAACAACTGGGGAGGATTCATCAACCGCAAGGTCTTCTTCGTTCATTTTACCAAAGATTACGAATTGATAAAACTTGATTTTGAATAATTGCATGAAAAAGACGTCCGTCATCACCCTTCTGGGAATACTTTTCTGTCTGCTCCCTCTGTCTGTTCAGGCACAGTTGCAGGAACAGCGGCATAACTTTGCACTGGGAGTCAATGGAGGAGTAAACCTGAGTAAAGTCAGTTTCAGCCCGACTATCAAACAGGGTTATCTGATCGGTCCGACTTTCGGAGTGACCGCACGTTATATTTCCGAAAAATACTTCAGCATGATTTGTGGTATTCAGGCTGAAGTCAATTACTCTCAGCGAGGCTGGAAGGAAATCATTGAAGACGGGACAGAAGATACTTATCACCGCGCCATGAATTATCTGGAAGTTCCCCTTCTGGCTCATCTGGCCTTCGGAAAAGACAGAGGAAACGGTGTCCGTTTCGTTCTGAACCTGGGACCCCAGATCGGCTTCCTGATCAATGAAAAGGAATATAAAAGTGCAGCCTGGCATCCGGAAGACCGGCCTTACGGAGTGAATGTCCAATACGACAAAGCTGCAGAAAACAAGTTCGACTACGGCATCATCGGCGGAGGTGGTGTGGAAATCCGTACCGGAATCGGCCATTTTGTTGCTGAGGCACGTTATTATTTCGGCCTGAGTGATTTCTTCAACAGCACGAAGAAAGATTATTTTTCCCGCTCAGCCCATTCATACATCACAGCCAAACTGACTTATCTGTTTGACATAACCCGATAACTATTATTTCCCAAAAGAAAAATAACATGAAATTGATTTCTTGGAACGTAAACGGGCTGAGAGCCTGTTGCGACAAGGGCTTCCGCGAAGCCTTTCAGACACTCGACGCAGACTTTTTCTGTCTTCAGGAAACCAAAATGCAGGAAGGCCAGCTCGACCTTTCCTTTGAAGGATATACCTCTTACTGGAATTATGCCGAAAAGAAAGGTTATTCAGGTACAGCCATCTTTACCCGCCTGAAGCCTCTGAACGTTACATACGGGCTGGGTATTGATGTGCATGACCATGAAGGACGTGTCATCACGCTGGAAATGGATAATTTCTATCTTGTAACCGTATATACTCCCAACTCTCAGGACGGACTGAAACGACTGGATTACCGCATGACCTGGGAAGATGATTTCCGGAATTACCTTCTGGAATTGGACAAGAAAAAACCGGTGCTGGTGTGTGGCGACCTGAACGTAGCTCACAAAGAGATTGACTTGAAGAACCCCAAAACTAACCGCATGAACGCAGGTTTCACGGATCAGGAACGTGAAAAGTTCCAGATTCTGCTGGATGCAGGCTTTATCGATACGTTCCGTTATTTCTATCCGGAACAGACAGGTATCTACTCGTGGTGGTCATATCGCTTCAAGGCCCGCGAAAAGAATGCAGGGTGGCGTATTGACTATTTCCTGGCTTCCAGACGTCTGGCAGACAAACTGGAGTCAGCCCAAATTCATACAGAGATCTTCGGTTCAGACCACTGCCCCGTTGAAGTCACCCTAAACGTGTAAGCCGCATGAAGAACGATGGTTTCACACTCCGCAAACGGCTTCGCAGTTTCCGTTATGCCTTCCACGGCATTCAGTTCCTGATCCGGCATGAACACAATGCCTGGATCCACTGCTTTGCAGCTGTCTGCGTAGTTACAGCCGGCTGTCTGACCGGATTATCTGTTATGGAATGGATTGCAGTAATCTTTGCCATTGGGATGGTTCTGGCAGCCGAAGCTGTCAACTCTTCCATCGAGGCACTGGCTGATCTGGTTTCTCCCGACTACAACGAAGCTATCAAACGCACAAAGGATCTGGCTGCAGGAGCCGTACTGATTCTGGCTATTGCGGCCGCCATTGTCGGACTGCTTATCTTTATTCCCAAATTCTTAAACTGAAACAATGAAACAAATCTTACTCATTCTGGCTGCCTTATGCTTTTGCATATCCACAGGAGCCCAGGAAATAGAAGTCACAGGAAGCCGCAAGGCCGTACGCACTTCAGGAGATGTAGGAGCTGTCCTGCTTCCCGTAGCCGGCCTGACTGCTATTCTGATCAATAAAGACTGGCAGGGCCTGAAACAGGGCGCTTTGGCCGGGGTAACCACACTGGGAGTGACGTATGCCCTGAAATATATCGTCAAGAAAGACCGCCCGGATCACAGCGACAACCATTCCTTTCCGTCCATGCATACCTCGGTATCCTTTGCTGCGGCTTCATTCATTCAGCGCCGTTATGGCTGGAAATGGGGCATTCCGGCGTATGTGGTCTCTACCTATGTAGGATGGAGCCGGGTATACGGCAAGAAACATGACTGGTGGGATGTAGCTGCCGGTGCTGCAATCGGAGTCGGCAGTTCCTATATTTTTACCCGGCCTTTTGCCAGACAACATGACCTGACAATCGCTCCGGTTGCCGGTGACGGACACTGTGGTGTCTACGCCTCCCTGAAATTCTGATCACTTGCCGGTTCATCCTTGTCGGGATGGGAAACGCCATAACCGAACAAGGCAAAGTCCCCCAGACAAGGATCACCGGGAAAGATCTCTTCCAGTGCTCCGGTAATCCGACGGGCATTCCCCAAAGAGAATGTCTGACGGTCCGTCAGTCCCAGCCGGTAAGCCATCCGGCATACATGAGTATCCAGCGGTATCAGCAGATCCGCAGGGCTCATTTTCTTCCAGATACCGAAATCTACTTCTGATCCTGTACGTATCATCCAGCGAAGAAACATATTCAGCTTCTTCTGCGGACTGCGATCCGAAACTCCCAGAAAAGCACACAACCGCTGCATCGGAGTGCCGTCATATTCCAACAACACATCCTCCAGGGACCGGCCGGATACATAAACAGAATATAACTTTTCAAAATATATCCGGAATTCCGCATACGACAACATGCGGTAAAAACTGCGCCTGTCTCCTTCCCTGAAATCTTCCTTCCAGCATTCCGACAACACATAACGCAGGGGATCATGCCCCATCATTTCATCCAGCTGATCAGCTTTCTTCAGTATCTGCCGCCGGTTTCCAAAGCTCAATATTGCCGTCAGCAAGCCACTGATCTCAATATCCTGCTTCAATACATACCGGTGCGGAAACTGTACCGGATCACTTTCTATAAATGAAGCGGAATGATAGTTACATGCCCATTCACGCAGTTGTCTGTTTCGCTGTTCAATCTGTTCTTTGTCTTTTTTCATTCTGGCCTTCCAACATCAGCAGTACAATAAAAAAGAAAGCCCGCGAACGAGGCCGGGTATCCCCTTCTCCTTCGCGAGCCTCCAGCAAACCGGAAAAGGTCTGCTTCATCAATTAAAATAATAAAGGAATGTAGCAATACCTTCCAGTGCTTTCTTTTTCTCGTCCTTGATTTCAATGGAGAACTTGATTTCAGCCTTGGCAACTCCACGCAGATTCACCAGAGAATGCAGATAAGCTACCAGACGTACACTTTGTCCAGACAATACAGCCTGTCCAAATTTCATCTTGTCCATGCCATAGTTAACCATCATCTTCAGATTATTTACCTCAATAATCTCGTTCCACAGATGAGGAAGCAAGGAGAGAGTCAGATATCCGTGAACAATCGTACTCTTATAGGGACTTTCCACCTTGGCGCGTTCTGCATCCACATGAATCCACTGATGATCCAATGTAGCATCAGCAAACTGATTGATACGCTCCTGGGGAATTTCCAGCCAGTCAGAAACGCCAATCTGCTGGCCTACCAATTTTTCAAATTCTTCGTACGAATTAATGATTACTTTATCCATGTTGCTCTTAATTATATAATACAGAAATAATAAGGCAAAGATACATCATTTATCCTGTATTCCGCTCTTTCTTGCAAAGAAAGTACACACAGAAACGGGAAATGTGCAATAAATACCCAAAATTTTACCTGTAAAGATTCCCTTTTCCGCACATTAATAACGTACCAGACGCTTGGGAGAACCATGCCAGGAGCATCCCAGACAGAAAACTTCACTCACATCAAACCCTTCAAAAGATTGTGAAGGATCTTTAGGAACAACCTCTCCCTGGTCAGTGACATACACCAGCAGACGTTCACCGGCAGCATTCTTCACATACATTGCTGCAATCTTGCACTGCGGACATAACATCTTTTTCATTTCTTCTTAGTTTATGGCTGAAAGCCGGTTAATCAATGAATCACGTAAAACAACAAACTGAGACATATTGTCCGGGCTGATCGGTTTCTTAGGTTGCGACTTAATCAGCAGCGGATTGATGGGCTTTCCGTTTTCAAATACCCGGAAATCCAAATGTGGTCCGGTTGAAAGCCCTGTAGATCCCACGTATCCGATCACCTCTTTCTGCTTCACTTCCGAACCGACCTTTATTCCCTTTGCAAAACGAGACAAGTGCATATAAGTAGTCACATAGACGCTGTTGTGACGGATCTTCAGAAAGTTTCCGCCTCCGTTTGCCTGAAATCCCTTTGCTATTACCTTTCCGTTACCAATTGCATAGACTGGCGTTCCGGTAGGAGCTGCATAATCCACCCCATGATGAGCGCGGTAACGTCGCAGTACCGGATGGAAGCGACTGTTTGAAAAACGGGATGTAATCCGGTAAAAATCCAGAGGAGCCTTCAAGAATGCTCCTTCCAGGCTGTTTCCCGTTGCCCCATAATATAATTCTTCACCGTCCTGCACAAAAGGTATGGCGTAATAAATACTGTCCGAGTACCGGAAAGAGGCAGCCAATATATGGAAATTATCCAACTCTTTCCCTTCCACACATTCCTGCTCATAGATCACACGAAACTCATCTTCCTTCTGCAAACTGAAGAAATCAATGGACCATCCGTAAATATTCGAGAGGACCAACGCCAGTTGCGGAGAAGTATCCAGTTTCTGCATAGCCATCCACAAGGACGATTCCACCTTACCCTTAATCTCCTTTTGTTTCCATTCTACCGGATTCTCTCCCCGATACACCCGACGCTCTCCCCGAAGGTCAAAAACAACATAAGTCTTTGGAGTTTCCTCATAAACGAAGAGACGAACTCTGTGGGTACTGTCGGGCACGGTAAAGACAGCGTAAGCCTGACCGCTGCGTATCTTTCTCACATCAAATACTCCCTTTGCCTTTTCGTTCAGTTCATGAATATCCGCCGAAGACAAGCCATGATCTCCTAATATATAAGAAAGGTTCTGGTTCGGCTGAATAATTCCATAACTGATATCGTAATGGTCTACGGGTATACCATACTTGCAGACAATCTCTTTTACTTCTACCGAGTCCGTTACCTCAACTTCATCCAATGAATCATTCATCCGGGGCTTCGGACGAAAAATCAGAAACAGGCCGATTATTCCAACAAGAACAGCCAGCCCGACACGTACTTTCTTGCTTATGTTCAGATACTTTTTCATGCGCGCAAAGATAACGCTTTCTGCTTAAAAGTTCAAACGGGGATTTCTTAAATCCCAATAAAGCTCTGTTTTGACAGAGTTTCAACCAATATCAATGCCGGATATACTTTGAAGGTGATTCTCCGGTAATCTGTCGGAACACACGACCGAAGCTGTTGGGGGAGTTAAACCCCACCTCATAAGCCGTCTGTTCGATGTTCATCACATTGTCTGTCAGAATCTCAATGGCTCTGACCACCCGCTGATAATTCAGATAATGCACAAAACGGATACCGGAGTTGGTAAACAAACGAGTAAGGTTTCTCACAGAGAATCCAAAATGAGACGCCACATTCTCAATGGAAAGATCCTTGCCCAGATTAGCCTTGATATATTCCAGAACCGGCAACAGACGGTTGTCGTGGGCTATGATAAAAGGTTGGGTAGGAAAAGATGCCTTCCGGCAGACAAGAGGCAACATGCACAAAAAACTCATGGAAAAAGTAAAGATTTCCGGTTTTTCTCTCCGAATGACTGATCCCTGCTGACTGATGAACTTAAGATTACGGGCCAACATTTCATCTGTCTGGTAGACTGCGAACCGGTCATTCCTGACCTTCTCAGCATAAAAATAACTTGTCAGCAGAGATATCTGGCGATTATTACTGGAAAGCCGGTGCGAAAGACCAGCCGGGATCCAAACCAAATGATGGTCTGTCACAAAATGATTTACCCCTTCCACTTCGATATGCAGTGTTCCCGACAGAATATAAATAATCTGATGACGGTTATGCATATGAAGATACAAATCCACCTCTTCACGTCCCGTGACTTTGGTCAGGATCTCATCGGCAGACATCTTTTCAACCAACAAAAGACGTTCTTCCTGTATAGAGTTGTCTGGCGTAAATTGCATGATTTATTTCTTAATCCGTAAATTAAAAACAAAATTAATGAAACATCTTTGCGCCATCAAATTTTAAACAAAACATTTAATGGAAGAAAGTCGAATAATGGGTAAGGCAGAACTATTCCGCCGCTACCTTACCTTCGGGATTTCCCTGTTCATCATTGCATGCGGAATCAGTGTCATCACCCGGTCTGATCTGGGCACCTCTCCTATCACCAGTGTGCCTTATGTGGCCAGTCTGAATACTCCTATTTCTATGGGAAGTTATTTTTTCCTTTTTACAATTGTACTGATCATCTTGCAACTTTTATTACTCGGCAAGAAAGGAATCATGGAACGGAAAATGGAATTACTCATGCAATTTCCCGTAGCATTTGTACTCTCCTTTTTTACTGACCTGACCATGTGGGCCACTGCGAGCTATAGTCCTGATGCCTATTATGTCAAGATTATCTCACTGGTTATCGGCTGCCTGATTCTGGCATTAGGAATCTGTCTGGAAGTAATTGCCAATGTAACCATGATCAGCGCAGAGTACACGATCCAGTTTGCGACTTTACGCCTAAAAAAAGATTTCGGAACCATCAAGATCTGCTTCGACGTAACCCTGGTGTGTGTAGCCCTCCTTTGTTCATGGAGTTTGTCAGGACGTATTGAGGGAGTACGGGAAGGCACTATCATCGCAGCACTCATCACGGGTCCTTTTGTCCGTCTGATCATGCCCCGGCTTGCCTTCATCCGCCAATGGCTCTCAAGTGAAACCACGCACGAAGTTCCCTCGGCAAACGGAACAGAACACTTTCCCTGGGTTATCACCATATCCCGCGAGTATGGAAGTGGCGGCCATCAGGCAGGAAAACAACTGGCCAGACAACTGGGCATTGCTTTCTATGACAAGGAACTGATCACCCTGGCCGCACAGGAAAGTCATTTCAGCGAAGAATTTATCTCACAAAATGAGCAGAAACTGCCCAGTTCCCTGCTTTACCAGATGATTCTCCAGGACTATGAAGCCCCTTTGGACAAAAGCCTTTCTTATGATGATGCCTTGTTTGTTACCCAAAGCCGGATTATCCGCCGCATTGCCTCCGAGAAGCCTTGTGTCATCGTCGGAAGATGTGCCAACTATATTCTGAAGAACCGTCCCAATACTATCAGTATCTTTTTATATGCCGACATGCCTCATAAGATCAGCAGAGCCGTTGTCGAGTATGGTATACCGGCAGCAAAAGCTCCGGATATCATTGCCTCAACGGATAAATCGCGAAGTGATCACTACTTCCATTATACCGGCCTGCAATGGGGAGATTCCCGAAACTACCATATCACATTCGACACCGGTATCATCCCCATTGCCCAGGTAACTGAAATCATCAGAAATCTGTTGCAAAAAGAAATCAACGAATCTAACCAGTCATAGGAAAACAATCTGAATCATCTAAACAGAATTCATTCTCCAGTCCTGCCTGTACAGCCAGCACATAACAGGTTCAGGACTGGAGTTTGTTTTCATCCAGACAGGCCACATCTTTTCTATTTGCAGTTTCTTGATGTTCAATGAGCGCATAATTTCATTCTGACAAGGCAGGCCAGCAACACAAATCCCCAATGTACAAGCACTCTCAGGAACTATTCTTGCTATTACTTTCGGAAAGAATCAGGAAGACTTTGGCTAATCAACATATAATATTTACCTTTGTCAGAAATAAACAATCATTTTAAACAATTTACTACCATGAAAAAAAGCTACAAAGGCTGGATTACGGTACTTGGGTTTGCCGGTGCTGTATTCCTCAGTGCATGTAACAGCACATCGACACAAGTCAAGGAAATATCCATCATTCCGCTTCCCAACAGTATTGTCGAAACCAGTTCAGCATTCGTCCTGCCCGAGAAATGTACAATAGGGGTAACAGACAAAAGCCTGATCCCTGCTGCCGATTATCTCGTAAGCATTTTAAGTAAATCTACCGGCTACCAGTTCTCTGTAACCGAAGGAAAAGGAGACATCAATCTCTCTCTGGCAGATTCCGGAAAAGAAGGAAGCTACAGTTTTGTCTCCACAAAGAATTCCGTATCTATATCCGGAAGTTCCTATGCCGGTGTAATTTATGGTATAGAAACTCTCCGTCAGCTGTTGCCATCAGGCATTGAAAGCAAAGAAGTTGTCAGCAATATGGAATGGGCCATCCCCGCCGTTGAAATAAAGGACAGCCCGAGATTTGGCTGGAGAGGACTGATGCTCGATGTATCCCGCCATTTCTACGATAAAGACGAAGTGAAGGAACTGCTGGATCTGATGGCACTGTATAAGATGAACAAATTCCACTGGCATCTGACAGACGACCAGGGATGGCGTGTGGAAATTAAGAAATATCCTCTTCTCACCGAAAAAGGAGCATGGAGAAAATACAACTCACATGACAAGACCTGTCTGGAGCTGGCCAAAAAGAATGACAACACAGACTACCTCATCCCGGAAGAAAAAATCAGAGTCGTTGAGGGCGATACACTCTATGGCGGATTCTACACCCAGGATGACATCAAGGAAATCGTATCGTATGCACAGGTCAGAGGAATCGACGTCATTCCGGAAATTGATATGCCGGGCCACATGCTTGCCGCAGTAAGCAACTACGACGGTGTATCATGCTTCAAGACCACAGGCTGGGGAACCACATTCTCTTCTCCGGTATGTCCGGGCAAGGAATCTGCTCTTGAGTTCTGTAAAAACGTATACAGCGAAATCATCCCCCTGTTCCCCTACAAATACATTCACATTGGCGGGGACGAAGTTGAAAAAACAAACTGGAAGAAATGTCCGGACTGCCAGAAACGCATCCGCGAAAAGAACCTGAAGTCTGAAGAAGAATTGCAGTCATGGTTCATCCACGAAATGGAAGCCTTTTTCAATTCCCAGGGCAAGGACATGATCGGATGGGATGAAATTCTTGAAGGAGGACTCTCAAAGACTGCAACCGTAATGTGGTGGCGTACATGGGCCAAGGATGCTCCGATGAAAACGACATCTCAGGGCAACCATATCATCTTTACTCCTAACTCTCAGTTCTATCTCGACTATGAACAGGATATAAAATCACTGCCCAACATCTATAACTACGATCCTTCGGCTGAATTTGAACAGCAGCCCGAACTGATCAATCAGGTACTCGGCGTACAGGGAAATATCTGGTGCGAATGGATTCCTTCAAGAGAACGTATGCAGTACATGGCTGCTCCGCGTATGCTGGCCATCGCTGAATTAGGATGGAGTGATCCCAAGCAGAAAGACTGGGATGGATTCAAGAACAGACTTTCCGATCAGTTTGAACGCCTGAACGTGATGAATGTAAATTACCGCATTCCGGATCTGGAAGGTTTCTATAAGACCAATGTATTCATAGGTGAAGGTGAGGTGAAGATTTCATGCATGGATCCCAGTGCGGAAATCCATTACACAACCGACGGAAGTGTTCCCACACTGAACTCGCCCAAATACGACGGTAATCTGAAAGTTACAGAAACAACTGAGTTTACTTTCCGTACCTTCCGTGCCAACGGCAAACCATGTGATACCTTTACTACCAAGTTCATAAAAGGCGAGTTCTCACCGGCCTCATCCGAAACTCCGGCCGGAAAAGGACTTGAAGCCGTATGGTATGACTTTAAGGGCAACAAATGTGCAGACATAGACAAAGCCTCCAGGAAAGGCAGCTACAATGTGACTGAAGTTTCCATACCTGCAGAAGCAAAAGGAAATATCGGTCTTGTCATCAAGGGATTCATCAACGTTCCGGAAGATGGCATCTATACATTTGCCCTGACTTCCGACGACGGCAGTACACTGGTCATCGACAGTGATCCGGTTATAGACAACGACGGTCCTCACGGTCCCCGTGAAGTCATCGGCCAGAAAGCCTTAGCCAAAGGATATCATCCGATAGAGGTAAGATACTTTGACAGCAACGGCGGTATGCTCAAAATGGAAGTAAGAGACAGCAAGGAAAATGTAATTCCTGTTGACGGCTTATTTGCCAAATAAGATCCACGGAACACTCCCGTGACAGACATAACAGAACTTCAGCAGAGACTGTCTCTAATCAGAGATGGTCTCTGCTTCTTTTTACAGGCACCTGCCCGTTTTCTTTCGGTTCCTGCCTGCCGTCATATCAAAGCGGTAAGGAGATCGTGAACTCACTGCCACTGCCTTCCGTACTTTTCACAGAGATGGTGCCGCCCTGCAACTGTACGACCTGCCAGACAAAGTTCAACCCCAGACCAAAGCCCGAAGCTCCGGTAGTATGGCTTCCGGAGGCGACACGTTCAAACCGGTTGAATATCTTCATCTGCTGATTCTGAGGAATACCGATACCGTTATCTCCTACCTTTATTTGCAGGACACCACCGGCAGCAACTTCTGCCGAAAGCCGGATGCGCACTTCCTTTCCGGAATACTTCAAGGCATTGTCCACCAGATTGGACAGGACCTCCTGCAGGCAGAAAGGATCGGCCGTAACCCGGAGATCTTCAGAACATACGACATCGAACTCCACAGGCTTGGAAGCCTTCAGCCGAAACTTCGTCACCAGATCATTGAACAACGGCAATATGGCCATACGGACCGGATGAAGCTGCAGCTCGCCACGCTCTATTTCAGTCAACATGACCACACGCCCCGAAAGGGTGAGCAAGCGGACACATTCGTCGTTCATCGCCTGACCTATCTTTTCCATTTTCTCAGGTTTGTCAGCCAGTCTGCCACTTTCCAGCATTTGAGTCCCCATCAGAATCGTCTGCAAAGGTGACTTCATATCGTGAATCATCGAATAAGTGAAATCCTTCCGGAACTGCTCCAGCCTGCGTTGCTGCCTCCAGGCACGCCACAGAAGGGCAATACACAGCAAACAGAATACAAAGACCATTCCCAAAGGCAGAAACAGATACCACACCGAATGAATGACAGTCATTACCGAACCGGGAACTACTCCCTGCACACATTCAGAACCGTCTTCCGTAAGGCACAAGGGAGTTGTAACAAAACTTCCCCGCTGAATACTGGCATCACCAGTCTGACTGATCACCTGATCCGCGGCAGGACGCAGCATGCGGACACCGCTCCGTACATTCAGGCCAGCCTCAGACAAAAAGGAATGAAACAGCGAATCCATGCGCGACATATCAGGAGGAACAGCAACAGGCCGTTCATTGATTAACTGCTGTGTACCATAGGCCCGGTAAAGACGAATCCCCTCACTCAGGTCCATCGACTTGCGGGATACATAAATTCCATTGATGGAAGTCGGAGTAGCAGGAACATATATAACACTGTCGTTTTCATCGGTCGTTTTCCGATACAGGACGGAAGTCAGGGAATCGGTCTGATAACGAAAATAATCTGTCATCCCAGTTATAAACGACTTACGGGTTCCCCGCAGATGGTTCACATCCAGCGAGCGGGTATGGCGCAAGTCATTTTCTTCCACAAAAGCCTCTTCAAAGCATACCTGCACCTCATGGTTCATGATTTGCCACTGCTCACTGTAAATGTATTTACCCCAGAGTGCAGGCAGAATGAATGCCAGCGGTATCATACTCCACGACAGCCGATGCAACCACACAAAACGGTGTGAACGCAGACGTGCATGTTCCTGTTTGGCACGGGTCAGCGTAGCTTCCGTATCTGCCAGCACCTGCTGCCCCTGTTCACGGGCTTCTGCCCAGCAGGATGCACGCAAATCTGTTTCCATCTTCCGGACAGGTTTAGCCATCTGTTCGGCCAGGCGATAAAAATCTTCACACTGACGTTCGACATCATGCCGCAAGTTTTGCAGCAAGCGCATACGCAGGGCAATGGTTCCTGTCAGCAGAACGGCAATAAGAAAAGTCAGTCCGGAAAACAACAGATTCGACGGATGATCAAAATATTGTTGATCCACAATAGCTTCTACGGCAATTCCTTTCCCCTGATGCAGAAAGGCACGGGGCGAAGTCAGCACACCGATTCCTTCCTGATCGGGTAATGCGATTCCGGCAGGAGAAGTCTGCAAGGTCTGCCCCGTCGCTGCATCCAGTTTACGGATATAGATACTCCCCTCCACTCTTTCATTCTCCAATATACGGCCTAACGTCAGACGGATCGAATCAAGTGAGGTCTCCGGCAGTCCGTAACCATCCTGTAAGACTACTGAAGTCTGCTCTGCATAATAAAACTGACGGTCTTCATCATTCAGACGCAGGCTGTCGGGAGCATACACCATGTGCGTCAGTGTTCCTTCCGCATAAGGCAGACGATTTACCTGTGCATCCGTCACCAGTATAAAGGTTTCTTTAAAACTTGAGGCCAGAACAGCCTCCGTCTTCTGCATCTGAGTATGGTAGGCAAACCACACACCTGCCTGCTGAAAAAGAATGATCAACAGCAACGTGCAAAAGGAAAGGCCAAGGATATGTTTCACATTCATTGAGTCAAGATATAAAAAATCACATCTGCAAAGATATTGCTTTTTCAGAGAAACCTATCCATGAGATACTCTTTTCGGGATTCTTCGTCAATTGATTTGTGAACTGCGCTTCTCCGACCGGACAATTTCCCGGCATCGAAAGGACAAATCACCGGCATGATACAGACGATTCAGCTGTTTCGTCTTGAAGAAACCTTTGTATCGTGCTGGTGGAACTTTTATTTTATCCTAGTGGAACTTTTATTTTATCCTAGTGGAACTTTTGTTTTCTGCTGGTGGAACTTTTATTTTGTCCTGAAGAAACTGGAATAACGACCGGACAAAGAGAGAAAAATTACAGGACGTTTCCGGCAAATCTTACATTATAAAATAAAAAAACTCTCGTAAATATATAAATTTACGAGAGTTCAGCAATTCATATTCACTTGATTTATCGCGGAAGCTGGGGGATTCGAACCCCCGGTACGGTTACCCGTACGGCAGTTTAGCAAACTGCTGGTTTCAGCCACTCACCCAAACTTCCAATACTTTCTTTGTGGAAGCGTTTTCTCTCAAACGCGGTGCAAAGATAAACGGAGTTTTCGACCTGTGCAAGCATTTGAAGCTTTTTTTTCATACCTTTTTCTCACCCCCGGATATATCTTTCTGATAATCTTCATCCTATCTGTCTTTTCAAATTTTCTTTCCGCTTTCCTGTTTTCTATCAAAAGGAATGATTAAATTTGCAGGGAATTTAAAAACCTATACGAAGCAGAAATAACAGAATGATAGAAAAGCATATCGTACTGGAGGACGTAGATCCTGTAGTTTTTTATGGTGTAAACAACACCAACATGCAAATGATCAAGGCATTGTTCCCCAAACTGAGAATTGTGGCACGAGGAAATGTCATCAAGGTTATGGGAGACGAAGAGGAGTTATGCGCTTTTGAGGAAGCTGTCCTCTCGCTGGAAAAACATTGCGTGAAATACAATTCCCTGAACGAAGAAACCCTTCTGGACATTATTAAAGGAAAGAAACCGAGAGTAGAAAATGCAGGCGATGTCATCGTTTTCAGCGTAACCGGCAAGCCCATCATGCCAAGAAGTGAAAACCAGCAGAAGCTCGTCAAGGAGTTTGAAAAGAACGATATGATCTTCGCTATCGGTCCGGCCGGTTCAGGAAAGACTTATACCGCCATCGCACTGGCTGTAAGAGCTCTCAAAAACAAGGAAATCAAAAAAATCATCCTCAGCCGTCCTGCAGTGGAAGCAGGTGAAAAACTCGGCTTCCTGCCGGGAGATATGAAAGAAAAGATCGATCCGTACCTGCAACCTCTTTACGACGCCCTGGAAGACATGATTCCGGCAGCCAAGCTGAAAGAATACATGGAACTGAATGTCATCCAGATTGCTCCACTCGCCTTCATGCGCGGCCGCACACTGAACGACGCTGTCGTTATTCTGGATGAAGCGCAAAACACCACTCCCCAACAGATCAAAATGTTCCTTACACGTATGGGTATGAACACCAAAATGATCGTTACCGGAGATATGACACAAATCGACCTGCCTGCCTCACAGACTTCCGGTCTGGTACAGGCCATCAAGATTCTGAAGAATGTAAAAGGAATCAGTTTCATCGAACTGAACAAAAAAGACATAGTCCGTCACAAGCTCGTGACACAGATAGTCGAAGCATACGAGAAATTTGAAAAAGAGAATCATTCATCTAAATAAAGAAAAAATGAGCAAAGCTTTAACAAAAACAGATTATCACTTTCCGGGACAGAAAAGTGTGTACCATGGTAAAGTTCGTGATGTTTACAACATCGGTGATGAAAAGTTAGTAATGGTTGCTACCGACCGTATCTCGGCATTCGACGTTGTTCTGCCGGAAGGAATTCCATACAAAGGACAGATGCTGAACCAGATCGCAGCCAAATTTCTGGACGCAACTACTGACATTTGTCCGAACTGGAAACTGGCTACTCCCGACCCGATGGTTACTGTCGGCGTAATGTGCCAGGGATTCCCGGTAGAAATGATTGTTCGCGGATACCTCTGCGGAAGTGCATGGCGTGCTTATAAAAGCGGCGTTCGCGAAATCTGCGGTGTCCGTCTGCCCGAAGGTATGCGTGAAAACGAAAAGTTCCCTCACCCCATTATCACTCCGACTACCAAAGCCGAAATGGGTATGCACGATGAGGATATCTCCAAAGAAGAAATCCTGGCTAAGGGACTCGCTACTCCGGAAGAATACGAAACGCTGGAAAAATACACTCTGGCATTGTTCGAACGCGGAACACAAATGGCTGCAGAACGTGGCCTGATTCTGGTAGATACCAAGTATGAATTCGGTAAGCACAATGGAGAAATCTACCTCATGGACGAAATCCATACACCGGACTCAAGCCGTTACTTCTATCTGGAAGGCTATCAGGAACGCTTCGAAAAAGAAGAACCTCAGAAACAGTTGTCCAAAGAGTTCGTACGCGAATGGCTGATGGCCAACGGATTCCAGGGAAAAGAAGGACAGCAGGTTCCTGAAATGACTCCGGAAATCGTTTCTTCCATCAGCGACAGATACATTGAACTGTATGAGCATATCACAGGCGAAACCTTTGTGAAAGCTGACACAGCAAACATCGCTGAACGCATCGAAAAGAATGTAACAGACTATTTGACTAAATAAATAAGCCAAGACAAGGATGAGACCCGGGAATCACTTTTCCGGCCTCATCCTTCTTTTTCCAATTGTTCCATCACAATGAATTATCCCCAAGAAGAAATAAAGCCTTACGACGGAAACGAAAGCAAAGCTGAACAGGTAGAAAAAATGTTCAACAACATCGCTCCTGCCTACGACAAACTCAACCATGCCCTTTCATGGAACATCGACAAGAGCTGGCGCAAGAAAGCCATTGCCCTGCTCAAGCCCTTCGCACCACAGCATATCATGGACGTCGCCACAGGAACCGGAGATTTCGCCATACAGGCTTGCCGGACGCTACAGCCAGAAGAACTGATCGGCACGGATATTTCGGAAGGAATGATGAACGTGGGACGCGAGAAAGTGAAACGAGAAGGACTGGAGAAAAGCATCTCTTTTCAGAGGGAAGACTGCACGAAACTCTCATTCCCCGAAAACCGCTTTGATGCCATAACCGTAGCTTTCGGTATCCGAAACTTCGAAGATCTCGACCGGGGACTGCAGGAAATGTACCGCGTCCTGACGCCGGGAGGGCATCTGGTCATTCTGGAACTTTCTGAACCGGACTACTTCCCGATGAAACAGCTTTATGCCGTCTATTCCAAAGCCGTCATCCCGACATTGGGTAAATTGTTATCCAAAGACCGGAGTGCATATACCTATTTGCCCCAATCCATCAAGGCTTTCCCGCAAGGAGAAGTCATGCAGAAGATCATCCGCAAAGCAGGTTTCAGCCAGGTGTCTTTCAAACGACTCACACTGGGTATCTGTACCCTTTATTTCGCAACAAAATAAAAAATCTTATTATGAAAAAATTCGGTTTAATCGGTTTTCCGCTCGGACATTCGTTTTCCAAGAACTTTTTCAACGAAAAGTTTCATTCTGAAAACATTGACGCAGAATATGTCAATTTTGAAATTCCTACCATTGAAGACTTTCCCAAAGTACTGGCAGCCAACCCGAATCTGGCAGGACTGAATGTCACCATTCCTTATAAGGAGAAGGTCATTCCTTACCTGGACGAACTGGACAAGGATGCTGAAGCCATCGGAGCGGTTAACGTGATTAAACTGGTTCAGACAAAAGGCAAGCGGAAACTGATCGGCTATAATTCCGATCTTCTCGGCTTTACCCAATCCATCGAACCGCTGCTGGAACCGTTTCATAAGAAAGCGCTGATCCTGGGAACCGGAGGAGCGTCGAAAGCCATCAATCACGGACTTCAACAGCTGGGACTGGAAACGCTGTTTGTTTCACGAAGCCGCCACGATGCCAATACAGTGACCTACGAAGAACTGACTCCGGAAATCATGGCAGAATATAAGGTTATCGTCAACTGTACTCCGGTAGGTATGTATCCTCAGGCAGACAAGTGCCCGGAAATCCCGTATGAATGCCTGACTCCGCAACATTTGCTTTATGACCTGCTTTATAATCCCGATACCACTCTCTTCATGAAGAAAGGTTCCGATCAGGGAGCCGTCGTGAAAAACGGGCTTGAAATGTTATTGCTGCAAGCCTTCGGTTCATGGGATATCTGGAACCGCCAGCTATGAAAAAGAAAGCTCTCACCATCTCCTGCATTGTATTGCTCGCCCTGATCGGTACGCTTACGGGGGGAAGTCTCTACATGCTGAATTATTCCCTGCGGCCTGAAAACCGGGGAAAGGATCTGCAAGGATCCATGGAATACATGATGCAGAATTATCCGCAGCTGCAACCCTGGGTGGACAGCCTGCAACAGCATCATGCACTGAAGGATACGTTCATTACGGCTCCCGACGGAATTCGTCTGCATGCCTATTATGCTTACGCTTCACGTCCTTCGCGCCGGACGGCAGTCATTGTACATGGCTACACGGACAATGCCATCCGGATCTTTCAGATTGGTTATCTCTACAATCACTCTCTGGATTATAACGTCCTCATTCCGGATCTCCGGTACAGCGGACTGAGCGAGGGTGAAGATTTTCAGATGGGATGGCTTGACCGGAAAGACGTCATCCAATGGATTGATACGGCCCCTGCCCTGTTTGGCGATTCCCTGCAAATGGTCGTCCACGGCATTTCAATGGGGGCAGCAACGACCATGATGGTATCCGGAGAAAAGCTGCCAGCCTATGTGGACTGTTTCGTCGAAGACTGTGGCTATACCAGCGTATGGGATCAGTTCAAAAAGGAATTGAAAGAACAGTTTCACCTTCCGGCTTTCCCGCTGCTTTATACAGCCAGCTGGCTGTGTGATCTCACGCGGGGATGGAATTTCCAGGAAGCTTCGGCACTGGAACAGGTACGGAAGTGCCGTCAGCCTATGCTCTTTATCCACGGCGAAGACGATGACTTCGTGCCCACACAAATGGTTTATAAGGTATATGAGGCCAAACCCGCACCCAAAGATTTATGGATCGTCCCCCAGACAGCACATGCTGTCTCTTACCTGAACTATCCCGAAGAATATACCCTTCGGGTTAAAGCCTTCGTTGAGAAAGCCTTTTCCAACTGAAGCATCTTTCCGGAGCGGACGAAATCCCGCAAAAAGATTGTATCATTCTTGTAACAGCTTTGTAACACCCTTTTTAGCTTCAAAGCCGTAACTTTGCCATTCCAAAAAGGCTTTTAAACAAGAAAATACCATCGAAACATGAAAAAGAAAGATTTTCGGCTCCTGATTTCACTGCTTCTGTTCTGCACCCCGGCCATATTGTCTGCCCAGCGCATCAAAGGAAGCGATACGGTGTTACCGCTGACACAGGAGCTGTCTGAAATGTATATGAAACTAAATCCGCAGGCCACCATAACCGTAACGGGAGGAGGAAGCGGTGTAGGAATCTCCGCACTCATGGACGGAACCACCGATCTGGCCATGGCTTCACGACGCATCAAGTTCAGTGAAAAACTGAAGATGAAACAGTCGCATCACGAACCCTGTGAGGTCATCGTAGCCTATGATGCACTGGCTATTATCGTACATCCGGACAATCCGGTGAAACAACTGACCCGCGAACAGCTCGAAGCAATCTTCCGCGGAAAGATCACCAACTGGAAAGAGGTGGGAGGTTCTGACGCAAAAATTGTAGTCTATTCCCGGGAGACGTCCTCGGGCACATACGAATTCTTCAAGGAAAGTGTTCTCGGCAACAAAAATTACATGAGCAGCATTCTGTCCATGCCTGCTACCGGCGCCATCATCCAGTCAGTCCGTCAGACCAAAGGAGCAATCGGTTACGTGGGACTTGCTTATCTGAATCCGTATGTCAAGGCTCTGGCCGTATCCTACGACCAGGGACGTACCTATGTATATCCTTCGGTAGAGAACGCTGTCCGCAAGACTTATCCGGTGGTGCGCCCCCTGTATTATTATTATGACAAGGCCAACGAAGCCCGAGTCCGTCCGTTCATCGACTTTATCCAGTCGGCTGCCGGTCAGGACAAGACCTTGAATATCGGTTTCATTCCCATCACGAATTCTGTTCAACAATAATTCCTCTGCCCATGAAAAAATGGATTGATATATTGGTTCACCGCGTCCTCACGGTCAGCGGCTTCACGACAAGTGCCGCCATACTGCTCATCATCGGATTTCTCTTCAAGGAAGCAGTCGGACTGTTCGGCAACCCGATTGTAGACAAAGGTTATGTGCTGGCGCTGAATCCTCAGAATCCGGTCAGTTCCCTGAGTGCACAGGAAATCAAGAACCTGTTTGATGAAGAAATTACCAACTGGAAGGAAGTGGGAGGCCCGGATCTTCCGGTCAAGGTGTTCCGTCTGGAAGATCTGGACAAGCTATATACCGAAGCAGAACTGGGCGCGGAATACGAACGTGCCGGAGAAAAGATCACGGAACAGGTAGAACAAAACCCGGGTATCATCGCTTTCATCCCGGAAGTACTGGTCAAGCCCTACACAAACAAACTTCATCTGATCAAGGACGAAACGATTCCGGTCAAGGATGTCCTGCTGGGTACCGAATGGTTTCCTACGGCCACCCCCTCTCCTATCTTCGGTATTCTTCCGCTGATCGGAGGAACGCTTTGGGTCAGTTTCTTTGCCATTCTGATCGCATTGCCCTTCGGACTGGCAGTTTCCATTTATCTGGCAGAGGTTGCCTCGCCGGAAATGAGAAAGTTTCTGAAGCCTGTCATCGAACTGCTGAACGGCATTCCGTCGGTGGTCTACGGATTTTTTGGGCTGGCAGTCATTGTTCCCTTCCTGCAACACACTTTTCACCTGCCCGTCGGGGAATCCGGACTGGCAGGCAGCCTTGTACTGGCCATCATGGCCTTGCCTACCATTATTACCGTAGCCGAAGACGCCATGCGAAGCTGTCCGCGCTCCATGCGGGAAGCCAGTCTGGCTCTGGGAGCAACACAATGGCAGACCATTTATAAAGTAGTCATCCCGTTTTCCATTTCGGGAATCACTTCGGGAGTTGTGCTAGGCATCGGACGTGCTATTGGCGAAACCATGGCTGTACTGATGGTGACGGGCAATGCCGCCGTAATGCCTGCCAGCCTCCTGGAACCTCTGCGAACCATTCCGGCTACCATTGCGGCCGAACTCGGGGAAGCTCCTGCCGGCGGTGCCCACTATCAGGCGCTCTTCCTGCTGGGAGTCATCCTGTTTTTCATTACCCTGATCATTAATTCCTGCGTGGAACTGGTTTCCGCACGCAATAAAAACAAGCATTAAAGTCATGGCTATTCAACCCAATTCATCCTACAACCGGCGAAAGCATATCATCCAGCAGACAGCATTCGGCTGCTTCCGGCTGCTCAGCTACGGAGTGGCAGCCCTTCTGTTCTTCATCCTGGGATTTATCATCGTGAAAGGAATCGGAGTCATCAACTGGGAGTTCCTTTCCCAGGCACCTTCTGACGGAATGACTAAAGGAGGAATCTGGCCCGCCATATTCGGAACATGCTGCCTGATGGCAGGAAGTGCTCTTTTCGCTTTCCCGACAGGCGTGATGAGCGGCATCTACATGAACGAATATGCAAAGGATGGAAAACTGGTACGCTTCATCCGGATGATGACGAACAACCTGTCCGGCATCCCGTCCATCGTATTCGGACTGTTCGGAATGGCTTTCTTTGTCAACTGGCTGGATTTCGGAGACAGTATTCTGGCAGGCTCCCTCACACTGGGGCTGCTGGCCCTCCCCATCGTAATCCGTACCACGGAAGAAGCCTTCAAGGATCTTCCCGACAACTTCCGCGAAGGAAGCCTCGCTTTGGGAGCAACCAAAGCCCAGACCATCTGGAACGTATTGCTCCCGATGGCGATGCCCCGCATCATCACAGGACTGATTCTGTCACTGGGCCGCGTTTCCGGCGAAACAGCACCGATCCTTTTTACCTGTGCCGCCTACTTTCTGCCGAAACTGCCCGACAGTATCTTCGACCAGTGTATGGCTCTCCCCTACCACCTTTACGTGGTGGCAACCAGCGGAACGGACATCGAAGCACAGATGCCCATTGCCTACGGAACCGCTTTCGTGCTGATTCTGATCGTACTGCTGATGAATCTGGCAGCCAACAGCATCCGGAAGTTCTTTGAAAACAAACTAAAACAAAAATAATACGCACCTCTGATATGAACAAGATAGAAGCCATCAACGTAGATTTCCATTACGGCGACTTTCATGCACTGAAGCATGTCAATATCGCGATTCCGAACAATGAAGTTGTCGCCTTCATCGGTCCTTCCGGATGTGGAAAATCCACCTTCCTGCGCCTGTTCAACCGCATGAACGATCTGATTCCGGGAACACGGCTCACAGGCGAAATCCGGATTGACGGAAAAAACATTTACGACAAGTCGGTCGACGTAGATGCCTTGCGTAAGGATGTCGGCATGGTATTCCAGCGTCCGAATCCGTTTCCGAAGAGTATCTTCGAAAACGTGGCCTACGGTCTGCGGGTCAACGGTGTAAAAGACAGAGAGTTTATCTGCCACCGGGTAGAAGAAGCCCTGAAGGGAGCTGCACTCTGGAACGAAGTGAAACACAAGCTGAAGGAATCAGCCTATGCACTCTCCGGCGGACAACAGCAAAGACTGTGTATTGCCCGTGCCATGGCCGTCGAGCCATCTGTCCTGCTGATGGACGAACCGGCGTCTGCCCTGGATCCGATTTCTACGGCCAAGATCGAGGAACTGATCTGCGAACTCAGCCAGCAGACGACCATTATTATCGTCACGCACAGCATGCAGCAGGCAGCCCGCGTCAGCAACAAAACAGCCTTCTTCTATCTGGGCGAAATGGTGGAATACGGAGATACCAAGAAAATCTTTACCCATCCGGACAAGGAGGCTACCCAGAACTATATTACAGGACGTTTCGGATAAACGTCCGGAAACATTCAACTTTATTAGAAGCAATTATGGTGAAATTTGTAGAAAACGAACTTCAGAATATCCAGCGGGAAGTCAAGGAAATGTGGAAGCTGGTCTACCAGCAACTGGATAATGCATATAATGCCGTATTAAACGCCGACCAGGAACTGGCCGACAAAGTGATTTCACGTGAAAAACGCGTCAATGCTTTCGAACTGAAAATCGACAGTGACATCGAGGACTTCATCGCCCTCTATAATCCGGTAGCCGTCGATCTCCGTTTTGCCCTGGCTATGCTGAAGATCAACAACAACCTGGAACGCATCGGCGATTATGCCGAAAGTATTGCCCGCTTTGTGATCCGGACTGAACTGAAACCGGAGAACAAAATCCTGTTTGCCGACCTTCAGCTGGAAGATATGTACGACACAGTGCTCTCCATGCTGAACACCACTTATGAAGCCTTGCAGCGGCAGGACATCGGACTGGCGAAATCCATCTTCGACAAAGACGAAACGCTTGATCAGATCAACCAGAAGGCCCTGGACCGGCTGACGGCTTATGCCACCGAACACCCGGAATCCATCCGTCTGTGTCTGGAAGTGTCCGGTATCTTCCGCAAGCTTGAAAGAGCCGGAGACCACATCAACAACCTGGCTGAAGAAACCGTATTCTACATCGATGCCGAGGTGTTAAAGCACCGCAAAACCATTCTTCCGGAAAAAGAATAAAGCCATGAATGAAAAACTGCACTTTCCCTGTCAGATCCGGTCGGGGAAAGTGTTACCTTTGCAAAGATCTATTTTCCAATAACCCGCAAAGATTTTATTTCATCATGAAAAGAATTATTCTGCTGCTCGTCAGTCTGCTGCCTGTTCTGTCCGCTTTCTCACAAAAGGAAAAAGACCTTACACTGCTAAAGGAACAGATTCAGGCAATCATTCATTCCTGTAAAGCCCAGGTGGGCGTTGCCTTCATCTGGAACGGACAGGATACCCTGAGCATCAACAACGACCGTCCCTACCCTTTGATGAGTGTCTTCAAGTTTCATCAGGCGCTGGCTGTTACCCACTGGCTGGAAACCCGTCACCTGTCATTGGACACTGTCCTTTACATCACTCCGGAGGATTTAAAGCCTGATACCTACAGCCCGTTACGCGACCGCTATCCACAGGGAAACTGTTCCCTGTCCGTCCGCGAACTGCTGAAATACACGCTCCAGCAAAGCGACAACAATGCCTGTGACATCCTGTTCCGGCTTACCGGAGGACCACAGGAAACAGACCGGTACATCCGTTCACTGGGATGCAGCCATTTCTCCATTACGGCTACTGAAGATGACATGCATGTCGATCTGAACCGTTCCTACGACAACTGGACAACCCCGCTCGAAGCAGCCCGGCTGCTTGAAATTTTTCTGACCCGGGAACTCTTCCGGCCATCTGACCGGCAATTCATCCGACAGACACTGACCGAATGTGAAACAGGAAAAGACAGACTGGTGAGACCGATTCCTTCCGGAAAGGCAGTCATCGGGCATAAGACCGGTACAGGAGACTGCAATGCACAAGGACAAATCATCGGAATCAATGACATCGGTTTCTTCCTTCTTCCTGACGGCAGCCGGTACAGTCTGGCGGTGTTCGTCAAAAACTCCGAAGAGGATGCTCCGGCAACAGCCGGAGTGATTGCAGCCATTTCAGAAGCAGTCTGGAATTTCGTCCAATAAGCCCGCGGGCTTTTTTTAAAACGTTTCGATATTTTTAAAAAACACTTCGGCATTCAAACCCAAACGCCGAAGCGTTTTTTCAGCACTCAGGAATTCAAAAAAAGGCCGCCCGGAACCTTCCGGACGGCCTTCTGTCAGTTTATCTTCATCTGTCCTATCAGATACCCAGAGACTTCTTGATAGCTTCAACCTTTTCCATGGCATCAGCGTTTGCTCCGGCATAGCATTTCGGACAATGCATTTCACCTTTAATTTCCATATAGAACTTGATCTTCGGTTCTGTACCTGACGGACGAACAGAAATCTTGGTTCCGTCTTCTGTGAAGAACTGAAGTACATTCGACGGTTCCGGCATATCCAGCGGAGTAGCCTTTCCTTCTCCATCGGTAGCAGTCAGTGTCTTGTAATCTTTTACCAGAACAACCTTTGAACCGCCCAGTTCTTTCGGAGGACAAGCACGGAAGTTGTCCATCATGGCCTTGATTTCGTCAGCACCGCTCTTACCCGGTTTAACTACATTGACGGTCACTTCTTTGGAGAATCCGTATTCTACATAGATATCCATCAGCACGTCATACAATGTCTTGCCCTGATCCTTGGCCCAGGCACAGATTTCTGCCAGCAAAGAACAAGCAGAAACAGCATCTTTATCGCGAACGAAATCTTCAGCCAGGAAGCCGTAGCTTTCTTCACCGCCGCCGATATACTGTTCCTTACCTTCACGCAGACGGATTTCACGTGCGATCCATTTGAAACCGGTATAGCAGTCCAGCATCTTGATATGGTTCTTGTCGGCAACAGCTTTGATCAGTTCAGTAGTTACAATTGTCTTCACGATAAACTCATTGCCTTTCATCTTACCCATTGCGATGCGGTTCTTGATGATATAGTACAGGAAGAGCAGACAGGTCTGGTTACCGTTGATCAATACCCATTCGCCTTTGCTGTCCTTACAAGCCATACCCACACGGTCAGCATCCGGATCGGAAGCCATCACAATATCAGCATCGATTTCCTTCGCCAGCTTGATAGCCAGAGTCAATGCTTCGGCATTTTCCGGGTTCGGTGAAACTACAGTCGGGAAATCTCCGCTCTTCACCATCTGTTCGGGTACACAATGAACATTTTCAAAGCCCCACAGTTTCAGAGACTGCGGAATCAGCATCATACCTGTTCCGTGGATCGGAGTATAGACGATCTTCAGATCCTTCTGACGCTTGATCACTTCCGGATCAATCGAGATGGAATGTACCTGACGCAAGTATTCGTCATCCACTTCCTTACCGATAATCTGAATCAGATCCTTGTTTCCTTCAAACTTGATATCCTTGGCAGAAGCAACTTTATTCACTTCGTCAATGATACCCTTGTCATGCGGAGCCAATACCTGTGCGCCATCATCCCAATAAGCCTTGTAGCCGTTGTATTCTTTCGGGTTGTGAGAAGCTGTCAGGATAATACCGCTCTGGCATCCCAGATGACGGATGGCAAACGACATTTCAGGTGTCGGACGCATGTCTTCAAACAAATATACTTTAATGCCGTTGGCAGAGAAAATGTTTGCAGAGATTTCAGCAAACAGGCGGCTGTTGTTACGGCAGTCATGACCCACAACAACAGAAATATCTTTCTTTCCGGCAAAACATTTGTTCAGATAATTGGACAAACCCTGTGTGGCTGCACCTACGGTATAGATATTCATGCGGTTGGAACCTACGCCCATAATACCGCGCAAACCACCTGTTCCAAATTCCAGATCCTTATAGAATGCTTCTATCAGTTCGGTCTTGTCCGGATTTTCCAACATACGTTTTACTTCTGCCTGTGTTTCGGCATCGTATGCAGGAGTCAGCCAGTTCATGGCTTTCTCGGTACACTGCTTGATCAATTCTTCATTTCCCATATTGATAGTATTTTAAAATTTAATTTGTTTACGCAAATGTAGGATAATCTGTTTATAAATCCTAGCTTTTCGACGGAATAAATTTAAAAAGCCCGTTCTGTCAGAAGACCGTATTACAAGGAAAATAAAAAGCAAGGCTACCTGCCCTCCAGAGGGCCGGCAGCCTTTTTCTCTGAGACTCAAGAAAGTCTTAATTGAAGAACTTGATGCCTACAAAATAAGTACGTGGCTGAGTCGGTCCGTAGAAATATTTGGAGTCGCGGCTTCCTCCCTTATCCAGATCTTTCTGGAAAGCATTGAAGATATTCTGCACGCCTCCGTTGAGCTGTAGTTTCAGATGATCATTCAGAACAAACGTATAGTTCAGCTTCACGTTTACATCCATGAAATCGGGTGTTTTCTCCAGACGGTCCTTCTCGATGTACCCGGCAAAGTGAGGAACAATCATCTTTCCTGTATAGACTCCCGACACCGAAAAATCAAAGTTTTTCAACGGTGCTGAAGTGAAAGTCACATATCCGTAATAGTCCGGTGTACGAGGCATACGCTTAATAGGAGCCACATCAGGATCATCACTCCAGCTGACAGCCTCCGTGTAGCGGCTGCGCTGAAGGGTAAATCCCAGCTGAAGGGCAGCTTCCCGGCCATGAGCGATCTTGTAGTCAATGTTTGCTCCATACACTCTTGCACCGTTTCCGTTGCGGCGTTCCTGGATCTGCGTTCCGGTCTGCGGATCTTTGCCCAGCGCTTCCAGATAAAACACATCGTTCAGGGCGGTATAGAAACCTTCTACCAGCAGGTTCGACTGGAAATGTCCGAAATTGAAGCTCCAGTCAATCGATCCGCTGAAGCTGTTGGATTTCTCCGGTTTCAATCCGTCTGCCAGCTTGATCAGCATAGCTTCTCCACCCACAGCTGCCACATGAAGATCTTCATCATAAGCCTGCGGAGCACGGAAGCCGGTAGACCAGGTCAGACGTCCCTGCAGGCGGTCGGATGGTTTCCAGAGTGCATTGACACGGGGACTGAAAATCACATTGTCCACCAGGTTATGCTTGTCCAGACGGAAGCCGGCCAGCAAGGTGAAATATTCCATCTTCCATTCATTCTGTGCAAATCCGCTGGCAATCTTCACGTCCTGTTTCAGATCACGCTTATAACCCGTCATCACATCATGCAGGGAATTATACTGATATTCGATTCCTCCCGTAAAAGTAGCCGGCGAAAAGAAACAGTTGTCCATATTCCCCACATACATGGCTCCGCCTACGACGGTCAGGTCCTTCGTTCTTCCGTAAGCATTCGGATCCATACCGGCACCATAGTAACTGTTGCGGTCCGTATGCTGTGCTGAACCGTAGATAGAGAGCTTATGTTTATACTCCCGGAAGAAGACATCGTATGTCAGTCCTCCGCTGTTGATGATATGCTTGGTCTGTTCGGTAATATCCGTTTCATGCGGCTGAAGATCAAACTTGTTTCCGCCGCGACGAAACTCATTTGTCGTGTGATATTCCAGACTGATGCGGCTGAACTGCGTAGGACGATAATAGGCACGCAAACCGAAAGTATTCATATTCAGTTTTCCCAGCTCGGAAAATCCGTCTCCGTCTGCATCATACGGATTGCGGTTACGATAAGACTGGTAAAGAGCAATCCCGTAAGAGTTGTCAGAAGATACCAGCGAAGCATTGGCTCCCACATACTGCTCCCACGATTTGGAATTCATATTCGACATCGTTGATGATACCTGGAATGAATTATTGATGGGGTCTTTCGTGATAATATTAATGGTTCCACCTACCGCATTGGCTCCGAACAAAGCAGAACCGCCGCCGCGAACAACTTCCACACGCTCAATCATATTCACCGGAATCTGCTCCAGTCCGTATACACCCGACAAGGCGCTCATCACCGGACGGCTGTTGATAAGGATCTGCGAATAAGGGCCTTCCAGACCATTGATGCGGACTTGCGGGAAACCACAGTTCTGACAATTGTTTTCCACGCGCAGACCGGACTGGTAATTGAGCGATTTGGCCAGGTCAGTAGAATTCACAATCTCAAACAGACGGTTATTCATGACATTCACCACCACAGGCGCCAGCTTGCGGCTGGTTTCATTCCGGTTGGCAGAAACAACCACCTCATCCACCTGAATGACATCTTCTTCCATCACAAAATGCATGTCAACCGTAAACTCCTTGCTGACGGTCACCTTCTTTGTCTGAGTAGTATAACCCATCATCTGTACTTTCAGGGTATATTCTCCCGCAGGAATATCCTTGAAACGGAAATAACCTTCATCATTGGTCACCGTTCCCTTTCCGGTTTCTACGATTAATACTGTGGCATAAGCGATACCCGCTTCTGATCCTTTCTCAATCACGTGTCCGGTAATAACGTTTCCTTCCTTTACCGGATTGCTGGCATAAGCCCATGATAAATTCATAAAAGTGCACAGCACTCCTACTATATATAATAAGGTATATCTTTTCATTGAAATAAGTTTTTTAAAGCATAAAATAAGACAGGACGGACTAAGAATGCAACCGGCGGTTCAGAAACATGCGAACACACTCCGGACTAACAGCAGAACGCTATCCGGTTGCGGGCTGGCATAGGCTTCTGAAGGCTTTTCAGTACATTCCTGGCCTGATAATTGACAGAATCTTAAATGAAAAGACTGGAAGGAGGAGCGCGAAGATGGATACGCGCCACATGAGGTGAAACGGCATGCCACAAATCCATGTCGCCGGACAATACATACAAAACCGGACAGACAGGAGTGACCCAATGAGCCATTTCAGGCTCTATCGTGGAGAAGGTTGACAGGAAGTGCAGGGTCAGTGCCTGCCCTCCTGCATGAGTATGTTGCTTATTGAAAGGATGCGAGTGTACCAGCATCACGCCGTTCACCACGTGCACGTGGGCAAAGAGCATGACTGCCCCATAATAGGTGGCAAACACGCTCAACAGGCAGATCGCCCAGATACGTACGTGACGGGAAATATACTTCATCCTTTCAACTTACCGGATCAACCGGTTTCTTTATTTATTGCCAAATAATAACTGATAATCTCGTTCTATGGCCGGGCGCGTCCATTCTTCGGGAACAAACCGCCACTGGTTCAACGGCTTCGGATCGAGTGTCTTTACTTCTTCAATGCGTTTCATCAGGTAGTAACGCAGATCCTTATCCGTAGAAAAAACGATACGTTTGGACAGTTCCGACTTGGGGATGCCTGCCCCTTTGGTCAGCAAGTCTCCCCCACCGTTTCCGCGATAGGAATTGACTGCCACCTTATATATCTTTTGCAGACTGAAGGGAGTTCCGTCAGCCATGCTCTCAATCCGGATCTTCTCACCCTGAGGCTTGGTTACGTCAACCGTATAAATGATGCCGGCAGCCGAATCGAAGTTGAAGCTTGGATTCTTGAAACGTCCAAAGCCCTTGTCTTCCTCATTCAGTAACAGGATATGATCATCTGCCGATTTCATCTGATTGGTCCAGATGGCATACGACATTTCCAGAAAGTCCTTGATTTCCTGCCCGGAAAGTTGCATGACGTAAAGCATGTTCTCGTATTTATAGAGATTGAACATATCACTCATATAAATATCTCCCTCCCTGATTTCCGCATTAAACGAAAGAGGAGCACAGAAAGAGATGTCCGCACCACTGATATCCAGCTGCAGCTGATGAATCAGATCAATAAAGGCTGAAGGACCAAAGTAGGCATCTTTCGTGGAAATAGTCTGATTGATACGTCCGATCTTATGTGACACAAAATCAATGGTGGACTGGTATTGAGGCTGGAATTTACGGACAAAAGCCTCATCGGCCGGATAATCACGGACATTGGTCAGTGTACCCTCCACCGACTTACGGAGAACTTTGCCATCCTTCTTGCTGACACGGATGGTCACATCCGAAACAAAGCCTGCCCGATTGGCAGGATCTACAATCAGTACGGAATCACCCGCCACATTGACAATCTTGCGGCAATGGCGTGCATGATCATGTCCCATAAACACGACATCGAATCCCGGCACCTTCTGTGCTACGTCCGCCGAAGCATTTTCCACCACATTGTCAAGCCTGTTCCCCTCCGGACCGGCATGGAAAAGGCCGACCAGTACATCCGGATGCTCTGTCTCCCGAATGGTCCTGACCCATTTGGCTGCACAGGTTTCCATATCTTCAAAATGAAGTCCCGGCCACAATTGCTCAGGCAACCATGACGGAACGGCAGGTGTAATCATACCCAGCACCACTACCTTGACGCCGTCCCGCTCAATCACCTCATAAGGTTTCAGATAAGGACGCCCGGTTGCTTTTTCAATGATATTGGCTCCCAGAACAGGAAAGTCGCACTGTTTCACCCAACGATTATATACAGAAGGGCCTGCTTCCACATCATGATTACCCATGTTGCCGACATCATAACGCATGAAATTCAGGATATCGGCACACACATGTACCGAAACCGTATCCATAAAGTTATAATAATAAGCAATCGGCTGTCCCTGCAGAATGTCTCCATTATCCATAAGTATCAGGTTGTCACCATGTACCTTACGCTGTTCGTTCACAAACGAACTGACCTGCGCCAGGCTTCCTTTCACCGGGCGGCGACCGATAAAGTCATAAGGGAAATAACATCCGTGTACGTCACTGGTTTCTATCAATCTCAGGGTTACTTCCTGGTCTTCGGCTGCACGCATCTGCAGGCAACCCAGACCGATCAAAGCCATCAGGCAAACAAGATGTTTCATGTTGAAGTCTGTTTTGTTTTTGCAAAGATAGAAGAAGTTCTAGTTTTACTCAAACATTCAAGGATAAAATACTGTGAAAGAAGATTCAATTATGCTTTAACCGCCAAGAGTGGCACACAGTTTGTAATATTTCCGTAAACAAAACAAACAGACGATATGGCTTATATAGACTATTACAAAGTACTTGGGGTTGACAAAAATGCCACTCAGGATGACATCAAGAAAGCATACCGTAAGCTGGCCCGGAAATATCACCCGGACTTGAATCCGAACGATCCTTCGGCCAAGGACAAGTTCCAGGAGATCAACGAAGCCAACGAGGTATTGAGCGATCCGGAAAAGCGTAAGAAATATGACGCATACGGAGAGCACTGGAAACATGCAGATGAATTTGAAGCACAACAGCAGGCTTACCGTGCACAGCAAGGAGGCGGAGGTCAGGGTGAATACTGGTATTCTACAGATGGTGAACACTTCACTGGCGGATTCGGACATGGATTCGGAGGAGGTAATGCGAGCGGATTCTCTGACTTCTTTGAAGAATTGTTCGGACATCACGGCACCGGAGGCAGACGCTCACAGGCAGGATTCCGCGGACAGGACATCGAAGCAGAACTGCAACTCAGTCTGCGTGAGGCTGCCACGACTCACAAACAAACCTTTACCATCAATGGTGAGACCTTACGGATCACTGTTCCGGCCGGTGTTGCCAACGGACAGGTCATCAAGCTGAAAGGTCATGGAGGCAAAGGTGCCAACGGAGGACCGGACGGAGATTTGTATATCACTTTTGTGATAGGCGATGATCCGAACTTCCGCCGGAAAGGTGACGATCTGTTTACTGACGTGACCATTGACTTATATACGGCCGTTTTGGGTGGCGAAGTAACTGTCAACACCCTGGACGGACAAGTAAAACTGAAAGTACGGCCGGGCACTCAGAACGATGCCATGGTACGGCTGAAAGGAAAAGGATTTCCTGTCTACAAACAGGAAGGAAGTTTCGGAGATTTGATTGTGACTTATCATATAACCATCCCCACCAATCTGACAGAAAAGCAGAAGGAACTGTTCCGCCAGATTCAACAAGGATAAACAGAAAAACGAACGATTATGCAAAACGATTTAATCATCATCAGCGAGTATTGCAACCATTGCAACATCGAACCGTCGTTCATCCTGATGTTGGGTGAGGACGGCCTGATAGACATTGAGGAAATTGACAACCGAAGTTGTTTCCCGGCGGCTCAGTTAAGAGAACTGGAACGTTATGCCCACCTCTATTATGACCTTTCCATCAACGTGGAAGGTATTGATGCCATCCGCCATCTGCTGACACGGGTAGAAAGTTTACAGGAACGTGTCCGTACTCTGGAAAACGAACTGCGGTTCTACCGGCGCTGACAATACATCCGGGATCGTGTGCGAACAGACCATTATTCGATTCGCATCCATACAAAAAAGCTGACACATCAATCTCTTGTGTCAGCTTTTTCTTATTTCTCTCTTCTTCCTATATGCCATAAACCCAGACTGTGGCAGAGAATCTGTTTTCTGATCCTGTCCTGCTTCAATAAACTTCCGGTAAGGGATTTCTTTCGAATCACAGAAATATAGGTATATTTGCACCAACAAAATAAATAAAGAATGATCAGAAATGCCAGACCAGAAGATGCCGGTGCAATGACTGACATCTATAACTTTTATATTCGGGAAAGTGTGGCTACCTTCGACACCGATCCCCTGCCGACAACTACCATGAGCCGACACATTGCTTCGGCTTCCGAAGGATACCCCTGTCTGATCTGCGAAGAAGAAGGACAAGTGGCCGGATTCTGCTACGCACATCCATGGAAGGAAAAGGCAGCCTACCGACATACACTGGAAACTACGGTTTATCTTCATCCGGAACATACCGGAAAAGGACTGGGAAGACAATTGATGGAACGCCTCATCGAAACATGCCGTACCAATGGCTTTCATGTCCTGATTGCGTGTATCACCGGAGGAAATGAAGCAAGCATCGCCCTGCATCAGTCACTCGGGTTCAAACAGGTTTCACGGTTCGAAAAGGTCGGACTGAAATTCGGACGCCAGCTGGATGTCGTAGACTTCGAGCTTGAACTTCAGCCCTGAGAGCAACCGTCCCCGGTTCATATCAATTCACTAAACTATTTTTTATCTTATATGGAACAATTCAGCCAGATGATTGCCGATGCACTCAAGCTGCCGGTTCATCGCGTAGAAAATACACTTAAACTACTTCAAGGTGGTGCCACAATCCCGTTCATCAGCCGTTACCGCAAGGAAGCTACAGGCGGACTGGACGAAGTGCAGATCAGCGAAATCAGTTCGCGTTACGAAAAACTCCTCGAACTCTCCAAACGCAAGGAAACCATACAGTCAACCATTGAAAGCCTGGGTAAACTGACCGATGACCTTCGCCGGCGTATCGACGGATGCTGGGACGCAACCGAACTGGAGGATATCTATCTGCCCTACAAGCCTAAACGAAAAACACGGGCTGAAGCAGCCCGTCAGAAAGGACTGGAGCCGCTGGCTGCCTGGCTGATGTTACAACGAGGAAACGCCCTCGATGCATACGTAAAGAATTTCGTCAAAGGAGAGGTGAAGAATGAAGAGGATGCTCTGAAAGGAGCCCGCGATATCATTGCAGAACAGGTAAACGAGGACGAACAGGCCCGTAACCAGATCCGGCATCAGTACAGCCGGCAGGCAGTCATTTCCGCGAAAGTGGTCAAAGGCAAGGAAACAGATGAAGCTGCTGCCAAATACCGCGACTATTTTGATTTCAGCGAACCGTTGAAACGTTGTTCTTCCCACCGTTTGCTGGCTATCCGGCGCGGAGAGGCTGAAGGAATTCTGAAAGTCAGCATCACCCCTTCTGATGAAACCGAATGTACCGACCGGCTGGAGCGCCGTTTTGTCAGAGGCAACAACGAATGTAGCCGCCAGGTCTGCGAAGCAGTCAATGATGCTTACAAACGTCTGCTTAAGCCTGCCATCGAAACCGAATTTGCAGCTTTAAGCAAAGAGAAAGCCGACGATGAAGCCATCCGGGTCTTTGCAGGTAACCTTCGCCAGTTGCTCCTTGCCCCGCCGTTGGGACAGAAACGGGTACTGGGCATCGATCCGGGATTCCGTACCGGATGTAAGGTCGTATGTCTGGATGCACAGGGAACTCTGTTGCACAATGAAGCCATCTATCCGCATCCTCCAAAGTCTGAATACCAGCTGGCAGGTCGCAAGCTGGTGAAACTGGTAGAACAATACCGCATTGAAGCAATTGCTATCGGGAATGGTACGGCCAGTCGTGAAACGGAACAATTTGTTACCTCCCAGCGTTTTGACCGCGAAATACAGGTCTTTGTTGTCAGCGAAGACGGAGCATCCATCTATTCAGCTTCCAAAACAGCCCGTGATGAATTCCCGGATTATGACGTAACCGTACGGGGAGCTGTCTCTATCGGCCGCCGCCTGATGGATCCTCTGGCAGAACTCGTCAAGATTGATGCCAAGTCTATCGGCGTGGGACAATATCAGCACGATGTAGACCAGACAAAACTGAAAGAAGCGCTCGACCAGACGGTGGAAAGTTGTGTCAATCTGGTTGGAGTCAATGTCAACACCGCAAGCAGCCATCTGCTGACATACGTTTCCGGACTGGGACCGGTTCTTGCCAAAAATATCGTTGACTACCGCACGGCCAACGGTCCGTTCCGCTCCCGCCGGGAACTGTTGAAGGTTCCCCGTATGGGCGCCAAGGCCTTTGAACAATGTGCCGGATTCCTTCGCATACCACATGCCGAAAACCCGCTGGACAACTCAGCCGTACACCCGGAAAGTTACCCGATCGTAGAACGGATGGCAGCCGACCTGCACTGCTCCGTAAGTGATCTCATTGCCAACCGGGAACTGAGAAGCCGCATCTCACCGGAGAAATATGTAACAGATACGGTCGGACTGCCGACTCTGACAGACATTCTTCAGGAACTGGAGAAACCGGGACGTGACCCGAGACAGAAAATTCAGGTTTTTGAATTTGACAAGAATGTACGGACTATCGATGATGTACAGGAAGGAATGGAACTTCCCGGTATTGTGACCAACATCACAAATTTTGGCTGCTTCGTCGATCTGGGAATCAAGGAAAAAGGCCTCATTCACGTCTCGCAGCTGGCTGACAGATTCGTAAGCGATCCCACAACTGTGGTCAGCATTCATCAGCATGTACGGGTACGGGTTATTGGTGTAGACCGCGAACGGAAACGTATCGCACTGACCATGAAGGGCATGTAACGAACAGATATCATTTGCAGATACAGAGAATTATGGAAAAAGAGATTTGCGCCTGGTTCGTCTTCAACAGCGGCCAGGTATTGATTGAAAAAAAAGAAGACTGCTATCACATCCCGACAGGCACAGAACCGCCGGTATATGTTCCTGTCGGCAGCACCATTCATACCATCGGCCGGCTGGGTACGCTCACGGCCAAGACTTATGCCATCCATGTACCGGTAAGCGGAGATGAAGAAAGTCCCCGTATGATGAAAGACCTCCGGGCGTCATTCGATGTGCTTCCGCGGGAGGAATATGATATGGCCGGAAAAGCATCCCAGATTCTGAACTGGGATAAAAACAGCCGTTATTGTCCGATGTGCGGCGTTCCTACCGTACAGGTTTCCCCTATTGCCAAACGATGTCCGGAATGCCGGCAGGAATTCTATCCGCGCATATCTCCGGCCGTTATCGTTCTGATCAAAAAGGAAGACAGCATTCTGCTGGTACATGCACGCAACTTCCGCGGTACGTTCAAAGGACTTGTAGCCGGTTTTCTGGAACCGGGAGAAACACTGGAAGAATGTGTACACCGGGAAGTCATGGAGGAAACAGGCCTGCGTATCCGCAACCTGAAATACTTCGGAAGCCAGCCCTGGCCTTACCCGAGCGGAATCATGGTAGGCTATACGGCAGAATATGAAAGCGGAAGCATCAAACTGCAGGACGAAGAACTGAGTGCAGGTGCCTTCTATACACGAGACAACCTGCCCGAGATACCCAAAAAACTGAGTATCGCGCGCAGGTTGATTGACGCCTGGCTGGAAGGAGAAGTCTGATTACAGCTCCTCGCACTCTTTAAGCCACAAAGCGGCACTGGCATCACTCGGCATACGCCAGTCGCCGCGCGGACTCAGCGAAACTGAGCCGACTTTCGGACCGTCCGGCAGACAGGAACGCTTAAACTGCTGGGCAAAGAAGCGGCGATAGAAACTGATCAGCCATTTCTTGATTGTCGTACTGTCGTATGTTCCACGGAAGGCATTCTCAGCCAGCCAGTAGATTTTAGCCGGACGAAAGCCGAAGCGCAGGAAATAATAGATGAAAAAGTCATGTAATTCATACGGACCTACCAGGTCTTCTGTCTTCTGACGGATGTTTCCATGTTCATCAGCCGGTATCAGTTCCGGACTAATCGGCGTATCAATGATATCCAGCAATGTATTGCGGGACAGAACATCTACCCCAGTCTGAGCAACCCAGTTAACCAGGTAGCGGACCAGCGTCTTGGGAATGCTGGCATTGACTCCATACATAGACATGTGATCACCATTGTATGTAGCCCATCCCAAAGCCAGTTCCGACAGGTCACCAGTACCAATAACCAGTCCTCCTACTTTATTGGCATAATCCATCAGAATCTGCGTACGTTCACGCGCCTGTGAATTTTCATAGGTAACATCATGGATAGACATATCGTGACCAATATCCTGAAAATGTTGGATACAGGCATCCTTGATACTGATTTCTTTCGTAGTTACCTGCAGGGAACTCATCAGTGTCAGGGCATTGTTATACGTACGGTCTGTCGTTCCGAAACCGGGCATCGTTATACCGATAATACCTTTGCGCGAAAGTCCCAGCTTATCAAATGTCTTGACGCAGACCAGCAAAGCCAGAGTGGAATCAAGCCCTCCCGAAATACCGACCACTACGGTCTTGCATCCCGTATGTACCAGACGTTTCGCCAGACCAGCTACCTGAATGGAGAATATTTCCTCGCAACGTTCATCCAATAATGCTCCTCCTGCCGGGACAAACGGATGCGGCTCTACATAACGGGTCAGCATCAGATCGCGGCCGGTTACCATTTCTGCCGTCACACGACGAGCCGGCTGCTGGGCATGCATACGCACGCTGGCAGCAAATGTAGTATTGGTCAGACGTTCTCCGCGCAGACGTTCCACATCTATTTCCGTCACTACCAGTTGATCCTTAAAAGAGAAACGTTCAGACTCGGCCAGCAAGGTTCCGTTTTCATAAATCAGTCCGTTGCCTGCAAAGACCACATCAGTTGTCGATTCTCCAAATCCGCTGGAGGCGAAAACATAACCGGCCAGACACCGGGCTGACTGCTGGGCTAGCAAGGAACGGAGGTACTGATGCTTGCATATGTTCTCTGTATCGGCCGACATATTAAATATGATTTCAGCCCCTTTCAGTGCCAGAAGGGAACTGGGTGGAACAGGGGCCCACACATCTTCACAGATTTCTACACCGAAGCAGACATCTGACGTTTCAAAGAGCATGTTACTGCTCACCGGTACCAGCTGGCCACATAACCGGACCATAGTATCTTCTGGATGAGCCGTAGACGGAGCAAACCAGCGCTGTTCATAAAACTCCTTATAGTTTGGAAGATATGTTTTCGGAACGACACCAAGAATCTTTCCTTTCTGGAACACAACTGCACAATTCAATAGTGTAGAATTGACAATGACAGGCATACCCACGATGGAAATGACATCCAGCTGGCGGGTATTGTTCATAATCTGCATCAATGCCAGTTCTGCCTGTTCCAGCAACAACTGCTGTCCGAACAGGTCACCACACGAGTATCCGGTAAGATTCAATTCCGGAAAGACTACGATCTGTACACCCTTGCCATCAGCTATTGCAATCTGAGTTTCTGCCTGTTGGGCATTAAATTTGCAATCAGCCACTTTCACTGTCGGAATAGCAGCTGCAACTTTTACAAAACCAAATTTCATATTGTCTATATAATAAGGTATAGAATCCTGCCGACCGTTGTCTCCGGGACACAGCCCGGTCTGGCAAAGATCCGATCAATCTATCTGCAAAAATAATCATTTAATCCGGCATACGAAGATGAAAACTAAAAATATGTGAGAAACAAAAAAAGAGTTGCAAAAAAAGACTTCTGCACATGAAAAAAAGTTCACAGACTCTTGTCATTCAAAAAAAACTTTGTATCTTTGCCTTCGAAATAAAATTGTAATAGTTACAGAATTGAAAGAGAGTATGAATGTTTACGAATATTTGATTAGTTACAATATCAAGCCGTCCGTACAACGCATTGCCATCATGGATTATCTCCTGAAGCATAAAACTCATCCCTGTATCGATGAGATCTATATGGCTCTGTGCAAAGAAATCCCTACCCTTTCAAAAACAACCGTATACAATACGCTGAAGTTGTTTATAGAACATGGAGCTGCCCGGATGCTGACCATTGATGAAAGGAATGCCTGTTTCGACGGAGATACATCGGTGCATGCACACTTCCAGTGCAAAGCATGCGGAAAAATCTACGATCTTCCCATGGAAATGAAAGATCCGGAAGTAGAAAAGCTGGCGCAGAACGGCTTCATAACTGAAGAAACACACCTTTATTATAAAGGTATCTGCCCCGAATGCTCAAAAGAAAACCAGAACTAATAACGTATTTAAAATAGAATATTAACTAACATCTAAAATTTTTATTGTCATGAAAAAATTTATCTGTACTGTTTGTGGTTACATTTACGAAGGTGAAACTGCTCCTGAAAAATGCCCGTTGTGTAAAGCTCCGGCTTCTAAGTTCAAAGAAATGGAAGAAGCAGAAGGTGGTCTTCAGTTTGTTGACGAACACGTAATCGGCGTAGCTAAAGGTTGCGACGACGAAATGATCAAAGACCTGAACAATCACTTTATGGGTGAATGTACAGAAGTTGGTATGTACCTGGCTATGAGCCGTCAGGCTGACCGTGAAGGCTATCCTGAAGTTGCAGAAGCTTTCAAACGCTATGCTTGGGAAGAAGCTGAACACGCAGCTAAGTTTGCAGAACTGCTGGGTGACTGTGTATGGGATACCAAAACTAACCTGGAAAAACGTATGAACGCTGAATGCGGTGCTTGCGAAGACAAGAAACGTATCGCTACTCGTGCAAAACAGCTGAACCTGGATGCTATCCACGACACTGTTCACGAAATGGCTAAAGACGAAGCTCGTCACGGTAAAGGTTTCGAAGGTTTGTACAACAGATACTTCAAGAAGTAATTATCTTACCCAAACAGGTAATATCGATACTCCTGAAACGGAGGGTTGCCTCAAGGCAACTCTCCATTTTCTTTTTTATCCATAAAAGTTTCTTCCTTTCCTGACAACAGATAGGTTGCATCACATCGAATACACAATACAGCAATATCGAGTAGCAGGATCCGCAGAATCGAGTAGTACGATGAGGCTGAATCGAATAGTCGATGAGGGCGCATCGAGTAGTACGATGGAGCCTAAACGACCGGTCGATTTTCCGCTAATGTAAGCACAATTTTCCGGCAGCCGGAGAAAAAAGAAACGCGGGTTTCCCTTCAAGTCATACGACTCCTGGGATAACCCGCGTTCCATATTATCGGATAGACTCCGAAATCAGAAATTAAACTTTTCCAGTTTCATTGCAGCCAGCTCCTGAATCTTCGGAACCAGTGTTGTGAAGTGAGTAGCCTGTTCATGGGCAGAAAGAGATTCTGCATCACGCCATGTTTCACAAATCATCAGTACATCAGGGCGGGTTGCGCTTTCAAACAAATCATACGCTACACATCCATTGTCTTTCAATGATGCTGCTACCAGTTCTTTGGACAGAGCCACTACTTCCTGACGTTTTTCTGCTCCAACCTGGATAAATACATTCAATCTAATCATAATTGTTTCTGTTTTAAAAGTCTATGTTGTTATTCTTTGCAAATGCTTTCCATTTACCATTCCACGAACTTGCCGCGAGCCTTACGTTCCTTCAGGATCTCAGCCAGACGTTTGTTCTTGGAAGAGGCAATATATTTTCGTCCGAAAATATTCGGTATGGCAACTCCCAAAGCAATACACATGATCACCAGTCCGGAGTTTACACCGCTTTCAATGGCTTTCATCAACGGAGTAACCTGATCGATGGACTGTACATTCATGTTGATCAGACCAAACAGCATGCGGTACATCAGAACTCCCGGGATCATCGGGATTACTGAAGGAATAGTCAGCACATGGTTAGGTACATGGAACCAGTGAACAGCCTTAATTGCAATCAGACTCACAAGAACAGAGCCGCTGAAAGAACCGATAACCAATCCCATATCCAGACCTATATTATTTGTGCTCGGACCGAGGTTGACAAAGTTACGGGTACATACAGCGATGATACCTCCAATGGCCACAACCCAAAGCAGACGACGCTGGATGTTGAAGATCATGGAAAATCCCATCGCCGAAATGGCTGCCGCAATGGCATATTCCAGATAATTGTGATGAGGAACCATACTGATGGTCGGGAAGAAATCACCGATGCTGCACAGTTTCACGGCAAAAGCAATACCGAAAGCCATTGCCGATACCATCAGCAATGTATTCACTGCCCGGACAATACCGACCTGAATATAATTGTCAAGCATATCGTCGACGAAGTTGATCAAAGGTACACCCGGAACGATAAACAGAGCACAAGCCAGCAGCGGGTGCCAGGGAGTAGAAGTCCATTCAGCAGGCAACAACGTAGAAGCCCATGCCAGCATGGTAGCTATAAAAGCAGAGATTGCGATTCCCATATAATGGTTCAGACCAGACTCGTTACATTTCGCACGCACGCGCATTCCAATGATGGCAGCGATTGATGCATACAGGAAAGCCATCCAGTCACATCCGAACTGAATACAGAATCCACCGCAGGCAAAACCGGCTCCAATGGCTACCTGCCACGGTGTGTAATTACGTTTGCGGGTACGGATCTTTTCAAGTTCTTCCTCATACTGGTCAAGCGTATAATCATTTTCAATGGCACGCCACGACAATTTGCTTACTTCAGAAATGGCTGTCATGTTCACTCCGTGTCCTTCAATACGCTGGAATTTTGTAAACGAATAGTCTCCATCGCTCACGTTCACCATCAGCATAGTGAAGCTGACATTGATGTGAAGTTTCTCTTCGGGAATACCCAGATACGCTGCCGTACGCTTCATGTTTCTCACAATGCGGTTCGTGTCCGCCAGACTTTCTACCAAAAGTTTGCCAGTACGCAACAATAAGTCTACTCTACGGTGCAGGAGCTGATCGTGCGCCTTCACGGTAGTTTCCAAGTGTTCGTCTATTACCATTAATTATAAGTTTTGTTTTTCAGGGTGCAAAAGTACAAAAAATTCTGTTTTTCTTTTTATCTTTGCACCCAGAAGTTTAATGAAATGCGCAAACTTTCAAGGATAGAAGAAGAAAGAAGAATCGTTGAACAAATGATACGGATCTATTGCCGCCACAAGGAAGGCAACAGAACGTTATGCAACAATTGCCAGTCTCTGTTGGCATATGCCACTGCAAGGCTGAACAACTGTCCGTTCAAAGATCACAAAAAAACTTGTCGTCTGTGCCCAAAACATTGTTACAAGCCCGACATGAGAGCACAGATCCGGAACGTTATGCGCTATGCAGGCCCCCGAATGCTCTTCTACCATCCAATAGCTGCCCTGCAACATATTTGGCGAGAGTATGGCGAACACCTGATCAGAAAAAAACCATTATCCACAAAAACAAGTGTAGAATAAATCCACAATCCCCGACATTCCTTCCCCAACTTTTATCCCCTCCACCCTAACAATACACAGGAAATCAAGCATAAAAAAAACGAGACAAAGGTTTGGCACAGGATTTGCAACATTCAAAGAAGCGCACAAAAATTAAAATTAACCAAAGAAATATGAAACGATTTTTGACAAGGAAAGATTTAAGAATGAAAAGAAAACAAGCCATCTATGCAGCAATCAGCGTAATCGTTGTCATTGCTCTGTACCTGGTTCTGACCCGCAAAGAAAAACCGGAACCTGAACTTCCCATCGTTTGCGTGACACCGGCTCAGCAACAAGATGTAGAAATTTATGGAGAATACGTGGGCCGAATCCGTGCTCAGCAGTTTGTAGAAGTTCGCGCCCGCGTAGAGGGTTTCCTCGAACAAATGCTTTTCGAGGAAGGAACTTATGTAAAAAGAAACCAGACACTCTTTGTCATTAATCAGGATAAATACCGTGCCAAAGCAGACAAGGCACGTGCCCAGCTGAAGAAGGACGAAGCAACAGCCCGCAAGGCTCAACGTGACCTGGACCGTATCCGTCCGCTGTATGAAAAGAATGCAGCCAGCCAGCTGGACCTGGACAACGCCATTGCTGCTTATGAAACTGCAGTAGCCAGCGTAGGCATGAGCGAAGCTGATCTGGATCAGGCAGAACAGGAACTGGGATATACCATCGTACGTTCGCCGATATCCGGACAGATCAGTGAAAGATATGTCGACCTGGGAACGCTGGTAGGCAGCGGCAACCAGTCTCTTCTTGCCACCATCGTAAAAAGCGATACTGTACTGATTGATTTCAGCATGACTGCACTTGACTATCTGAAAAGTAAAGAGCGTAACGTAACTCTCGGCCAAAAGGACTCTACACGTTCCTGGCAACCGACCGTCAGCATTACGCTTGCCGACAACTCCGTATATCCACACAAAGGTCTCGTTGACTTTGCCGATCCACAGGTAAATCCGAAAACCGGAACGTTCTCCGTCCGTGCAGAAATGGCCAACCCCGACCATGCTCTTCTGCCGGGACAGTTCACCAAGGTCAAACTGTTGCTTGACGTACGCGAACAGGCCACGGTAGTTCCCCAGAAATCACTGATCATCGAAAAGGGAGGTGCCTACGTATTCGTGATGCGTAAAGACTCGACTGTAGAAAAACGTTTCATCGAACTCGGTCCGGAATTCCAGAACAACGTAGTGGTAGAACGTGGTCTTGCTGCCGGCGAAATGGTTGTTGACGAAGGTTATCATAAACTGACTCCGGGCATTAAAGTCCGCATTGGCGAAGCACCGGAAGCAAAGGAGGAAGACAAATAAGCAAACCCCATTAATCAGACAACCCCATGAAAGTGAATTTTTTCATTGACAGACCGGTATTCTCGGCTGTCATATCCATATTGATTGTGATCATCGGAGTCATCGGACTGATGATGCTTCCGGTCGATCAATATCCCCAGATTACACCGCCGGTTGTAAAAATCAGCGCATCTTATCCGGGTGCAAGTGCCGTAACCGTATCACAAGCTGTAGCAACCCCTATTGAACAGGAACTGAACGGTACGCCGGGTATGCTCTACATGGAGTCCAACAGCTCCAATTCGGGAGGATTCTCAGCAACCGTCACTTTTGATATCTCAGCCGATCCGGATCTGGCCGCAGTAGAAATACAGAACCGTATCAAGCTGGCCGAATCCCGTCTGCCTGCCGAGGTCGTACAGAATGGTATCACAATCGAAAAACAGGCAGCCAGCCAGCTGATGACACTCTGTCTGACTTCTGATGACCCCAAGTTCGATGAAATCTATTTAAGTAACTTCGCTACCATCAACGTGCTCGACCTTTTACGGCGTATTCCCGGCGTGGGCCGTGTATCAAACATCGGTAGCCGTTACTATGCCATGCAGATCTGGGTAGACCCTGCCCGTCTGGCCAATTTCGGTCTGACCGTACAAGACGTACAGAATGCCTTGAAAGATCAGAACCGTGAGTCTGCAGCCGGAGTTCTGGGACAACAGCCTGTTACCGGCCTTGACATTACGATTCCTATCACAGCTCAGGGACGTCTGTCAAGTGTATCTGAATTTGAAGAGATCGTACTGAGCACCAATGCCGACGGTTCACTGGTACGTATGCGTGACGTAGCCCGTGTTTCTCTCGAAGCACAGTCTTACAATACGGAAAGTGGTATCAATGCAGGCAATGCTGCCGTACTGGGAATCTATATGCTTCCGGGCGCCAATGCAATGGAAGTAGCCGAAAGCGTAAAAAAAGAGATGGCAGAGATTAGCAAGAACTTCCCTGAAGGACTGGAATATAACTTCCCGTTCGATATGACGAAGTACATCTCTGAATCTATCCACGAAGTATACAAGACTTTGTTTGAAGCGTTGTTCCTCGTTATTGTCGTTGTATTCCTTTCTTTGCAGAACTGGCGGGCTACTGTCATCCCGATCGTAGCAGTCCCCATCTCACTGATCGGAACCTTCGGATTCATGCTGATCTTCGGCTTCTCGCTCAACATTCTGACCCTGCTCGGTCTGGTATTGGCCATTGGTATTGTGGTCGACGACGCGATTGTTGTGGTTGAAAACGTAGAACGCATCATGGAAGAGGAGCATCTGTCTCCTTATGAAGCAACGAAAAAAGCAATGGACGGACTGGTGGGCGCCATCATTGCCACCTCTTTGGTACTGGCAGCCGTATTCGTGCCTGTAAGTTTCCTTTCAGGTATCACCGGACAGCTGTATCGCCAGTTCAGTGTGACAATCGCTATTTCAGTATTGCTGTCTACGGTTGTCGCCCTAACCTTGAGCCCCGTGATGTGTTCGCTCATTCTGAAACCGGCTGATCCTAACAAGCCGAAGAACCGCGTGTTCCGGGCAATCAACCGCTGGCTGGATGTGGGCAATCATCATTACATTGCAGAAATCCGCCGTGTCATCAGACACCCCAAACGCGTCATTTCATTCTTCGGTATCGTTCTCGTGTTTATTTTCACACTTTACCGACTGATCCCGACCAGCTTCCTCCCGACAGAAGACCAGGGATATTTCACAGTCGAGCTGGAACTTCCGGAAGGAACAACCCTGGAGCGTACACGTATTGTGACCAACCGGGCCATCGATTTCCTGATGAAAGATCCTGCAGTGGAATATGTATTGAACGTTACGGGTAGCAGCCCTCGTATCGGTACGAGCCAGGCACGAAGCCAGCTGACCGTCATCCTGAAAGAATGGAAAGAACGTGACAACACGACGATCAATGAAATCATGGCCAATGTACAGGAAGAAATGAAAGAGTATCCGGAAAGCAAAGTCTATCTGTCTACTCCTCCCGTTATTCCGGGACTGGGTACATCAGGTGGTTTTGAAATGCAGCTGGAAGCTCGTGGTGATGCAACCTACGACGACCTGGTACGCGCTACGGACACTTTGATGTATTATGCCAAACAGCGGAAAGAAATCGCAGGACTGTCCTCATCCCTGCAGGCTGAAATCCCGCAGCTGTATTTCGACGTAGACCGCGACAAGGTAAAACTGTCCGGTGTACCGATGGCGGATGTATTCTCAACAATGAAGGCCTATACCGGATCCGTATACGTGAACGACTTCAACCTGTTCAACCGTATCTACCGTGTATATATCCAGGCAGAAGCTCCTTATCGGGCTCACCGCGATAACATCGGACTGTTCTTCGTAAAAGGAAGTGACGGAAACATGATTCCGCTGACCTCACTGGGAACAACCGACTATACGACCGGACCGGGTAGCATCAAGCGTTTCAATATGTTCAACACCTCTGTCATCAACGGAACAACGGCCAACGGAGCCAGCTCCGGACAGGCCATGGAAATACTGGAACAGATTGCACGTGAGAAACTGCCAGAGAATATCGGAGTAGAATGGAGCGGACTCTCCTATCAGGAAAAGCAGGCAGGCGGACAGACAGGTCTGATTCTGTCACTGGTATTCCTCTTCGTGTTCCTCTTCCTGGCAGCCCTTTACGAAAGCTGGAGTATTCCGGTAGCCGTATTGATTTCACTTCCGGTAGCCGTACTCGGTGCCTATGCCGGCGTTGCAATCTGCGGTCTGGAAAACGATACCTACTTCCAGATTGGTCTGGTAATGCTGATCGGTCTGGCAGCCAAGAATGCCATCCTGATCGTAGAGTTCGCCAAAGACGAAGTGGATAAAGGACGCGATGTCGTAGAAGCCGCCCTGTATGCAGCTCAGTTGCGCTTCCGTCCCATCTTGATGACCTCACTGGCTTTCATCCTCGGTATGCTTCCGATGGTTATTGCTTCAGGACCGGGTTCCGCCAGCCGTCAGGCTATCGGTACCGGTGTATTCTTCGGAATGCTTGTTGCCGTTACAGTCGGCATCGTATTGGTTCCGTTCTTCTTTGTGATGATCTACAAGACAACCCACAAGTTAAAACAACTCAAGAAATAAAACCCTGTATCCGTATGAAACAGACTAAACAGCTACCTAAAATATTCCTTTTCCTGGCAACCAGCTTCCTTCTGGGAAGCTGCCAGCTGGGGAAACACTATACACGCCCTCAACTGCAACTGCCGGAAACCCTCGACAGCACCAGTGTGGACAGCACCTCCCTGGGTGACTATCCGTGGGAACAGCTCTATACAGACACTACACTTCAGGCCCTGATCCGCAAGGCCCTTACCTACAACAAGGACATGCTGATTGCCGCATCCCGGGTCAAGGAACTGGCAGCCATGAAGCGGATTGACTATGCCAAACTGTTTCCGGAAGTCAATCTGAAAGTCTACGGAGAACGGGAACGGGAAAACTATGGTGGAGATCATCCTGTGAACAGCGATGAATTCGACCTGAAAGTAGGAGTTTCCTGGGAACTTGACCTGTGGGGTAACCTTCGCTGGGCACGCGACAAAAGCCTTGCTCAGTTCATGGGGTCCATCGAAAACCAGCGTGCAGTCCGTATGACTCTGGTCAGCCAGGTTGCCCAATCCTACTTCGAACTGGTAGCGCTCGACAACGAACTCTCCATTGTCCGCAAGACCGTAGAAGCACGACGTGAAGGTCTTCATCTGGCACGTATCCGCTATGAAGGCGGTCTTACCTCAGAAACAGCTTTCCGTCAGGCGCAGGTAGAGCTGGCACGTACCGCCACGCTGGTTCCGGATCTGGAACGAAAGATCTCCCTGAAAGAAAACGAACTGGCTTTCCTCACCGGAGACTATCCGCGTCACATCAACCGTGCCGTACTGCCCGAAGAAGTCATGTTCCCCATAAGCCTGCCTGTCGGACTCCCTTCCAGTCTGCTGGAGCGCCGTCCGGACGTACGTCAGGCTGAACAGGCCCTGATCGAAGCCAATGCAGCTGTTGGAATTGCCTACACCAATCTTTTCCCGCGCATTACCCTGACAGCAAGCTATGGTGCAGAAAGCAAATTGCTAAGCGATCTGCTGAAATCGCCTCATCATCTGATCGTGGGCAACCTGCTGCAACCGCTTTTCGCCATGGGAAAGAACCGTGCAATGCTGAAAGCCAAGAAGGCGGCCTACGAACAAGCAGCCTATGCTTATGAAAAAGCTGTCCTGAGTGCATTCAAGGATGCTTATAATGCCATTGTAGAATTCAACAAAATCAAAGAAATCTACGAAACCCGTCTGCGTCTGGAACAGTCGTCCAAAAGCGCCCTTGAACTGGCACAGCTGCAATACATGGAAGGAGTCATTGCTTACATGGACCTGCTCGATGCACAGCGTGGATACCTTGAAGCACAGATCAGCCTGAGCAATGCCATCCGCGACAAGCAGATCACTCTCGTCAACCTGTACAAAGCATTGGGAGGAGGTTGGCAATAAGCCGCTCCTTCTCACCGGATAATGTCTGACCGGACAAATAAAAAGATAGCCGCCCAGGGAATTGGGCGGCTATCTTTTTATAGAGATTCTTTTATCTGTAAATCTAATTCTTCCGGCTTATTTCAGCTCTTTGCATTTATAGCGGTCACCTGTAGCTTTCACCAGTTCCTTCAGGAATTCCTGCGTATAACCCGGACGATCCAGAGGTGCTGTATTTCCGGTTGCCGGACGAACCAGCTTTCCATTCTGAACCCGCTTCACGGCACCGTCATTGTAACGGACAACCAAAAACTCTCCCAGCTTCTTCCAGCTTTCCACCGCAGTCTGGGCAGTCATCGAAGTATAGTCTGTCAGGAATGCCTTAGCTTTGGCCGGATCTTCCTGATACAGTTTCAAGGCTGTGCTTTCTACACCGCTCTGTGCGTTGGCATACATATCTTCCAGGCTGTTCTGTACCGTGCGCATATCGTTTATCATCAGGCTGTAACGCGGACGAATCATATCAGCCACCCAGTTATAGATCCAGAAAGCAGAGTTCCATGAGAATGTCACGCAGTCTCCTTCTCCTTGAGCATACGATGCCGGTACCTTGTCCGTATTGCAATAAACCGGAGTAAATACAGTCATATTCGCATCGTCCAGTCCGAACCACAGCACACCGCCGATGGCGTCAGGAAGGTTTGCACGCATCTGAGAAACGAAAACAAATGCACTCTGCTGCGTAGAAATCGGACGTTCGTTGAAATACTCCTGTCCGTCCACCTTAAAGGTCAGCGGAGAAAGACGGTAAGGCATCTTGAACACTCCGGCACCCGGATCATTGGTAATGTCAAGCGGCGTACCTTCATAATGATCGCGCATGGCATGCTGGATGTCGCGTACAGACACCTTTGCATCCGGTTTCACATACAGCGGCATCGGCTCGCTGCTCTCTCCCTGAATATACGGCAGATAAGCCTGTCCGGTCGTCTTGCTGAACATGTTGTAGAAACTCCATACCCGGGCTTCGCAGGCACGCAGGCCGGAGAAATCCAGAGGACAATAGGCATCCGCAAAACTGAAATCCTTATTCAACCCGTCGAAATAACCTTTTTCACGTGCAAAGGAAATGACATCCGGAGAATACAGGCAGTTTTCTTTGTCGTTCATGTCGAACTTATGGATACGGCTCTGGTTTGCATGAGCTGCAATGCAGTCATCCGGAATACGGACAGCTACCCACACTGCTCCTTTCACACCGGGACCCTTACCGATCATTTCCATGATCCAGGCTTCATTCGGATCGGCGATGGAGAACGATTCGCCGCTGCTGTAATAACCATACTCCTTCACGAGATCTGTCATCACCTTGATGGCTTCCTTCGCAGTACGCGAACGCTGCAAAGCTACATAGATCAGGCTTCCGTAGTCCATGATACCGGTAGTATCCACCAGTTCCGGACGACCTCCGAAAGTCGTTTCACCGATGGTCACCTGATATTCGTTCATGTTTCCGATCACATTATACGTCTGCTTGGCCTCTTTGATCTTGCCCAGATACTTGCCGCTGTCCCAGTCAAAAATGTCACGCATGGTTCCTGCCGGATGCGTAGCTGCCGGGAAATGGCAAAGGAAGCCGAACATACCGTACGAGTCTGCCGAATAAGATACGATCACAGACCCGTCGGCCGAAGCCTTCTTGCCGACGATAAAGTTGGTACAGGCCCAACCGTTCACAAAGACGGCTGTCAACATCATGACAGCCAGGATTAGTTTTCTTCTCATATTTATCTTGATTTTAGATTAAATAATCAACTTAAAAGCGATATTCTTTACGCGTCACGTTACCGCACTCGTCGGTCACCGTCACTTCAGCCCGGTGAGGAACTCCCCGCTTCACCTTTTCAGGATCCTGAATCACCAGAATTCCTTTCTTCAGACCGAAAAGCACAAAATGTCCGTCGATATACACTTTATAACTGCGGATTCCCGTTTCACCGTCCTTCACCCGGAAACGAAGATTACGCGGATTGGCACGCCATGTTCCCTGTCCCAGCGGAGTAATCCGCGGACCGATGGTATCTACTGCCACCGTAAATGTTCCGAGTGTACGCACGCGGGTTCTGATCCATCCGTCCGCATACTCTCCTCCTACCGAAGCCTGCCATTTGCCGACCTTCTGCATGATGTAATACTTGGTGGTGTCTGCCAGCGGCTTGTGACGCAGGCCGATGGCCAGCGGACAATAACTGTGAAGCGGTGTATCTCCGGCATCCAGCACATAATCGAACGAGATTCCGGCACTGTCTCCCTTCACTTCGGTATTCAGTTCCGCATTCTCATACACATAGCCCCTCGGAACCACCAGTTCCATGCCCGGCTCATGAATCACATTCGTGCGGTCCCAGTATAAAATATGGTTTGATTCCGGCACATATTCCGGTACTGGCTGTTTCCGTCCCCGTACCGTAAAGCGATACGTCCGCTTGTTTCCGAAGTTATCCTCCAGCACATAACGGAAACGATAATTGCGCTCCTCACTGATATTTACAATGCCTCCGTTCTCATCCGCATGCAGCAGACGAAGCCGGTTACCGGGCAAAACACGCGAACGCATCACCAGCCGGCGTGTCTTCATCAGCTCCTCGTAGTCCGTAAATCCGTTGATCATCCGGTTTTCATCGGGAAGTACCCGGTCGGTCACACTGCGAAACACCTCGACCGAATCCACGTACAAAGTCACGGAATGCACACCATAAAAATTTGACGTTCCGTCCATATAATCCTTTGCACTGATTCCCGTATAAATCTCGCCCCATGCTTCAACCGGCTGCGACAGATTGCCCACAGCCACCAGCTTCTTGCGTGTACGGCCTTCCACCACTCCTTTGCCGGCTACCGGATAAATACCCACCAGGCTGGCAACAGGTGCCTTGCTGTCCTTCAGCAAATGGCCGAAATAAGGCATCGGATCAATATATTCCTGGGTATCGGAATGACGCAGTTCCAGATGCAAATGCGGACCGGCCGATGCTCCTTCGTTTCCGCTCAGGGCAATCACGTCTCCCTTCTTCACCGGAAAACGTCCCGGCTCGGGAAACAGATTACAGACAAAAGTCTCGTTGGCATACTGATAGTCACGCACATAACGTTCCACCTCGGGCGAGAATGCCACGACGTGCCCGTAGACGGACGTCAGCCCGTTGGGATGCGTAATGTAAATCGCCTGTCCGTAACCTCCGTGCAGCACGGCTACACGCGACACATATCCGTCGGCAATACAGTGAATCGGCTTACCCGTCACTCCCTGTGTCTTGATGTCCAGTCCGTTGTGAAAATGATTCGGACGAAGTTCACCGAAATTTGCACTCAGCAATATAGGAAAATCAAAAGGCGAGCGAAAAACGTTGCGCAACGTATCTCCCGCCTGTCCTGCCCATGTCATGCCGCAGACACCTCCCAGCACGACAAGCATCAAAGCTCTCCGCATCATGATTGCTTCTTATCTTCCTTGTCAGCCTCGTCCAGACCGTTCATCCCGTCTCTGAAACTCTTCACACCTTTGCCCAGACCTTTCATCAGTTCCGGGATCTTCTTTCCCCCGAAAAGCAGCAATGCCACCAGAAGAATCAGCAGCAGTTCCTGCGTTCCCACTCCTAAAATCAGAAATGTACACATATTCTTATTGTTTTTTCATTCGTTTGACGCTACAAATATATCCAATAAAATGAGGATATGCAAAAATGTCGAAACGTTTTAAGGTAAAGCCCGAAGCGTTTGCATCAAAAGCCCGAAACGTTTTTAAAAAAGCCCGCGGGCTTTTTGCCGTATGCAGCCAGAGCAGCAGACCATAGGAAAAACTAAAAGAGTTGTATATCAATGCAAAACAAAGAAGTTCAACCGAGGTGAAATAGGTGGACTAAATGATAAACGACAAGATAAGTAATTGATTATTAGCGATAAAGATATAATGTTCGGGCCCCAAGCGGATCACCAAAAGAAAAGCCAAAAGGCGACAATAAAAAGACAAGTCCTACAAAATCAATATTTTGTGGGACTTTTTTTATTGCCCTTTGGCGACCTTGACCGCCAAAAAGAGGGCATTGACGGACAAAAATTAGTACCCAATTCGTACCCCCGACAAGATTTTCAAAAAAGGGGTACGATTTGTCGGAAATTGGCGGAACGCTGTCGGGATTTGGCGACCCTGCATTTATCTCATTATGAGTTAATAAAAGTAGTTTTGTAACTTAAAAAATGAGGTATGAAATCGACATTCCGAGTATTGTTCTTCTTGAAGCGGGACAAGGTAAAAAAGAACGGTAATATGCCTATTATGGCACGTATTACCATTGACGGGAAACTGGCACAGTTCAACACTAAACTTGAAGTCAATCCCAAGAACTGGCAAGCCAAGACGGGAAAGGTGTCCGGACGTGGAGCGGAGTTTACCCGCATGAATGAAATGCTGGACGGTATCAAAGCCACCCTGTACAAGCACTACCAGACCATACTGGAAAGGGACGGTTATGTTACCGCTGAAAAGGTACGCAACACCTTTTTAGGCAAAGAGGAAAAGGCTAAGACCCTCTTGCAAGTGTTCGCACAGCATAACGAGCAGTATGCGCTGAAAGTGGGAAAGACCGCCACACACCGGACATACACCCGGTACGAACTTACAAAGAATCGTCTCGCCGAATATATCCGCACGAACTACCATGTGGAGGACATCAGCTTCCGGGAGATAAACGTGGTGTTCATCGAGGGCTTCTACCTGTTCATCCGTGATAACTATCCATGTACCCACAACACCGCCATGAAGTTTGTGCAGCGTTTCAGAACCGTTGTGCTGTTCGCCCACAATCTGGGCTTGATTAACTTTAATCCTTTCGGGGCATACAAGTTGAAGTTTGAGTATGTGGAAAGGGGGTATCTCGAACAAGACGAGTTAGACCGCATCTATCAGAAGACATTTGCCAGCAAGCGGCTGGAGCAGGTACGTGATATGTTCATTTTTAGCTGTTATACGGGCTTGTCGTATGTGGATGTGTGCGAGTTACGGGCGGAGAACATCAAGGTTTCCTTTGACGGCAACCTGTGGATAATCAAGAAAAGACACAAGACAAACGTAACGTCCAATATCCGTTTGTTGGATATTCCCAAAGCCATCTTACAGAAGTATGACGGGAAGTTGCCTGACAGCAAGATTCTTCCAGTAATCAGCAACCAAAAGATGAACGATTACTTGAAAGGAATCGCAACGGTGTGCGGCATAAACAAGAAAATCACCTATCACGTTGCAAGACATATTACTTTCTCTTACTCATTGAAAACAAGAAACTTACAAAGGCTGTCAGCTTGACAGGTAACGATTTGGAAACCAGCGGGCTTCTCTATTCTGCAATGTTCTGCATCAATCAAAAGAACGCTTCTCTCATTTGCAAAAGTAGTGTTTTTCTCCCTCACTGCCAAAACTATTCCTCTGAAAAATGAAGAAATTACACTTCACCAACACAATAATCCTATTAGCAACAGAAAAATTAGTGTTAGGTGTAAAGAACTTCTAAGATATTCTCTGCCAATTTTAAATCATAAATGCATATGGCATTATTTTCATCAGTGTTGTAACCAAGATAGTTGACACTGCCATACCATATCAAGGATTTGTCAATGATTACAACATCAATAGCCAAGGAATCATTAACTCTGACATTTGCTCCTGTTTCTTTTAACCGTTCTTCCTTTTCCAAATCACTTCTGATTACGGCAATGACTTCCACACCTCGTGCCAACAAGTCTTTCAGCATATCAAGCACAGATGAACGTTTAGAAAACCAAAGTTTTGTTGCGGAAATAACGACCGAACGTTTTGCTTGAGACAAATCATTGAAAAACTTACCTAGATATGTATGACCGTTAAAAATAACGCTATGGCTTTCATTGAATATGTTCATTGGCTCATTTGATTTTATCTGATAACCCACAGATGCATATCCACGTAGCCTCCGCTTGTACATGACATCACACATTGGTATGCGAATGTCGATATAATCGTAAATCCGAACTTCCTTTTTGCCCGGATACTCCCGATGCAAACGCCCTGCATATTGTGCAATAATGCCTTTCCAAGAAACGGGCAGGGCTAAAAACAGAGTGTCCAACCGAGGATAGTCGAAACCTTCACCCACATATTTCCCTGTCGCTACTATGACAAGCGGTTCCGTAGGAGAAATACCTTGTAGCAATTCCATTTTCTGATGTTTTTCTCTTGCCGATTCAGAACCGATAAGAGTAACAACATACTTGCAATAGGGAGCTAAGGCATTTGCCAATGTTTCGACATGGGTGGTAAGATTTGTCAATACTATGGGAGAACGTCCTTCCGTTAATGTCTTACGCACATCGTCTATGATAAGATTGTTCCGATTTTCATCTTTGACCATTTTCTGAATCATTCGTGCATAAGTGGACTTATCATCCGTCAATTCTCTGTAAGCAGTGAAACGGGGAACAAGCAGGCGCGTGAATGTTTGGAAGGTCATTTGGACCTTTGCATCTGCCGAATAGCGGATAGGGCCGCATTGCATGAAAATAATAGGCTGGTGCCCGTCCTTGCGGATTGCGGTAGCTGTCAGTCCATAGACATAACTGGCATTGGCATACTTCAATATCCGTTCAAAATTCACTGCTGATACATGATGGCATTCGTCCACAATCAGCATTCCGTAATTCCGAACAAAAGATTTCACCCCGTTGTCTTCCAAACAGGATTGCATCAAGGCAATGTCTATTTTCCCATGCAGTGAATTTCCCTTAGAATCCAATGTACCGAACGGTGAAAAGGCTTTTTTACGGCCACGTTTCTTTGGAGTATCTTCTTCCGTAAAGTCTATTTCCAAAAATTCTTCCAAACGGGATTTCCATTGGTCCAATAAAGCTTTAGTGTGTACAAGTATCAGCGTGTTTATTTTCCGTTCAGCAAGTAGGCCAATAGCCGTAACCGTTTTTCCAAATGCGGTAGTGGCATTCAATACCCCGTTGTCATGTGCTGTCAAACTGGCTATGGCTGCTTTCTGCTCTTCACGGAATTCGCCTTTAAACCTTACGGTTACGTTCTCTCCATGATTGGTCTTATCCTCTATCCGGTAGGTGATTTGGTTGCTTTCCAAAAGAGCAACAACCGCATCTTCACATCCACGGGGCAGGGTGATGTAATCCTCTTCCATATCGGCACAGGAAATGATACAGGGAATGTTGTAAGTAGACAAGCGCATACCTCGTCTGGCATAAAACTCCGGATTCTTGAATGAGGCAATCCGTTTCAGATGGTTGATTGCTCTTGCGGAAAACCCAGACAAAGGGATGTATAGCATATTGGAGCGTATGAGAATAGGATTAGCAGGAAAATCGTTAGGAGTGATTTTCTGAGGTACCGGAGTCTCCCACGGTTTGGATTCACTGGTAGTGGACAATTCACCCAAATCGGAATCTGTCCTATGTTTAGCCAATATTGCATCAATCATTGTTTCGGAAATCCGTTTTATCTGAAGTAGATAGTCCCACTGGTCCTCGTAAACTGTAAAATTCTCGTTTACAAATACGCTGTTTCCTTCTTTGCGTGCTTTCCCTTGTAATGGCAATGCCACCAGATTCCCGAAACCACCCTCTGGCAATCTGTCTTGATTGGGAAAGAAACGGTCGTATGATTTGAAAGTCATCCGCCCGTATCTTTCCATCGCTTCTGTCAATATTGTATTTCCAAGTCTTCGCGCTTTGGAAGCAGGCAATGACTGTTCAAAGAATATCCATACATGTGCACCGTTTCCGGAGCGGGAGCGCTCGATGGAACAAGGAATATCCCAATCTTTACAGACCCCGACATACGCCAACACATCTTTCTCGTATCCATGTTCGCAAGACTTGTCATCGAAATCCGCACACAGAAAATTGCAGTTGTTGTCGGCAAGAATGGCATAGGCTCCGATTACATCCTGTCCGTCTGGGTCTTTCCCTTCAAGATGCCGGTATATATCCTCATACACTAACGGTTTGAACAACCTGTTGGGACATTCTGCGCACTTATACTTTTTCTTGTCACACAATTGCCTGTCCCATTCATTCCGGCACACTGGCTGGTAACCTGATTTTCCACTTGTCCTACTGTACCATCTCCGTGCAAACACATCCTCGCGTCCCTTGAACAGATTACGGAATACACTTACTTTTTCTTCCAAAGACAAATGTTGCTTCATGATGGGCTGTGTCATAGGAATATCCTTGCTATTTAATAATGCCTGTAGCCTATCTACCTCCTTATGAAGAAACTCATTCTCCATAAGAAGCTTGTTGTATGCAGCCAACAGTTCTTGGTATGTAATCTGCTTTCCCATATCATTCAAAGCAATGGTGTCATATATAAAGGCATATACACAATCCCATCTTCTATTTTCATATCCTTATCGTGAAGCACGTAGGGCGTGGATAACTGGGAGCCGTATTTGGCGATACACTTCCTCAACGAGTTCAGTGTGTAGCGCTGTCCGGATTTTACCTCAATAGGTGAAATGTTATGCCTGCTGGTCGTTATAGGTTTGGCTATCAGGAAATCAATTTCCATACGGTCTTCGGCTGATGTCCGGGAACTGTTGCTGAAAAAGTAGAGTTTGTGTCCTGTCGCCCGAAGCATTTGCGCCACGATGTTCTCCACCAACATACCTTCGTTTACTTCCAGCTTGTCAAACATCAGTTTACGGTAAAGGTCCGCACTTACGATTCCACGTTCGTCAAAGGCGTGGCTGATGAGCAGCCCGGTATCACCCATATAACATTTCAGCGTTGTACGTTCTTCATTCAGTTTCAAGCCGATACTCGGTTCGGTCGAATTATAACAACAGTTAATTATTTTAGCGTCACTCAGCCAAAAGAAAGCCTGTGAATAATCACGCATACGGGCTTCACTCTGCAATGCGGATAAGACAAACTTCTTTTCGTGTTTCTGCAATTGCCCCGGAATCTCCTCAAAGATAGCGGCAACTTTTGTTTCCTGATTGTCCGCATATTGGCGGATGTCATTGCGGTAAAGAGCCAATATATCGCGCTTCACCTCATCTACCTTTTCAAAATCCCGCGTTTCCACATATTTCTGTACAGCCTGTGGCATTCCTCCGACAATCAGATATTGCCGGAAATAGTCCATTGCCCGGCGGTGGAAAGCCTCCATCGGAAGACGTTTGTCAAACCGCATCCGGATGTAAGACATCAGCATTTCATCACCCATTGCCCACAGGAATTCCTCAAAGTCCATCGGAAACATTTCAATGGCATGTTCTTCGGATGGCAACATGATGTCCTTGACATTCTTCTTAATGGAAATAAGCGAGCCAGTCTCAATATAGTCATAACGCCTGTCTGCAACCAAGTGCTTGATGGCTGCACGGGCACGGGGGCAGAACTGTACTTCGTCGAATATGACCAAGGAACGGGCTTCCTCGCCTTTCGTCTGGCGGGGAGTAAGTTTCCGCCTGAAGTAAAGTTCCAGACTCATGAAAAGCATATCGAGGTCATCCAGATAAAGGTTGAAAAACTCCATTACCTGAGGATTTACCTTGCTGAAGTCCACCAGAATGTAAGACTCGTATTCTTTGCGTGCAAATTCTTCCACGATATAACTTTTCCCTATACGCCTGGCTCCTTCTATCAAAAGGGCAGTATCACCCTTATGGTTTTTCTTCCATTCCAACAGTTTATCATATATCTTTCTTTTCATAATTCACCTATTCACCTTTATTGTCTGATTAATATTTCACGTATTCGAGATTATTATATCTGCAAATATACACATTTTCTTGGATTAGAAAGAATTTCAGGATGTTTTCATTTCAATTATTCCTTTGATATCGCCACATTGAAAGGCGAACTCATTGTACCACCGATTTACTTCCTCTGAACTCTACTCCTCTAAATCCGCGCCCCATTGATGAAACTTTTATTTGAAGTTTCGCTGTTGTAAACCTGCACAACAGCACGACAGCAAACCAGCATATCATTGAAACCATGTTGCTTCCTATCTGCATTGGATTACTTTCTTGGTTGTCCGGTTCTGTTCATCGTCGATTTTGTAAATCATTGGTTTGCTGAGCTTGTGAACAAGCGAGGATGTATTTGCTCAAAATAGCATTTCCTTATTAGTCTAATGTCAGTTTTGGCTGTGATTGGCACATATTGACTTCGAATTGATACTATTGCCTGTTTCTCAGAAAGATGAAAATCCGGCTTTGTGCCCTGTAAGCTCAATTAAGGTGCAGGCTTGCACACCGCCCTCATTCCCTTTCTTCTTTTGGGCAGCTTAGGCATCTGGGAACGATGCTTTTAGAGCCGAAATAACAGCACAAATTCCAATCCGTTTGCTGACGGATTTCTTGTGCTCCCAAAAGCACAGCAAGGTGTCCTTCGAGTTACTCAAAACATTTCGGGTTACTCCCGAAAACCTTGCCGCCGGGTTGCCTCTCCGAAGTCGGGCAACCTGTTCAAACCTGCGGTGTTCTTGGTCTATTCCTTGTACTTTATACCGTACTCTTTCATCTTACTATATAGCGTGGTACGTCCGATGCCGAGCAATGCCGCAGCCATCGTGCGGTTGCCCTTTGTCTGTTCCAGCGCATGAATGATTTGTTTCTTCTCCATATCATTTAGTGCCAATGAAGCGTCAGCCGCCAACGGCATTTCATCGAACTCCAACGCATCCGCCGTGACCGTATCGCCTTCTGTGTGCAGCACCGCCATGCGCACGACCCGTTTCAGTTCCCTCACGTTGCCGCCCCACGTGTATGCAAGCAGTTCTTTCTTCGCTTCCGCGTCAAAGCCTTTCACCTGTTTTTCAAATTCCTCGTTGGCAAGTTGCCGGAAGAAGTCCACCAATGGCAGAATGTCCTCCTTGCACTCGCGTAATGGCGGTATGTGCAGGGTGTATTCTTTCAGCCTTTGGTAGAGGTCAGCCCGGAAACGCTTTTCGGCGATGGCGGTCTGTAAGTCCTCGTTGGTGGCGGCGATGATACGCACATCGGCTTTCTTGTCCTTGCTGCCGCCAGTGGGTCTGTACCGCTTGGCTTCCAACGCACGGAGCAGCATCTGTTGCACTTCCGGTGGCAGGTTGCCTATCTCGTCAAGGAACAACGTACCTCCAGCAGCTTCTTCCCAGACTCCCAACCTCTTGCGTTCAGCTCCTGTGAACGCCCCTTTCTCGTGTCCGAATAGGTCGGATGCGGCAAGTTCCTTCGACAGCAGGCCACAGTCCACGGCCACAAAAGGCTTTCCAGCCCGTTTGCTCCTTGCGTGTATCTTCTCGGCTATATGTTCCTTGCCCGTGCCGCTCTCGCCCAATATCAAGACACTCATGTTTGTGTTGGCAACCAGTTTTATCTTGTGGTCTATCTCACGGAAAGCCGCGCTCTGCCGCTCGTAAATCGGTATTTCGTGGTGTTCCAGCCGTTTCTGCAAGGCTTTCAAGAGCGGCGGCAGGTTTATTTCCAACAGGTCTTTGGGGATAAAGTCCTCCGCACCCAGCTTCAACGACCGGACGGCAATGGGGATTTCGCCATGCTCCGTCATGATGATGTAGGGATTATTCCTGCCCTGTTTCCGCAGTTCTTCCAATAGGTCGATGCCGTCACCGTCGGGCAGGCGCATATCGGCAAGCACGATGTCATCCTCCTGCATTTTGGCAAACAGCTTCCGTGCGCCGTTGCAGTTGGATGCAGCCATACAACAGAATCCTTTGTTTTCCAACAGGCGGCACACAAAGTCAGAATAGATGATGTTGTCCTCAATGACGATTATTCTGCCCATCGTTCCGTCTCCTTCCTTGCCAAATCAATTATCAACTTGCCTTGTGCCAATACTTTGTTTACAGCAGACTGCACATCTTCGTCCTTTATACTCTCTTTATGGATGGCATCATACAACATTTTCAACGGTTGTTCCGCCTTTATCAGCATCCACGAGCTTCTGAGATGATGTACCCGGTTATCCAACGCCTCCATGTCCTTTGCTTCCGCTACCTTGCGCATTTCATCCATATCGGATTGCGTTGTGGTCGCCAGCTTTTCCAACGTGTGCCGCTTGTCGCCGAAAGCGAGCAGGGGCGAGAGGTCTATATTGTTTACACCTTTTGACTTGATGCAACTTTCCGTGACAGCAAGCAGTTCGTCTATGGAATAGGGTTTGTATAGCACAGCGGCAAAGCCTTTCCTTTTCAGTTCTTCTTCCTCCACATATCCTGCGGCGGTGGCAGCAACTACGGGGATGGTTTGCGAATTGCCGATTTCCGATGTGCGTAATAGCTCCAATACCTCGTAACCGTTCATCTCCGGCATTTTCAGGTCGGTTATCAGTAGGTCGTAATCCTTCGTGCGCATCAGGTCGGTCAGTTCATCCACCGTCTGGCAGGTGTCGCACTCCACCCCATTCTGCCTATACATATCATGCAGCATGTCGAGCAGCAGGAGGTCATTGTCTATCGCCAATATGTGACAGCCGGAAAGTGAAGCATAGTTCCCTTGTTTCTTTTCGACTATCTCCGTTTCCTCCGCTTTGGGCAAGGGCAAGCTCACAGTGAAACGGCTTCCCTTACCCGGTTCGCTTTCCATACGGATGTTCCCTTTCAGCAGTTTCACTGTATCGGAAACAATGGCAAGCCCCAGCCCGAAGCCGTCTTCCGTCACGGCGTTGCCCAGCCGCTCAAACGGGGTGAATATCCGTGCTTGTTGTTCTTTTGTCATGCCTGTTCCCGTGTCCGATACCGACAACGTGAATGTACCGTCCTTATAATCGGCACTCAATGCGACTGTTCCGCTTTGTGTAAACTTAATGGCATTGGATAACAGGTTGCCGCCAATGCTCAGGATGCGGTTCTTGTCGCTGCTTACTATCTCGTCCGCTTGGTTTTTCACCATGAATGTGAGTTGTTTGCCTTTCGCCAAAGGCGCAAATTCAGTTGTCAAGGTCTCGGCGATGGTGTAGAGCTTGAACGGCTTGACGGCAGGCGTTTCCTTGCCGCTGTCCAAACGGAAATACACCAAAAGGCTGTTTATCATCCCTGCCATCCGTCTGGCGGCATCGTGGATGGTCTGTGCGTGGCGCATCCGGTTGTCCGCCTCCGTGTCGTTCAGCAGCAGTTCGGCGTTGCCGCTGATGGCGGTCAACGGGGTGCGCAGTTCGTGGGTGACATTTTGGATGAGGTTGCGCCGCAGCTTGATTAGCTTCTCATTTGCCTCGTTGCTCTCCTGCAATTCGCCGATAAGTTTCTCGCGCTGTTTCTTTTCGCGGTCGTTGCGCTTCATTTCCCGATGGATGGCGAGGTACGACAGGAACAGCAGGACGATGGCGACGGATATGGTGATGGTGAACAGCCGCACGGACAAAGCCTGCGCTTCGGCTATCTTCCGTTCCCGTTCTGCAAAGGCTTTTTGTGCTTGTGTGTCGAGGTCGCCAATCAATCTGTTCAATTGGATGTTCAGCGTCCTATTACGGTTGCGCAGGCTGTCGGCATAAGCATCCATTTCTACCGTCTGCCGTTGTTGCAATGCTATCAGGCTGTCACAGAACTGGTGCAGTTCCTTGGCTGACGGGAGTACCAGCACGGTTTTCTTGCCGCCCAATACCCCTGCCAACCCGCTTTTCTTCTGCTTCACGGTGCGGATGCGTGTCGCCCTACGCGCCACTTCGGGCAGGTGGTTCACCAAGAGGCTGTCCGCCTCGTTCTGACGGTCAAGGATTTCCGTCAGGTGCAGCAGGTGGGCTTCCTTTTCAGCCAAGAGGGTGCGCAGGGTGTCTATCTGTGCCGGGCGCACGTAGTCCCAGCAATGGGGCTTCAAGGCTTGCAGCAGGCTGTCGGTGCGCAGGCGAAGGGTGCGGTAACGGGTGGTGTCGGCTTCTTCCCACCCGATGACGCTCTTGCCGAGGGTGGCAAGGCAGGTAATGTGACGGTGGGCGGCGTTGATGTCGCGGCGCATCAAATGGATATCCTCTGTTTCGGTTTCTATCTTTTGTATTCGTTTGCGCTCGTGCACTAAAATAACCACCATACTTATTCCGACAATAAGCATAACGATATGTATTATGGCAATCCTAATATGTAACTTCTGTTCAAATTTCATATTTCCTGTTTTCTTTTGACTTGCTGACAATCAGTATGCTGATTTACATCCTCGTACAATGCCGGAGAAATGAAATGGAACAATAGGTACAAGGTATAGGGAAATGAAACAGACGGATGTTTTCATGTGGATGACAGAGAACACTTCTTCCTTGAACAGAAATGCCACAATGCCGCACAGCACGGTCGCAATGGCAATCTTTATCAGGGAAGCCCTCAATACATCCAAATGCTCCCAAAACGACATCTCACCGATTTGAGCCTTATCTACCGCCTGTCCCATATTTGTCATTTGACCGGATTTTCATCCCTTATGTCAAGGTCGTTTTCCACGCCTTTCACACCTTCCTTGAAACTGCGTACCCCTTTGCCAAGGCCTTTCATCAGTTCGGGTATCTTCTTGCCGCCGAAAAACAGCAGGACTATCAGTACGATGAAGATTATCTCTTGCGTTCCTATTCCAAACATCATTTTTAGTTTTATGAAGTTTACTGTTTTTTCATCACATCGCTGGTCCAATTCTGAATGGCATTTCGGCTACTTCCGTTTAGCAGCTTGCCGTCCTGCCATTCCAAGTTAGGATATGTCTTTCTCAATTCTCTTACGCTATTGCTTATTCCGCTTCCTCCGGATGTGGCAAACGGCACGAGCGTCTTGCCTTTCAGGTCATAGCTTTCAATGAAAGTGTTGATGATTCGCGGAGCCAAGTCCCACCAAATGGGGTAGCCGATGAAAACGACATCGTAGGCGGTGACATCCAGTTTCGTATCTTTCAATGTCGGACGTGCCTGCGGATTGTTCATCTCCACCGAACTGCGCGATTGTTTGTCGTTCCAGTCAAGGTCATCAGAAGTGTAGGCTTGTTGCGGGACAATTTCGTACAAAGTACCGCCTGTGACCTCCGCAATCGTCCGGGCTGCTTTGGCGGTCGTGCCTGTGGCAGAGAAATACACGACCAATGGTTTATTTTCGGTTAGCATACTTTTTTCTCCTTTGTTTTGGGCGCAGGCGGCAAAGCTCAGTATCATTACCGCTGTCAATGTCAAAATAATCTTGTTCATAGACTTGTTGCCTTATAATGTTACTTTGCATATTCCTCTTTGACGATGCGCAACGCCTTGATAGCGGCGGGGAAGCCGATGTAGGGCAGACACTGGATAACAGCGGCGGTCAATGTTTCAGGCGAGTTGCCCGCATTGATGTTGCCGTGGTAATGCGAATGGAGCTGGCTTTCGGCTTCCAACGTGGTCAACACGCAATAGCCCAACAACTCGCGCGTTTGCAAGTCAAGTGCGCCACGGCTGTATATTTCACCGAAAAAATAGTTGGTCAGGAACTGTTCTACATTCTTACCCATATCGTCGGGCACACCTTCCATCACCGAGGCGATGCCGCCGGGATAGAGCTTGTCCTGAATGGCTTTGCCCGTTTCGTGGCGTGTTTCTTCCGTCACCGTGCCTTGCTTTTCCAATGGCAGGCTGATGCCTCGCTCCTTGAACACCTCATTCACCGTGGCCACGGCATTCAGCATCTTGGGGAAGCCGATGAACGGAGCGGTGAGATACATCATCTCGCGCAGTTCCTCCGGGGTGACACCCACGTTGAGTGCCGCACCCGCATGGGCTTTTAGTTGCGGAAGCGTCTGCATCGTGGCGAGGGTGACGCAGGTAATCATTTCGCGTTGTTTCAGCGTCAGTTCACCCGTCCGGAACACCTCGCCGAAGATGAACTTCTGAAGAATGTCCATCATTTCCGGGTCTGTGCCCTGCCCGGTCAGGGCTTCACCGCCAAATAGGGTGCGGTAATTCTGCTTGCATACTTCGATTCTATCCATATTGTCTGTTGTTTGTGCCGTCGCGGACAGGCTTCCTGCCAATGCGAGGGCGATTGTTGCTATGATATTCTTCATTTTTCTATTGATAAATGTTATAAACTCTTGCCTAACTGGTAGGCTTGCTGTGGATAATCCGTATTCCTGACGCTGCCTGCCGTCCACACGCCCGAAGCCACCACTTCGCCCACGCTTGTCCATCCGAGATAGTCCATCAGCGTATGGTAATGCACCAGCATCGGCTCCGCCTCCTTCTTGGCGGTATCAGCGTAGGTCATCAGGAAAGCGGCCTTCTTCCGTGCGCCCTTTATCTGTCCGTTGATGGCATAGAAGCGGTCTATCACCCGTTTCATCTGTGCCGAGATGCTGAAATAATACATCGGCGTAGCGAATACCACCATGTCTGCGTCTATCAAATGGGGACGGAGTTCCTGAAAGTCGTCGTTGAAAATACATGACCCGTTCATGCCACAACGGTTGCAGGCGCGGCACGGCTCCACCTGCTTGAAAGCACAATCGAAACGGAACACCTCATGCCCCTTTTCTTCCGCGCCTTTGATGAACTGCTCCGCCAGATAAGCGGAATTTCCGTTCTTACGGGGACTACCCGTCAATACTACTATCTTCATTTGGTCTGTCTTTGATTCATTATCGTTTACGAGGTTGAAAGCCTGCACCAGCCCCGTTCCGGCTACGGCTGTACCCAAAGCAACGAGTGCAGACTTCTTCAGAAATTCTCGTCGTTCCATAGGTGTCCGGGATTAAAGTCCTGTCATCTTCTCCTGGTCTTCGGGATAACGCCCTCCGACTATCTCGATGTTGTCCAAATGCCGACGGATGTCCGCCAGTTCTTCGGGCGTGAATTGTATGTCCGCACCACCTATGTTCTCCTCGATACGCTCAATGCGCTTGGTTCCCGGAATGGGGACTATCCACGGCTTTTGCGCCAGCAGCCAGCCGAGGGCGATACGGGCAGGAGTGGTTTCTTTCTTCTTGGCAAGCTCTTCCACATATTCTACCAATTCCATGTTGTGCTTCAGGTTCTCGCCTTGGAAACGGGGAATGGCGGAACGGAAATCGGTCTTGTCAAACTTCGTGTCCTTGTTGAAACGCCCGGTCAGCATCGCCTTGCCTAATGGACTGAACGGTACGAATCCGATGCCCAGTTCTTCCAATGTAGGCAGTAATTCCGCTTCGGGTTTCCTGTACCACAAGGAGTATTCGCTCTGCACGGCAGTCAGCGGACATACGGCATGGGCACGGCGTACGGTGGAGGAGGCGGCTTCGGATAATCCCCAATGCAGCACCTTTCCTTCCTTTATCAACTCGCCTACGGTCTCTGCCACTGTTTCGATAGGCACATTCGGGTCAACTCTGTGTTGATAGTAAAGGTCGATGTGGTCGGTACGCAGACGGCGCAGCGAACCTTCCACCGCCTTACGGATGGTTTCCGGACGGCTGGAGAGCGAGACGGGACGTGCCGATGTCGTCAAGTCCGGCGTTTCGGACAGGTCGTAACCGAACTTGGTGGCAATGACCACCCGGTCGCGCACGGGCTGCAACGCCTCGCCTATCAAGTCCTCATTTTGTCCGTAACTGTACACTTCGGCGGTGTCGAAGAAAGTAACGCCCAAGTCCACCGCCTTGCGTATTGTCTCTATCGCATCCTTGCGGTCGGGATACGGGGGATAGCTTTGTGTGAAGCCCATGCAGCCCAAGCCGATGGCGGACACTTCCAGTTTGTCTTTTCCCAAGAATCTTGTTTTCATCGCTCTTCCTCCTTTCTGTATGTCTTGCCGAAGCTGGTGCATTTGCCAATAGTTTCGCCCGTGCGCAGATAGGTGTAGTTCGGCATCTCAAAGAGCACGGGTTTCAGCTTGTCGTAGTCGGGCTTGCCCTTTTCGTTCAGACAATCCTCGTCCACATAGGTGTTCGTTATTTTGCAGATGAAATTGTCGAAGGTCTCCGTCTCGTAGTTGTCCACCACTTCGCACTCCATCACCAGCGGACTTTCATCGATAACGGGCGTTCCGGCTTCGCCTATGTGATATACAAACACATCCGACTTATCCGCCTTCGCTCCACTGGCGCAGCCCACATAGTCGGCACGTTCCAGCATCGCCTCGTTCACCATATTGACGGACACCTTGCCCGTCTGCTTTACTCCTTCGTTAGAGTAATGCTTCTTGAATAGGCTCAACATGATTTGGTCATGCCCGATGATACCCACGTGGGCGACCAGCAGCCAGTTTACCTTTCCGTTCACTTCCGTCCCAACGACAACTGCGGGCGTGGGGTACAATGCCAATACATTTCCGATGTTCTTCTTCATTGTCTTTTTATGTTTATAATCCTATTATTCTCTATTAGTTCGGAGAGACCTTTCAGTATCTCCACTTCGTTAGGTTCCAAAGGGATGGAAGTCTCTCCGTAAAGGAAATAGCGCAAGAGTTGTTGTGGTGTTACATGGTGACGGTATGCGATGAAGCACACCGCCTCGTCCGCGCACAATTCTTCAGGTAATTCTGTTTTCTGTTCCATTCTTCTATATTCTTAATTGTTTGATGCAAAATTACACCGGAATAAGAAAGAACCCCGTAACCATAAGTGGGCAAACCATACCATTTTCACTGAAATTGCGTGTCTGCGTAAATCATTGTCAGTGAAATGCATTATCTTTGTATCGGTTTAACAGGAAACAAGATGAGCAAGATATTGAAAGTTAGGAATGTCAATGATTACAGCCGCTACCTCGGATGCGCCGACCAGCACCCGTTGGTCAGCGTCATTGACTATGACGAGGTTTCGCCCATACGCCACAGCCTGAACAATTACAGTGTGTATGGGCTGTTCCTGCGGGACGATGCCGATGTGGATTTGGACTATGGTTGCGGCAAATACGATTATAACAAAGGTACGCTGCTCTGCGTGGCTCCCGGACAGATTGGCGGTAAAGAGGATAATGGCGAGCGGGTGGCGATTACCGGTTGGGCGCTCCTGTTCCATCCCGACCTGCTGCATGGTTTCCCGCTCGAAAAGCGTATCAAGGAGTATTCGTTTTTCGACTACCGCGTGAATGAAGCCCTGCACATGATCGACGAAGAACACGATATTCTCGTTTCGCTGATGCGCCAGATGCGTGAGGAACTTGACAAGAATTCGGACGAGCTTCAAAACGCCATTCTCGTGGGCTACATTGAACTGACGCTCAACTTCTGCCAGCGATTCTACAACCGCCAGTTCGTCACCCGAAAGGTTGAAAACTCCGACATCCTCGTCCGCTTCGACCGCCTGCTTCGTGAGTATTTTGAGGACAAACTCCAGCTGACCCTCGGCTTGCCTACCGTGCAGTATTGCGCCGACAAGCTCTGTATGTCGCCCAATTATTTTGGCGATGTCATCAAGAAAACCACCGGCGACACGGCGAGCGGTCACATCCGCCAATTCGTCATCCAGCTTGCCAAGAACGGGCTGGCGGCGGGGGAAACCGTTTCCCAAGTATCCGACCGCCTCGGCTTCGAATATCCCCAGCATTTCAGCCGGATGTTCAAGAAACAGGAGGGGGTTACGCCGTCAGAGTATGTCGGAAAGATGCGATTGTGATGTCTTGGGTCATCTTTCATCGGTAGCGTTTCCCTCAAACAGCAGCTCCGCATTCTTCCACAATATATCCTCACTGTAAGGAGCCAATTCTTTATCCGCAGCCAGCGTTTGTTTCAGTCTTTGCAGGTTGCTTTTCAGCACAGCATCGGGCAAATAGGGATAATCCGAACCGTAAAGGATATGGTCGGGCGTAGTGAGGGTGAGCAGCGAATGCAATACTTCAATAGTCGGATTGCCTGCCAAGTCGAAGTAGAGACGCGACAGGTTACCTTCCCAGTCTATCGGCTGCATATAGCCCTGCGCAACCATTGCCGGGAGGATGGACTTCATTCTCGGCAACGCCAACGGCAGGAACGAGCCGCAATGAGGCACGGCCACTTTCAGGTTCGGGTAGCGTACAAGCACATTCCTTGCCAACATATTCACCACGGCGCGGGTGGTCTCCGCCGGATATTCGTACATCGCTAGCGGTGTGGTGGATATGATTTTCTCCGGGTAAGGCGTGGGGCGGTGCGGATGGATGATGATAACGGCGTGCCGCTCGTTCAGTACCTCCATCAGCGGGTCGAGTTCCTCGTCGCCAAGATATTGCCCACGGCTGTTGGTCGCCAACTTCACGCCGTCCGCTCCCAAAGTGTCAAGCGCATAAATAGCTTCACGGATGGCGGCGTCCACATCGGGCAGAGGCAGGGCGGCGCAGAACTTGAACCTGCCGGGATACTGCTGTTTTACCTCTGCTGAAACCTTGTTTACCCGGCGGATACACTTGGCGCTTTCCTCCGCATCATCATAATATGGTTGCGGAGCGGGCATTGTCAGCACGGCGGCACGGATGCCCATGCTGTCCATAAAGGCAATATGCCGCCCGGCATCCCATGCTGGCAACGGGAAGGTCTCTTCCAATTCTGCGCCGTGCGCTTTCAGCACTTCCATGTATCCGGGAATGATGATGTGAGTGTGGACATCTACCGCTTGCTGTGCCCCGGCGGATAATACCAATGCCGTTCCGAACAGTACCGCCGTTATCTGTCTTTTCATTTTTCGTCCAATGAAAGGGTTACGGAAATTTTTCCTGTCCCGCCCAGCAATTCGAGCATCTCCTTGCGTGTGCTGACTCCGTCCACCTTGCCTATGCGAGTAAAATTCCACGAATTGGTGTCATAATAGATGACAAGGTTGTTCCCTAAGTAGAGGATGATGTCGCCCGGCCCCGTAGTAGTCTGACGGTCATTGCGAGGCAGGTTGATGCCCAGCGAACCTACCTTTTCCATATCTCCGTAGTCGTTCATTTCCACGGTGATGTTACCTTTGGCAAGTTGCTCTCTTAGTGCCTTGGCTGAAGAATTGTCTTCCAATGTAGCGGTGAATGTCTTGCCGCCCTTGACTGTTAATTTGATAGTGTTAGTTTCCATATTCGTCTTATTTTGATAGTTATCATTTACTATAAAGTTATTGAGTCGGTTGGCGGGATTAAGCGGTGTCTGGTCTGACAATACCAACGACTTGACCATGTGCAGCGTCCCCTGTTTGTATTTCTGGAAATGTGCGGAAGCGATGTGCTTGCTGTATGCCTCCCGGCTCGCGTATGTTTCAAGAATGGTTATTTGGCAGGGATTCTCTTTCTCGCCGACGGCATACATGGTCAGCACGCCCGGTTCGGTACGCAGGGATATTTCGCCTATTTCGGTCACATATTTCACATACTCGTCGAGATATTTCGGATAGACTTCGATTTTCGACAGGCGCACGATGCCGTCGGCAGCCATCTTTTCCTTGGCGCACATACCCGGATGAATATCGGGCCGATGCGTTTCATTCTCTGCCCCGTTGCACGACAGCAGCCCGAACAGAAATAATACAGCTAATAAATTTCGTTTCATATCAGATTCCTTTATTGCCTTTCAAACCTTACATTCATACTCTCCGTTCCTTGCAATAGGCTGATACCGTCGCCGTCAATATGCCCGATTTTGATGAGCGAATTGCTCTCCGACCAGTCTCGGCAGAAGATGGCGACATTGCCCCACGGCTCGTAGATAGTAATGTCGCCTGCTTTCGGAGTACAACCGCGCGGAGTATCGTCAAGATTGAGTGCCGGGTCGGGATAGAATATCTTTTCCGTGCCGTTGTTATAATCATCCAATGTAACCTCCAACGGCAGACGGGAAAGGAAGTCGCGGGCTGCGCCGTTGTCTTCCATTGTGGCGGTAATGGTCTGTCCGCCCACAATCATGTTCATGTTCAGGGATGCGACATCAGGTGCGTCCGGCTCTTCCCGACTTGCACCAAGGCTTTCCAGCCATTGCGGGATGCGTGTATCCATATTGCCCAACGAGCTTGAAGTGAGCAACAATGATTCCTCAAATACGGCATCAGGGACAAGCGTTGCCGCCTCCCTTTCGGAAGTGCCTATGCCACTGCTCCCGCTGCTGGCAAAGAGAGCAATGCGTTTTCCTGCCAACAAATCGGCGTGATTGTGCAGAAAAGTCTGCATCGGTGTGGCAATATGGCTGTACCAAATGGGATCGCCGATGAACACAATGTCATACTCATCGAAACTTTCTACGGAAGTGGTGATAGCGGGATAATTGCCTTGTTCGATGGCATCCAATTCCGTCTGCGCCCGGTCGAACATCGCGTTGTAGTCATCCTCGTAAGGAATTTCCGGTTCCACAACTATCATATCGCAATCCAATGTGGACTGGATGGTCTGTGCCATACGCTCGGTATTGCCTGTACGGGAGCAATAGAGGATAAGGTATCTGCCGTTGCCTCCCTCCACATTTCCGCCTTCTTCGTTGTTTCCTTCATTACCCCCGTCATCTTCTTCGGGAGTAGTCTGTTCCTGTCCGTCCGTCAGCGGCTCATCCTCGCTGCATGCCGCTGTCAGCATAAACGTAGCCAGCAGCATCAATGGGATTAAAAATAACTTTTTCATATTCTTTAATTTATTGATTCTTTCTATGTTGCAAAGATACGGCGGCACAAGGCGAAGCTGGATAAACATATCATCTGCGTTTGTAACAATTTTACTGAAAATGCGAATGCTTCCAGAATGCCGTTAAGCAAAGGTCAGACCTTTGATTGGCTAAGGTCAGACCTTAGGGTATCTCAAGTCCGACCTGAGGTAGCCTCATGTCCGGGATGAGATAGCCTCCCCTCGAACAAGAGCAATCCTGTGGGATAAGCATCGTCCGAGACCTCCGACAGCACTAATCCTGCAGGATAAGCCCTGTCCGAGCCGTCGCCGATGCAAATCCTGCTGGAGAAGCACTTTCTACGCTGACGACAGTGCTCGCGAAGCCGGAGAAGTGCCGTCGTCGCTGTCGCCAGCCTCAATCCTGACGGATAAGCGGAAAATAGCGCGGGGACAGCCCTTATCCGCGCCGATAAGCACTGTCCCCGCAGTTTTCAGATGCGATTCCTATTATTTATAGGATTCCTTATAGACGTTCACGATGTCCTCGTCCGTCATCTGCACACGGTCGCTGGTGAACATCACGCCCATAACCTCACGGGTGTTTCGCATCAGCGTCTCGAACTCGTCGGGCGTGATGCCGTAGTCGGACATCTTCAGGTCTGCCACGCCACAAGCCTCCTGCAAACGGGTGAGGGCGGTGAGGAAGTCTTCGGGCTTCGTGGCTTCGGGCATCCCCATCGCCTGTGCCATGCGGATGAAACGGTCGTCGCAGGCGTGGTGCTCAATGAAGTATTTGTAGTATGCCCGGCTGACCATAATCAAGCCTGCGCCGTGGGGCAGTTCCGGGTGGTAGGCGGAAAGCGCGTGTTCAAGGGCGTGCTCGCTGGTGATGAGGGTGAGGCACATCACCACGCCGGACAGGGTATTGCCGAAAGCCACGTGGGTACGGGCTTCCATATCCTTGCCGTCCTTCACGGCGCGAGGCAGATATTTGGCGAGGTTCTCAATGGCGGTTAGGGCGTACATATCGCTCATCAGGTTCGCGCCACGGGCGATGTAGCCTTCCGTGCTGTGGAACAAGGCATCGAAGCCTTGGTAGGCGGTGAATGTCGGCGGCACGCTTGCCATCAGTTCCGGGTCCACGATGGAGAGGACGGGGAACAGGGAGGCATCGCCCACAAACGCCTTCTCGAAAGTATCTTCTTTGGTGATGACACCCGAATTGTCCGTTTCCGAGCCCGTGCCTGCCGTGGTGGTGATGGCGATGATGGGCAGCGGCTTCACGGCAATCGGTTGTCCCTTGCCCGAACCGATAGGCACGTAATCCCACAATTCGCCTTCGTTGGTAGCCATTACCGCAATGGCTTTCGTGCAGTCCATCACGCTTCCGCCACCCAACGCCACGAGGAAGTCGCAACCGTTCTCGCAGGCAACCTTCGCTCCGGCATCCACATTGCCCACGGTAGGATTAGGCATCACGCCGTCGAACAGGAAAGTCTCCACGCCTGCTTTGTGCAACTGTTCCTCCGTGCGGGCAAGATAACCGTTGGCACGGGTCGATTTGCCGTTGGAGATGACAATGAGGGCGCGTTTGCCCGGCATCGGTTGTTCACTCAGTTTGTCCAGCATCCCTGCCCCGAACATCACACGGGTGGGGACGTACATGTCGTAAGTAAGATTTGTTTCCATTGTTCTTTTTATGTTTATGATTCTGTTGCAAAGGTAACGAGGAACAGGCAAAATGTCCGTAACGATAACTCGGAGGAATGTACCCGTTTCACGGAAAGTGGAACTTCGCCGTTACAGACTCGTCAGCACGGGATTTTCCAGATAGTTGAAAAGCCGATGTACCTCGCTCGGCTTGCGGGGGTCGAGCATCTGCGGACGGGCAAGGTCGAGCGATGCGATTTGTTCGATATCCTCTGCTGACAACTCAAAGTCCCAAATGTCAAGGTTTTCTTCCATTCGGTTGCGGTGGACGGACTTCGGGATGATGCCCACGCCTCGCTGCACGTTCCAACGGAGAATGATTTGTGCCACCGTCTTGCCGTGCCGCTTTGCAATGCCTTTCAGCACGGGATTGGTGAATATCCCGTTCATTCCTTCGGCGAAAGGCGCCCACGCTTGCGGCACGATGCCGTACTCGCGCAAAATGTCAAGCTCCTCTTCACGCTGGTAGAACGGATGCAGTTCCAGTTGGTTCACCATAGGCTTGATGTCAGCCGTATAGCAGAGGTCGATGATGCGGTCGCTTTGGAAGTTGCTCACGCCGATGGCACGGATGCGCCCCTCTTTGTACAGTTCCTCCATCGCCCGCCACGCACCGTAATAGTCGCCGAAAGGCATATGGACAAGATACAGGTCGAGATAATCGAAGCCGAGATTGTCGAGCGTCCGTTGGAAAGCAGCCTTTGTCCGCTCGTATCCCATCTCGTTGATAAAGGCTTTGGAGGTGACGAAGAAATCCTCTCGTGGAACTCCCGATTTGCGGATGGCTGCACCCACCGCCGTTTCATTCTTATAGGAAGATGCCGTGTCTATCAGGCGGTAGCCCGTGGCGATGGCATCCGATACTGCCCGCTCGCACACGCTGAGGTCGGACACTTGAAACACGCCGAAACCTTCCATCGGCATTTCTATTCCGTTGTGTAATTTGATGGTTTGCATATTGGTTATTTTTTTTTGATGTGATTACTATTTCCCCATTGTTTCCTTTACCCTTGCCAGCAAGTTCGGAATATCCAAATGCTGCGGGCACTTCGCCAGACATTCGCCGCAGGCGACGCACGAGGATGCTGGGTCGCCGCGCTGGACGGGCGACATGGATACGGTGTAATCGGACAAAGCCCGCTCTTTATTCTTGTGCAACAAGTAATTGTTATATACATAGGCGAAGATGTAGCCGATGGCAACATTGTGCGGGCAGGGGATGCACTGGTAACAGCCTGTGCAATCTATATGTCCCGGTGCGTGGCGGTATGCGCAGATGGCCGCGCCCAACGCCTCGCGCTCCGCAGGGGTAAGCATGTTCGGACGGGCTTTAGAGGCATATTTCAAGTTTGCTTCCACATCCTCCATGCTGCCCATGCCGCTCACCGCTACGCTGACTTCGGGAATGTCCCACAGGTAATCCAACGCCCACTCTGCATCGGGCTTGTTGATACCCGTAGAGGCAAGCGCGTTGCGCATCACTTGCGGCAGGTTAGCAAGGAATCCCGTGCGGACGGGCTTCATCACTGCCAGTCCCATCCCGTTGGCGGCGGCGTATTTCGGACCGAGCACACCAGCCTCGTATTCATAATCCAAGTAGTTGTGCTGTATCAGGCAGAAGTCCCATGCAGGGGTGTATTCCACTACTTTCTTAAAAAGTTGCAGGCTGTCGTGGAAAGAGAAGCCCATGAAGCGGATTTTGCCCTGCGCCTTCAGCCGCTCCATTTTCTCGATGAGCTTGTAAGGCAGCACGTAGTCTTTCCACGCACGGTGCATAATCATGTGGATGTGGTAGAAGTCGATGACGTCCGTGCCGATGACGCGGCGCGACTGGTCGAAGAACTTCTCAAAGTCGTCCGCTGATTGCATCTCCCACCACGGCATTTTTGAGGTGACATATACCCGGTCGCGCCAGCCTCCTGCAAGGGCTTTGCCCACCGCCTGTTCGCTTTCTCCGCCAAGATAGACACGCCCCGTGTCGATATAGTTCACGCCGCCTTCGATGGCACGGCGCACCATCGGTGTGGTCTGATCGAAGTCCACGTGCCCGTTCTTCATTGGCAGGCGCAACATGCCGAAGCCCAATGCCGATACGTTTACGCCCGTCCGTCCCATTGGGCGGTATTGCATCTGCGGATTGTAATTCAGAATTATTACTGTCCGCTAAAATCATATAGACGATTATTTATGTGTCCCATAGTTTCGATAAACAGGCGCTGCGGATATATTTTTGAAAAAGTAAGCCCCGTCAGTCAAAAAGAGACGGTTCGGGAGGCGTTTCTTTTGCCTCCGCAATCATTTTAGACCAGTCTTTTTCGGGGTTTTCAAAGAAAGTGTAACAGTTGACGTAATACATCAGCATGATTCTGACCATTGTCGCCAGCCCGGAGAAGCTCCACGCGCGTCTGATGCGTTTCTGCACGACCATGAGAAGAAGATTGGCAATGAGCGTAACCCACACCTGTATCTTTATGGCATTGGCATTTTCCCCATAAAAATATCTCAGTGGAAAATTCTGTTTCAACTGCTTGAAAAGCAGTTCAATCTCCCATCTTTTGCGGTATATGGCTATTATATCGGCCGCGTCAGCCTCCATGTCGTTTGTCAACAGTGACACGAGTTTCGGCCTCTTGCCGTTTGTGTCGGCACAGGTGATTATCCTCGCCATGTGTATAATATCCCCGCCGTCCCTGACGTGTTTCGTGAATGTCACTTTCTGAATTCTTGTTGCCATAAGACCGCACGGAAGTATGTACATTGTGTCGGAAAGTGTCTCATATACAAGGTTTTTCTTCATTTTCGTGACATATACGACACCACGGCGGGTAAGTTCCTCAAACTTTGCATAATCGACATATGCTCTGTCCATTGCAATTATGTCGCCGTCGGCATAATTGGAGGGTGTGAGCATGAAACTATCGTGGGTAGCGGCGGAGGTGAAGCGGATATCTGACGGCACACACTCGTTGGCATGGATGTTCATGTGTACTTTCATCCCACCTTTCTTCTTTCCGCTCTTCGGATGCCGCCCCACACCTTTGAATATCAGGTTGGAGAACAGCGTTATCGTTGTGGAGTCAATGACCTGAAGCCGGTGCAGCCACGCGGGAACCTGACGCTTCCGGCTGTCCGAGGAAAGCTCGGCTTTGTATCTGTCGTACAGGCTGTGGTATATAAGCTCAAACACCTTTTCCGGCCTGCGGGCGTTGGCGTCGGAGAGCGTGCTGCGGCGCGGCATCATGTTTATTCCCAAGTGGGCGAGCTTACGAGCCTCGGGATACATGGAGTCCGTTATCTCGCGGAGGGAGTCAAAACGCCTGATGACGGCGTAGAGCATCACAACCAAATGCTGCCACGCATCAAAATGCTTCACATAGCGTTCTCCGCCGTTTTCGCGGCTGAATCTGAGAATTTCAGGCTTAGTTATCAGTTGTCCCAGCATCGGCTGTCCGATAAAATATGTACCTTTGTTCATCGTTACAGTTATTTTTAACAAAACAAAGGTAACGAAAAGGGCTGAATTCCAAGCGAGGAACTCAGCCCTAATTTTTTTTCACAATACAAAAACTTTTAGCGGACACTAATGATTCAGAATATCCTTGGCAAGCTGTTCCCGCACTGCTTGTTTCTCGGCTTCTTGCGCAATGGCTTTCGGGCCGCTCATTGCACCCACGGCTGCGGCAAGAAGTCCGCTTTTGATAAAATCCCGTCTGTCCATATTCTTTCTTTTTATCTATCCAAACCTATCAGCCATGCCGGATTACTGCGTACAAGCAAGTCTATGTCGCTTTGGGAAACTCCGGCAGATAGCAATTTCAAGATACAATCCTTCATGCCCTCAATGGGATGCGGCATCACCGCCTGCCCTAAATCAGTAGAGATAAAACTCCGTGCTGGATTGATACGGACAAATGCCGTGAAGTCTTCGATGCTTTGCCGTTGGTATTGGGGCATCTTTGTTCCCTCTCCCCAAAGGCAGGGCAGGTAGCAATACTCGATGTATGCACCAAGGTCAATGCACCGCTTGATTTGGTCGAGTGTCATTGTCCAGATGGAGGAATTGGCATGGGTTACAACGATACGCTTCACACCAACCTCGTGCGCCTGGCGGACAAGCGTAATGCTCTCTTCCGGCGAAGAGTGTCCTGTGGCAAAGATGATGTCCGCTTCGGCGCATATTTCCATCACCTTGACCACTTCCGGTAAGACTTGTCCGTTATCATCCAGAACCGGAATGCCTTTCTCCTTTCGTCCTTCACTTTGATATTGGTAGGCAGCGTCCAATGTCGGCATCCAGATGCAGCGGCACAGCCCTCCGCTCGTCTCGACCGCCTTTTGCGCTGCAAACACATTCACCCTGTCGCCATGCACCCGGTTCATGCAGAAACTGCCGAAGCACTCCGCACCCGGCAATGCCTGCCGGATGATATACGCCCGGTCATGACAACTGAAATCGTTAGACTTGAACATCACTGCACGGTAGCCAGCCGCCATTGCATTCTTCATAAAGCCATATTCATCCACCGACCGCTCACGTGAATCCGGGCGGCAATGCAGATGGATGTCGCACACGCCTTTCAATAATTCATCTTTGGTAAACTTGTTATCGTTCTTCTGTTCCTGCAACAGATTCATCGCTTGCCCCGGTATCGCCGTGGAAGCAAGCAATGCCCCTCCCGTCAGGGCGGAAGTCCTGATAAAGTCCCTTCTGCTTATTTTATTGTCCGTATTCATAACGCTTCTTCTTTTGGTGCAAAAATAGCGGTATATGACGCAAAAGGGCGTAACAAATTCACGGAGGATTGTGACGATTTTACTGATTATAACTGAAATATAAACGCCATAGGCTTCCACATCAACGCCAAATGCTTCCACGATAGCACTAAGCGATAGACTTTTGTCTGCCATGCCTTTACTTTGCATTGCCAAGCGGAAGGATATTCCCGGAATGTGGAGGATGAGGACATAAAGTGCCACAAGCTGCCACCTCACTGCATATCCATCGCATTACGGAGAATACCCCTTTACTTTGCAGGCAAAACTGGAAAAGCCACGCGACTTTGACCCTTTTGGCCAAACAGGATTGCCCCCTTTGGCTACAATATGATTGCCCCTTTAAAGTCCTGGTGTTGGGGGTCAATTTTATTTTACCCTTTTAAAATTTCCCGTTTTTCTTAGACCTTAACTTTCGCATACTTTCACCATATAACTCTATGGTATGAGCCGTATGTATGATGCGGTCAAGGATTGCATCGGCTATTGTCGGGTCACCTACCATGTCATACCAATTGGAGGATGGGTACTGCGATGTGATGATGATGGATTTCCGTTCATGCCTGTCCTAGATGATGTCAAGCAGTATGGGACGCTCCTTGGCGTCAAGAGGCACGATGAACAGGTCGTCAAGGATGAGTAACCGGCATCGCTCAATCTTCTTGAGTTCCGTTTCAAGTGTACCTTTGACTTTGGCGACTTTCAGCGCTCCGAGCAGTTTCGGGGCATTGGCATAGAAGGTACGGAATCCCCTTTTGCATGCTTCATGGCCGAGGGCGCAGGCCAGATAGCTTTTCCCCGTTCCTGAAGAACCGGTAATGAAAAGATTCTGTGCCTTATGCACAAAATCAAGGGTGGCGAGACGTTCCATCTGGTTGCGATCCAGCCCCCGGTTCGTGGCATAGTCGATCTGTTCAATATAGGCCTTGTAACGGAATGCTGCATTCTTGGTAAGCCGTGCAATGGCAGCCTGCGCACACTTCTATCGACTCTCTTAAAGGAGTGAAGGCTGATGAATTATATCAGAAAGAGTGTGATTTACGGGGGTGTTCTATAGATCGTTGTCAGCTCTATCTGTACCGTGCACTGGAATATTATATTAACTCTGAGAATCCGGATATGGATAAGTGTAAATGGTGGTACTGGAAAGATGATTATTTTTATCCTTCGCCATGTGGAGCCAGATGTGTAAATTGTCCGTCTTTTCCAAAAGAATGTAAAGGATGCAGAAATATTAAAGGCAGGGTGTTTTGGACTCAGTACACAGGTGATACGGTATGTCCTATCTGGAAATGCTGTAGTGAACATAATCGGGAAAACTGCGGAAGTTGTCCGGATTTACCATGTGCCCGCTTCATGAAAGACCCTACTATATCAGATGAGGAAAATGAAGCCAATCTGAAACAGATGATTGATAACCTTTCGGAATTTGTCAAATAACTTATCCCGAATAAAAAATGAGTTGATAGCGAATTTTTAATTTCTGTGCCAAGAGATGAAATCATCTTTTGAAGTAATCATTTTTTATTTCTGCATTTCAATATCTGGGGAAATTGAAAACAATGCTTTTTTAAAGTAAAGCATATCTTTTAATATTTTACCTTCTTCTATGATAAGGTGGTCATAGCTGTGAGTAAAAAAATCAGGAATGGAATGTGAATAGCTGAAGCCACAAGACTCATAGAAAGAAACAGTCTTTACACTATCTCCTGTGCCTACAGTCATATATCTAAATTTATCTGCATAGTGATTGCATAAATAATTTATCATTCTTTTCCCATAACCTCTCCTTTGATATTGCGGTGTTACTGCCAGATTTTTAAGTTCGCATATGTCACAACCTTCATCTGTAACAACTGCAGAACAGACAGCCTCGTTTACAGCGTTGAACATCACAAACATCTCACCTTTTTCCAAATACTTGTCAATCATTGATTCCTGTTCATCTGCCAGCAACAGCATATCCAAATATTCTTTTTTATTTGTCTGTATCTTATCTATCCTCATATTATTACAATTCATAAAACAAAGATAATCGTCGGAATAATAAAAGGATATGAAAATAGAAATTTTTTCTTGAGAATTGTCTATTTCATAATATAATATTAAATTAGGGCCGAACATTTATTCTAAAGAAACTAAATGAGTGATTTATGAAAACCGAAAGACTTATACTTCGTCCGTGGACGGAAGAAGATGCTGCATCACTCTACAAATATGCACAAAATCCGAACATAGGACCGATAGCAGGATGGCCGCCACATACATCCATTGAAAATAGCAGAGAAGTAATAAGGGATATACTTTCTGCCCCGGAGACTTATGCCGTGGTTTTAAAGGAAACCAATGAACCTATTGGTAGTGTTGGCATTATGTTCGGTGACGGCGTACATAGTGCAGACATGCAGGAGGGTGATGCCGAAATTGGTTATTGGATTGGTATGCCTTACTGGGGACAGGGACTTATACCGGAAGCAGTTGGATGCCTTCTCTTACGTTGTTTTAATGAACTGAACATCAAAAGAGTGTGGTGCGGATATTATGACGGAAATATTAAATCCCGCAGAGTGATGGACAAATGTGGTTTTCGGTTTCATCATACAGAAAGAGGAAAGACTTCTCCGTTAGGAGATATCCGTACGGAACATTTTACTTTGCTTACCAAAGAGAATTGGGAAGAAATGGTAAAATATAAAGGTGTTCCATGATAAGAACAAGGATAAAATCATTTATTCAGTCTGATTTAGCATCTGCTTGGTATTCAGTTGCTTCTGGCTATTATGATGGCGAAGTGATATAAAGGATATAGTAGCTTCTGATGAGTGTCATGTTAAGAGGGATAACAGAAACGGCATATAGTAGACCTGAAAAGAAAATGTGAACAAAAATGAACGAATTAACTAATAATATGTACCTTAAACAGGGTTTTAAAACAATAATGGAGACAGACGAAGAATTTATTATGGTAAAAGAGCTTATTGAAGAAAAGGCTATTATGAGCGTTCCCTGTCCGGAGAATACTGTAACCGGATAAAATAGCCGTTGCATGGTGAACATCAGCCTCCTTCTTTCTTTGCCGGCCTCTGATTATGGAATATATTGATATTGTCTGATTTTGCCTTTTTCGATCTGGAATACCATCTCTGCTGTACCCAGCCCGTCGTTTTCCACTGAGAAATGCAATTTCCCTTTCGCTCCCCTGTCGGCTTTTACAATGGCCAGATACAGCCCGTTAAAAGCCGGACGTGTTGTTTCCGGAAAAGGAATCAGACAGGTCGGATCTCCGTTATCGGTTGCCACAATTTTACCCGGCCCGTCCAGCGTTGCTTTAATCAGAGGCTCTGCGGTAGGTACTTCGTTTCCGTCCGCATCCAGTACGGAGACCCGTACAAAGATCAGATCCTCACCGTCAGACTTTAGTATTTTCTTGTCGGGAGTCAGTTTCAGTTTTACCGGAGCACCTGTTGTCTTTACCGACGCTTCTGCCCATACTTTTCCGTCTTTGTAAGCCACAGCCTTCAGTTCACCCGGTTCATACGGAACCTCATTCCAGCGGAAACGGTATTCAAATGCCTGCTTCTGCTTTTTCCCCAATGATTTGCCGTTCAAGAACAGTTCAACCTCGTCACCGGATGAATAGACGAAAACCGGGATATTCTCTCCTGTCTTGTCCTCAAAATTCCAATGCGGCAAAATATGCACCATCGGATAGTCAGGCATCCATCGGGATTGATATAAGTAATAGCGGTCTTTGGGGAATCCGGCGAGATCGACAATGCCAAAATAGCTGCTGCGCGAAGTCGGACGGTTCTCTTCTATCTTCTTCAGTTCCTCTTCCTGCTTTTTCAGTTCTTCTTTACTCAAGGCGGCTGCATGATTCAGCAGTACGGTTTTGTCGCTGTTAAACGGAGTCGGTTCTCCCAGATAGTCGAAGCCTGTCCATACGAATTCACCGCAAATGGCCGGATAGCGGTCGAGAGCCGCAAATTCCTGATCAGGCAATCCGCCCCATCCCGGTTCATTCAGGTCGTACGAAGAAACATGGAATTTGCGTGGAAAGTATTCTCCGCGGGAGCTCATGGTGGAGCTGCTTTCGCTGGAAAATCCAGACAGATGTTCGTGTCCTTCTTTGTTGAGGAATTCTCCGTAGAAATGAGGACTGCCATAAACACCGGCTGCATAGTTCATCCCATGTACATCAACCTGTAACTCTGTTCCGTTCATGGCAGACTTGCTGGGATAGGAAGCTCCGAAGGTTACCGGACGGGTCTTGTCAAAACGGTGTACCACGTCGGTCAGATAGCGGGCTATGCCCAGTTCAGGAGTGTATTGTTCGGAAACTTCATTGCCGGTACTCCATAAAATGACAGAGGGATGATTTCTGTCCCGGCACACCAGTGCTTCCAGGTCTTTTACGTGCCATTCTTCAAACAGTGAACCGTAATCGCCTGGCTGTTTGCCCTTCTTCCAGCAGTCGAATGCTTCATCCATGACGAGAAATCCCATCTTGTCGGCCAGATCAAGCAGTTCCGGCGCCGGAATGTTGTGGGAAGTGCGCAGTGCATTGCAGCCGAAACTTTTCAGAATTTTCAACTGCCGTTCCAGGGCAACTTTATTGACAGCTGTTCCCAGTGCTCCCAAATCGTGGTGATTACAGGTTCCCTGTATCTGTACCCGTTTCCCGTTCAGCAAGAAACCATTGTCGTGCGTGAAGCGGATTGTCCGGAATCCGAAAGGTACCTCATAAGTATCGACCTGTTTTTTCCCGTCAAATACGACAACTCTGGCCAGATAACGGTTTGTCTGTTCCAGGCTCCAGCGTCTGGGTTCAGATACCGTTACAGTCACGCTGTCTTCCAGCGTTCCATCGGCCGGCAAATTCAGGGATAAGGATTTGCACTTTGCGACTTCCGCCCCTACCCGGTCTTCTGCATCCAGTTCATATACAGACACCGCATAATGGCCTTTTACCGGATCCGGCAGGTGATTGCGCAGTTTTACTGAAATGACAGCCTTCGCTTCTTTATCCGAAATCTGGGGAGTGGTGACAAAAACGCCCCAGTGATCTACATGTACCTGTGATGTCTTTACCAGACGGACATGTCTGTAAATACCTGCACCGGGATACCAGCGGGAGCCCATGTTTTCTGTATTCAGACGCACGGCTACGACATTCTCGCCGCCATACACGACTGCAGGTGTCAGATCTACCCGGAAAGAGGTATATCCATAAGGATGGCCGCCAACTTTCTTGCCGTTCAGCCATACCTCTGCATGAGCCATGGCACCGTCAAAGTCCAGATAAAGGCGTTTGCCTTCATCCTTCTTTTCCACCTTGAAATGTTTTCGGTACCATCCGATGCCGCGCCAGGGAAGCTTACCGGTGAATCCTTCCAGATCAGGGCGGAAAGGACCTTCTATGGCCCAGTCATGCGGTAAATCCAGCTGCTTCCAGTTCCGGTCATCAAACAGGATGCTTTCTGCTGCTACGGGCTCCTCCAGCCTTGTTCCGTCTGCCTGTAATCCATATCTGGAAAACAGCCAGTCAAAGTCAAAATTATAGATTGAACGGCCTGTTGAAGCCCCAACCTTTACTGCAAAAATCAGTAATAATATGCATAATATTTTCTTTTTCATATTCCAGGTTTATTTACTCGTTGGATGAATTAAATGAAATCTCAGAACAATTGTATCGGACTAAAACCGGCTCGTATTCTTCCGACTCCGTAATGCCGTAAAGGGTACTGTCGTCAATGAATTCTGCTTTCATCAGCCACAGAGCATTGTTCTGCCTGAAAGCATGGATGGGCCGTATGTCATAAGTATCGAGGTTGACGAGCTGCGCACCCATATCGTTACTGCTGCAGAGCAACATATTTCGTGTGGGCTTGTGGTAGTATACCGAATTGGCTTCCATCAATTCATCCGGTCCTGATCCACGCTTGCCGTAGCGATGAAAAAGGCAAGCGCTATCTCCCGTCAGTTTATATGCTTCAACGAAGAACGGTTCCTTGGAAGCTTCAATTCTTACCAAAAGCATGACGGACAGACTAATGCGATTCATGTTAATTAGATTCAGTTTATTAAGTAAATGTACATACTTTTGGGGGAATACACAAGTCTTACACGGAATTTTTTGTAAGAGAGTTTAAAACAAAACTATGCCTGATCTGCATACAGAAAATGAGAACTCTGTACACTCTTTCATTTTGTAAACAAATCCGCGAAAACCAATCATCTTTATACAGGGCATGAAAGGTAATTTTAAACTGTGATTTTTTATCGCGTTTTTAAGGAAAATCCGTTTCATAAGGCTTCTGTCTCAAGAGAAATACATGGGAAAAGTTCCTTCGGGTGTCCGTTGGATTGGGTCCACTTTGGGGCTATTTTTAGGGCCATGGGTCCACATGAACCTATATGGACCCTCTATCGTGAGAAAAACTCTTTTTTTGAATGGAATAATGCTCCCTTTTACGTGATACCCATTGATAGATAGCTGATTATAAAAACAGGGTCCTGTTCATCGGATTTTTCCGTTCTTTTGAAGTATTTTTCTTATTTAAAGTGAAATTCGCATTCTTTTGACTGCTTTGAAGAAGCTGTTTGAATGAATGTCACTAAAAGAATCGAGATAAGCCCGACAGGAAACAGGAAGATGGTCATCCGGAGGAATCAAAAGGAAACCGGATTGCATAATTACTTATATGATGTAAATTATAATTGAAATTTCGACAGAAATGCCGCATTATGGGGAGGAGCTGCACACCTCGGACGGCAGCATATCCTCCTTATTAAAAAAAGAAGGCCTGAATACAGCTCATAAAAACGCTTCGACAAATGAAGGAAAAGATTTCGGCGTGTGAAGGAAAATGTCTCGGCGTTTTTATAAAAGAACGGCGCTTTTCTGCCGGTCCGGAAGTCTTTTCCCCACCCTGAAAAAAGGCGCTTGGAAACGGAGTCTCTCACGGTAAAGGGTCCATATAGGTCCATGTGGACCCATGGACCCTAAAAACTGCGCTGGAAGGTGCTGTGGGGCATATTCTTAGCTAAAATTTATAGCAACAACTTTTTTACGCGGCCAAAGAAAAATCAGTGAAAAAAATCTGAAAAGGGAGGATTTTTCCTTTTTTTTGTTTACCTTTGGGCTTCGGTATTATAAAAAGTAATCATCAAACCATAATTAAGTATGGAAAATAGAAGTTTAGTTACTATTGCCGAGCATTCTAAGGAGAAAATCCTCTATCTTCTGGAAATGGCAAGAGAGTTTGAAAAGAAACCTAATCGCCGTCTTTTGGCTGAGAAAGTAGTTGCAACCCTTTTCTTCGAGCCTTCCACCCGCACACGACTGAGTTTTGAAACAGCGGCCAACCGCCTGGGAGCAAGAGTTATCGGTTTTACCGATCCCAAAGTGACCAGCTCTTCGAAGGGAGAAACCCTGAAAGATACCATCATGATGGTCAGCAATTATGCCGATATCATTGTGATGCGTCATTATCTGGAAGGAGCAGCACGCTATGCCAGTGAAGTGGCACCGGTGCCCATTGTCAATGCCGGAGACGGAGCCAACCAGCATCCTTCACAGACTATGCTCGACCTATATTCCATCTATAAGACGCAGGGTACATTGGAAAACCTGAATATCTATCTGGTGGGCGACCTGAAGTATGGACGTACCGTACATTCGTTGCTGATGGCCATGCGTCATTTTAATCCGACTTTCCACTTCATCGCTCCCGATGAACTGAAAATGCCGGAGGAATACAAACTGTACTGCAAACAGCATCAGATCAAGTATGTGGAACATACCGACTTTACGGAAGAAACGATTGCAGATGCCGACATTCTGTATATGACCCGCGTACAGCGCGAACGTTTTACGGATCTGATGGAGTATGAACGCGTGAAGGACGTTTACATCCTGCGCAACAAGATGCTGGAACATACACGCCCGAACCTGCGTATCCTGCATCCGCTGCCCCGCGTAAATGAAATTGCCTATGATGTGGACAACAACGAAAAGGCATATTATTTCCAGCAGGCACAAAACGGACTGTATGCACGTCAGGCAATCTTGTGTGACGTACTGGGCATTACCCTGGATGAAGTAAAGGCAGACACAGTAAAATAATTATTAAAACATTCCAAAAACTATGAGTGATAAGAAAGAATTACAGGTTGCCGCTCTGGAAAACGGAACCGTCATCGATCATATACCTTCTGACAAACTGTTTACGGTGGTTTCTTTGCTTGACCTGCCGCATATGGATACGAACATTACCATCGGCAATAACTTTGAAAGCAAGAAGCTGGGCAAAAAGGGAATCATCAAGATTGCCGACCGTTTCTTCAGTGATGAGGAAGTAAGCCGCCTGTCAGTCGTTGCTCCGAACGTGAAGCTGAACATCATCCGCAATTACGAGGTGGTGGAAAAGAAGCAGGTTGTCATGCCCGATGAACTGAAAGGTATCGTGAAGTGCAACAATCCGAAATGTATCACCAACAACGAACCGATGCAGACCTGGTTCCACGTGACTGACAAAGAAAAAGGATTGCTGAAATGCCACTATTGCGAGAAAGAACAGCAGAAGGACAATATCAAACTGATTTGACGATATGAAGCAGGACTGGAAACCCGGAACCATGATTTATCCGCTTCCGGCTGTATTGGTCAGCTGCGGAAGTTCAGTCGAAGAATATAACATCCTTACCATTGCGTGGGTTGGAACCATTTGTTCCAACCCGCCGATGTGTTACATTTCGGTACGGCCTGAACGTCACTCCTATCCTATTCTGAAAAAGAATATGGAATTTGTCATCAACCTGACCACACAGGATATGGCGTATGCCACTGACTGGTGTGGAGTACGCTCCGGACGCGACTACAACAAGTTTGAGGAAATGCACCTCACTCCCGGAAAGGCAAGTGTGGTCAACGCTCCCATCATAGAAGAATCTCCCCTGTGTATTGAATGCCGGGTGAAGGAGATCCTGTCACTGGGATCGCACGACATGTTTATCGCAGACGTGGTGAACGTGAAGGCTGACGACAAGTACCTGAATACGGAAACCGGAAAATTCGAACTGGCTCAGTCGAATCTGCTGGTGTATGTACACGGCGGATATTACGGAATGGGCCCCAAGATCGGTAAGTTCGGATGGTCCGTAGAAAAGAAAAAATAAACATTTTTGCATGAAGAAAACCGCCCTTGTACTCTTGCTGGTTTCTGCTGCAGCCGGATCGCTTCAGGCTCAGTCGAACTACACTCCGATGGTCACCCTGCGAAGACCTTTGGTGAATATTGGTGTCAAGGCCGGTTTTAATTCTTCCATGTTTTTCATTGACGAACTTTCCATTGACGGAAAGGAACTTGAGGGAGTCCAGAACAACTACAAAGTGGGGTATTTTGCTACTGTCTTTTGCCGGCTGAACCTGAAAAAGCATCATTTCATCCAGCCGGAAATTTCCTATAATGTATCTATGGGAAGTGTGTCTGTCAGCAATTCGCTGGCAAACTCGGCGCTTCTGCCTGAAAATGCCCTGGTCAAGACCAAGGTCACTTCGATTGATCTCCCGATTCTTTATGGATATAAGTTTATAGATGTTCATCCTTATGGCATGGCTTTCTTTGTCGGGCCCAAAGTGGCGTGGTCGTGGAAGCAGCAGACCGAAAATGAATATTCGGGCTTTTACCAGCAGGCCATCCGGGAAACCGGATATCCCTTTAATTACAGTGCAGTAGCCGGACTGGGCGTCAATGTATCGAATGTATTTTTCGATTTCCGTTATGAGATCGGGCTGCATAACCTGACCAGATCGATTGATTTTGACCGGCAGGCAACGGAGGTTCCTCCCTATAATGAAAGTATGATTGTTGTCCGGAAACGGCGGAACGTCATGAGCTTTTCCGTGGGAGTGATTTTCTGAGAAACCGACAGAATTTGCATATTAACCTAAAAATACAGATTTATGAAAAGAGACGATTTAATCTTTGATATCATCGAAAAGGAGCATCAGCGCCAGTTGAAAGGCATTGAACTGATTGCTTCAGAAAACTTTGTAAGTGATCAGGTGATGCAGGCCATGGGATCCTGTCTGACCAACAAATATGCAGAAGGTTATCCGGGCAAACGCTACTATGGCGGTTGCGAGGTGGTGGACCAGAGCGAACAGATTGCAATCGACCGTCTGAAACAAATCTTCGGCGCAGAATGGGCTAACGTACAGCCTCACTCTGGAGCACAGGCTAATGCGGCTGTCTTTCTGGCTGTCCTGAATCCGGGAGACAAATTTATGGGACTGAACCTGGCTCATGGCGGACATCTGTCACACGGATCGGCTGTAAATACATCGGGAATTATCTATACCCCCTGTGAATATAACCTGAACAAGGAAACAGGCCGTGTGGACTATGATCAGATGGAAGAAATTGCCTTGCGTGAACGTCCGAAGATGATCATTGGCGGAGGATCGGCTTATTCACGTGAATGGGACTACAAGCGCATGCGTGAGATTGCTGATAAGGTAGGTGCAATCTTTATGGTGGACATGGCTCATCCGGCCGGACTGATTGCGGCTGGTTTGCTGGATAATCCGGTGAAGTATGCACATATCGTAACTTCTACGACTCACAAGACCTTGCGTGGTCCGCGCGGAGGTGTGATCATGATGGGCAAGGACTTCCCTAACCCATGGGGTAAGAAAACACCGAAGGGCGAAATCAAGATGATGTCGCAGCTGCTGGATTCAGCTGTATTCCCCGGTATTCAGGGAGGTCCGCTGGAACATGTTATCGCTGCCAAGGCTGTGGCTTTCGGCGAATGTCTGCAACCGGAATACAAGGAATACCAGAAGCAGGTGAAGAAGAATGCTGCTGTACTGGCGCAGGCTTTGATGGACCGTGGCTTTACCATTGTTTCCGGCGGTACGGATAATCACTCCATGCTGGTGGATCTGCGCAGAAAATATCCTGATCTGACCGGTAAGGTGGCAGAAAAGGCGCTGGTTGCTGCTGATATCACGGTCAACAAGAACATGGTTCCGTTTGATACCCGCTCTGCATTCCAGACTTCCGGTATCCGTCTGGGTACTCCTGCCATTACAACCCGTGGAGCCAAGGAAGATCTGATGGTTGAAATTGCAGAAATGATCGAAACCGTGCTTTCCAATGTGGATAATGAAGAAGTAATCGCTTCCGTACGGGCACGGGTGAACGAAACCATGAAGAAGTATCCTATCTTCGCATATTAAATTAAACTGGTGAATATAAACTAAACTTTCGAATCAAATGAAAAAGACAACAAACATCGTAGCTCTGCTGCTCAGCGGATGTCTGATTCTCAGCGGATGCGGTATGAGCAATACGGCCAAAGGAGGACTTATCGGCGGTGGCGGAGGTGCTGCGCTGGGTGCTCTGGTCGGAGGACTGGCCGGTAAGGGAAAAGGTGCTGCCATCGGTGCAGCTGTCGGAGCAGCCGTTGGTACGGGTGCCGGTGTACTGATCGGTAAGAAAATGGACAAGGCTGCCCAGCAGGCACAGCAGATTGAGGGTGCAGAGGTAGAACAGGTGACGGATAACAACGGATTGCAGGCCGTGAAGGTTACTTTCGATTCCGGTATCCTCTTTACTACCAGCAGTGCAACTCTGAGTTCTGCCGCCAAGGCTTCGCTCAGCAAGTTTGCCAACAATGTTCTGAACCAGAACCGGGATATGGACGTGGCTATTTATGGTTATACGGACAATCAGGGCTGGAGAAATTCTACCAAGGAACAGAGTGTTCAGAAGAACCTGAATCTGTCACAGGAACGCGCACAGAGTGTATCCAGCTATTTGCTGGGCTGTGGTGTTTCAGCCAGCCAGATCAAGAGTGTGGAAGGTATGGGTGAAAGCAATCCTGTAGCGGACAACAGCACGGAAGCCGGACGTCAGGAAAATCGCCGGGTGGAAGTATATATGTATGCCAGCCAGCAGATGATTCAGCAGGCAGAAGCCGGAACCTTGCAATAAGGAAACGGAATACATAAGAAACGGGCGGAAGCGTGGACTCTGGGGTCCGGTGCTTCCGCCCGTTTCTTTTACCGGGAGGATCAGTTGTTTTCCTCTTCGGGATCTCCTTTCAGAATTGGCAGGGTGATCTTATATTTCACAGCCAGAATGCGGACAATGAAAACAACGCTTCCTCCGATGATTTCTGACACGTATGATTCCATGCCCAGACGCAGACAGGCCCAGTAAGCGAGCCCTCCGATCACGCAGGCCATGGCATAGATTTCCTTGCGGAAAATCAGCGGAATTTCGTTGATGAATACGTCACGCAATACACCTCCGGCAGCTCCGGTGATGCTTCCCATAATGATGGCTACCCAGAAGGGATAACCGAGTGCCAGACTCTTGCTCGCTCCTACTACCGTAAACAGTGCCAGTCCGATACTGTCGAAGATAAAGAACGTGTTGTTCAGATGGATCAGATATTTGCTGAACACAATGACGAAAAACATGGCGAAGGCTGTACAGCTCAGATACATCGGATCGGTCATCCAGGGAGGTGTAACATCCAGCAGGAGGTCACGGATCGTACCTCCTCCAACGGCAGTGGCCAATCCTACCACGTATGCGCCGAACCAGTCAAAACGCTTGGCCGAAGCCAGGCGGATACCACTAATGGCAAAAGCGAATGTCCCGATCAGGTCGAGTATCTGAACAAACGAAGGCATAGTAAACATTTCTAATTTTATATTATAAGGTTATTGGTTATACGATTACCAGGTATAATTCAAACCAAAGCTCAGCAGTTCCTGCAACTGGAAGTAGCTTCTGTCCGGTTCCCGTGCAACTCCGTCATCGAAACGGCCGTGTACGAAGAGCTTGGTAGAAAGATATTTGTTGAAGGCGAAAGTAAATGTGTTTTCCCATTCACTTAAGACCTTCTTATAGTCTGTCGTATATGTGAAGCGGGATTCCCACAGCAACATCGGAATAATCTTCCAGCTGATGTTGGCTTCCAGACGTGAACCGAATTCATTCTCCGTCTTGTGTCCTTCCTTGATGTTAAAACGTGTCGGATCTACCCGGTCGCTGGCTACGGCATACAGCGAGTAGTTGAGCGGGTTGACCATCACGGAAAGATTGCATCCGCCTTTGGTGTACTTGTAATCCATACCGAGACCGACATTCAGCTTGGCCGGTGAGAAGAATGCTGAAACCAGGTTGTTCGTGTTTGTTTCGTAAGTAGAGAACAACTGAGTTTCGAAGTCAACGGATAAGGTATAGTACCAGTGAGTGATTGCCTTATAACCGAATTTCGTCTTCAGACGCAACAGGTCGTTGTTCGGGGTATAGCTGTGGAGAGTGTCACCCGGACTTGTAATGAATCCCAGTTTCCATTCGAATTTGTTTTCAAACTGGATGCGCTGTTTGTCATCATAGTTTGCCTGCCAGGTGAAACCGGACACCAGTGATTTGGCGCTGTTACCACCTTTATACCAGTTCTTGGAAATATAGTTCTGTGAGAACTGGAGATAACCGTTACCGGTTTGTGTCCAGAAATTCGGTTTGAGTACATACAAGTCCTGCGAAGGCATCTGCCCCATGAAGAGATTGCTCTGTGCAGCATTCAGAATGTTTTCTGTGGGCGGATCCTTCACTTCCAGCTTGTCGGGAGCGCCGCTCAGCTGTTTCAGATTGGCTTCGTTCTGGACAACCAGTGTCGGGTAGTTGACATAGAAGTTCAGTAACTGGCGGTTGACCTGGCGGTCAATCTTTTCAGACTTCCGCAAATCAGGCAGCTTGGCCAAATTTTGCATTCTTTTTTCTTCCTGCTCCTTGTGGCAATAGATGGAGGCCGGTTCCCAGCCGTCAATTCCGAATGCCTGCTGTACGGGCGCTTCATAATAAGTGGCAGGGAAAGCCAGCTTGAAGAAGTCCGGATCCGGTTTGATTCCTGTGATCAGCAGGTAGGGATCTTCCCAGCGTTCCAGTGCATCATCATAATCCTTGCGGAAATCTTTAAGGAATGCCGTAAATCTCAACATATAGGGATTGGGGAGAACCCGCACTGCCGGTTTGATTTTCTGTGCCTTGATACTCAGTGTATCTGTTCCTGATACAACAGAATCCTTTGAAGCAGCCAGTTTGTCAGACTGCGTACGTGTCTGGATTCCTTCCTCCGTATTGACAACAGAATCTTCAGACACAGAGGTAGAGGTGATAACGGAATCTTTTTCCAGCTGCTGCAACAGACTGTCTGTGTCTATTACCGTAGCCTGTTCGGCCTGGACAGCTTTCTGTCCGGCTGTTTGAGTTGTTTGTGCCCATGTGCTTCCGTAAAGTAGAAAAAGCAAGAGGGTTAATCCAATTTTTCTCATTGTTTATTATATATTCTTAATTTCTTGCAAAAGTACAATAAATTCCATGAAATGGTGCGGTTTCATCAACAAATATTCCGCCATGCAGGTGCTCTTTGGACATGGTGTGAAATGTTTTGCCGGTTTATATCGTGAGTTTCGGCTTTTTTTTATAATTTTGCAACTTTGAAAAGAAGTTGTTATAACGAATATCAATCATTAAACATTCATATTGTGGCAGAAACAAAGTACATTTTCGTAACAGGTGGTGTTGCCTCTTCTTTGGGTAAAGGCATCATTTCATCATCTATAGGTAAGTTGCTGCAGGCAAGAGGCTACAGCGTAACAATCCAAAAATTTGATCCTTACATCAACATTGACCCCGGAACTCTGAATCCTTACGAGCACGGAGAATGCTATGTGACAGTAGACGGTCATGAAGCCGATCTTGACCTGGGACACTACGAACGTTTCCTGGGCATTCAGACTACAAAGGCCAACAATATCACAACCGGCCGTATTTACAAGAGCGTGATCGACAAGGAACGTCGCGGTGACTATCTGGGAAAAACCATCCAGGTAATCCCTCATATCACGGACGAGATCAAGCGAAATGTAAAATTGTTGGGTAACAAGTACAAATTCGACTTCGTCATTACGGAAATCGGCGGTACGGTAGGTGATATAGAATCTCTTCCTTACCTGGAAAGTATCCGTCAGCTGAAATGGGAACTGGGAAAAAATGCTTTGTGTGTACACCTTACTTATGTACCTTATCTGGCAGCAGCCGGTGAGCTGAAGACCAAACCGACCCAGCACTCTGTAAAAGAACTTCAGTCAGTAGGTATTCAGCCGGATATTCTGGTATTGCGTACGGAACATGAACTGAGCACTAACCTGAAGAAGAAAGTTGCTCTGTTCTGTAATGTAGAAGACAATGCCGTTGTACAGTCTATGGACATGCCGACTATTTATGAGGTACCTTTGCGTATGCAGGAACAGAAACTTGATGTAACGATCCTGGAGAAGATGGGTCTTCCTGTTGGAGAAACCCCTACCCTCGGTCCGTGGAAAGCTTTCCTGGAACGCCGTCACAAGGCTACAGAAAAGGTAAAAATCGGTCTGGTGGGCAAGTATGATTTGCAGGATGCCTACAAATCTATTCTGGAAGCTCTTTCACAGGCTGCAACCTATAACGACCGCAAGGCAGATATCCACTTCATCAACAGTGAGAAACTGACAGAAGAGAATATCGAAGAAAGCCTGAAGGATATGGATGGAATCATTATCTGTCCGGGATTCGGCCAGCGCGGTATCGAAGGCAAGTTTACAGCTATCAAATATTGCCGTACACACAATGTACCGACTTTCGGTATCTGTCTGGGTATGCAGTGCATGGCAATCGAGTTTGCACGTGATGTACTGGGCTATACAGATGCCAACAGCCGTGAGATGGATGAAAAGACTCCGCACAATGTCATCGATATCATGGAGGAACAGAAATCCATTACCAACATGGGTGGTACGATGCGTCTGGGTGCTTATGAATGCGTACTTGATCCGAACTCCAAAGTATATCAGGCATATCAGTCTGAACATATTCAGGAACGTCACCGCCACCGCTATGAATTCAACAACGACTACAAGGCTGAATTTGAAGCTGCAGGCATGAAATGCGTAGGTATCAATCCGGATTCAGATCTGGTGGAAATCATTGAAATTCCTACCCTGAAATGGTTTATCGGTACTCAGTTCCATCCGGAATACAGCAGTACTGTACTGAAACCGCATCCGCTGTTCCTGTCATTTATCAAGGCTGCTATTGACAAATAACAAAAACTAATTTTGAAGAAATGGATAAAAACACGTTAGTAGGTTTCGTCCTGATCGGAGCGGTCATTGTCGGCTTCGGCATCTACAACCGTCCCAGTCAGGAAGAAAAAGCACGTGCACAGCACTATCAAGACTCTATCCAGCAACTTGCGATCCAGAAGGAGCAGGAAGCTCTCAAAGCGCAGGAAGCTGCAGAAAAGACAATCCGGCTGGATTCTACTTCCATGTTCTATCAGGCTACCCAGGGAACAGAGCAACTGACTACCCTGGAAAATGATCTGCTTCAGCTGACTTTCTCGAACAAGGGAGGACGCGTGAAGAAGGCTATGCTGAAGGAGTACATGGATCAGCAGAAACAACCACTCGTCCTGTTTGACGGAGAGGATGCTTCGCTGAACTTCGGCTTTGAAGGAAAGAATGAGAATCTGCTGAGTGAAAACCTGTACTTTGAAACTGTCAGCAAGACGGATACATCCGTAACCATGCGTCTGAACGCATCCAACGGTGGTCATCTGGACTTTGTCTACAAGCTGTTGCCCAACTCTTATATGGTAGACTTCAGCATTCAGGCTTCAGGCATGCAGAACTTCTTCTCCCCTTCCACAAAGACCGTCAGTGTTGACTGGAAGCAGCGTGCACGCCAGATGGAGAAAGGATATACTTTCGAACAGCGTTACACTTCGCTGACCTATAAGCCGGTGGACGACAGTTTTGATTACCTGAGTGAAACAAAAGACGAAAAAGAAACTATTCCGGAAGTACTTGACTGGGTAGCTTTCAAGAACCAGTACTTCTCATGCGTGTTCATCGCTGAGCAGAATTTTGAAAAGGCTACACTGGAATCGAAAATGGAACAGAAAGGCAGCGGCTACATGAAGAACTATCAGGCCGACATGCAGACTGCTTTCGATCCGACAGGTGCGAAACCGAGTAATTTCCAGTTCTATTTCGGACCGAACCACTTCAAGACTCTGCTTGCAAGCAATGACTTGAGCTTCAAGGATAAGGACCTGGAACTGGAAGATCTGGTTTATCTGGGATGGCCGATTATCCGGCTCATTAACCGCTGGTTTACAATCAACCTGTTTGACTGGCTTTCCAGCTGGGGCCTGAGCATGGGTATGGTAATTCTGCTGATGACCATTATCGTGAAGATTCTGGTGCTCCCGACCACCTGGAAGTCGTTTATTTCGTCAGCCAAGATGCGTGCTTTGAAACCGTATGTGGACAAGATCAATGCCAAATATCCCAAACAGGAAGATGCTCTGAAGAAACAGCAGGAAACCATGGCACTTTACAGCCAGTATGGAGTCAGCCCGATGGGCGGCTGCTTGCCGATGCTGCTTCAGACACCGGTGTTCATGGCACTGTTCTTCTTTGTTCCGAACGCTATCGAGCTCCGTCAGCAGAGTTTCCTGTGGGCAAGTGACCTTTCTTCTTATGATGATCTGATCAGCTGGAGCACCAGCATCCCATTGCTGGGTAACCACCTGAGTCTGTTCTGTCTGCTCTTCAGTGCAACAACCGTCATCAATCAGATTGTCATGATGAAGCAGCAGGATATGGGTAACAATCCGCAGATGGCAGCCATGAAATGGATGATGTATATCATGCCGCTGATGTTCTTCTTCATTTTCAATGAATATGCATCAGGTTTGAGCTACTATTATTTCATTTCCGGTCTTATCGGTATTCTGACCATGTGGATCATGCGCCGCATGACGGATGAAAAGAAGCTGCTGGCTCAGCTGGAAGCCAATAAAAAGGCTCCGTCGCAGCAGAAGGCAAGCGGTCTGATGGCCAAGCTGGAAGCTTTGCAGAAGGAACAGGAACGTCTTCAGAAAGAACGTCAGGAACGTATGAACAAGAAATAATAGCTGATTTAATCAGAATTTCAGCTGAAAAATATGAAATCCCGTCTGTCTTTAATTAGGCAGGCGGGATTTTTTTGTGATTTGGGGGGAATCTATAAAAAGAAAATTTATCTTTGCAAAATCACGAAAACTGATACATGATCTTAAACCGAAAACTATGGATGCAATAGGATGTTACTTTCTTAATAATCTGGTCTTATGTCTGTACGCCCAGCGAAAGAATGACAATGTACTCTTACTGAAAGAACGGGAGCGTATGCTTTTTATTTCACTTTACGGACTGGATGAAACTGATACCCGGAATCATACGGAAATGGCTGAAGAACTAGGACTGTGCAAGGAGCGTATAAGACAGCTGGAAGTCAAGGTGTTCAAGAAATTTTATCTCTTACAGCGGAGAAAATATGTTCCGGTTATGCGCATTTATAATCTGCTGACAAATCAAGGTCACTATTCCCGGTCAGGAGAAACTGATCATATCCGTTTCCTGATGGAATTCAGGAAAATACATCTTCCTGAATGGGAAATATATCTTTTCCTTCGTTTTGTGAAACTCTTTCTGCGGTTAGAAGGTTCAGAACGGAAATGGATTAACCTGATAAAAAAGACATCATCCCGGAGAAATGTTACAAGAAAGGGGTTGGAAGCCCTTTTGCCCAAAATTATCTGGCCGGAGCAAGTCTCGGTGTTTTCAGAATCTTATCATTGCAACTTTACTCCAATCCGCGTGTATAATCCGGAAATAAAAAAAGAACGTTCACATTCCGGTGAGTTTTATAGCCGGAAAATGAACAGGAATGTCTTTTATGAATCCAAACTGGAAAAACATTTCTTTAAAAGACTGGAACAATCTGATGTGGTTCGGGCATATTGCGAACAGCCTTTTAAGGTACCCTATGAGCATCATGGATCTCATTATTATGTTCCGGATGTACTGGTGTGTTTGACCGACGGACAATGTTTTGTAACAGAGATAAAACCGTTATTGATGATGGTCAGCAAAGAAGTTATGACTAAATATCAGGCCTTGCATGATTTCTGTAACCAACGGGGTTGGGGTACTTTATTGAGCGATGGGGTTCATGATATCTTTGACCTGTTTCACTTTACGCCCAACCTCAGTCTGGAACGGGCCATTTTGCGGGAATTGTCCTTGAACCGGACATTGATGAAGAAAGATCTTGACCGTCTGAAAGAAACTCACCAGGGAAACTCTATTCAGGTGGCACAATGTATTCTTCGCTACAAGTTGTCTTATCGTCCGGTTCCCATGCTTGTCTGGAAGACAAAGGAAGCTCTTTTCTGTCCGATTTTACAAAGGAACGGTGAAGAAGAGACCAATGACCGGATTTTGGAACAGAATACATTTTGAGAAATACATTCCGTGTGTATTTTTTATTATCTTTGCCGGAAGACAAAATGACATCTAAAAAACATGAACAGAAATTTTATGACTATGACAGCTGCCATGATGATGGTCACATCAGCCTGCGTCGGTCCTGAAAAAGCGGCACAGGCTGAAGGCCCTATTATCGGCAAGCAAGAAATTACGGTAAAGGAAGGCCGTATGACTCCGGAGACGTTGTGGGCGATGGGACGTATCGGAAGTTCTGCTGTTTCGCCTGACGGCAAACGTATTGCTTATACTGTATCTTATTACAGTGTGAAGGAAAACAAAAGTCACCTGGTGATTTATGTGATGAATGCGGATGGATCTGATAACCGTCTGCTGACGACAACTGCTGCCAGTGAGGGTGAACCGGCATGGATCAAGAATGGCAGCAAGATTGCTTTTCTGGCTGCCGATGCCAACGGCAACAGTCAGGTTTGGGAAATGAATCCCGACGGAAGCGGACGCAAACAGTTGTCTGACTATGCCGGTGGCATTGACGGATTCCGTTTCTCTCCGGATGAAAGCAAGCTGCTCTTTATCTCTCAAGTGAAATATGGAGAACGTACTGCAGACAAATATCCGGATCTGGATAAGGCCAGCGGTATGGTAATCGATGATCTGATGTACAAACATTGGGATGAATGGGTACAGACTGTCCCCCATCCTTTCGTAGCTTCATTTGACGGGAACAAAGTAGGAGAAGCCACAGATATCCTGGCAGGTGAACCGTATGAATCACCGATGAAACCTTTCGGCGGTATCGAGCAGCTGGCATGGAGCAACGACTCGAAGCAGATTGCCTATACTTGCCGCAAGAAAACCGGACTGGATTATGCCATTTCTACGGATTCTGATATTTATCTTTATAACCTGGAAACCAAACAGACCCGCAATCTCTGCAAGGAAGATGCTGCCGACAAGAACATGGGCTATGATACAAATCCCAAATTCTCTCCTGACGGCAAGAGCATTGCCTGGCAGAGTATGGAACGTGACGGTTACGAAAGCGACCGCAACCGCCTTTGTGTAATGGATCTGACCAGCGGCAAAAAAACATATGTCACGGAAAGTTTCCAGTCGGGCGTAGACGACTATTGCTGGGCTCCTGACAGCCGTACCTTGTATTTTGTAGGAGTATGGCATGCAACCAGCATGATTCACAGCACGAATCTGGAAGGAGATGTGAAGCAGCTGACCGACGGTATGTATGACTATGCTTCAGTAGCTATGCTGAATGACGGACAGTTGCTGACTAAACGCCATTCTCTGAGTGAAGCAGACGAACTGTTTACCGTTTCCCTGAATCAGGAAAATGCCGTATCCCGCATCACCAAAGAAAATGATCATATCTTCAGTCAGCTGAAACTGGGTAAAGTGGAACCCCGCTGGACAAAGACCGTTGACGGAAAAGACATGCTTTCATGGGTAGTTTATCCTGCTGATTTTGATCCGAACAAAAAATATCCTACCCTCCTGTTCTGTGAAGGTGGTCCGCAAAGTCCTGTCAGCCAGTTTTGGAGCTACCGCTGGAACTTGCAGATTATGGCTGCCAACGGTTATATTGTCATTGCTCCGAACCGCCGCGGTCTGCCGGGCTTCGGTATGGAATGGCTGGAAGAAATCAGTACCAACTATGGTGGTCACTGTATGGATGACTATCTGAGTGCCATTGATGATATTTCCAAGGAGCCGTATGTAGACAAGGATCGTCTGGGATGTGTGGGTGCCAGCTTCGGAGGATATTCGGTTTATTGGCTGGCCGGACACCATAACAAACGTTTCAAGGCATTCATTGCCCATGACGGTTTCTTCAATATGGAACAGCAATACCTGGAAACAGAAGAACTCTGGTTCACCAACTGGGATCTGGGCGGTCCGTACTGGGAAAAGACCAATGAGGCTGTTAAGCGCAGCTATGCAAACTCTCCTCACCTGTTTGTTGATAAATGGGATACTCCGATTCTTTGTATCCACGGAGAAAAGGACTACCGTATTCTGGCCTCACAGGGAATGGCAGCTTTCAATGCAGCCAAGCTGAGAGGTATTCCTGCTGAATTGCTGATCTTCCCCGATGAAAACCACTGGGTATTGAAACCGCAGAATGGTATTCTCTGGCAACGTACATTCTTCAGCTGGCTGGATCGCTGGTTGAAGCCGGAAGGACAAAAAGAGTAAGTTTGGAAGAATAAGTTCGGCTCAGCATGTTGAATGACAGCGCTGAGCCGATTTTTTTTGTCTCAATTATTCTCCAAAATGAATATTTCCAAAGAATTCAGGACAATGGAAACAAGGCTTCGGTAACTGGATCGGATTCCAAGACAGGAAATGAGGAGTCTGAAGCAGGTCACCGCATTTATAGAAATTAGCTCGCATATGAAGTCCGCTGAAGTCTTTTACCGAGTGATTGAATACTGCTGCTGCAGGAATAGCCAGAGCCAGCTGCCAGCTGCAGGTACCGATCCGTTCTTCGAACGGTTCTCTGCCTAGAGAGGCCCAGCGAAGTACCTGTTGCATAATGCTTTCCGGTGCGGGATGACGGTCACCTACCCGTCCGCAATTAAGCAGCAGAGTACCGGCACAGTTACATTCAAAGTTATAGTAAACAGGTTCTCCGGTTTCCGGTTGCAGGAAAAATTCACAGCAGGCATCTTCCCAAACCCGTCCTCCGTCATGCGGAGCTACAGCCCGTACGCTGGCTTCTGTTACGGTGTAATGTATCAGTATATAATCCCCTGTATGGGCAACCCGGAACTTTACCTCCGGTTTATAAGGATATTCCGGCCAGTTGACCGTATCAATAGGTTGAAACTCGATTCCTTCCCGATCCAGCAAGGCCGGTATTTCCTGAGCGGTAGTGAAACCGCTGATTTTTTTGATTTCCAAATTTTTCATGTTCTGTGTTTTTATGGTCTATTTTTGTCAAAGGTACAAAAACTCGTTTGATTACAGATGGATTCAGGAAGAATAATGTTTTAAAATTCAGACGTTACTTTGTAACCCAGGAATGAGACTGGCCGAAAAAAAGCTGCATCTACCAGTTCCTGAGGCAGATGCAGCTACACGATAAATAAACCCAAAAATTAATTATCTTAAAAATGAAAACAAGAATGAGTCTCTTTTTATGTTATATTCAATAAACAAAGACACACGCAAATTGTTCACACAATGTTCTTAAAAATCTTATTTTCCAATGAAATAGACAGGCTGTCCGTCGAGTAAACAATTTAAACGGTTACCTCCCATGGATATATTGTCCATATACGAGTAATCACCGGGGCCATAAGTCAGCCGGATACTGGTATACATACTGTTGAACCAGTCCCATGTGAAGTTGTACACACTTTCCTGTATGTATCCGTGGCGGTCCTGTGTATACAGATAATCTTCTCCCGTATTGTTTCCGTAAAATCTGAGTTCCTGATAGTAATAAGTTCCATAATCATCATACCATTCGTCAGACCAGGGACGGCTGCACAGGTAGTCTGTATTTTCACGATATGCATCTGTACCGACACCTATCTCTACTCCTACATAATCACATGCCTGAAAAGCAAACGCGAAAGTGATCAGCATCAACATCCCGCATATCATTCTATAACTTTTTCCTCGTTTCATGGTTTCCTGTATTGTGAGAACTTTGTGTCCTCTGGTTTTCGATGAAGCAAAGATAGACAAGGAATCCGAGACTCCCGAATGATTTTTCCTATGTTTCCGGGGGAATATTCCTATCTGTAATAGGGAAAAACTTCAAGATGCTGGTTCACAGCATAATAATGACAAGATCCGGAAGATGAGGAGAACAAAAAAAGCCAGAGGCAGATGAATGATGATCTTAAAAGCCATAAGTCATACCAATAACTTTTGCAGGTTAGTTATCTTTTTCCTACTTTTGCAAAGTAAAGATGAAACACATCACTTCATAAACTTTACTTGGGGAAATTAAAATAGAATATTTGATATCAGATTAAATCTTACACCAATGAAAAACTCTAATAGAATCGTATTCATCGATTATGTTCGTGTTATTGCCTGTTTTCTTGTGATGCTGGTACATGCCAGTGAGAATTTTTATTGTATATCGGCAGATACAACTATGCTGGCTAATGAAAGCAACCGTTTCTGGGTGGCCTTTTATGATGGCGCATTGGGGCGAATGAGCGTGCCATTGTTCATGGTGGTCAGTGCCTTCCTGCTGGTACCGGTCAAACCCAATGTATCCATGAGCGATTTTTACAAGCATAGATTCAAGCGCATCATTCCGCCTCTTGTATTTTTCATGTTAATTTACTGTTTCCTGCCTTTGGCCTGGGGACAGATGACCTGGGAACAGTCCTGGCAGGATTTCAGACTTTTGCCATTTACGTTTCCTTCCATGGCCGGCCATCTGTGGTTTATGTATCCGCTCATTTCACTGTATCTCATCATTCCGGTAGTTTCACCGTGGCTGGAACGCGCTTCGGCCAAAGAAGAACGTCTTTTTCTCATCTTCTTTATGCTGTCTACTCTTGTTCCCTGGCTGACCCGGTTTGTCAGTTCTAATTTATGGGGAACCTGTTTCTGGAATCCTTATTTTGGAATGTTCTATTATTGTTCAGGTTATCTGGGCTATTTGGTTATAGCCCATTATATACGCGTGCATCTGAAATGGGACCGGGCCAAACGCCTGAAAGTCGGTATAGGCTCGTTTGTTGCCGGTGCAGCATTTACAGCGTGGTCAGCCTGGCACGCAGGAGTTCCAGGCATTGTCATGCAGACACCCAGCTATGAATGGTCATGGGAATTCTGTACTCCGAACGTTTTGCTTGCTACTTTTGGAGCCTTCCTGATGTTCACCTGCATTAAAAGACAAGAAGCACATCCTTGGATCACAGGTATTTCAAAACTGACCTTTGGCATGTATCTGATGCATATTCTGTTTCTTTCCAACATTGCGCCTTTATTTATGCCAGAAGGACCGGCACAGCCTGTTCTTCCGGTTGCAGTCACTATTCCCTGCATGGCAGTATTGTGTTTTGTCTGTTGTGTGGTAACTACCAAGCTAATCAGTCTGATTCCCGGAAGCAAATGGATTATCGGCTAGAATTTGAAAAGCCCTCGTTTCACTGAAATAACCGGTGAGACGAGGGCTTTTTAAGTTCTGCTTAATTCTCCTGTTTGCTGGAGATCTGGAATGACGTACGTTCTATTTCTTTTTTATTACCAGATAAAACGACCTCATAAGCAGTCTGGGGCTTCTGTTGCTGTAAGTTTTTCAGTGAGAGTTCCTTTTCCTCATAAGGCTGTAAAGAACCGACATTTCCCTTAGCTATTGTCTTTCCGGAGCAGATGATTTCGATTTCTGCAGGCTGGGATGCTGAAAGTCCGAAGTTTGTAACTTTCACTTTCAATGTATTCTTTTCGGCATCATATACCGGACAACCAGCTGACAATATGGAAGGAGAATAATCCACATAAGGAAGATCTGCATATCCGTATAACAGTTCACCGTTGGTCTTACGGCCAATCAGCTTCGGTGCAAATTCATCAGCAGTAATGCCACTCCCCTTTCCGTTGAACACAACAATCAGATCTTTTCCGTCTTTCCGTGTCTTTACGGCTTTACATCCTCTGCCAAAATTAACCTCCGTAAATGAGCCAAAACGAAGAGATCTTACATCAACATCGGTGTGCGGATTAAATCCCGGTTCCGCCTTTATCCGAAGTTCGATGCGTCTGGTAGAAGGGGTGATCGGTTCCTTATTCAATACAGACAATAACAAGCCTTTATTCAAAGGGATGCAAATATTTTTTGAAGAATGTTTGTCTCCGGGCAAATCTTCCCATTTGATTGTGTCAATTACGGCAAAGTTCATCTGTACAGCTCTTCCCAGACTGTCCTGGAATACTTTTGCGCGCTCATACTTGAACCATTTTTCCACTTCCCCATCCTTATGGTAAGAAATTCCGGGCATATAGGCCTCCCCTTGTTCTGTCACCCAGTGCAAGCCATCCTTGGAACGCTGGTAATATGCAATACGTCCCAGCCAGTCATTTACAATGAGATGATATTGAAGGCTGTCTTTCCATACTACAGGATCCTCAAAACGTCCGTCTATATCAGGATATACCCTTTTCCCTGTTATCTGCCGGTAAGCCGAAAGTCCGTCTTTACTGATCCAGACCCCACCTCCCCGGCATACCATTAAATATGAATTGTCTGGACGGCGTGCGAAGGTCAGGTTCGATAACCCTTCAATAATATTTCTGCCACGCTGGTCGAATTCAAATTGCTGGTAGGTCCAGATTGGGCTGTTCTCTTTTTCTGCAATATAATACCCGCCCGTCACGTAAATTACGATTCTGCCGTCAGCTAAGCGGAAAGCTTCGGGATTATGTCCTTTTCCAACAGAATTCTGTATGACATACGGGCCCGACAAAGTCTCTCCTACTGCATGGAATACAGTTGAATTCGGCCAGAACATATGTCCCTTGGGTGAACTTTCCGGCCATCCGCAGACATAAAGATGATACTTTCCATCTGCTGATTGCAGGATGTTTCCTCCCCAAAACGACATGCCGTCAACCTCTATCCCATTATTGACATATCGGTTCTGAACGCACTGGGTTCCCCAAAGATGGTTTGATTTTATTCCGTCCGGCATTGGAAGAAACCGGTCTATAAAGCGGGCTCCCTCAACAAGCTGATCCCATTCTGACGGGCGCGGGCGTTCTGTAATCTGTGCACCGGCTGAAGCGCAGAAGGTGCATATAACAAAAAGAAAAGAATAAATTTTTTTCATATACTATGATAAATGATTGAATAGGAATTCATGTATTTCTCTGTTGATTCTGTTTCAGATCCGTTCAAATCTGGCTAAATATCCGCCTCCGGACAGCAACTTGATATTTAAAAACTTTTTACTTTTTGTTGTTTTAGTATCCATCAAGATTTCTTTTCTACCTTTGTCATAAGCTATGACCATTTTATATTTACCCTCAGGCAGAAAATTCAGATTTAACGATACGGATTTTTCCTGTTCGCCATTTAATACCGACAAATACCATATATCACCTTTTCTTCTGGCGATTGCTGCAAGATTTCCAATCTTACTTTCAGGCAAGACATAGTTCTCATCCCATACCACAGGAACTTCTTCTATAAATCTTCGTCCGGGACATTTCAGCATATCCTCCATATCTGCAGCCAATATAAGCATCGGAGAAGTAAACATGTAAATTGAAGCCAGCTGATGGGTAAATGTTACGGCTTCCGGACAGAAAGCTCTGAAGTTAAGCGGAGTATAATCAGCAGGACCGGCCAGCCAGCGTGTAAAAGGCAGAACCGTATTATGGAATGGCCACGCAGGTCCGGGCGCCCAACTGCTTTCACCGCCTACACATTCCAGTCCTCTTACCGCCTCTTTAGCCAATAAGTTAGGATATTTGAATGACTCACCGGCCGGTTTGTTTACGCCATGAAATATTACCATCAGTTTTTCTTTGGCTGCATCTTTCAGGATTTCTTCCATCAATCTGACCGTAAAAAGATTTTCCGTGTGGAAAAAGTCTATCTTCAAGCCTTTAACACCTATTTCGGCACACTTCGCCATAAAGCTTGCTCTTTCTTCCGGATCAACCAGACCTATATCACTTCTATTCCCATAGCGCGGTGAAGACGGGCGCCATACCCAGATATTGACATTTTTGCTTTCTGCATACTCAACAAGTTCCTTCAGCATGGCCCATTTGTCACGTCCGTTAGCTTCTTTTTCTGTCTGAGCCCAGTTTTCCCATCCGTCATCTACTACGACAGACTCTATTCCAAGCTCAGCACATCCGTCTATATATTTTTTGTGATTAGCAACACTCAGACGTTCAACCCCTCCTTCGGTCAGCCATGTAAATACAGCTCTTCCCGGTTTTATCCATTCGTTGCTGTCTGAAAAAAGAGCGTTATCAGGCTTGTCACAGACCTGCGAAATGATTTTGTTGTTTACCAGGCCATTCAGGTCGTCAGCCAACATCAGAACTCTCCAGGGAGTCTTGATCTCATTCTTGTCAGGGTAAGCTATCCAGGGATTATTTCTTACAGCTTCATGCCAATATTTGGCAGGAGGCAAACCGGTTTCAATGCCTGTTTCGATATGGCCTTTATTGTCGGCATAACCAAATTGTATTTTGTTTGGGGCCGTACAATACATGACTGCCCCATGAAAATTAAACAGGTTAGCTTCCGTAATCGCTGCATATATCCCCTCTTGCGTCAGGAACGTAGCGGGAGGAGCAAGGAGTTCCCCTTCGATGCTGTCTGTTTTACGTTCCTGATAAATCTGATGCCATCCATACTGAAACGGTCCACTTGCATACCATACAGTTGTGTTTGACGGAAAAACAAAAGAAGTACTTTCTCCATAGACACATTTAGGCCCATTGGCCGGTATCCGGTATCTGAATGCGATACCATCATCAAATTCTCTGATATCTACATAGAATGAGTTATGAATGCCATTGGCCAGGTAACTTCTGATTGATTCATCAGAGGATTCCGTCTCAGAAAAAGATTTAATATTTTTACCATACGGACTGTTGTCCATGATGATTCCCAAAGATGAGTTTTCTATAACGGGACGATCGTTATAGGAAACATTAAACATTAATTCGTTCTGTTGCAGGAAGACATTCATTCTTGATTTCTGGGCAAAAACAGAGCCTGAAGCAAGAAGAAACAAAGATGCACAATAAAATATACATTTCATATTATTAGAGTTATGTCAATACTGAATTCAAGCAGATTATGCAACCGCATTGAATTCCAGGTTTATTCGTTTTTCAGTACATATTCCCAACCTTTCTGTCCGGAGTCAAGTGTACTTCTTGTCTCCGTCATTCTTATTATTCCGTTCTTTTTCTCGTTAGCCGTTGAAGTGTTTTTTATTTTACTTATAAATCAAATTATATTTGCTGCTCTTGTTGGCGGGCCGGCTTCTTTCCCTTCCAACAAGTGGATCCATATGAAGTAATTTAAATAATGCCTAAATATTTATTCTTTGGAGACAGACATCAAAAGATGCCGCAAAAGTAATGATTTATTTGGAAAAACATATATTAATCCATACTTTCTCAACAATCCGTTATCCAGGAATAGTAAGTTCGTACATTACATTCATGATTTTATACATCTTTCCGATTCTCATGATGTGATACTTTCCCTATTTAAGTCATAAAAGTGACTCTGTAAATAAAAAAACTGGTTATAATCAATACTCTGTTAATTCTTATGTAATCGATTGAAAATGAGAGAGTTAATTAACGTAATATAACTAATAAAATTTGGTTAAGTGGCTGATTATCAGTAACTTTATAGTTCTCTAAGCTCAAAGTTATATGACATCAGAACCACTCAACCAATATACGGAAATATGCAGAGATGCTATCAAAAGTTCATCTGCAAAGTTAAGCAAAACTTTCGAGAGTCTACTCTTGGAAATACTTTTATTGTACATGACGATACAAAGAAAGATAAATTTCACTCAAATGGAGCGTTACGGCACCCATTGTGAGCAGACCTACAGAACGAACTTCAACCGTGGTCGTGCTAAATGCATAGACTGGGTGAAGTTCAACCTTGCCCTATGCCGACGTTACTTGAATATGGATGGTCTATTGGCTATAGCCATCGATCCGAGCTACATCAGCAAGTCGGGTAAGAAGACTCCGCATATCGGTACTTTCTGGTCCGGTTGTGCAAGTTCCATGAAGCATGGGCTTGAAATCATGGGGCTTGCACTTGTCGATGTCCATGCCAACAGTTGCATGATGCTGCGCGC